>CAJIAN010000768.1_pt1 | contig 12110 bp, 7 predicted proteins | sample 9199061 | NCBI WGS metagenome assembly CAJIAN01 (sample SAMEA7708264, study PRJEB35096) | sediment metagenome | biome: marine neritic benthic zone biome [ENVO:01000025]; feature: sediment [ENVO:00002007]; material: shallow marine sediment [ENVO:03000034] sea grass bed [ENVO_01000059] ...
TAGCTCGGGATCAGCCTCGATCTGCGCGAGGAGTTCACCGCCGTCGAGTCCGGGCATGACGATATCGAGGAGGACGACGTCCGGATCGAACCCCTGCATGACCCCGAGCGCCTTTGTGCTGTCGTTCTCCGCCTTGACGAAATACTCGCCCGTCATCCTCAAATTCGCCTCAATGAGGTCGGTGAAGCTTTCGTCGTCGTCGATTACGAGGATTTTGTGCATTTGCGTGTGGTTCGATGGTATCGGGAGCGTGAGGGGTCTTCAATCAGGAAATGGGTGGCGGGTTGATTTGGGATTGCGCCGGAATCAGCAACGCCTATCCTTTGCGAAACCCTCCGGAAGAGACCACAAAATGTCCACAACAGAAGGTGCTCGCGTCCTCGTCGTCGAAGACACTCGGCTTGTTCGGACTATGCTTGAGGGGCGGCTCGAGAGCGAAGGTTACGATGTGAAGAGTGTCGAGGGTGGCATTCCGGCGGTTGAGGCACTCGCGTTCCCCGCCGATGACCAGTCTGAAAACCAGGACAACGGCGAGGAACACGAAAGGATCGACCACTTCGATTTGGTCCTCCTCGACATCCGAATGCCTGATATGGACGGCTATCAGGTTCTTGACCACATCCGCAAGAATCGGTCACCGATCGAATTGCCGGTCATCATGGTGACTTCCGTTGAAGACGTACCCGACATTGTTCATGCCTTGAACCTCGGGGCGAACGATTACGTGACCAAGCCGTTCGACATGACGATCATTCTTGCGCGAGTGGCGACTCATTTGGATCTCAAGCGATCGCATCAGGCACTCAAGGAGGCGCAGCAGTCGATCGTCTGGGCAGCAAAGATGGAGTCCATCAGCTATCTCGCTTCCGGTGTGGCGCACGAAATCAAGAACCCTCTTGCGCATATCCAAATGGGAATCGATACGCTGCGGAACCTGCGCCGCAAGCGGTTCAAGGACGCTAGCGAGGAGGAACCGGATGATTCCGACGCCCATGTTTATTCCATCATGGAGTCGGCAATCGAAAAGGCCGCCACGATCGTCAATGGACTGATGGACTTTTCTTCGAAGTCGAGGATCGCCGTCGAACCACACGATCTGAACTCGCTGTTGAAGGAGTCGCTGGATAAGATCGAGGATAAGGCAAAAGCGAGCGAGGTCGTGATCGAGACCGAGTTCGATAGCACGATCCCAGATGCCTTGATCGACAAGCCGCAGTTCATGCACGTGGTGAACAATCTGATGCAGAATGCTCTTCAAGCGATGCCCGATGGCGGGGTGATCCGGGTGGGGACGTCAACGAGGGTCGTGCGCCACCGAGCAGCCGACGAAGGCTCCCGGCGCGGAAATCGTCTGCGCAATGGCGACACTGCGGTTTGCCTCGAAATCACCGACGATGGTCCGGGAATCACCGACGAGAACATGCCCCGGATTTTCGATGCGTTCTTCACCACGAAAGCCGCGGGTCAGGGGACAGGGCTCGGCCTTACCATTGCAAAGAAGGTTGTCGATCTCCACGACGGCGTCATTGCTGTCGAGAAACCCGAATCCGGTACTGGTGTGACGTTTTCTGTGTTTCTTCGACCCGCAATGAGCCTGATGGGCGCGGTCTGATCAATGATTTTTTGGATGACAACCGGCTTCTGTTATGGTTCTATATCGATACGCTGGGATAACCCGCGGTTGGCATGATGTCTGAAGTCAAGGTAGGCGAAAAGCTCCAGAAACTGAAGCAGCAGTTGGTCGAGCAAGGGACGAGTGATGACTGGTTGGAAGGTGAAGGCGTCTGGGAAGACGAAGACGAGATCGGAGAATTGGTGAGGCAGGCTTTCGAGCGTGGCATGGAGTCGGACATGGTCATTGCGTGTGCGCAGGCCTGTCGCTCGGGTGAGGGATTCAAGCACCACCTGAGCGGGATGATGGGTGCGCGGAAGCAGCGCATTCTTCTCATCGACGACGAGGAGAGTTTCCTCGACCTTCTCAAGGTCAATATCGAGTGCACCGGGAAGTACGAAGTGCAGACGGAGTCGAACGCTCTTGAGGCGCTCGGGCGCGTCGAGGATTTCAAGCCGGACCTCTGCGTATTGGATGTGATCATGCCTGATAAGGATGGGTTCGAGCTTCTCGGAGAGATCCGGGAGCAATCGCACTTGAACACAGTGCCGGTCATCATGCTCACGGCGCTGCTGCGTGATACCGAGGTCGATGCCGTCACCCGGGAGAATACCCTCTTTCTATCGAAGCCGATCGATACCAAGAAACTGATCTACTGCATCGACGAGCATCTCCGAGGGGAGGCGACGCAACCCTAGCTAGCTAGTAGGGCCTCAAGTTTGAATTGAGGCATGGCATCGCTCCCGTTCTGGCGTCCCCTGCCGGGGCGCATCGTTCCTGTGCTGATTGTCCGGTGGTTCCGCTGCGCCACACCACCGGCTACCATCTTTCGACCCTCCGGAGTCGGCGGCACCGGAGCGCACGCAGCCAATCAGTCAATTCAAACTTGAAGCGCGACTAGTCCAGCGCACTAACTGGGAAGGCTCGCCCTGAATTCAGCGAGGGCGAGTTTTGCCCGTTGGACCTCTCGGTCGAGATCCTCTCGCAACGCGCGCGCCGAGCTTAGGTCACCCCGCCCCGAGGCGTCATTGAGTTTGTGGGCGACTTCAAACGCGGCGGAGGCCGCACAACTCCCCATCGCACCCTTGATCGCATGGGCGGCTTCGTGGACGGCATTCGCATCTTCCGTCTCGATGGCGTCGTCGAGAGCCGCTAGCAGGGTGGTCGCTTCGTCTTCGAACAAGTCGATGACTGTCGCCATGAGGGCTTCGTCTCGCAGGGTGTCGCGAAACTTGCGCGAATCGAAAACAGGTAGTGCGTCGTTGGTGCTCACGTGTTGGATTGGGAGTGATTGAATCGTGGTGTCGCCACCGAAAAAGCCTTCTAGAACAGCGATGAGCTCCTCGGGATCGATCGGCTTCGACACGTAGGCATCCATGCCGGCTTCGAGGCATTTCTCCCGATCACCCTTCATGGCGTTGGCGGTCATCGCAATGATCGGGATATGGGCGCCCGTCACCTTTTCGAATTCCCGGATGGTTGAGGTCGCTTCGTATCCGTTCAATTGCGGCATCTGGACATCCATGAGCACGGCATCCAGTCGTCCGCGCTTGACGGCGGCAACCGCTTCGACTCCGTTGACGACGATCTCCACGAGATGTCCCCTATCGGTGAGCATATTCTCGGCAACGACCCGGTTGACCTGCCCGTCTTCCGCAATGAGGACACGCAGCGCTCCGACCGGTGAGCTTTGCTGAATCCGCGTCCTGTTCTCTGGGGGCTCGGGATTCCGGGTGGCGATTCCGAGACTGTCGGTGATCGCGTCGAGTAAATCTGCTGGTTTTGCGGGCTTGGTCAGACACCGCACGATCCCGAGAGATCGCAGATCCTCGGGTGTGACGGAACTGCCTGCCGAGGAAAGCATGATGAACCGGGGAGGCTTCCCGTCCGCTCGCTCGCGGACCAATTTCGCGAACTCGATACCGTCCATGCCGGGCATGAGTTGATCGAGCAGGATGAGCCGGAATTCGTCGGCGCTATTCTCGATCATCGCGAGTCCTTCCGGACCGCCGGCTGCCAGGACAGGTTTGATTCCCCAACTGAGAAGTATTTCCTCGAGGATGAGCCGATTGGTCGCATTGTCATCCACGACCAGCATGGGAAAATCGTGCAGCGATGGAGGCGCATCGTCCCATGCCTCATGGAGTCCGTAGTCCAAGCCGAAGGTTGCGGTGAACTGGAATGTCGATCCCTCGCCCGGAACGCTTTCAACACGGATCTTTCCGTCCATGAGTGCGATGAGCTTGGCGCAGATCGCGAGTCCGAGCCCTGTTCCGCCGTATTCGCGGGTCGTCGAGTTGTCCGCTTGCGCGAATGCGTCGAAGATCTTCTCTTGTTTGTCCGGCTCGATTCCGATCCCCGTATCCCGCACGCTGAATTTCAGGGTCGTGGCGTCGTCGTTGTGGGACTCCTCTTCCACTCGCACGACGATTTCGCCCTGCCTTGTGAACTTGATGGCGTTGCCGACCAGATTGACGAGGATCTGACGCAGCCTCCCAAGATCACCGACGAGGAAGTCCGGAACATCGGGGAGAACGTGGAAGGCGAGTTCCAGTTGCTTCTCGCCGGCCTCGACGGCAAGTGATTGAACCGTGTCCCCAACGGAATCACGGAGATAGAAGGCGTGGGGATCGAGTTCAAGCTTTCCCGCTTCGATCTTGGAGAAATCGAGGATGTCGTTGAGCAGGGCGAGCAACGTGTCGGCCGACTTCTTGATCAGTTCGGCGAACTCTTTCTGCTTTGCGTCGAGATTGCTGGAGAGGAGCAGGCCGGTTATACCAACGACGCCGTTCATCGGCGTGCGGATTTCATGACTCATGTTGGCGAGGAATTCGCTCTTGGCCCTGCTGGCTTCTTCAGCTGTTTTCCTTGCCCGTCGCAACTCGCGTTCCGTTTGTTTTCGCTCGACTGCATAGCTGACGACTCGTCGCAGCGTGTCGGGCTTCAGGTCGTTCTTGGTGAGGAAGTCCTGAGCACCGTGGCGAACGGCCTCGACGCCGACGGACTCATCCTCGTTGCCGGTGAGGACGATGATTGCGACGTCGGGTGCCTTCGCGGAAATGCGCTCGATGCCAGTGATGCCGAAGCTGTCGGGAAGGCCCATGTCGAACAGGACGAGTCCGAATTCCTCAGCCTCCAGTTTCTGCAACGCCGTGCCCAGATCCTTGGCCCGGGTCGTCGTGGATGTGGCACTGAGGCCCGAAAGTCGGAGGACGCGTTCGACGAGCATGGAATCATCCTCGTCATCTTCGACAAACAGGATTCTCATCGGGTCGGCTGGCTCCTGCTCCCTTCGTCGTCTGGAGGGAAATGGATCGTGATGAAGAATCTCTCGAGCATCTGCACGAGGCGGAGAAAGTCCTCGCCGACATCCTCCTTGAGAATGTAGCCCGCCACATGGGAGGCGTAGGCCGCCACGATGTCCCGATCATCGTCGGACGTGGTCAGCACGAACACGATGCTCGTCTCCAACTCCGGATCCTCGCGAATCGTCGCGAGGAACTCGAGGCCGTTCATTCGAGGCATGTTGATGTCGAGAAGAATGAGATACGGACGAGGGAGGCGTTCTCTTCCGTTCTCGCCCCGAAGGAATTCAAGGGCCTCGATTCCGTCCCTTGCGTGGGTGATTGCATTGCCGATCTTCTGCCTCTCGAACCCTCTCTTCACCGCCCGGGCGTCGATATCATCGTCCTCCACGAGAAGAACGTGGGTTATCGTCGGATCTTCAATCATCGTGTTCGGTCCTCCGGGGCCATGTGAATCGGAAAGTCGCTCCCGTTTTGCCATCGCTTTCCAATTCGATTCTTCCCCCGTGAGATTCAACGGTTTTCCGGACCAATGCAAGACCCATCCCGGTGCCCTCGACCTCGTCGCGAGGTCTCAAAGTCTGGAACATCGTGAAGACACGGTCCCGGAATTCTTCCGGGATTCCGGGACCGTTGTCAGCAATCGAGAACTCGTGGAACTGACCGGACTCACGGTGCGAGACGAGGACGTGACCTTCGTCTCCTTCGTGGTGTTTGATCGCGTTCGAGATCAGGTTCCCAAAAACGCGATTGAGAGCTCCGCGCGGGGTGTTCACCGAGGGGAGTCCCGGGGTGACTTCGATGGTGAAATTCGGCGGCACATCGAGGGTCTCCTTCAAATCGGTGATGAGCTGACCGACGTCGATCTCTTCGGGGATATCTTCTTTTCTTCCAATGCGCGAGTATTCTAGGAGCGAGTCGAGGAGTCTTTCCATGCGAGTGACGCGATTGCGAAGGGTCGCGAGGTCCTTTTTCGAAGGTTCGGGCAGTCGATCGCCGGCATCCTCGTCAATCCACTCCGCGAGATTCCGGACGGCGCGGAGGGGGCTCTTGAGATCGTGGGATGCAGCGTAGGCGAATTTGTCGAGTTCCTCGTTCGACCGCTTCAAATCCTCGGTTCGGGATTCGATGACCTCCTCGAGTTCGTCCGTTTGGAGAATGACTTTTCCCACCAACGGTCGGAGGAGGAGCCACATGCCCACGGCCCCTGCGGCAATGACGGCGATCACGATTCCCACCACCCTGCCGACGAGCTTTCGGATGTCTGCGAGAACCTCGGCGGAGTTCATTTTCACGAGTAGTGCCCATGGGGCGTGGCCAACGGGTTCGTAGGCGACGACAAGATCCTCACTCTCGCCACCTCCGGAAATCTCCGCGACGGTCCGGTTCTGTGCCAGGGCCTCCCGCACTGCGGGAGCGAGAGCATCAACTGAGACCGCCCGGACGCCCGGACGCATCGGAAACAGAATACGCACCTCGTCGCCCGAGTCCTCGCTTGCGAGCACGGTTTCCCCGGACTTTCCGAGGCCAGAGTAATCGTTCACCAGTTCCACGAGTTGCTCCGTATGGAAAAGAACGATATCCGTACCGACGCGTTGTCTGGCGCGATCCAGGATGGGTGCTGCGACCACGAGGCGTGATTCGCCGTCAAGGGTGATTGGTCCCCGTATGCTGGCCGTCTGCGCTTCCGGATTCGGGATCTCCCAGTGTTCCTCCGGTATGCGATGACCGAGCTTCACGGCCAGGCTCTGCCGAGCGTCGAGTCGGACGATTCCGAGAATGGCATCCGAACGCGTCAGGGCATCGGAGAGTATCGGGCCGCTGAATTCCTGCAAGTGGGGGAGAGCCACCTCGCCCCGGTTGTATGCTTCCAGTTCCAGTCGCGCCTTCGTGCGGCTGGTAACCTGCTCGGCCACTGACTTCAGACGGTTCAGATACTGATCCACCGCCAAGGTGCGGGAATGCGCGGTGAATCCGAGTCTCTGCTTCTCCTTGCTCGCGAGTTCTCCGTAGAGCGGGACAATGGCGGTGATGGTCAGCGCGGCTCCCAAGACCAGCGCACCCACTGTGAAGACGACGAGGATGCGGTGGATAGGCTGGGTCGATCTCGTATCCATCTCGTTGGTTCGGCTCATCCTTTTCCTCATCGGCAGGCGTTCGGCATCCGAATTCTCCAAGCCCAAGTTCGTCGTCTTTCTTGCCTCAGTGTGAATCGAACATCGTTTCGTGGCGAGGAGAATTGAGAAACGGTGCTGCAGGGATTTTTAAAAACTTATTTCGCAGGCGTTGGGATATTTCGCTTGCGCGCATAGGCGTTGCAGTAATGATTGCGAATGGGCGACGACATTTCCCTCGGTCTCAGTTTCGACGACGTTCTTCTCGTTCCTCAGAAGAGTTCGATCCTTCCCGCCCAAGCGGACCTCAAGACCCGTCTCACCGCTGAAGTCGAGTTGAACATCCCGATCATTTCGTCGGCGATGGACACCGTGACCGAGGCCGAACTGGCGATCGCGTTGTCGCGCGAGGGGGGCGTCGGAGTGGTCCATCGCAACTGTCCCATCGACGAGCAAGCGAGTTTTGTCGAGAGAGTGAAGCGATCGGAGAATACGGTGATCCGGAATCCGATCACGGTTTCCGCAGAGATGACGCTTTCGGAGTTGCACGACGTGATGGATGAACGAGGAGTCTCCGGCTTCCCGGTCGTGGACGACGATGGTGTCCTTATCGGGATGATCACGTCGCGCGACATCTGGTATGTCGAGGACGGGTCGACGAAGGTGGGCGATCTCATGACGAAGGAAAACCTTGTCACGGCCCCGAAAGACGCGACGCAAGCGGAGGCAAGGAAGATTCTTTACGAACACAGGCTCGAAAAGATCCCTCTGGTGAACGAAGAGGGCAAGTTGGCCGGCCTGATCACGGGCAAGGACATCGAAATCCGGAAGCAGTACACCAACGCTTGCAAGGATCCGAATGGACAGTTGAGGGTCGGTGCGGCGGTGGGTGTCGGGGAGGACGCCTACGAACGTGCCGAAGCGCTGGTGGAGGCGGGCGCTGACGGATTGTTCATCGACGCGGCGACTGGGCACACCGCCCGCGCCCTCGAGGTGATTGGGGAGTTGAAATCCCGATTCGATGGTGTCGCGGTCGTCGCGGGGAACGTCGTTACGGAGCAGGGGGCGAAGGATCTCATCGACGCGGGTGCGAATGCCATCAAAGTCGGAGTCGGGCCGGGCTCGATTTGCACGACCCGAGTGATTTCGGGTGTGGGGATGCCGCAGTTCTCCGCAGTGCAGAATGTCTCGCGAATCGCGCGGGAGCGCGGCGTTCCGGTGATCGCTGACGGGGGGATTCGCTACTCCGGTGACATCGTGAAAGCGCTCGCTGCGGGTGCCGATTCCGTGATGCTTGGTTCGCTGCTCGCCGGTACGCGTGAGAGTCCCGGAGCGATGGTCAATTGGCAGGGACGAACGTTCAAGGAATACAGGGGGATGGGATCGCTCAAGGCGATGCGCCGTGGATCGGGAGACCGGTATGGTCAGAATGCCTCCGGAAAACTGGTCGCCGAGGGCGTGGAAGCGCGCGTTCCCTATCGGGGACGCCTGACCGAGATGATTTTTCAGCTGATCGGCGGCCTTCGATCGGGAATGGGTTATGTGGGCGCGCGAAATCTCGGGGAGTTGAGAGGCAAAGCCGAGTTCGTCCGCATCACGCAGGGAGGGTTACGCGAAAGTCACACGCACGATATCGTGGTGACCGAGGAACCAGTGAACTACCAGAGCATGGAGGGTTAGGTTAGGATAGTATCCTTCCACCCGGAACCCACCTCAATTCGATGGAGATCGATCCACAGATTGCCGTAATTGATTTCGGATCCCAGTACACCCAGCTAATCGTGCGTCGGCTGCGCGAACTGGGCTGGTTTTCAAAACTCTTTCAGCCCGAAGATCTCGACAAGACGGGATCTCCCAAAGGCGTGATCCTCTCCGGTGGACCTCGGAGTGTGTCCGAGCCGGACGCGCCGGATATCGACTTCGACCACCTTGTCTCGATGGGAGTGCCTGTTCTGGGTGTCTGCTATGGAATGCAGCTGGCGAACAAGAAGCTTGGAGGAACGGTTGAACCTGGGGATTCGAAAGAGTACGGGCCGGCTCAGTTGATCCCCGAGGGAGGCGACGGGCTATTCGACGGGCTGAGCGAAAGCTCCCAGATCTGGATGAGCCATTCGGACACGTGCAAACAGCTGCCCAATGGAACCGAGGTGATCGGCCGCAATGCCGAGGGGACCCCCGTCGCACTCAGGTTTCATGAGAAGTTCTACGGGATCCAATTTCATCCGGAGGTGACCCATAGCCACGAGGGACGACGAGTCCTCGAAAACTACGTCGGGATGCTTGACGACGAACCGCGGTTCAGGATGGAGTCCTTCAAGGACCTCCTGATCGAGCAGATCAGGGAGGAAGTGGGTGGTCGGGAAGTGGTGTGTGGAGTCTCGGGTGGAGTCGATTCCACCGTGCTCGCGGTCCTGCTGCACGAGGCGGGAGTGAAGCAGCGGACGATCTTCGTCGACAACGGGCTGATGCGGATGAACGAGCCGGAGGAGGTGAAGGCGCAGTTCGAATTGCTCGACGTCGATGTCGAAGTCGTCGATGCGAGCGAGCGGTTTTTGAACCGGCTGGAGGGAATCGACGAGCCCGAAGAGAAGCGGCGCCGCATTGGGGATCTGTTCGTGGACGTGTTCTTCGACGCCGCCGCCGATGTGGAGATGCTTGCGCAGGGGACCCTCTATCCAGACGTCATCGAAAGCGCTACCGCCGGATCGATCGCTTCCACGATCAAGACGCATCACAATCGGGTGCAGAGTATTCTCGATCTCCAGAAGGAAGGGAAGGTGCTGGAACCGCTGGCGGAACTGTTCAAGGACGAAGTGCGTGCACTCGGAGAAACACTGGGCATTCCGCGTGACATTCTCTACCGACATCCGTTTCCGGGGCCCGGCCTTGGTGTGCGCGTGCCCGGCGAAGTCACGGCGGAAAAGCTGCGCATCGTCCGCGAGGGAGATGCGATCTACATGCGGCATCTCAAGGAGAGCGGGTGGTACGAGAAGACGTGGCAGGCCTACTGTGGGTTGCTCCCCATCAAGACCGTGGGCGTAAAAGGGGACGAGCGATCCTACGAATGGGCTGTCTCCCTGAGGGCCGTCGTCAGCGAGGACGCGATGACGGCGGACTGGGTCGAGTTCCCATGGGATTTGCTCCGCTCGATCTCCAACGAGATCCTGAACTCGGTGAGCGGCATCAACCGGGTCTTCTACGACATCTCGACGAAGCCGCCTGCAAGCATCGAGCTCGAGTAACTCAACCGACCCATTGCGGTGTCTGTTGCTTGGTGAGGCCGCCATTAGCGGACCTTGAGGGCTTGTGGTATATATTGGCCGTCGTGCCCACCCTCAAACAGTTCCGCAGCTTCGACCTCGCTCAGGACGAAGAGGGCAACTCCCTTGAACTGGAGCGTACCGATCGCCATGTCGTCTGCCTCGTCTTCGATTCCCGTCGGATGTGCTTTGCGGAATTGTGTGCGTTGATTGGCGAGGGCGGCCTCGACGACAAGGAGACGCGCATCTTCAATGACCGGGCGAATCTTGCCGCTACTCTTGATCATCCCCGGTGGGCAGAGTTGTTCGATTCCGGAGTCGATGACGGCGTTTTCTACTACGCCCGAGAGTTCGTCGATGGGGAACCGCTAGGCGAATACCTTGAGCGGGTTGGCCCATTGCCGGATCGGATCGCGCTCGAGATTGTTGTTCAGCTAGGGGAGGCGATGACTGCCGTGGCGAGCTCGCCGGAACTGCTTGACGAAATCGATCTCGATTCGGCGCGCGTCTTTGTGGAGCGTCACGGCGTCCTGGCGCTCAAGATCGCGGGATTTCCGCTGGAGCCGGGAGGTGACGAAGGGGCCAGAACGGATCTTTCGCCCGTTGATCGTCTCTGTGATTTGCTGGAATCGTGCCAGCCGATAGCCTTGCCCATTCTCCTTGAGGAACTCGAAGGGAGTCCCGATCCGACCCTTGACGATTTCGTTTCAAAGGCCCGAAACATGCGGGTGCGGTATCCGATGCCGAATCTCGAGGGAACGCTCGTTCCTCGCCGGTTCATGGAGAAGGCGATATTCCGGCGATGGCAGCCGAGTGAGTTTCTCAGCGATGAGTTCGAACTGGCACCCAACACGGACGATCCATGGAACCCGTATTCGGAGACGCTCAGAGGTCCGGATAGTCGATTGCTCAGACTGCAAGTGCTTCCTCCGACACGGATTCTGCAGGAGAAGTACCTCGCTTTCTACAAGGCTGGTGTGAATTCCGCGGCTCTCGGCGTGCACGCCCAGTGGGCAACCGACGACTTTCGCCTCGTGGCGGAGGAGAGCGTTTGTGGCTTGTCACTCGCGGCGGTCCTTCAGCCTGACGAAGAACTAAGTCCCGGCGACGCTAGCTTGATCCTCGGGAAGGTGGAAGCCGCCGTTGCAGAATTGGAAGATGCCGGAACCCGCATCCCCGACTTTCAGCCTGAAAACGTGTTACTCTGCTTCGAAAATGGACCTCACGTGGATGTCGAGTCTTTGAGAAACCAGCGTCCGATGTCTTCATGGCCCGAGTTCGCAGTGAGGATCAGGACTCACCTGACGATGATGGGATTGATCAAGCCGCCCGACACGGGCGTGCGCTCCGGCAAAGGAAACGCGGTCTTCGAATATCTGGCGCTTCACTGCCAAGGCCTGCGCGAGAAGGCGGCGGCGATTGTCGCCGAGGCTGGCGAACTGGCGAAGGACGCGGAGTTTGTCGCGCGCATCGACAAGGCGATGCCTTGGGAGAATGAGAACACGGTTTCCTCGGAGGTCGAACTGGATGAGTCGGTTCCGAACGATGAGGAGATTCCTTCTTGGGAAGAGGATTTCGGAAGCGAATGGGATGCCGAGGACGCGGAGACCTCGTGGGTCGAAGGGGCTTCGGCGATCGGGGAAGGGGATGAAGAACCCGCCATTGCGACTCCGTTCGGATCCTATGAGGAAGAAGACGATTCGGAAGAATGGAATATCGATCCGTCAGGCGACGATGAGGAGGATGTCGAGGAAGAAGGTCCCCCCGTCCTAAGTCCAATTGCGGCTGCGATGGGGGTGGAGGCGGAAGAGGACGATGA
>CAJIAN010001013.1_pt1 | contig 12084 bp, 5 predicted proteins | sample 9199061 | NCBI WGS metagenome assembly CAJIAN01 (sample SAMEA7708264, study PRJEB35096) | sediment metagenome | biome: marine neritic benthic zone biome [ENVO:01000025]; feature: sediment [ENVO:00002007]; material: shallow marine sediment [ENVO:03000034] sea grass bed [ENVO_01000059] ...
ATGGCTGCAGCGTTCCGTTGCCACCGTCCATCCTCACCAGCCCCCCACCGTCTGTTCCCATCCACATGTTTCCGGACCGGTCCTCCCTCAAGGCCGTGATGGAATGCCCATAGAGAGGAGAGTCAGGCAGCACTTTGAACTTGCGATAGCCGGAATAAGGCGAGTCGCTCATGTTCAACCCATCTTCCGCCGCCAACCACATCCGCCCTCGTGAATCGGCGAAGATTGCCTGAATCGAATCATGACTCACCGTGCCCTTGCGACCGGCATGGTGCTTGATTCTCTCGAAGAAGCGCTGTTTGAGCGCGAAGCGGCTCACACCCGCGTGCGTGCCGATCCACAGCACGTTGCCGCGGTCTTCGTAGATGTGGGTGATCCGGTCGCTCGGCAGACTCCGGGTGTCGTCGGGATCGCCGCGATAGGTGTAGAACTTGCCGGTGGAAGGAAAGTAGCGACTCAAGCCGCTTTCCGTACCGAGCCAAAGCCCCTCCGTCGAATCGCGAAAGAGGCTGTTGATGGTATTGGACGGAAGGGTGGTCGGGTCTGCCGGGTTTGCCGTGAAGTGGTTCCTGGGCAGCATGTCGGCGGAGAGTTGGTAGAGGCCCTTGCCCGCCGTGGAGATCCACAGCCCGGATTCGGCCGAGGTTAGGATGCCGGTGATGGCGGCACCGGCTTTCCAGATCTCGACCGCGGACTGACCGCCGGGAGCGATCTGGTAGAGCACCCCTCCCGAACTGCCGGTCCAGAGTGTTCCGTCCGGCGTCTCATGAAGGACCGTCATCGAGTCCCCGGATCTTTTCGGAGTCCAGATCGGCTGATCCGGAGAATCGGCGCGCAGCAGACCAGCGTGCGTGCCGATCCATAGGGTTCGCCGCTGATCCTCGTAGAGCGCGGTGATGTTCTCGCCGATCGAGGAAAACGAAGGCGGAAGGGGAAGGTCGAGGCGTCTCTTCGGATCGAAGCAGAAGAGGCCGGCATTCCTGGTGCCGAGCCAGAGGACGCCATTCGAGTCGCTCAGGAACGCGCTCGGAACGGCTCCTGACGCCGCGACATCGAAACCGCGCACCTCGTAACCATCGTACCGCTTCAGGCCCTCGCGGTCCGCCGCCCAGATGTAGCCCTCCGCATCCTGATGAATCCCCCCGATGCCACCGTAGGCGATTCCGTCGTCCCCGGTCAGATTCGTGAACACGATTCGCTGGCCGGATGCGCTGACATATCCGAGCAGACACACGGCGATGGCCAACCATCCTATTCTAAGACGCAACATCCCAAAAAATTCGCAAAGTATGATTATTATGAAAATAATAATTTACGCGATATGGGAGGAGAGAGCAACTGGGATTCTTCCCTAAAAAGAAGAGAAAGGCCGCGTTCGAGTTGCTCGAAACGCGGCCGTAATGTTCCCCTCGGTGTTCTTAAATTCTTAGTTAGCCGATCAAGACGTTGATCACGCTCTGAGTGGCCTCACGAAGATGGAAATTCCCGTAAATCGCAAGGACGTTGACCGCGACCACGAAAAAGAGCAGGACGAAGATAATCGCTCGGGCTGAGGGGCGGAACTTGGGTTTGGCCGATTCCGACACGGGCACACCCACCACCGCCTTGGCTGGATTTCGCACCCAGCGCACGAGTAAGTGCATGGAAATCAACGACATGATGTTCAAGAGGAGCACCAGGCCCGTGAGCAACTTGGTGAAAAACATAAGGTCGTGCAGCGGAGTATCCATAGCCAGATATTTATAAAAACCAAAATTACCATACATTTAAAGCAAAGTAAACAAAAAAGCCGAGAATCGTAGCATCTTCCATTCAATCGCCCAAACAAAGCACGCCCGGAACCTTCCGGTGCCGGGCGCCTGTTTCTTGGATACTGAAGATCGAGCTAGATCCAGCTATCTAGTGATAGGTGATCACCAACTTCGGTCGAACACTCTCGCCAAGGTGTTCTTTCGAACAGAAAATCTCACGGAATGGCTCGGTGGGCAGAATCGCAAACCCATTATTGGACGTCGGAGCATCGATCCAAGCTTGGACGAGGCTCGTGATGTCCCACTTCTTTCGGTCCGCCGATCCGGAAACGCCGGGAATGACGTTGACCAACTCAGATTGGTCTTCGGGGTTACTTCCCAGTTCAGTTCCGTCCGTCGCCAGGCCACCACTGGCGCTATTCCATGTCAAGCCTCCGCTGATCCAGTCAACACCGGGTAGGATCTTGTGGAGAGCGAACGGTTCGTCGTCCCCGTGGGGATCGGTGCTGGTGAGGTAGACCACAGCGGAATCGATAGTCGCAGGACCGGTTATGTCATTGGTCAGATCAAAATAAACGAGCGTCTGACTCTGCGTTCCATCGTCGTAGGTACTGTAGAGTTGCACGTTGTCTCCGTTCCAGTTGGCGGCGCCTTGGCTGATGCTCGTATCGAAATCGGCGTCGACGACGATCGTGGTCCCGCTGGGTGCCTCGATATCGACACTCGCGGAGGCAGTGAGCGGCTCGAAGCCGGATTCGGCAGATGGGGTGACGGTCGCTTCATTGTCGATGAATCCGGTCGCGCTGGATTCCATGGTGCGGAGTGTCATGGCTGCCCCGCCGGGCGGAACCACCAGATCCGCATCAGCTTCGTGATCGCTATCGCTGTAGGAGATTTCGACTTCGAAGGATGGATCCGGGACAAACGGGGCGTAGGACGAATCCCATTTGAAACTCGGCGGTGCACGGTCGTTGAAACTCATCGCGACGGGGGACTCGGTGTCGTTCTCGAACCGATAGGTGTAATAGATGCGCGGCGGCGTGGGGGGAACAGGCGTGTTCACCGGATCGTCAAAGGTGAAATCACCCTCGCCATCGTGGTGGAAGGCGGAGCGATCCGCGGATCCGAAGGTGACGTGGTAGGTGATCGTGAAGGACGATCCATCCCGGAAATCCAATCTCGCGGCCGCCTCGGGATCACCGGGATTTTGCTCCACGCCTCCCGATGAGACGATGGAGACGTTCCCATTGACGAGGTTGGCGGTGATATTCGTGGGATCGTTCAGGGTGAACGATGTGGCATCCTCAGTGTCGAAGGATTCGTGTCTGCTTCCTCCGTTGTCAAGATCGTCGATGGTGAGCGACAGACCGCTTACCGAAATCGGTGTGTTTGTGCCGCTGAGGTAGAAAGTCCACCGAACGGTTGCCGAGCGGACCTCTCCCGGGACGCCTTCAAGGAACTGGAAGACGAAGTCACCCGGCAGTCCCCACGGGGGCCCTTGCCAGAAGGTGTTCGTCTTATTGGTGGTTTGAGAGAGAATCTGGCCGTAGAGATCCACGTTCTGCCCGTCCACGCTTGCGACATTGGGGAATCTCGCCGTGAGATTGGGGCCCGTTCCAGAAAGAATCGGATCCACCGTGGCTGCCACTTCGACGGCGGTCGCGTTCATGGATGCTTTGAAAGCAAGAGCGATCGTCAGGATGGCGGTGATTGTATCGGATCTGAGTTTCATCGTATTGTTTGTTCAACTGCTAGATTGCTGATAACTGTGCGGGTCTAGGGCGCGCTGAGGGACGCCGTCATCGTGAAGTCGATTCCCGGGCCCAGCCCCCATTGGATTTCGGCGGCTTCGCTCACCACGAACCAATGTTCAAAATTGCTGGGACCGTAGACACGGGCCGTGACCGGAACCGATGGCGGTTGATTGGTGGAAAAGGGCCCTTCGTAGAGAATCGCTGTCGGTGAAGTGGGAGCGCCACCACTGTCACCAGGATCGGTGCCGTCGGTGGTGTAGTAGATTCTGGCTCCCTGCGGCGTGTCCCCGAGTTCCGAGTCGAGGCTGATCTCAACCCAGCGCACGCCGGCAACCGGAGGACCGCTCGGTGGCGCGATTTCCGCGACGATCGGAACCCTCAGGATCGTAGGTTCGATTCCCACGGACGCGCCGACTGTCTGCGAATCGAGAAGGCCTTGGACGCTGCTGCGGGCGACTGCTTCGAACGTGGCCTCCGTTCCGCTGGCGAACGAGGTAAGGGAGATCGGGATTGGACCGGTGAATTCGGCATCGAGAGTGACGGGCGTCTCGCTGCCTGGCAATACCTGGTTGATCGTAAACGATTCGGTGTTCAAAAACTGGGAGGGTATCTCGCTTGCGTTGAGCAGCGACACCGTTCCGGATTGAACGACCACAGGCGGGTAGATACCGGGGATCATGGCTCCGCCCATTTCGCTGTAGGTATAGGCATGCTTTGAGAATTGAATATCGATCAGCAGGGGCACTGGAATGACGCTATACACCTCGAGTGCATGCTCGCTGTCGTTCCAATTTTCCGGATCCATACTCGCCACGTAGGCCTCGATGGCATCTCCCGGCGAGACGCTGATGGCCTCGCCGTTGTAGGCCTGCCAGACTCCCGGCGATGTTGAATACTGAATGGTCGAGACACCCGTCGGATTCGGGTTTGTCAGAAAAACGTCGAGATCGAATGCGGGGAGGGGATGCGATCCGCCCGGCGTCGAGAAGCGAGGGGGATCGAGGTCGAGGGGGTCCTCTCCGCCACCGATACCTTCGCCTGGGGAGTCTCCGGGATTTCCGGGGGTCTGCGGCGCGGAACTCAAAGGGAGGTTGCGATCTTCGTAATCCCAGATCCAGTCATCGACGACCGCGAGCTCGAGATTCGAGGTACGTTCGCGCTCGCCGACTTCGGCCTCGGCCAGAGATTCGTCGAAGATGAACTCCTTGATTCCGCGTTGATTCGTGTGAGCGACGTAGAAGCGCTGGTTGTCCGCATCCCAGAGGGCCTTTGCAGTTCCTTGCGCTGCCTCAGCGAACGTCTCCATCACAAAGTCGATCCTCGGATCCAGCATGGCACTGCGAAGACCTGCAAGCTTCTCTCCGGATTCCGCAGTCGCGATCGTTTTCAGTTCGGCGATGATCTTGTCTTCCTTCCAACTGCCTACGATCTTGCCTCCGTTCGCTTTGTACATGCGAATGGCGGAATTGAGGGCAGCTACATCCGCCTTGAGTTTGTGTTCGTCCGTGTTCCCGAGAACATTGCTGACAGCGAAGATCGCGATGGCAGTGACACTGGAAAGTGCGGCGACCGTAGCAAGCGATTCGATGAGCGAGAAGGCCGCTCGCGCTCGCGAAGCGGGATAGGATGATGTGTGCATGTTGCTGCGTTGCTTGATGGAAATATCAATAAAATACAAAAAAGCTAGTATTTATCAAACAGTTTTCTCAAAATTATAGAAAACGCCAAAAATGAGACTCATCTGATGCTTGTGGGCGCCGCGTCGCGCTCCCACCGTGAGCGTCGAGACCCGAGCCAGACCCGCTCAGCGGGTCCATGAGGAGACCTTCCCTTCCGGGCGGCGTCGACCGTCGCGCGCCCTACCGGTAGGTGATCACCAGCTTCGGGCGCACGTTTTCGCCTGCGTGCTCCTTCGAGCAGAAGATTTCGCGGAAAGGCGAGGTCGCAAGCACGGCGAGGCCGTTGTTCGAAGGGGGCGTGTCCACCCAGCCCTGAACGAGGGCGGTGATGTCCCACTTCTTTCTGTCGGCTGATCCCGGAATGCCGGGGATGACATTCGTCATCGCTGATTGGGCGATGGCGGCGGAACTCAATTCGGTGTTGTCTGTCTGCAGACCGTTGCCGGCTTCATTCCATGTGAACCCTCCATCGATCCACTCCACTCCGGGAAACACCGAGTGCAGCGCGAATGGTTCATCGCTTCCATGCGGATCGGTGCTCGTGAGATAGAGGACCGCTGATTCGATGATCGCCGAACTGGGAATATTGTCGGTGATGTCGAAGTGAACCAGCGTCTGGCTGGGGGTCGGATTGTCGTGGGTGCAGTAGAGCTGGACTCCATCGCCGGACCAGTTCGGGACGTTGGCCGCGATGCTGGTGTCGAAATCGGCATCGAGAATGATGGTCTGCGGCCCGGAGGACAGATTGGCGTCGTAGGTGAAGAAGGCGATGCCCTCGATATCTGTGAGGCCAAACTCCGTCGCGTAGTCGAAATACATGACATTGTTGTCCGCTCCCGTCCGAACGCTCCACATGGTGTCGGGATACTCGCCGCTGTCATCGACCGTATCCGAGATCACGATGTCGCCGTCGCCGGGATAGATGGCAATGGCCTCGATCTTCGAACTGAAGGTATCGTAGCTGTAGACGCTCAGGATCTCCGCCGTCGCGGGATCGACGATGTAGATTTCCTCCGTTCCGGCGTCCGTCGCGTAGAGGGTGCCGTCGGGTGCGAAGCTGATGTCCTCGATCGAGCTGCTATTCTCGCTCGCGCTGTTGATGTCGCCAACGAGGGTGACATCGGTGAGGTTGCCGTTCGCGTCGATGTTCAGCGAGTCGATGGTGAAGAGGTAGTTGTCGCTGTCTCCATCGTAGCAGAAGTAGAACATCCTGGTCGCCGGATCGATGGCGATGCCGGTCACGACATCGCCACTTTCTCCGATGCCTGCCTCGAGGCCGGCATCGAGATCTCCGACGAAGGTTGCAATCGGAGTGTCGCCCGGGTTCAGGGCGAGAATGTCGAGGCTGAAGAGCGGTCGGGAGTAGGTCACGCCGTCGATGGTAGTCGAACTGTTCCGAGCGAAATAGGCGATTCCTGCATCGGTAATGGTGAGGCTTTCGAGTTCGCTCGGCGAACTGAAGAGTTCAAGTGATCCATTGCTCTCGTATTTGATGCTTCCCCAGTCGTAGGCCGAGACGTCAGCGGTCTGATAGTTCTTGAACTCCTTCAACTTGCCGTTTCCATCCTCGGCAAGAGCCCAAAGGGATTCGCTTTTCGCCGTGGAGGTCGGCGAAAGTGGGCGCGTGAAGAACGAGATGGCCCGGATGTCGCTGAATCCGAACATCGACCCGTATCCGAAGTAGGCGTCATAGTTGCCGTTTCCGGATCCGACGCTCAGGATCGTGTCGGCGTTCGCTCCCGAGACGTCCGAAGCCACGAAATCGTCGTCATTAGGATTGATGGCGATGTCCTCTAGTGCCTGTCCCGCATTGCTGGCGTGGACTCCTTGGATGGCCGCTGTTGCCGGATCGACCACGTAGAGTTCATCCGTAACTGTGTCGGTGACATACAGCGTGCCGCCGGGCGCGAAGGCCATTCCTCCCACGCGATTGGCGATTTCGCCAGCTCCCGCGAGTTGTCCGACAAGCGCCACGTCGATGAGCGAGTTGTCGTCATTGATCGTGAAGGTGTCGATGCGAAAGAGGAAGTCGGCGGAATTGTTCGAGTCGAGCGCGTAGACACCGTGGAGGAATCCGTCGGCGCTGATTCCCAATCCGGTGACGATGTCTTGGCTGGACGCGGGATCGATGTAGTCAATCTCCGACTCGATAAAGTCTTCGAGGTCGCCGACGAAGGTCGCAATCACCGTATCTCCGCTCTGCAGGCCGGCGATATCGATCCGGAACAGCGGACGCAGATAGCTCCCACCGTTGATTCCCGTGGTGTTGTTGCGCACGAAGTAGGCTTCCCCCCCAGCGGTGATGGCGAGGCTTTCGATGCCGCTGTCGGTTCCGAATTGGCGGATGACACCACCGTCGGAGTAGTGGACTGGGCCCCAGTTCACGCATTCCACAAGGGGTGTGTTGTAGTTGCGGAACTCGAGGAGGTGTGCGTTCGCGTCGTTCTCGATCGCCCAGAGAGAATCGCCGCTGGGCGGATCCGGAGGCGAGCCCAGAGTGCCCTCCATGAATGACACGGCGTCGAGCGTGCCAAGAGAGAACTTCGCCTGGTAGTCGAAGTAGGCGGTGTCGGTGTCCGTTCCCGCGTCGAGTCTGACGATCGTCTTGCCGGTCGTCCCACCCGCGCTGGCGGCGACGCAGTTGCCGTCGGACGGTGAAATCGCCATCCCAAGATAGTTCGATCCACCCTGGGTGCTGAAGACGCCGGTGATGGCGGCGGTTTCCGAATCGACGGTGTAGATCTTGTCCGTGGCGTTGTCCGCGAGGTAGAGCGTTCCATCGGCGGCGAAATCGATTCCGTGGGCATCGGTGGAGGTCTCGCCCGCTCCGGTGATGGCTCCAAGTGCGGTGAAGTCTTCGAATATTTGGTTGCTGTCGGTGCTCAGCGAGTTGAAACGCAAAAGACGGTCGACTCCTTCGGTGTTGTCTTCGTCCCAAAAGATGGCGTAAACGGCTCCGCTGGGAGCGACCGCCAGACCGCTGATGTCGAATGCTCCCTGCGCGGCGCCGACGGAGATGATCGCCTCCGACATGTCGCCGGCGAGGGTCGCCACGGGTGTTCCATTCTCGGTGACCGATGAGAGATCGATCTGCATGAGCGGAGCGCCGTACGTGGTCCCATCGATGGTGAGATTCGGCGGACCGACGAAGTAGGCGATTCCATCGTCGGTGATCGTCAGAGCCGGTATGGTTGCCTGCGATGAGATTGGCGTCACGTTGGCACCGTCCTGGTAGTGCAGTTGGCCGTAGTTCACCATCGAGACCGAGGGCTGGTCGTAGTCGACGAATTTGATCAACAGCGGAAGCGGCTGACGCTGAATTGCCCAGAGATCCGATCCGCTGCTGGGAGCGCCTTGGAAGGAAAGAGAAGTCGTGGTGCTGGGAATGAACCAGTGGGCGTGCGTTGCGGGGCCGTAGACGCGGGCCTTGATTGCTTCGTTGCCCACGCCTGTGAAGAGAAACGGGTTCGAGTAGAGAGTTGCGGTAGGGGATGAGGGGTTGCCTGCATTATCCCCGGGATCGGATCCGTCGGTTGTATAGAAGATCCGGGCACCGACCGGCATGTCACCCATCTCGGTTTCGAGATCGATCTGCACCCAGTGTTCCCCGGGCACGGCGGGGCCGCTCGGAGGCGGGATCTCGCGAATGGGCGCAGGTCGAAGGAGTGCGGGATCGGCTTCCAGAGTGCGGGAAACGATTTCCGAGTCGAGGATTTCGTCCGCCGAGTGCCTCGCGACGACCCGATAAGTGACTTCGGACTCGGTTCCGAAATCTGCCAGAGTGATCGGGACCGGACCGTCGAGCCCGGAGTCGAGAATGATCTCAAGTTCGGAGTTGTCCGGAAGGATCTGGGACATCGCCAGATCCGGACTTTGAACGTATTGGGAGGGAATGTCGGGCGCGTTTAGAATTGAGGCCACTCCGGGTCCGGCAAGTTCCGGACTGTAGATTCCGGGAATCATGGCGCCACCCACCTCGGCGTAGGTGTATGCGGGCTTGGAAAATTCAAGACCGGCGATCAATGGCAGGGGAACGGTCGCATAGGCCTCGAGAACGTGGGCACTGTCGTTCCAGTTTTCTGGTTCCGTGCTCGCGGCGTAGGCCTCGATACTCGTTTCCGGTGTGACGGGAATCGCCTCGCCTCCGTAGGCGACCCAGATCCCGGGAGTCACCGAGTACTGGATCTCCGAGATCGTCGATGGATTGGGATTCGTCAGATAGACCTCCATCCCAAACGAAGAGAGTGGGTAGGTGCCTCCGGGAATCGAGAATTCCGGAGGATCGAGCGCGAAGGGATCGCCGCCTCCGGTGATGCCTCCGCTGGGACCACTCCCCGGAGTCACAGGCGTTTGTGGAGCGGAAACCGGCGGGAGGTCGCGGTCCTCGTAGTCCCAGATCCAGTCATCGACGACGGCGAGTTCCAGATTGGATTCACGATTCCGCTCCTCCTGTGCGGCCTCTCCCAATTCGTCGTTCATGACGAACTTCCTGATCCCGCGCTGGTTGGTGTGGGCGACGTAAAAGCGTTGGTTGGTTGCGTCCCAGAGAGCTTTTGCATTTCCCTGAGCCGCCTCGGTGAACGTCTCCATGACGAAATCGACTCGCGCATCGAGCATGGCACTGCGTAGGCCGGCGAGTTTCTCTCCGGATTCCGCCGTCGCGATCGTTTTCAACTCCGCAAGGATCTTGTCTTCCTTCCAGCTGCCGACGATCTTGCCTCCGTTTGCCTTGTAGACGCGAATGGCGGTATTGATGGCAGCGACATCCGCTTTCAGTTTCTGTTCGCCCGAGTTCCCGGTCACATTGTTGACTGCGAAAATGGCGATGGCGGTGAAGCTCGAGAGTGCGGCGACCGCAACAAGCGATTCGATGAGCGAGAAGGCCGCTCTCGCACGCGAAGTGAAATAGGGTGATGTGTTCATGTTGTTGTGTTGCTTGATGGAAACACTGTAAAATAGGATAATTATAATAATTATCAAATATATTTCTCAAAATTATGGCAAATTACCATAATTGAGAAAGTGTCTTTGGGGCGAAAAAGCGCACATCGGTGGGGTGGGCGCTTGGTGAAGTCTTGGAACCGAGTTGAACGCTAGAGCATTTCAGGAACGAGCGAAGCCGTTGCCGCACGATTCGCGACGCGACAGCGCCCAACCGCCGTGCGCAGACGGATTGCGGTAGGGCGGCCTCGGGGAGGCCGCCGAGATGGCGCTTCCACCTACGTTTGGAACGAAGAGGGTCTGGTCGTGGAGAGTTGGACAACGAATAAGATGCAAGCAACTAGCCGGTGGTGCAGCGAGGGACGAGCGGAACCACCGGATTTAGAAGCCGTCGAATGCGCCCCGGGAGGGCGCGAAAAACGTCCGTCCTGCCGGCGCGCCCGGATCGAGAGAGATTCTGCCGCCCCGCCGGGGCGGATTGCTTGCGACCCAAATGACCCGGAGTTCCGCTAGTGTTCCACTCCGCGCTACCTTCTTTCCCGCCTCCGCCACTGCTTCTTAAACGAGTGCCATTCCTGCTAGGGCCTGCTAGAGTGCGAGGTTCTCGGTCGGGCGCGGGGCTTTGTTGGGATTGACAGCCGATTCAAGATGATTCAGAAGCTCGTCGAGTGCCGGGTATCTTTCACCCCGCCGTGAGAGTAGCTGAATCATTGGTGCGGAAGAGGGCGAGAGGTCGGTTATCTCGACCACGGTGACTTCGCTGCAGGGAGGGCTCTCAATGGAGGTGTTCAATACTGCCACCCCCATCCCGGCTCGCGTGTAGGCGAGCAGGCTCATCTCCGAAGTTGCACGCTGCACGACGAACATTTGTGCGCCGGCCTTATTGAAACTTTCCAGAAGAGTCTCCTCAAAACCCGGTTGCGAGGATTCGTCCAGAATCAGGAGTGGCACGCGGTCGAGCTGCGCGATGCTCACGCCTTTCGCTCGCGCAAGTTCATGGTTGGAATTTACGATTGTCGTCGTCCTTGCCCAGGGCAAGGTGCCCGTTTCGAACTGATCGCAGAATACAGTCGGGCAAGTGTTCATCGTAATGAGTAGATCGACTGCGTAGGAGGACAGGCTCTCGATCGCGTTCGCCCATTGAACATCTTCGACATGCACATCGAAGTTTGGATGGAGCTGCCGGAATGTGCGCACTAAGTTGAAAATTACGGGCCGGTCTAAAAAGACACCCACATCCAAGCCGACCACAACCGATCCCGAAGCGGCACGTTGAACGGCTCTGCAGCGTTGAATGCATTCTGCATATTCGCGAGTGAGTACTTGCGCGGATTTTAGGAATTCGCGACCCCGGGGTGTCAGTATCAGGCCGTTCGAGCTGCGCCGAAACAGACTGATGCCAATTCTAGTTTCGATCAGTTGAATCGCCCGGGTCACGGCCGGTTGGCTGACTCCCATATTGCGTGCAGTGTCCTTTATGTGCAGGAGAGAGGCTGCCCTGAGAAAATACCTCAACTGATTGATCTCGATCGTATTCGTCATGGGGCAAGTTCCAGGCTGCGGGCGGGTGGTTTAGGGGCGTCGGCGCTGGATGGTCTGGTTGGCGCAAACCGGAAACAGCGCGTCAGAGCCTGGTGCTGGGGGCAATGGCGGCGCTGCACCCAATTCAAATACAGTGGGAGTTCGGGAGAGTCCCGAAGGTCGCGACGCACAATACTCTGAAGGATCGCTTCGGAGCCGAGTTCGAACCCAATGAAACATGCCATGGAGGATTGGATCATGCTAAGGGACGTTGATACCCGGTCGATTTCGAATGTTGCAGTCGGGACGACGTTCACTCTTTCGATCAGTCCGTCTATCACGTCGTGAATCATCGGATAGTGACTCCGGTTGAATTGTATCAGGGGGAATGCTTCGAGGTCAGCCAGTCCAACTTGATTCGTTTTAGCGAGCCGATGC
>CAJIAN010000822.1_pt1 | contig 12081 bp, 8 predicted proteins | sample 9199061 | NCBI WGS metagenome assembly CAJIAN01 (sample SAMEA7708264, study PRJEB35096) | sediment metagenome | biome: marine neritic benthic zone biome [ENVO:01000025]; feature: sediment [ENVO:00002007]; material: shallow marine sediment [ENVO:03000034] sea grass bed [ENVO_01000059] ...
CCGAAGGATCGCCGCCGACACCGCAGACCGTGCCGGACGCTCTCAAGCCGCGCGGCATCTGGGCGCTGCTAAGGCCGGTGAACGGGAAGCCAGCCTCGCCGTCCTCAGAACCATCGCAGCAAATACCAGTGAGGGTTACAACCAAGCGGCAGTGGGCGTGAGCCTCGTTCAACTCGGCGATCTCGACGCCGGCAGGGTGGCCATCGCGACGGCGCTCGGCGGCGAATACTACAACTCGGCGTTCAATGTGATCTGGAACGAGCGCGATGAGGCGAGGATTCAAGCCGCCAAGAAAGCGCTCAAGGTCATCGCCGACGACGATGCGTCGCCGGACGCGCTGCGGAAGCGCGTGCGTTCGCTCTTGAAGCGGGTCTAGTGTGGTGTCAGGAAAGTTCGCTGCATAAATGTGCGACCTTTCCGAGTATCAAATCCGCATCCGCGGTCCAGTTGAAAGGCGTGGGGTTTTCGTTGTTCGCGGCAATGTAGTCCTCGACGGCGCCGGTGAGTTCCCGCACGCTGCGGAAGACGCCGCGACGGACGACCTCGTCGGTGATCTTCGCGAACCACCGCTCGACCTGGTTGAGCCACGAGCAGTGGGTGGGGATGAAATGCAGGTGCCAGCGCGGATGGCGCGCCAGCCAGCGACGCACGGCCGGCGTCTTGTGCGTGGCGTAGTTGTCGAGCACCGCGTGGATCTCGAACTGCTCCGGACATTCGCGCTCGACGGTGCGCAGAAAGGCGAGGAAGTCACGGCTGGTGTGGCGCTTGCGGCATTCGCCGATCACCACTCCGCTGGCCACGTCGAGCGCGGCGAAGAGCGAGGTCGTTCCGTGGCGGCAGTAGTCGTGCGAACGTCGTTCGGGCTTGCCGGGGCGCATCGGCAGCACCGGCTGGCTGCGCTCGAGCGCCTGCATCCGGCTCTTCTCGTCCACGCAGAGGACCAGCGCGTTTTCCGGCGGGCTCATGTAGAGGCCGACGACATCGCGCACCTTGTCGACGAAGAACGGGTCGGTCGAGAGGCGGAAGGTCTCCGTGCGGTGCGGCTGGAGTCCGAAGGCCCGCCAGATCCGCGAGACGCTGTCGCGGCTCACTCCGGATGCCGCCGCCATCTTCCGCGTGCTCCAGTGCGTCGAGTTCTCCGGCGTGCTTTCAAGCGTTCTGGCCACGATCTCCTCCACCTTGCTGTCGGGGATGCTTCTCGGAACGCCCGTCCTGGGAAGATCGCCGAGTGCCCCCATGCCTCCCTCCAGAAACCGGGCCCGCCACTTTCCCACCGTCTGCTTGCTGACGCCCGGACGGGCCGCAACCTCGGTGCTGCTCAGTCCGTCGGCGCACTTGAGAATGATGCGCGCACGCAACGACTCGCCCTGCGAACTCTTGCGCCGGCGGGCAAGGGCACTGAGCATCTCTCTGTCATCGTCGCCCAGAACGAGCGCCTTCAATGGTCTTCCCTGTCTCATCGCGAACCCTAACGCACACACGAAAAAGTACAAATCTTTTCTCTGTGAATTTCTCTGACACCACACTAGCAGGCTATTGAAAAAGTCCGTGACCCAGCGCGCAAGCCCATGGGGACGAGGGTTAGGCGCGCCGATGGAGTGGATGAACATCCTCGACGGAGGCGCAACAACGCCCTCGTCGCCATGGGCTTGCGCCCGAAGGGTTGAGTTCCCAAGGCATTTGGCAAAGCCACAAACTCTAACACTTCACACAGGCGAAACGATGGGTCGCGGAGTTTTTTCAACAGCTTGCTAGGGCGACCGAATCGCAAGATAGGCGAAGCGCGAGGCCACGCGTGCGCTAAAATTCCGCGATGCAGAAGGATGATCAGCCACCTCTGTGGGTTACCGAACCGTTCCGCGTGTTCTTTCCGCTCGGCGTGGCCGCATCGATTCTCGGCGTCCTGATCTGGCCGCTCTTCTACGCCGGCGCGTGGCCGTATCCGCCGCAGCTACAACATCCGCGCATGATGATCTTCGGATTCGGGTTCGCGTTTGTCGTCGGCTTCCTCGGGACGGCGTGGCCGCGCTTCCTCGAATGTGCCGCGATGCGGAGAAGCGAATTGGGGCTCCTTGTGGCCACTTGGCTGCTCGCGCAGACGCTTTATTCCCTCCACTGGCTTCAGGAAGGCGACTTCGCCTTTGCGGTGCATGCGCTTGTTTTCATCATTGTTCTCGGACGGCGCCTCGTCAGTTCTGATCGCAAGGATCTCCCACCGCCCGGTTTCGCCCTCGCGTTCGTCGCGGTGATCCTCGGATTTCTCGTCGCCTTGATCTGGGCACTCGCGCCCTACAGTCTCGTGTCATGGTTTCCGGCACTGACGGTCGAGTCCATGATGTTCACGAAACTCATCGTCTGGCAGGGCTTGCTGCTGCTCCCGTTGATCGGTGTTGGTTCCTACATGTTCGCCCGAATCCTAGGCGCTCCGATTGAAGCTGCCTCGGCAAAGCGGGCGTTGGGAGTCTGGATCGGCGCAGCGCTCATCGTTGTCTCGTTCGCATTCGAAGCATGGGGATGGGTTCGCCTTGGAAACGGAATCCGATTTGCCGCGTTGGCGATCTGGGCGTTACTCGCCATTCCGGCGCTTCTCCGCAAGTCTCCCGCCCCGTCCACCCGCGCTTGGGCGCTGCGCATGGGCATCGGAAGCGTCGCACTTTCGTTTCTCATCCGCGCGTTCTGGCCCGGACCCGGCTACGCCATCGCACACATTCTCTTCCTCGGTGGATTCGGTCTCGCCATCCTCATCATCGCCGACCGCGTCAGCCTTGGACATGCGGACGTTCTCGAGTCCGTTCCAGCGAAGTCAAAACTGTGGCGCTGGATTGTCTGGCTCACGCTACTAACCGCGGCGACCCGTGCATCGGCCGACATGAAGGCATCATTGCTTGTGTCTCACCAAATCTACGCCGCCTTGATGTGGGCCATCATCATCGGGCTCTGGGCGTGGACGCACTGCCGCCACTGGTGGGGCGATCGAACATGAAGAGGACTCGCCAAAGTCTGCCGACTTCGGCTACGGCTTGAACTCGGTGATCGCCTTCCGCTCTTTCACGGGATACCAATCGGCGATATGCTTGGCGAGACGGGCGACCACTTCCGGATTGTCTGCCGCGAGATTCGTTTTCTCATGCGGATCTTTGGCAAGATCGAAGAGCTGCGGCCGCTTTTCAGTCCGCGGGTGAGTCGATTTGTAGCGGTTCACCTCGCCGTCGTAGGTGAGCAGAAGCTTCCAATCGCCCTCGATACACCATCGGAACAGGAGTGACGCCTCGGGCTTCTCAATATCTGCGATGTCGTGGGCGAAGCTCTCTCCGAAGATGTGGTCGCGCTCGATCGGCTTGCTCTCAGTCAGGTTCGTCATCAGGTCGAGACCCGGCAACCCCTTCGGCGTATCGATTCCAGCAGCGCCTAGAATTGTCGGCACGATATCGATGCTGCTGACGAGTTCCTTCCGCTCGCCCGCAGGAATCTTGCCCGGCCATTTGCACATGATCGGCGTGCGCACGCCCCCCTCGTACGGCGTCTGTTTCGAACGGGGAGCGTAGCCGTTGCGCTCGGGATTCTGAATCCACCCGTTGTCGGTCACATACACGACAAGCGTGTTCTTCGTCAGTCCCTTCTTCTCTATGATCCCGAGCAGATCGCCACAGGTTTCATCGAACCAGTCACACATCGCGTAATACTTCGCGATCGTGATCGGGCGCCCGTCCTTGCGGTACTTGTCGAGTAAACGCTTCGGCGGGTTGTGAGGGGTGTGCGGAAGGAAAGGTGCGTACCAGAGAAAGAACGGCTTTTTCTCGGAGACGGAGTGATCGACGAATTCCTGAATCGGCGCCATCCCGTTGCGTCCAATCTTCAGTCCGTCGTCACCGTGCCGTCCTCCCCGTTGCGGAAATCCGCGCGTCATCCCGTGCGTGAAGCCCGCACGCTTGTAATTGCCTTCCCAGTATTTTCCGCTCTGGTGGCTCAGGTAGCCTTTCTTCGCGAGCAGCTTCGGCAATGTATCGAACTTGTCGATGTAGGAGATCAACTGCGCGCGGCGCTTGTTGTAGAGATCCGAATTCCTCTCCGCGTACTTCGGCGACGGATCATTGCCGGTCACGCCGTGGACGGACGCATATTGCCCCGTGAGCAGCGTGACGAGAGACGGCCGACATAGAGCGGTCGGAACGTAGCCGCGTCGGAAGACGGCGCTTTCGCTCGCCAGCTTGTCGAGATGCGGCGTCTTGATGTCCGGGTGCCCCATGAATCCATAGTCGGTCCACGCCTGGTCGTCGGAGATGATCAGCACCACGTTGGGGGGCGGTTCTTCGGCGCGTATGGTGAGCGGAAGAAGAGCGATAATGAGGAGAAGCCAGCAATTTCTCATGCCGGAAGGCTAGCAGATCCATTCTCCGCGGCAATCGAATCATGGCCCTTGGACGCGCGCCAAAATCCGTGACACTATGCCCGCATCGCAGGTATTCGGAAACTCATCGAACGGGGCTGGTGGCTCATCCTCGTCTGTTTGCTCGGCCCCGTGTTGTTCTTCGGCGCCGCGATTCCGCGACTCGACATCAATGCGGACACCGACGCGTTTCTCGATGAGGAAAGCCATGGTATCGACGTCTACTACCGGACCCGCGAGGAATGGGGCACGGATGAGTTCGCGCTGCTTTGCTTCACTGCGGACGACTGGTTCACCGAGGAAGGCATCGCCCGGCTCAAGCAGATCGACGCCGACCTGAAGGCGGTTTCCTTTGTGCAATCAACGCTTTCGGTTCTCGACATCCCCCTGCTCCGCCAGGATCCGGACACGAGGCCGAATCTTGTCAGGCTCGCGTTCAACAGGAAGTTTCTGGGGCAAAAGGAAATCGATCTCGCGGCGGCTGAAAAGGAACTCGCCACCCACGAACTGACCCTCGGCAACCTGATTTCGCACGACGGCAGAAGCCTCAACGTCCTCGCCTACCTCGACGTCGACGACGGCATCACCCGCGACATGGTTCCACGCATCCATGTGCGAAGGACGGAACTCGTCCGCGGAGTCCGCGCGGTCGCGGAAAAGTGGAGTGCGCAGATGGACCAACCGGTCCGAATGTCGGGAATCCCCATCATCCAGATCACACTCTACGAAAACATGAGGCAGGACCTCATCGTCTTCGGGATCGCCTCGTTCGCTCTCTTCGTTCTCGCGTTTTTCGCCGTCTATCGCCGCCCGCGATTCGTCACCCTCCCGATTCTCTGCTGTCTGCTGCCTCCCATCGGCATGTTGGGAGCCATGGCGTTCTTCGAGATTCCGGTTGGATTCGTCACCTCGAACATGCCGGTTCTCCTCTTCGTTCTCCTGCTCCCCTACAACGTTTATTTCATCGAACGCTATCGGGAACGCCGGGTCCGGCATCCTGACGAAGATGGACTCGCCAGCACGCTCGCGGCGCTGCGTTCGATCGCGATTCCATGCCTGTTCTCGTGCGCGACGACGCTCGCGGGATTCGCTGCCCTGAGTACGAGCCACATCGTTCCCTTCAGCGATTTCGGACGAACGATGTTCATCGGTTTCGCCATCGGATTCTGTGTCCTGTTCCCGTTCATCGCATCGGCTTCGCGAAGGCTTCCGGGTATCAGCATTGTCGGTCCCGAAGAGGAGGAAGGACACCGGCCCGCACGCGGACTGGTTCGCTGGTTCGAGAAAACCACGCTGCGGCGCCCACGAGTGATCGTCGGGTTGAGCGCTCTCGTCCTCGTGGCGGCGGTCGCGGGCGCGATGCGCATGAACGCCGAAACGAAGATCACGAGCTATTTCTGGCCGAACAGCCCGGTCTACCAGGGATTGGAATTCGTCGACCAGCGCATGGGAGGAACCACTTGGATCGAGGTCATTCTCACCTCGGATGAAGCCGGTTACTTTCTAACCGACGATGGATTGAGGGCGCTCGAAGTCGTGCAGGAGTACTTCGATGAAGTGCCGGAACGGGGCAACGTCATGTCGATCACCAGCCTACGCGACGAGATGCGGAAGACATTCCGACCGGAGTGGTTCCCCGACCTGACCGACGCGGAAATCCTCAGACCGCTCCCCTTCGTATCGCCGCAACTCGTCGGACAAACCACGCGGCGTGGCTTCAGCACGGCACGCGACACCATCCGCATCAAGAGCACCTCCCCCACCCTCAACCGCGTGCGCATCCTGAATGGCCTTGATGAACATCTCGCGAAACAGGCAGAGCTTTTCGAAGGGCTCAAGATCGAAGTGACCGGCATCGTACCCGTTTACGCGGAAATGATCCGGCAACTTCTCAGTGGGCAGAAGCAATCCATCCTCGCCGTTGCCATCGCCGTCTACCTGATGCTCATCGTGCTCTTCCGGTCGCCTCTGCTCGCCCTGATTGTCCTTATCCCCCAGGCGGTTCCCGCCACGGTCGTGCTTGGGATAATGGGCTGGACCGGGATTCCCCTCGACTTGGTCACGGTCATGATCGCTTCCATTGCCATCGGCGTCGGAATCGATGCGGCCATTCAATACACGATGCGCTTCCGGTCGGAACTCGCCGCCGGTCACGATCACCGCGAAGCCGTGCGGCGTTCGCACGCCACCATCGGACGGGCCATCTGGATCGCGACATCCATCATCATCGCGGGATTCGCCGTGCTCATGCTTTCGCGATTCTTCCCATCGGTCTGGTTCGGCCTCTTCACCGCCGTGGCGATGCTCGTCAGCCAGTTGGCCACGCTCACGCTGTTGCCGAGCATCTTTCTGATCACCGGCTGGCCGAAGAAGCCGAGCCGGGATCGATAGATTTGACCTTTCAAGCCAACTCGACCGGATGGTATGAATGCGCCATGTCCGAATCCAAGGTTCTCATCATCATAGGCGACGCGTCGGAAACCCTCGACACGCTCTATCCCTTCTACCGGGTGCAGGAGGAAGGCATCACGCCGGTCGTTGCGGCGCCCGAGAAACGCGTCTACCAGATGGTTATGCACGAGGTGAAGCCCGGCTGGACGATCACCAAGGAATGGGAGGGTTACACCCTGGAGGCGGACATTGCCTTCAAGGACATCAATCCCGCGGAGTATCTGGGCATCATGTTCAGTGGAGGCCGGGCACCCGAGTACATCCGCGAGGACCCTGATCTTATCCGCATCACGCAGTGGTTTTTCGACAATAACAAGCCGATCGCCAGCGTGTGCCACGGCGTGGAGATTCCCGCACGTGCGGACCGTGTCCGAGGCCGGAGGATGGCGACTGTCCCCAAGTGCAAGTTCGATCTCGAAGTCTGCGGGGGCACCTTTGTGGACGAACCGTGTGTGGTCGACGGCAACCTCGTCTCGGGTCGAACCTTTCACGACAACGGCCAGTATCTCGGTCCATGGATCAACATGATCGTCGAGGAACGGGAGAAACGCGCCACCGGGGAGGCGGCCGCATGACGATGAACCGTCGTCGAGCGATTCAGATTCTTGCAGGCGGTGGCTGTGCTGCCGTCTCCAACGCTGGCGCCAACGAACCCAAGCGGCCGTTCTCGCTGAAATATCTTCTCAACTCGGCGATGTACGGCGAGATGCCCCTCGATGTCATCCTTCCCCAGATCGAGAAGACAGGTTCCGTCGGCATCGACATCTGGTGCAAGGTCCATGGCAACCAGCGCGAGCAGATCGACGAAATGGGTTTCGAGGGCTTCGAGAAGATGCTCGCGAAGCACAAGGCAAAGTGGATCCTCTCGACGCGGTATCCTCTCGGACCGTTCCGCCTACAGGAGGAGATGGCCGTGATGAAGCGGTTTGGCGGCGAGATGGTCCTTTGCGGCAGCAAAGGTCCGAAGGAGCCCAAGGGCGAGGAAGCAAAGACGGCAGTGAAAGCGCTTCTCGAAAAGATGAAGCCGCACGTAGCCAAAGCGGAGGAGCTAGGAATCACAATCTGTATCGAGAACCACGATCATCAGCTTCTCTACCATCCCGACTCGCTCCGTTACTTCGCCGAGTTCAATCAATCGAAGCACCTTGGCATCGCGTTCGCGCTCCACCATCTGCACAAGTTCGTTCCTGAGATTCCAAAGCTCATTCGCGATCTCGGCAACGCCCAGATTCCCTTCATCTACTTCCAGGAACATTCGGAGGGCATTCGCAAGAAGATGCCGAAGGAGATCGAAATGCAGCAGATGCCCGGATTCGGCGGCGGCCTCGACTACAAACCCATCGTGAAGGCGCTCAGGGACATCGACTATCAGGGATACGTCGAGATCTTCATGCATCCGGTCCCACGGGGAATCCCGATCCTCCCGACGGCCGAAGAGATCACCGCCGCGATCAACAAGTCCCGCGCCTACGTTTCGAAATGTCTGGCTGCCGCGTAGGCATCACGCTCGCCCTCCTCGTCGCCGGTTCGGCGCACGCGAACGAGATGGAGGACGCCCGTCATCTCTTCAGCGAGTTTTCCTGCAACGCTTGCCACGAAGCGAGCACAGACATCCTACTTCGCCCACAACGTGGCCCCGTCCTCGACGGAATCGGGAAACGCATCAAGCCGGCGTGGATTCGGCGCTTTCTTCTCGATCCCCAAGCGGTGAAGCCGGGAACGACGATGCCGAATATGGTGTCGTCTCTTCCGGAGGATGAACGCGCCGAAACCGTCGAAAATCTCGTGCATTTCCTCATGAGCGGTGGCGGTAGCGAACCGAAAAGCCGAAAATTTTCCGATGCAACCGGCGGAGCCAAGCTGTTTCGGTACAGTGGGTGTGCGGCCTGCCACGGCGAGTTTATTCCGGATTTGAATGAGAAATACACCTACGGCTCGCTGAGTGCGTTGATTGCACATCCACTTCCTGTTCGTCCGGACGGCAGAATGCCCTCGCTGCAGATGAGCATCGACGAATCGGCCGACATCGCTGGCTATCTTCTCGGCCTGAGCGCGGATGCTCCGAAATTGGAGCGCATTCGGTTCAAGCCGGATCCCCGACGCGTCGCTGCGGGGAAGAAAGCGTTCGACCAATTGAACTGCAGCGCGTGCCACACGCGGGCCAAAACAAGCGCACCGCGAATGGCCAAAACACGGCTCAGCGAGTTGAAGAGGTTGCCGAATTGTGCGGGCCCTCCCGATTTCACCTTCACTGCGGAGCAACGCCGGGCGATGAGTGGGGCTCCCAGCGCGATTGCCCCGCTGACGGCAGAAACTCGGGTTGCGGGCACAATGCGCGCCCTGAATTGCTACGCCTGCCACTCAAGGGACGGCGTCGGCGGTCCTGACGAAGCCACCAAACCCTATTTCACGGGCGACGAGATCCTTGGTAACGAAGGCTGCTTTCCACCCCATCTCACAAATGTGGGCGCGAAACTGAGAAAGGCATGGTTCGCCAAGGTGCTCGACGGAAAGGGCGCAGTCCGGCCCTACCTGAACACGCGGATGCCCGTGTTCGGAACGGAGAATGTCAGCCATCTCCCCGATCTTTTCGCGAAAGCCGACATGGCAGACGCGTCGCCTCCGAAAACCCCGGGCGACCTCGCTGCCGGGCACCAACTCATCGGATCAAACGGCGGCATGGCATGCATCACCTGCCATGGATGGGGGAAGAACGAGGGAGTCGCCATGCGTGCGTTGAGCCTCTCCGGCACGACCGACCGCCTTCATTTCGCGTGGTTCAAAGCGAACCTCATCGACCCACTGAAAATGCGCCCAGGCACGCTGATGCCAAGCTTCTGGCCCGGCGGAAAGAGCAGTAATCCGAACGTGCTCGGCGGCGACACCGACAAGCAGATCGCGGCTCTGTGGGAGTTCCTCGAGAAAGGAAAGAAGATCCCGGAGGGATTCCCCGATCCGGGCTCCGGCAAGTTCGAGATCGTTCCGAACGAACGCCCCATCATTCAACGTGGTTTCATCGAAGGCGGCGGGACCCACGCAATCGCAGTCGGATTCCCCGCTGGCGTGCACTTCATCTACGATGCAAAAACGTGCGCGCCCAAGCTGGTTTGGCGGGGCCGGTTCCTCGACGGCTACAAGCTGTGGTTCTCCCGACGCGAGCCGACCGCCGAGCCGCTGAGCGATGATCGGCACGAGATCGACGCACCGTTTCCCGAAGGCGCAGGCCTCGATGAGAAACTCAAGTTCAAGGGCTACCGCATCGATCCCAAGACCGGAGTGCCCACGTTTCTCGCTGAAGGTTCCAAGACCACCGTGGAGGACATCCTTGCGCCGAGCGCGGATGGGAGATCCATCACGAGAAACATCACGATCATCCGCTGGAAGGAAACGGACCCGCCAGTGCCGGAACCCAAACGCACGCTGACCATCGACTACCAATGGTGAACCGGATCCTAGTTCTCTTGTTCTTCGCGCGCGCGCTGGGTGCCGCCGAACCTTACTACCGGGTCGTCGAGATCGCGGGTTCGGACACGAAGCTCCATTCGCGCGACCCAAATTGGAAGCCCGGAAAGGGCCTCGCACTGGAAGTCGGCGGGCTCGCGGTTTTGGACAATGACAAACTCGCCGTCGCCACCCGCAAGGGCGATATTTGGATCCTCTCCAATGTGTATTCCGAAGAACCGGGCAGGATTCGCCACACCCGATTCGCCTCCGGTCTCGACGAACCCCTCGGGCTACTTCGCTTCAAGGATGAAAGCGGAATCCCGAGCGAGGAACATGATCTGCTCACGGTGCAACGCACGGAAGTCACACGAATCCGCGACGTCACCGGAGACGAAATCGCGGACGAATACCTTACCGTTGCCAAGGGCTGGAGCGTCACCGGTGCCTACCATGCCTACGCCTACGGGCCTGTGCGCGACGGCGATGGAAACCTATGGGTCACCTTGAACCTCGACATGGGTGACCACACCGACAACACCCGACCGTGGCGCGGATGGGCCATGCGCATCGATCCCGAGGGAAAGATGGAAGCTGTCGCGGCAGGAATGCGATCACCTTGCGGACTCGGGACCAATCGAGAGGGCGACGTGTTCACCACCGATCAGCAGGGCAACTGGATTCCAACGAATTCACTCCTCCACCTTCGTGACGGCGCGTATTTCGGAAACCCGGACGGGATGGCTCCCGCATCGCTTCCTGGTTCACTGGTAAGACCTTTACCCAAGGGCGTAAAAGTGAACGGCAAACCGTTTCCCGAAGCGCTCAAGCTCCTTCCGCAGCTACGCGCTCCGGCGGTCTGGTTCCCCTACAACAAGATGGGGCAAAGCCGCACCGACATCCTGCTCGATTCCACCGCGGGCAAGTTCGGCCCGTTCACAGGGCAACTCTTCGTCGGTGAATTCACCCAGAGCAAGATCGGTCGCGTCTATCTGGAAAAAATCGAAGGCGAATACCAAGGCGCCTGTTTTCCGTTTCTCGAAGGATTCCCGGCCGCCGTGATGCGGCTTGAGTTCGGCACCGACGGTTCGCTTTTCGCCGGCATGACCAACCGCGGGTGGTCCTCCGTGGGAGGTGGCTCCTACGGTCTGCATCGCGTCATCTGGAGCGGCAAGACACCATTCGAAATCAAGGAAATGCGGGCGATGCCCTACGGTTTTCAACTCGTCTTCACCCGTCCGGTCGATCCGGTCACGGCATCCGATCCGAATAGCTACGCGATGAGCAGCTACACCTATCCGTTGCACAAGACCTACGGCGGCGACGAGATTCAAACAGAGCAACTCGTCATCGAACGCACGGAGGTCTGGGGAAAGGGCCTCGGAGTGAATCTCCACCTCAATGGCCTGCGACCGTATTTCGTCCACGAACTGCATTACGACGGCGTGCGATCCGCGAACGGAGAGAAGCCATGGCACAACCGCGCCTACTACACGCTGAACCGCATTCCGAAGAAGTAGCGGGACTTGTGAAAGTCCCGACGCCCCAGGGAATCGATATGCCCAGCTCTCGGAACTTTCACAAGTTCCGCTACATAAAAAAAGAAAACGCCCGCCCCGGTTTCCCAAGGCGAGCGTCTTGCAATGGAATCTTGACTTGAATTACTAGCCGATCGTCTTGATCGGTCCCCAGCCCTTGCGGGGCTCGCGCCACGCCAGTTCGTTAACTTTGGGATCGTTCGTGATCTTGCCGTCTTCGTTGAGCTCGAGCTTCTTTCCGGCGAGCGCGCAGAGATTGCCGAG
>CAJIAN010000220.1_pt1 | contig 12046 bp, 8 predicted proteins | sample 9199061 | NCBI WGS metagenome assembly CAJIAN01 (sample SAMEA7708264, study PRJEB35096) | sediment metagenome | biome: marine neritic benthic zone biome [ENVO:01000025]; feature: sediment [ENVO:00002007]; material: shallow marine sediment [ENVO:03000034] sea grass bed [ENVO_01000059] ...
CCCGTTCCCCCGCCCCCACGATGCCTCGTCCAGCGGCGAGTGGCGGTAGAGACCATCCTTGCGCAGACAGAGCTTCTGCATCCTTTCGAGATGGTCAACGCAGGCGTCATGATAACCGGCCGCGGCGAGCAGAGGGCAGATCATGAAAACGGAGTCGCTCATCTCGTTGTGACCCGGGTTCTTCATTCCGCTATCGGCCGCCGCACGCACTCGATCCTTCAATCCGAGTTCGGCGAAAACGAGGTGACCCGAGACGGTGGGACCGGAGACCTTCTTGGGAATCGGCGCGGCTTTCGCCATTTCGATCAGGTCCTCAGGCACAGGAACATCCCGGAGTTTCGCCAGTCGCGCACGTCCCACCATGGCAAGTGCGGGGATGTAGCTGATCTTGTCGAACCTGTGTCCGTAGTGCTTCGCGACCGATTCGGCGATCTGGATGGGGGAGCGAGACGCGCGCTCTTTCAACTCCATGCGGAGCCTCGAAGGAGCGAACGTTCTGGGAACATCCCCGAGCTTCTGAAAGCAACGCACGCGGTTCACCAGCGCTCTTGCCAGCGAAGCGTTTCTAGTGATGACCGCATCCGGGCCAAACGCCTGAATCCAACGCCACAGATACTGCTCATAGGCGCGATAGGCTCTCGCCTCCGGAGGCGGAGCAAACGTCGCATCCTCCGCCACCGGTGCCCACGAAACGAGAAAACGATCATTCTCAAACGCCCGCGGCGCGGACTCCGAGATCACCAGCACGCTGAGCGAATCGCGATTCGGATCGAACGCCTCCGGCGCGATCTTCCCCGTTACTGGCTTGAACTTGGAATCCAAGCCGATGGGAAATCCAATCGGTTCGGCTGCCGCGCAGAACGAGCCGAAGAGTAGGAAAACGAAAATTCGACGCATCACATTCTCATCAAAACGGCATTCGAATCCCGATTCAACCCTGATAGATTCCTCCCATGACATTCATGTCCCGCGCGATTGTCGCCCTGTGGGCGGTCGGATCCTCAGTACACTCGGCGGAGCCCACATGGATCCTTGCCGGACAATCGAACATGAGAGGCGGTCATTCGACCTACACCGGAACTCTCAAGGAACTTGTCAGCTCGAAGGGACACGAATTGTCGGTTGTCCTGAGCGCAAAGCCGATGCGCAAGGTCGCGGGTCAAACGGATCTTCCCGTCATCATCCAGCTCGGCGCTGCGACGAATTACACCCAGCACGGCGAGTAGTCGGTCGGCCTCCTGCGCGAAATGCAGAGGAAGAATGGCAATCCACTTCGATCTTATCGGGAACGGGGGGACATTTGGCAAATCCAGTCCTTTTTTCGGGGGTCTCACTCCGTTCTACAGCGTTGATGCGAAAAGGGTGCTCATTTTATGAATAAGGCGAACTCCTTGGAATTATTCTCCGATGCAGCCGAATTCAGAAAACGCAGCACGACACCTTGTCATCACCGTCCACGGAATCCGCACCTACGGAGCGTGGCAGGACCGCCTCGAGCAAGCGGTGTCCAGCCATCCTGACGGGCCCACAACGGTCGACTTCCAGCATTTCCGCTACGGCTACTTTTCCGCGCTCGCGTTCATGATCCCACTCCTGCGCTGGCTGACGGTGCGCCGATTCCGCCGGGTGCTCGTCCGGCTTGCCGCGAAGGAGAAATGGGACCGCATCGACATCGTCGCCCACAGTTTCGGCACTCATCTCGCCTCGTGGGGAATCTACGGATTGAAACCTTCAAGACGCCCCCACATTCACACATTGATTCTCGCCGGCTCGGTCCTGAAGGCGACGTTCCCATGGCACGAGCTCGTCGGTTCCAGCGTCGGACGGGTTGTCAACGAATGCGGGCAGAAGGACAACGTCCTCATCGTGAATCAGATCTTCGTTCTATTCACGGGAGCGGCAGGCCGATTCGGATTCGCGGGCGCCACGAGCAGCGAACTCTGCAACCGCTACTACGACTTCGGCCACAGCGGCTACTTCGAGGACCAAGGCGACGGCGACGATGACTTTCTAAAAAACCGCTGGCTTCCACTCCTGACCCGCGATGAGAGGCCGGTGATCGAACCGCCGCCAACACCGACCCAGACCACCGGCGCAATCACGTGGCTGCTCAACAACCTCGAACCCGTCAAGGTCTGCATCTACATCCTGCCATTCGTTCTACTCTTCCTCTACGTGAACGGACTGCGAAAAAAAACCGAGGACCGCGAGAGGCTCGCGATCCAGCTCCTCGAGGAATCTTCGGACGTCATCGACTTTGTTCAGACCGATCTCTACGAAACCGTCGAACTGCTTGGCGGCGCCAATCTCCAGCGGCAGATCGCCAGCCACACCGATTCCTACCACGAAGCCGTCTTCGAGAACGCGGGCGCACTCCTCGACAATTACACCGATCTTGAAGATCCGCCGATCGCCTTCCTGAACAACTACGCGCGGAGTCTGATGTTGCGCGGTGACGCGGCTCTCCGGGAGAGCAAAGAGAGCGTTGCGAAGGATCTCTTCGAGAAGAGCGCGGAAATGCGGAAAACAATCCGGGAGCTGGAACCCAATAATCCCCGGTGGGGACGGAACCTGACGGTCAGCTACCACCGTCTGGGCGAGTTGGCTCTTTCCGAGGGAGACCATGACGCCGCGGAGAACTACTTCAAGGAATGTCGCGATCTCATGCAGGAAATCGTCTCGGCAGATCCTGCGAGCATCAGGTGGCGGCACGACCTATCGCACGAATGGTTCTCACTCGGTACCGTCGCCATGGAACGCGAGCCTCCGGACAACGAGAGGGCGGTCGAACAATTCGGGAGATCCCTCGAGCTCCGCAAGACGATTGTCGACGTGGATCTCAACGGTTCGACCGCTGAGGTCAGGAATCTGCGCGAAGACGAGCGACTGCGGTTCGTACGGAACTACGTCGCCTCGCTGAACCATCTTGCGATAGCAAAGGAAGCGACTGGAGATTCTGAAGGAGCGATCACGTTGCTACGGGATGCCGATCGGATGATTCGGATCCGACTTGCCAAAGTTCGCGTCCGCGACTGGCTGGCGGATTTCGCGATGACGACCGATCTTCTCGCCTCTCTTCATCTCGCCGCAGGCAATCCCGACGCCGCTCTGGAGCAGGCGCGACGCTCGCTGGACTACCGCCGGACACAGGTTGCGGGGGGCACCGTTTTCCCGCACGAGATCATTCGATTCACTGCCGCCTACGACGATCTCTCCAGGAAATTTATTCTGGAAGGCGCCGACGGGGCCCCGGAAGACTGGAAGGCACTGTTCCGCGACGTCGAAACGTTTCTCCGCGAGCTTTCTTCGCAAACCTCCGACATGTTCGCTGAAGAACGAGCGAAATTCCTGCGTCTAATCGACGAAACCCTGCCGAAGCTCAGGTGATCGCGATTGACGGCCTGGGAGGCCCGCGGCTACACTACTAACAAGGAGGAATGAATCTTTCGTTTGGCATCCGCGAAAAAACCACCCTGCTAGTCATCATTCTAGTGGCGGCGGCCGCCTACTTCACCCCGCAGATCATCACCGAGCATGCCAAGCGGATCTACGAGGAGCGGGAGCTGGTCGATCTCGCTGATGAAGCGAGTCTGAGGACGTGGGAGATTCTCGACGATATCGAAAGGCTTGAGGAGACGACTGCAAAACTGGCAAATGATGCCGCCTACCGCGGAAACACGTTCCGCGCCGAGGTGGAGCGCGAGCGGACCCAACTGGAAAACCGTGAGATGACCAGCAACGAAGCGCGATGGAAGAACTACCTTCGCGCGGACGTTTTCACCGGAACGGACGATTCGAAGAAAACCGAAATTCTCCCGACACACCCCGAGTACTCGGGAATCGGTTCTCACACCTGGGTGCCCCTCAGGAATCGTCTCCAGCGAGCGAACCCCGGCGACGTCTTCCTCTCCCCGATCCACCGGCTCCAGGTTCAGACGGAGAATGGTTCCAAGTCGATTCCGGTCATTTGCGCTGGCGCGCGTATTTGGAACCAAGCAGACACCGGGGACGAGGTGAAGCACCTCCTTGTGACCCTGAGTCTCGAGCGCCCACGGTCCAACCGCCACCTCCTGCTGATCGTCGATGAACGCCAGTCGGACTACGATTTGAACCTCACCACCGCCACTGAAAAGAGCGAGTTGCCAACCGAAGGCAGGAGCGAGGTCGTCATTGGACGTGTGAAGGACGAGGTGCACATCCGGATTTTCAATCCCGACGGCGAGATTGCCGTGGACAAGAGCGAGGTGGAATTGCTGAGCGATGACAACAAGGACGCACTCGCATCTCTCAAAACCGCGCTCACTCATCTCTGGATCTCCAATCAGCAACCGGACCCGATTTTGAAAGCGAGAATCGTGTCCTCTGCCACCGCTCTCTGCGGACATGTGTGGCCGGTCTACCTCCTGCATCCCGGAAATGGCGAAAGCGACAATCCGAATGAGAAGCGAGGCGTTTTTGGCAACAAGAAGACCTTCGACGAAATCATCGACAGCAGAGAGCGCACTGAAGACAAACCTCTCCGCCTCTCGCTGCTCCGCCTCGGATCCAGCCAGGCCCGCGATTCGAAGGGAGAAGCCGTCAACCCCAAGCTTGAGAAACCTTACTATTTCAGGGAGGCCACGCCGAAGATCGTCTCGAAGGCGACGGGCAAGGTGGTGACGAGCGTACCGGCGTCGTTCTCCGACGAAGTCGGCTGGATCCTCGAAGATCTGCGCCGCGGGAAATACAACAGTCTCGACTGTCGGATCGGCGGCATCGGGAATCAGGTCCGCCAACTCCGACTGTTGGCGCCCACGGAAGAACTGCTGACCCAGGTTTCGGCCGAAGTAGCGGAAGCGCTCACCAAGGCAGACTACGGGGACTTCGAATTCAAGAAGCTCGACATGCACCCATGGGTGAAGTGCGACGAGGTCGACACCACATTCGTCAAATTCGAGATCCCGGCGGTTTCGGGCAATGGGGAGGAAGCCAACAAGGAATATCAGGTCTTGTTTTCCGGATTCCGGGACGAATTCGCGATCAGCATCGCGCAGAAGCTCCGGGGGCTCGAGAAGAGTCTCTCGGGCATCGCCCTCGCCGCGGGTATCATCGCATTTATCTCCGCTCTTCTCTACGTCCGGCCACTGCGCATGATCACCAAGACCGCCCAGTCCGTCGCCGACTCGCCCAACGAGGGCCTCCACGAAAAAGTGGACGTGATTTCGAAGTCGCTACCGGTCGCGCGCACCGACGAGGTCGGCGAAATCGCCCGCGCCTTGCGACGGCTGTTCAGCGAGATCCAGGCAAATACCCGGGAACTCGACCAACGCGTCCGGGAACGGACCATCGAACTCGAGAAGGCGAACGAGAAACTCAAGGACGTCAACCGCGAGAAGGACACCTTTCTCGCGAACGTCAGCCACGAGCTGCGCAATCCCTTGAACGTTGTCGATGGCTACCTCCAGTTCCTCGAGGCTTCCAATCTCGACGAAGAGCAGTCGAGCGATGTGAGAAAAAGCCGAAAGGCCGCCAAGGCGCTCCTCGAACTGATCAACGACATCCTCGATTATCAGAAGATCACCATGCGGGGCATCACACTCGAACCGGAGAAGGTCGATCTTCCGCAGTTCGTCGAGGACGTGAAGGACTCCATGGAGATCCACGCCGAGCGCAACAAGAACGAGCTTGTTTTCGAATCGAATGGCGATCTCGGAACGATTCTCAATGACAACAAGCGCCTGAGGCAGGTCATTCTCAATCTCATGGGGAATGCCTGCAAGTTCACACAAGAGGGAACAGTGACCCTCGACACGAGACGCTTCTCCGAGAACGGAACCGACATCGTCGAGTTCCGCGTTCGGGACACCGGCCGGGGAATGACTCCCGAAGAGCAGTCCAAGATCTTCACGGTTTTCTACACCAACAAGAAGGCGAACGAATCGGGCACCGGACTGGGACTCGCCATCAGCCGCGAACTCTGCCGACTCATGGGCGGTCGGATCTCCCTCGAATCCAGCGTCCCCGGAAAAGGATCCACCTTCCTCGTGCGTATCCCTGCCGACATCTCGGAGGAACCGCCGACGGCCGAAAAGATTGATACGATTCCCGAGGGATCGCGGACCGTCCTTGTCATCGACGACAACGACGCTGTGCGCGAGATGATGCGCCGCTATCTGACCAAACAGGGATACGAAGTTGTCGAGGCGAGCGACGGCAAGGAAGGCATCGAACTGGCCAGAAAACTGAAACCCGATGCCATCACCCTCGACGCGGTCATGCCGGAGGTCGACGGATGGGACGTCCTCTCGACGCTGAAATCCGACCTCGACACCTCCAGCATCCCGGTTGTCATGGTCACGATCTTGAACAAGGAGGCCAAGGGTTTCGCCCTGGGCGCGGACGACTACATCGTCAAACCCATCGATTGGGACCGGTTCTCCCATGTGCTCGGGAACCTCACCGACAGCCGCGAACAACGGACCATTCTCGTGGTCGATGACGAACCCCCTACGCGCGACCTATTCCGCCGCGCCCTCATCAAGGAAGACTGCCATGTCATCGAGGCGGAAGATGGCGCCGAAGCCCTCAAGGTGCTCGAAGAGACACGACCCGATGTCATCGTGCTCGATCTCATGATGCCGGTCATGGACGGTTTCGAGTTTCTTGCCGAATTCCACCGCCGGGAAGACTGGCAGTCGATCCCCGTCATCGTGGTCACTGCCAAGACGCCCTCCGACGAGGAACGCAAGTTTCTCGACGGGACGGTCGCACGCGTCCTTCAGAAAGGCACCGGAACGACCGAAGAACTTTTCGCAACCATCCACCGCCGCGTCGACGGCTCTGGAAAACCGCAAACAGAGATCGTCAGTCAAGACGCCTGACCATTTACCCCTCCAGAAAAAATGCCCGTCAAAATCCTCGTCGTCGAAGACGAACCCGACAACATCGCCATCTTTGAACGACTTCTCAGCCGGAAGGGATACGATGCGCTCGTCGCCGACAACAAGGAGGACGGGATCCGAACGGCGACCGAGGAATTGCCGGATCTCATTCTCATGGACATCAAAATGCCGGACACGAAGGATGGCGCGAAGAATGACACCGCCGGGCTCGAAGCGATCAAACATCTCAAGGCCGATGAAAAGACGCAATCGATCCCGATCATCGCTCTGACCGCGCAGACGATGGTCCACGACAAGCAACGCATCGAAGAGGCCGGCTGCGACGACATGCAGGCGAAGCCCATCGAGTTCGCCACCCTCCTCGGCGCCATTGCCAAACTGCTTGGCGAGGACGGCTAAGCCCGCGCTCCCCTTCCCTCCGTGACCGACGAACAGAAAGAACTTCTCGCCAACCTCCGGGACGCGCTCCTACCTCCAAGCGATGCGATCGCCACCACCAGCGATCTTCTCAAGGACGTCGATAACAGGGGAAGCGTCTCCGAGGAGTATTTCGAAGACGTCGAGAAAATCCATTCCGCCTCGACGCAGTTGTATCATTTCGTCAAAGAACAGCTGACCCCGGGGAAATTCCCGGACGAAAGAGACTTCGACAAGGAACTGAGAACCGTCCGCCATGACATCAAGAACCGGCTGAACCACATCACGGGACCCTGCCAGTTTCTCTTGCTCGACTACCCCAACGGATCGCTCGGCCGAGATCTCAAACGCGTTCTGAAGTACTCGGATGCCTGTCTGAATGCGCTCAACCAGCAAGCTGATGTCTCTGCGCACGAGTTCCAAGACAAGCCGGCGAAAAAGCTGGAGGCACCCCGACATCTTCAACCCATCGAAAAGCGCGAGGTCGCGCCAGCGCATGTTCTTGTCGCCGACGACAATGAGACGAACCGCGAGATCCTAGAGCGCTTCCTGACGCGCCAGAACCACACCGTCACCTTCGCCTGCAACGGCAGGGAAGCGCTGGAGCACATGGAACAAGAGTCGTTCGATCTCGTGCTGCTCGACATTATCATGCCGGAAGTGGACGGGTTCCAGGTGCTTGAGGACATGCACAAGTCCGGCAGGCTGCGTTACATCCCCGTGATCGTGCTCACCGGTCTCGAAGACGAGCGGGATGCCGTTCACTGCATCGAGATGGGTGCCGAGGATTTCCTTTCCCGTCCGGTGAATCTCGATCTCCTGAAAGCGCGGGTCGACTCCTGCCTCGAGAAGAAACGATTGCGCGAAAAGCACTACGAGCAGTACTTCCCCGCAGAACTCGCACGACAAATCGCCCGCCACCCGGATCTTCTCGAGAAAATGGAGAGCAAGGCCGCGGAAGTCACCGTGCTATTCTGTGACATCCGCAGTTTTAGCAGCATCAGTGAACGCCTCGGACCAGCCGACACCATGAAATGGCTGCGCGATGTCATGGGTGTGCTATCGGAGTGCGTCATCCGGCACGATGGTGTTCTCGTCGACTATACGGGTGACGAACTCATGGCCATGTGGGGCGCTCCCAAGATGGAACCACAGCATGCCAACCTCGCGTGCACCGCGGCTATCGACATGCTCGCAGAGCTTCCAAAACTGGATCGACGATGGAAAAAATCCATCGACAGTCCGACCGCCGTGGGTATCGGCATCAATACCGGCGATGTGTTCGTCGGTGACGTCGGCACCAAGCGAAAGTTCAAATACGGCCCCCTGGGCAATACCGTCAATCTGGCCAGCCGGGTCCAGGGAGCGACCAAGTATCTCCGCTCCACCGTCCTCATCACAGGGCAGACGCAGGAACTCATCGACGATAAGCATGCGGTGCGTCAGGTTTGCAAGGTAAAGGTCAACAACATCGAGGAGCCCGTCGAACTCTTCCAACTGTCGCCCCCACGCCGGAGAGGCTGGAAAACGCTCAAGAATTCCTACGAAGAAGCGCTCGAAAAGTTCTATGACGGTGATTTTAGGAAGGCCTCGTCAATTCTCGGTAACATCCTCGTCAAGCACCCCAACGATGGTCCCTCACTCGTCCTCATGTCGCGTGCCGTCGAATCGATGCTGACCAGCGGTGAGTCGTTCGATCCCGTGTGGACGCTTCCGGGCAAATAGACCGGACACGAGCGGTGCTCACGAGATCTTTCAGTCGCGCCTCCTTCAGGATGACCGCTGCGGGTGCTCGTTGACCGGGACCAACTTCAGGCAACTTCTGAGGATCGGTCGAGGCCTCCAGCTCCCATCGCCAAACATCAATCGAGTCATCAGCACCCCTTCGGAATTCGAAATTCCCGGTTCATCAATCGATATTCGTTCTCCCACCCGACAGATTTACCCGATAGGCACTACTCCGGCGGTTTCTCCACCGCATCCATCCAGTCCTCCCACCAGCCTTCGGCCTGCCGGACGGCGTAGGCCTTCAGCAGGCTCTTCAATTCGTAGGGCGTCAGATCCGGATTCACGCTCAGAATTCTCGCGGCGAGTCCAGTAACCAACGGGCAGGCGAAACTGGATCCCTCGGCAACTCGGGTGGCGTTCGGCGTTTCCTCGGAACTCTTCCATGCGATCTCCACCTGGGCCCCGGCCGCATCGAATTCCACCGGATCGTTGGGACGAAACTCGACCCGGGCCGGATGGATGTCCTTGTAGTTCACCGCAATGGTGCTCGCAAAGTCCGTGGGATAGGCACGGCCCGAGCGGTGGTAACCGCGTGCGCAGACAACCGCGACGTTCGACGCGCTCAGATCATCGATCGCGTGACCGATCCGGAGCGCGAGTTTCTCCCGCATGGTCGACAGGCTCAGATTGATGATGCTGACGTCCTGGCGCGTCAGCCAGCCGAGCGCCCCCAGCAACGACTCGGAATCCGCACGCAGCCCCCCGCTCAGGATCTGCACGCTGACGATATCCACGTTGGGCGCAAATCGCCTCACCTGTCCGGAAACCGCCGTTCCATGTCCCATCAGATCTCCACCGCTTGTTTTGAGCAGTTGGTAATCGGGACCATTTCGTATCACCGTGTAGGAGGCGAAGAGGCGTCCTCCCACCCAAGTGTGATCCGGCTCGACTCCGGAATCGACGACTGCCACCTTGACGTTCTCGCCGCTCGCGTCACCCAGTCGATCAAGAATTTCCAGCATCGTCTTCGGGTTCGGGATCGAAATTCAGTTCCATAAGACGCGCGATAATGCCGTCGGAGGCCTCGCCGTAACGCTCCAGATCAACCGAACTGAAGCCTTCCGGCGCACTCGAGTTGATCGCGGTCAGGGCGCCAAACTCGGTCTCGGGCGCAGCGAGCGGAATCACCATGATCGAGCGGGTCTTCACTTCGGTCAGGTCGTCGACCGCGTGACTGTGGCGCGGATCAGCCGCGACGTCATTCACGATCATCGGCTGCTGCAGGGACACGGCGAGTCCGGTGATCCCCTCGTCGAGCGCCTGCTCGGTGCCGACAAGCTTGTCCGCCACGGGCGAATGCGATGCGACAAAGCGAAGTTTGTCACCTGCCGGATTGATCAGGAGCAACGATCCCTCGGCGGCATTCGCTCTCTCCACCGCTTCCTTCAGCATCCCTTGGATCTCCGGATCATCAGTCACCGCTGCATAGTTCTGTTCTCCCATTCCGACCAGCTTAGCGTCTCCTGACAAGTGCGCCAAGCATGATCGTGACAAAAATTTCGACGGCGAATGAATATAGGCTTGGATGCCCCGTCAAATTTGGACAGAATAACGTCCGCTTCGGGACGAGCCGAACCTAACAAACCAAAAATGGAGGATTTATCGTGAGCACAGCAACTGCCGAGCAAACTGAGATCGTGGCCTTGAAGAAGCCCGCGCAACCGGAGGACGACAAGGAAAACAACTGGATTCCCGCCGAGCAATTCTTCAAGGACATTCGATACGTCACACTGAAACTGACCAACGGGTGCAATCTGAAATGCTCCTACTGCAATGTCGATGCCGACGTTCCCTCGACCCCGAAGATGTCGTTGGACCTCTTCAAGCGCATCACCGACGTCGTCATCGAGAATAGCTCGGCCGATGATGTGGTTCTCGAATTCCATGGTGGCGAGCCACTGATCATGGGTGACGAATGGCTCACTGACGCCGTGACCTACGCCGGCAAGAAAGCCAAGCAACACGGCAAGACGGTCGAGCATCCGATGCAGACCAACGGCATCAAGCTCACCGAGGAGCGCCTGAAGCTCCTTCTCGATTTGGACATCAAGATCGGGATCAGTTTCGACGGGCCTCCGCATATCAATGACCGCCACCGCATGGCGGGCAAACGCGTTGAGAAGGCGATCAAGATGCTCGTCGAGAAGAAGAAGTCGTTCGGCCTGATTCTCGTGCTCGGACCCTCCAACTGTGACGACATGGCAGAGGTCATGAACTACTTCCAGGAAATCGGCATTTACGATTTCCGCGTCAATTTCATGCAGCCCCAGGGTCTCGGTCTTGATCACGAGTTGCTTTCCGGGGAGCAGATGTTCCGCGGGATCAAGGAGGTGTTCGATCATATGTATCGGACCGACTGCGCGGTGATGGAAGGCGACACGCAGATGTGGGTGAACCGCTTTATCGCAGGTCGCTACAAGCAGCCGGGTCTGAGTTGCTGGGAGCACCAATGCCAAGCGGGGCGTATCTACTGCGCGATCAACCTGCATGGGGATGTCTTTGCCTGCGGAACTGACATGTTCCATCACCGTCTCGGGAACATCGACGAGGGATTCAATACCGAGAATGTCGGACAGACGCTATGCCAGCTCCACCACAAGGATCCTTGGTACGTCCGCTGCTTCGGCTGCGAGGCCAAGCGAATCTGCAACATGAGTTGCCCGACTAGCGACTACAACAACATCGAATACCGGGAGCAGGAATGTCAATTCACGCGGATGCTCTACCAGTATTTCCACGAGAACCAGGAGAAGGTGAAACACGTCTACGACATGATCGGCAAGCGCATGCCCTACGGGAATTACGAGCGCTAGGAGACCGCCCGATCGTAGGAAACCGAGAATGAAGACCCATGGCGGAACAAGAACACAGGCGGGCTGAATGCACCGTGAGTCTGCGTTCGCAAACCTGCCTGATTGAGAGAATTATCCGAAGAAGGAGTCCCTGGAGGGGCTTCGCTC
>CAJIAN010000566.1_pt1 | contig 12032 bp, 9 predicted proteins | sample 9199061 | NCBI WGS metagenome assembly CAJIAN01 (sample SAMEA7708264, study PRJEB35096) | sediment metagenome | biome: marine neritic benthic zone biome [ENVO:01000025]; feature: sediment [ENVO:00002007]; material: shallow marine sediment [ENVO:03000034] sea grass bed [ENVO_01000059] ...
CGAGACGATCGGACTCGAATTCGGAGCGCTCGACAGCGTCCTCGACGAGTCCTCCTGCCCCCACATCGTCGATGTGAACTCAACCCCCGGCTGGGGCAAGGAAACCCAGAGCGCGATGCTTGATTTTCTCCGTGATGGTTTCGAGGTAAAAACCCCAACCGCCTAAGCGACGATGATTGAATCAAACAGACCGATATTTTCGTATTTCGATCGGCAGTTGGGTCGCCCGGATTGGGAATCGAAGCGAGTGCTCGATTTCGGCGGGAATGCCGGACACGTGCTAATGGACCCAAGTTCGACGATCGATCCCCGCAACTACTGTTGCATTGATGTATTGGAGAGTGCGATTCGAGAGGGACGGAGGCGGTTTTCGGAGGCTCGCTGGATATTCTACGATCGTTTCAATCCCGGCTATAATCCGCATGGGCAGCCCGGACTAGCCGTCCCCGAGACTGACGGAGAGTTTGATTACATACTGGCCTACTCGGTTTTCACCCACACATCGAAAGCGGAAATGATCGAGTTGGTAGATGAATTAAGGCGGAGGTTGTCGCCAGACGGCACCTTGGCCTTCTCATTTCTCGACCCTTCGTTTGACCCGCTCTGCACACACGCTGAATCTCTTGCGAGCGAGAACGGCAATCTGAGGTACTATCTGAACTTAAAGAATGTTCGTCGTGTTGAAATCGAGCCCTTGCTGGAAAGGGCAAGCGGCGCTCGATGGTGCACGGTCGTAAACGGGGGCTGCCTGCACATCGATGACGAAGATATCCAGAGTGAGGAGTTCGATGAATTGCGAAGATTGAGGGCAGATGGGTGTTTGAAAGCTCTTTACGATGTCTATTACACGCCGGAATATCTCCAAACCGTCTTTCCCGATGCGCTTGTCAAACCTCCGGTGAACGGAGATCGGCAGCACTGCTGTATTCTCAGCAGGCACGGTTCTTGAGGCTTGCCAACCGTTCGGACGCCCTGCGGTCGACGGACGTCCTTTCCCAAAATGCACGGCATGAACCCGCGGCAGATCTCAGCTTCCGTCCTTGGCAATTTCTTCAAAAACGGCCGTCATCGTGCTCGCATATCGATCCAAGCCTCGAGTGGCATGGACGTGCCGATACATCGCATCCGTTTGATCAGCGATCGATTGCGGACTTGCCAGTCGTTCGGAAATCCGAGAGCAGATCTCATGGTCCGACAATCCGTCGTTCAATTGAAGAAAACGGCCATTCCACTCCTCCAAACCGGCTGTCGCCATCGTCCCCGCGACAAGACAGCGGCAGGCGCTGATCTCGACGTATTTCGCGAGTAGATAATCACACTCCGAAGACGTCGCGATGGCGATCCGAGATTGATTGATGGAGCGGGCAAGAGCCTCGCCGCAGCGCGCAGAATCGAAGTGGGCGTAAGATGGATGCTTGATGACGCGGACGTTCTCGAAGAAACGCGGGATCAACCGGTGGAGGCGTTTTCGAAACGGGTACCATGGCCGGTCAATGTTGCCATACAAAAGGATGTCGTATCGCTTGGGCATCGCGTAGTCGCGGAAGATTGCCATATCGACGTGATGGGGTACGACAAAGACCTTTCGCAGTCCGGGACATCGCCGCTTGATCTCGTGCAGAGCCGGACAGTCATAAGTCGAAACAAGATAGCCGACATGCTCCTGGAGGAAGTGGCAGAGGGCATCAATTCCTCCGTGGTAGGTATCCTCTCGGAGATCCTCGACCATCAGGCATGCCCGGGAAATCCTATCCAACCCTGCCGGCCCCCTGAATCCTCGCGGATAACGTGGATGAAGCGGCATACCGAATACTCCAAAGAGAAGCATATCGAACTCGTCTGATTTGATGCTCGCCGGCGAAGCAGATGACACATCGATGCTCACGACGTCGGGAAGTCGCTGTAGCACTTCGTACTTGCGACGGTAGTTTCGATCCATGCGCCCCCAGAATGCCGATCGATTGTCTATGTGGAGGATTCTTGGCATTCGTCTGCTACGGAGAACGCGTGGCCAGCCTCATCAAAGAAGCCGGAGATTGGAACACTCGAACGGAATCCAGGCAATCGCGGTTGCTGTCGCTGCTCCAGAACTCCGCTCTTGCAAGCGTCGCACCGAGTCCTTCTTTCGTTGCAAACCAACCTGTGGTGGAAAGCCCATCCACAGGTGCCGGTTCGTACTCGGAAGCATCGATGCTTGATCCCCGCCCTTCCAGCAGCCTTCGACTGTCCGGATAGGATAGATGCCGAACGGCTTCATGGCATCTCACGAGATCGACGTCACGGCACTTGAGCAGGCAGGCCCGGAAGTCCCAATTCGGAAGGTGGATCGCTTCGTCGGCGAAGAGGAAGAATTCCTTTTCCGGGAATCTCACCAGCGCCTCTCGGAACATCGACTCCTTCGCGCTCGAACTCCCCTCATGCCAGTAATGACACCTGTCGGGAAGCGCTTCGCGACTTACACTTGGCCGCGCTCCACGATCTATCAGTGCGACCTCCAACGTCTGGGAGTAGAGCAGATAACGTTCGACCACCCAATCGAGAACGGCTCGCTTCCAAGGATCCTGCCCGTCGTGGGAGAACGGTATCAGGACCACCGCCTGCGACAACATGTGATCGCACACGGTTCCGTTCAAGCCTAGCGAACTCCCAATCCACCAGTGGTTGACCTCTCGATTCGCAACGTCGGAGTAATCGGCATCGACTTCGGCCAAGCCGGGATCAAATCCGTAGAAGCGATGGCTTTTCTGAAGCTCCCGGTTGTTCTCATCGACGGGTTTGGGCTGTGCCACGTTCAAATCGAGAAACGCGTCGAAGAACTTGTTTCGAATGGCGTAGGCGAAGGTGGAGTTCGTCGAGGTGAGTTTCACCACGAGCGGACACAACCGTACCGGGTCTTCGCGATGGATTCCCCCGAGCAAGACCGCATCCCAGTCACCCGGCAGCGCAGCTGCCGCGTCCCTGAGACGAGATGGGAAATCCCGGACCAGTTTCGCGTCATCCTCGAAGATGAGCACCCGGGGCCAGCCGTTCTCCCGCGCCATCCGGACGACAGCGAGGTGGCTTTGCAGACAGCCGTACGCCCCCGCCGAATACTGCCAGTCGGAAGGGATGCCGACAGCCTTGCCATCGACGGCGGGAAACCGCACCACGCCGTCGATACCGCAGGCGGAAAACCGCTTCTGCATGCGCTGCCATCGATCGCGCCTCTGTTCCAGATTGACGCAAACGACGTGCGAGAATAGATCGTTCTCAGTCATTCTAGAAGCGACCTCTGCCGACCGGCGTCGTTTCAGCGCCGTGTTCGATCGCTATCCGTTGCTTGATGACTTCAAGGACCCTGTTCCTTGTCGAATCCAGATCTTCATCCCTGATGGAATAGGCATGATGTCGGCAGTAGTAGCAAACCAACTGATGGGCAAGATCGCGCTGCTCATCACTGTAGTCATCGAAATACTGCAGTGCCTCGTCCAACGAACCCGGGGTCGCACAGAATGTCGCCCATTTGTAGTCACAATTCCCAAGAGTGGCGACGGGCTTCCCGTGTATCAGGCTCTCAAAGCCCACTCCCGAATTGATACAGAGAATCCCGCGGGCGCGCAGAATGAAGTCGTTGATGTTGCCCGAGAGTAGATGAACGTGAGCATGTTCACTGGCAAGTTTCTCGGCGTGCGCAACGAGTTCCGGATCCAGATTGTTGGAAGGATGCAGCTTGAGGACTACGTCGACGGAGCGCCTTTCGGCCCAACGGGAAACCTCCGAAGCAAAATCCTGAACCTCTATCGGCGAATGGTTGATGATGGTATCATCGGTCGGGCGCTGGAAAGGGACGAGAATGTAGTTTTCCGGAGTGGCCAGATTTCGGTCACTCGGAGGCTGACGCGCTTTTGAGCTCCCCGTGGTGCGGAACTCTGCGCTCAGTCGACTGCACAGACTCCGGGCCTCGTGAACATCGACGCTCTCAAGCGCTGGTCTTTGAAGCATTCCAGAGTGATCAGGACCCCAGCCGTTGTGATCCAGAGTGAACAGGTGACTGAGATGCATCTGCTTGTGATAGAGGTGGGCCTCCGGTATCTCACGCTTCGTTCTGTGCGCGTAAATGATGAAATCTGCATTTCGGCACGCTGCGTCGTCGTCATCAAAGATGTAGTGGCTGTTGTAGGAATGCCCGAGCCGGTCGAGGCACTCCTGCAACAGCTTTTCGAAAACCTTGTATTTCGGTTCGTGTTGCGATGTGCGGCCGTGCGGCTGCAGCGTCCTCATGTACCGAATGTAGGTCCTTCCCATCTTCAATCCTCCTTCCTGGCCCCCGACTCTGGGGATCGATGATGCTCGGACCCATCGGGCGTTTTCATTGAGTCGTCCATGGTACTTTTGTCAGGCAAGTGTGGATTACGCTGCTAGCGAGGCGGCCAGGTTGAGCACATCGTCGATCCAGCTTTCCATAGTCCAGTGTCCCATCAGTCGTGACATCTCCATGCGCCGGTCAAAGTGGCGTCGCCGCTCCGGAATGAGCTTCGCTATTTCCTCGCTGATCGAGGCAGCGGATCGGGCGATGCGAAGAGAGTCAGGAACTCTCCGCGCGAGGAGGGGAGCCCAGCCCACAGGAGTCGAAACGACAGGAACCCCGCACGACAGCGCCTCGAACAGAGTGAGGGGCCCGGCTTCGGTCATACTTGTAATGGCGAGACAGTCCATTTCTCCATAGATGGCCGGATACCGCTCAATAGGCGTCGATGCTCTCGGGTAGCATGCACATTCGATACCGAGTCCGCGCAGGCTTTCCGCCGTCTCTTCGAGATCCAATCCGGCGAGAACCACCCTGAAGTCCCGTGTCTGCATGGCCAGGAGGCGCATGGCTTCGAGAAACCACTCGATTCTCTTCCGCCAGAAGTTTCTGCCAACCCATCCGATGGTGAACTTGTCCGATAACGTCTTGCGCGGCTTGAACGCAGAAAGGCTGCCGATAGGGCGCTCGAGGATGACTTTGCCCTCCAATCGGATGTGGTGGTTCTCAAGGATATCGCGTTGCGTCGGATGGCACAGGACCAGCCCTCCAACATCCTCCACGACCCGGCGCATGCCTCCGTGTTCATAGATGCCATCGTGTTCGTAGAGATCGTGGATGCAGGACACCGTCTTTCGCTTGTCTGGAGAAGCGACCGCCTCAGCCGTGCGTATCGCCACCCAGCAGTCGGCATCCTCTACGGGTTCGCTGCTGCTGATCACGGAGAGACCGGGGACGCTGGCGCTTGAAAAGCGAATCTTGAGGTCATCGAACAGCCACGGTTCGGTCAACTCCTTTGCGTAGACATTGATCGTAGTGTCAAGGTCGCTGGTCATCGTCTCCTCGTCCAGTTGATGACGGACGGCGCCGATCCGGAAGGTTCGTTCATGTTTCGCTAGTGTGCGGGACGAAAAGAGACTCCCGCAATCTGACATGAGTGTGCAAGCAGTAATTCTCTTCTGTTCGTCGGGCATGCTCGTCCGAAGCCCAAGGGTTGCGCCTCCACGGACACGGCGACTGGCGTTTGGTGTGCCCTGCTTTCCCCATTCTGTCGAACAACCGCAGGACACGGCTCCACGGAGGAGCGATTGACGCTCGCTGGGAAATTACGCATCCTCCGCACCAACCATGGAACTCAACGCGAGCGAGTTGAAGGGAAAGAAAGCCTACTGGCGGGCATCATACATCTGGTGCGTCGCCGTCGCCTTCGGGATCGCGACGTATGCGGTGCATCCGGAGATGTCGCTCATCGGCAAGGTAGTGATCGCGGCGGGGCTCGTGGTCTCGGCAGCGTTTCTCTTCAAGGCAAGCGACCCGGCGCGCTACTTTGCCGGGGCCATCTCGCTTCTTGGCATCCTGATGAATCTTCCAGCGGCCTGCTCGGTCTTCGAGAAGGAAACCCAAGTCGGAGGCCTCCTCTCGCTTTGCGTCCTCGTGCTCTGCGCCCTCGTGTGGCATGCGTTCCTCATCTCCGATGACGTCTCGGCCTATCTCAGAAAATACCGAAGGGAGAAAGGACTGCCACCGGGCGACTGATTCGATCGTTTCGTGAAGAAGAAAACCTGGAAAAGACCGGTGATTATACTCCTGAGTGTTCTTGTCGCGCTCTACGTGGCCGCTTGCGCCTATATCTGGAAAAGTCAGGTGAGATTGACCTTCCTCCCGATGGCGGAGATCGCGACCACCCCGGATCGCATGGGGATGAACTACGAGGAAGTGACGATTCCGGTGGGCAGTGGATCGGAGAAGGACGAAATCCACGGGTTCTTTGTCCCCGCGAAGAATCCCGACGCTCCGGCATTCCTCTACCTGCACGGGAATGAAGCGACCATCGGCAAGAATCTCGAACACACCCAGCGTCTACACGAATTCGGGTATCACGTCCTGCTCGTCGACTATCGCGGATTCGGCAAGAGCTACGGCACGACACAGCCAAGCGAATCGAAAGTGTATGAAGACTCCGAGGCGGCGTGGAAGCACCTCACCGTCGATCGTGGCATCGATCCCTCGCGGACGTTCATCTTCGGACACTCTCTCGGAGGAGCGATCGCCATTGAACTCGCCACGCGTCATCCCGAAGCGGCGGGACTCATCACCAAATGCACCTTCACCTGCGTCCTCGACATGTCGAAACGCAAATACAATGGCTGGCTCCGCATTCTCCCCATGGATCTGCTGCTCAACCAGCGATTCGAATCCCTCGATAAGATCGGCAAGCTGAAGCTACCGGTGCTTCTCATTCACGGGAAGGAGGATGCCAAGATTCCCTACACCATGACCGAGCAACTCTACGCCGCGGCGCCCGAACCGAAGGAACTGCTATTGATCGAAGGCGGAGGTCACGCGGATAGCGGCTCGATCGGCTTCGTGGAATACCGGGATAAGCTGACCGCCTTTGTCGAGAAGCATCTCGGCAAATAGTCTCGTGGAGCCTACGCTGGCCACTGACCTGAAAAGGCGCTCGTCCTCTTATTGCAGCGTCATATCGATCTTCGAGAACGAAGACTTGGTCTGCTTCGCGTAGATGCCGAAGTAACGGATCTCCGTGAGACTCTCCGGCAATTTCTCTTCGATGCGCGTCTCTCCGACTTCGAGCACTGTGGTGCGCTTCTTCAAATCGACGATGACATGCGCGGTGAATTTCTGCGCCTCTTCGAACGAAGCTGCCTTGCTCGCTCCCGCGCCGATGTTTCCCCATCCGCCTTCGAAGATCCCATGCTTTCCCATTCCGATCATGGTGCCTGCCTTGAAGAGCGCATCGTTCTCCGGCTTTGCGCCGAAGCACAGCATCGCGTTCCGGGTGGTCGCCTCAACGGCGCTCTGGTAGTCGACTTTGAACGACACCTTCCCAGTGACCGGCCGATCGAGTTCCGTCACCGCGAAGCCCTCCCCGTCCGTCTCCAGCAGGTATCCTAGCCCGCCCTTCGACACCGCCGCGCCGCGCACGATAGGCCATGAACCGGAGCTGTCCTTGCCTTCGGAGAGCTTCGGTGATTTCTGCTTCTTCTTTCCCTTGCCTTTCCCCCGCTGGCGTGGCTTCTCGTTCTCCCACCACTCACGCGGCCCCTCGGCTTCGATGCCTCTCCACACTTCGAAGAACGTTTTCTTCATCTCCTCGACCTTATCGGGCATCTCCGACGCCAAGTCGTTCTCCTCCTTCCAATCCGTCTGGATCTTGTAGAGCTGGAATTTGTCGTGGGTGCTGTTGGAGACCAGTTTCCAATCGCCGATACGCAAGGCGGCTCGACTGGCCTCGGGCGCGATGTGCGTGCGCCAAAAGAGCGGGACTTTGCGCTCTAAGGGTTTCCCATCGAACGCTGGAAGGATGTTCGCACCGTCGATCGTCCGGTCGCTGGGAAGCGGGATGTCGGTGATCGCGAGAAGGGTGGTGAAGATGTCGGACCCGATCACGGGCACGTCACTCACTGTCCCCGGCTTGATCTTCCCGGGCCAGCGCACGAGCCCGGGAACCCGGATACCGCCTTCGTGGCTGTCGCGCTTGCGACCTCGAAGCCCACCCGTGGAGCCACGCGTACGACCCTTGGTTCCTTTGCCCTCGGGGCCGTTGTCGGAAGTGAAGAAGACGATCGTGTTGTCGCGAAGACCAAGATCGTCGAGTCCTTTCATGACGATACCGAACGCGTGATCCAGCTGGGTGATGTTACCGTGGTGTTGACGGATCCCTTCGTCGTCGATATCGGCATACGGCTTCATGAAGTCCTCGCCCGATTCGATCGGCAAATGCGGTTCGTGTGTCCACACGGAGAGCAGGAATGGCTTGTTCTTGTCGCGATCTTCTTTCAGCCAGCGAATCCCCTCTTCGGCAACCAGCGGAGCGGAGAAGCCCTCGAGCTTGCCCATCGGCTTTCCATTGCGCACGAAGTTGACGGGATTCTTGTGGTTTGGTGAGGCGTTGTTCTGGGTCGCCATCCAGTGGTCGTATCCGTGCGCATCCGGCTGCGGGTGCCGTTCGTCATTGAAGTAGCCGTTGAGATGCCACTTCCCGACATGGCAGGTGGCGTAGCCCTTTTCCTTCAGGAGTTCAGGCAGGGTGATCTCGCTCTCCCGCAGATGTGTGGCATGGCCTCCGGGAATCCATCGCCACACGCCATTCCGGTACGGGGTGCGACCGGTGAGGATCGATGACCGCGACGGAGAGCACACCCCGCAGGCGGAGTAGCACTGCGTGAAGCGCACGCCTTCCTCGGCGAACTTGTCGAGATGGGGCGATTTGATGACCTCGTGCCCGTAGCAGGCGAGATCCCCCCATCCCATATCGTCGGTGAGAAAAATGACGATGTTCGGGCGCTCAGCGGACTGAGAGACGCCGATCAGCAAAACGCCAAGCAGGACGGCGGAAAGATAGGATCGCATGGCCAAAGACTGCCAGAGTCGCCCCTACCGATCCAAACGAAATCTGGTCAGGGAAGCGGAACCTCCAACCGATAGAAAACGTCTGCTTCCGATGCGTCCAGATCGGTCAGCGTGATGCGATTTGCGGTCCGGTCCACTTCAATTCCGGAGACTGCGTTTTCCGTCGTCCCGTCGAACCGGTAGATCTCAGCAAAAACCTCGAGGTCCTCTGAGCGCTTCACAATGTAGACCGTGCCGGGAACAGCGTCCGCGTTGAGCCCGAAGCGAATCACCCGTGGCAAGGAGCCGGGGGCTCCAACCGCGAATGCTTTCGCATCCGCCCCGTCGGGAATCGCCGGGTTCGTTCCCATCGCCTGCTCCACGCCTGCCGCGGCACCGTCGCCATCGATATCGACACCCCAGAATCGTTCCTGATCCATCCCCGGATCGTATTCGACGGCCCCGATGTCGGGACCAGGTCCGTCCGCACCGTCACCGTCGAGACTTCGGGAGCGTCCCAACTGATCCGTCGCGAGAATGCTGGGAGCTCCCGCGTCAATCACCGGGGATCCAGGCAGAGGGGGCATCGTCAGCATCGAGCCCGAGTACTTGCCAAGCGGCGCGAGCCATGGAATGGCGGCGTTGAGAATATTCGCACCCGTCTCGGTGATGGATCCACCAATCATGCCGATGTCTTCGGATAGCGACGCGAGATTCCCCGCGACGATGGTATTTCTAAAGAGAAGTGTTCCGCCGCCGACGGCAGTCTCGATGTTGCAAATCCCGCCCCCGTCACGCACTGCGTGGTTGGCGGAAAGCGTCGCATTTTCCGCGCCCACGCTGCCTCCGAAATTGAAGACGCCACCTCCGTCGAGATCGGCGTGGTTCCCCGCGAGGGTCGTGTTTTCAAGAGTGACCGATCCGCTGTTGTTGTAGATCCCGCCACCCGAAGCGTTGACCGCATGATTTCCGTGCACGGCGCACCTTCGCAGGATGAGAATCCCGCCATTGTTGAAAATGCCGCCACCGGAGGCGTCGATCGAACGGTTGTCGGAAACCGTCGTGGATTCAAGCGTGAGAGTCCCGCCATTGTTGAAGATCCCCCCGCCCAGGTTCCCATTGCCCCCTTCATTGGCATTGCCTCCCGTGATGGTGAGGCATTCGAAAGCGACCGTGTGGCCGCCACTCATGATCTCCACCACGCGGTGATTGGACCCCGTCCCCCCACCGCTGATCGTAAATCCCTCCGGAAGCACTGAGGCATCGATCCTGAGATCCTTGTCGATTTGGATCGGACCGGAGGCAAGAATCAACGTGGCTCCCGATAACGCCGGAGCGAAAGTGATGGTCGATCCAATCTTTGCGTTGGCAATGGCCTCGCGCAGCGAACCGGGTCCGGAATCGTCGGTGTTCGTCACGAATCCGATCGCATCGTTGAACAAACGGACATCGTCAAGACTTCCGCCAAAATGCGATTCCCCGGTCGAACGCAGAACGGCCCCGAGCGCCGTCACGTCCGGCGCAAGCGCTGGACGCGTGTAGCTGGGAGAATTCGGCTGAATCACACCGTCGATGTAGAACGAGAGCTCGCCTCCTGCGTCGATGAGAGCGAAATGGTGCCATGTGCCATCGAAGGAAGTATCCGCCGTCTCATGGTCGACCACGACCGTTCCCGATCCGTCGCGGACGAGCACGTCGATGCCATCGGGTGCCGCAGAGCCACTGGAACCTACCGCGTAGAGAGGAATCGGATCCGAAATCGACGCTTCCGCGAAAATCCGCTGTGCCGACTGACCGGGGTTTCCCTTGACCCAGCCGGTGATCGCGAAATCCGTGTTCGTGGTCAGCGGAAGATCGCTCGCCTGCGTGATGCGAATGTGATCGTCGACCCCATCCAGAGTGACAGCTCCCACGGGGTTTCCGTCGAAACTCTCCTCGTACGTTGCCGATCCGCCGAAGAACGCACCGTCATTGCCGTTCCCAGACGCATCGCGAAGATCTCCATCAAACGGGAAATGCGCCACCAACCCGGCGACTGCGGGATGGCAGTTCATCGACACGGAAAGCGCCGCGATGGCGACCAGCACGCGCCGTTTCACGTCTTTTTCACTGGTGAAGAGGTGGATCATTTGAGGGATGGGAGATAAACACTGCGCGATCAATTCCGGTTGTCCATTTCATTTTGAAAAGGTCGGATGAGGCCGCGATGGGTTTTGACCTCGATCGATGTCGGGGAGTATACCTCAGGATATGCACCGTTTGCGACTCACCACGTTCGTTTTCCTGGTCTCCGCCCTTGGATGTTCGATTGCGATCTCCGCCGACAAACCCAATTTCGTCTGGCTGATTTCCGAGGACAATTCGAAGCACTACTTGAAGCTCTTCCACGAAAGCGGCCCCGAGACTCCGAATATCGCAAAGCTTGCCGAACGCGGGCTCATCTTCGATCACGCCTTTTCGAACTCGCCCGTCTGCTCGGTGGCGCGCACCACCCTGATCACCGGATGCTACGCACCGCGAATCGGCACCCAGTACCACCGCCGGAGCGCCATGGCTCCAATGCCGGACGGCGTGCGCATGTTTCCCGCCTACCTTCGTGAGGCCGGCTACTACACAACGAATAATTCGAAGAAAGACTACAACGCCATCGAGGGGAAAGGCGTCTGGGACGCATCCTCGAAGAAGGCGAATTGGCGCGGTCGAAAGGATGGTCAGCCGTTCTTCCACAAGCAGTCCTTCGGCACGACTCACGAGAGTTCGCTGCACTTCTCCCGCGAGCGCATGAACTCGGCGAAAACCGTGACCGATCCCGCATCCGTCTTCATCGCCCCCTATCACCCTGACACCCCTACATTCCGCTACACCTACGCCCACTACCACGACCGCATCAAGGAAGTCGACCGCCAGATCGGCAGAGTGCTCGATGATCTCGCGAAGGATGGCCTGTTGGAGGATACCTTCGTGTTCTATTTCGCGGATCACGGCGGTGTTCTCCCCCGCGGCAAAGGCTACGCCTACGAAAGCGGTCTCCACGTCCCGCTGATCATCCGCATTCCGGAGAAGTGGAAACATCTCGTCGATGCCAGGCCGGGATCGCGGACCGGAGGCTTCGTGAGCTTCATTGATTTCGGCCCGACGCTCCTTCATCTCGCTGGCCTGGCAATACCAAAAGGCG
>CAJIAN010001073.1_pt1 | contig 12029 bp, 3 predicted proteins | sample 9199061 | NCBI WGS metagenome assembly CAJIAN01 (sample SAMEA7708264, study PRJEB35096) | sediment metagenome | biome: marine neritic benthic zone biome [ENVO:01000025]; feature: sediment [ENVO:00002007]; material: shallow marine sediment [ENVO:03000034] sea grass bed [ENVO_01000059] ...
AACAACGTCCTGCAGTATCTCATGGACGAGGCGGCTTCCGACGGACTCATCGAGCATCTCGGGCGCGTCCGGAAGCGCACCAAGGCGCGTGTGGACAGCCGTGCGCTCGATCTTCTGCAGATGATGGTGCAGCGTCGTGCCAGCGAAGTGCTCAACCAGCCTGGCCAGTACACGAGCAAGGCGCTCGCCGCGATGAAACGCGCCTTTAAGGGCGAGTGGGAGAAAGGCGAGCCCGTTCTCATGGCGGACCTTCTCTACAACTTGGGCAAGATCACGCAGGAACCGTTGCGGGCAGAGCAGCACCGTCAGCTTGCGGCACTGCATCGGATGGAGAAGAAGGGATCGTATGATCGCTTCCGGATCGCCGAATACTGGGCGAAGACACTTTGGGCTGCGGATCTCAGGGACGAGCCGATCGATATCCTCGAATCCGCGATCGCGGAATTCCGGGAAGCATCCGGGGGCAAGTTACCTCAGACCGCTCAGGGCGCTTTCGGTATTTTGATAGGCTATCTGCACCATCAGAAGCAATACGCCCGCGCCGAACGGCTCATCCTCGCCGAACTTGCCCGCCCGGAGAACGCGGGCATGCGGCGGTGGTTCGTTCACCAGAAGTTCAACACCTACCTGCAGGCGCTTGCGAACAAGGGGCGCGTTTCCATCGGAGAGGGAATCGATCTCTACGAAGCGTCGTTGAAGCAACTCTACGTCGAACTCGAAGACGACACGGAGGTCGGGCACCAGCACAGCATGACGACGACGGTGTTCTATTTCATCGAGGGCGGTCACGCGCTGAAGTTCGAACGGGTGGCCGAGGATCTGCGGAAGTTCGTCTACGGTCAGCTCGAGGAGCTTCTCAAGGACCAGCGCGACTACCAGCACCAGTCGCTCGTCCGCCGGGCAACCGAGCTGTTCAAGAGGATCTCCGGTTCGCGGCCCGCGCTCGCGTATCTGATCCATCGCTACCACGCTGAGCCCGAGGTTCTGCGGTTCAAGAACCGGGACTGCTGGAAGCATCACGGCAGCTACATGGGGCAGTATCGCTGGGAGCTCCGCGGCAAGCTCGGAGAGCTGGAGAAGCCGTTGTTTGAAATCGCGGCCTTCGAATTGCGTCGCTATCTCGACATGGAGAATGGGCAGGACAACGCGATGTTCAGCGGTTCGAGCGGTACCTACTATTGGAAGGAGAAGCACGACGAGTGGGTGCGCATCGCAGAGGAAGCGGTCAAGGCGAAGGAGAACCGGCAGTCCGGGCGGATCATCTCGCACGTCGCCGGCTATTTCTGGAGCGGGCTGCGAATGAAGTCTCGGACGATCGAGATCATGTTCGATGCCTACGAACGCGAGATCCTCGATGTCGCGCAGCAGGGACAGTTGGTGAGCTATCTTGAGAGCGAAAACCGCTGGACGGAGGCGATACCGATCATGAAGAAGCTTGTCCGCATCTACCCGAAGGATCTCGGACACCGCACGCGCTTGATGGTGCTTTACTACCACGCCAAGCAACGGGACAACCTGAAATCGCTGCTCGTCGCCACCGACAGGTACTTCCACGAGCAGAAGATGTGGAATGAAAACACTCTGGCCCAGCTCGGGAGCACCTGCGTGTTCACCAAGTTCTTCAAGGAAGCCGTTGGCTACTACGAGGAACTCATCCCGCTCCACCAGCGGACTGCGCCGCGGCGGGGGATTGGAAACGGAACCCTGTCGAGCTACTACAACCAGCTCGCCCTTGCCCACGCCGGGCTCGACAACACGGCCGGAGCGGTGGAGGCCGCGAGCGGAGCGATCGTGAGCTGGGGATTCGGCCACTCGAATCGCGCGAGTGCGCTCTCGGTGCTCCAGAACACCCTCAACAAGTCGAAAGATCTCGAGGGCTACATCGTCGAGTTCGAGAAGGGAATCGAAGAATCTGGACTTGAGAATCCGATCGTCCGAAAAGCGCTCGGGATCGTGCTCACCGGTCGTGGGAAATACGAGGAGGCGATTCACCACCTGAAAGCCGCTGTCGAGACGCAGCCCAACGATGCCGAGATTCACCGCGCCCTCGTCCGCGCCTACGATCAGGCGAAGGATCCCGCTGGCGCGATTGAATCGCTCATCGCGAGCGTCAAGCTCTCGCGTCGTGACATCGGACTCTTCAAGGATCTCGCTGAGCGCCTTGAGAAGATCGAGCGACTCGCCGAGGCCGAACGCGCGCGCACGGAGATCGTCGAGGCCTTGCCCGCCGAAGGCGAGAGCCACCAGATGCTCGCCGAGATCCGCCAGAAACAGGGCCGCTGGTCCGAGGCGATCCCGCACTGGCGTCAGGTCGATGTCAACCGGAGCTTGGAGCCGACCGGCTTGCTTGGCCTCGCGAACGCACTGGCGCATGAGAAGAAAACCGCCGACGCCCGCGAGGCCATCGAGAAACTCCTCGCGAAAGAATGGCCGACGCGGTTCGGCGATGTGCATGACAAGGCGCGGAAGTTGCTGGCGGGTCTGAATTGACAGAATGGCCTCCCTTAGGCGAGTAAAGGGGTTGTGAAGAAGACCAATCGCCGTCAGTTCATCCAGTCGGGTTCGGCCCTTGCCGGGTTCTTCATTCTGCCTTCGGGGCTTCGCGCGAGTTCGCCGAACAGTCGGCTGTGCACCGCCCATGTTGGCGTGGCCGGCAAAGGCGCCACGGACACGCTTCAGATCGCGGCCCATCCTAGGACACAGGTGGTGGCGCTCTGCGACGTTGATCGCGACCACTTGGCGGGGATGGGGAGGCGCAACAAGAAGTCGCGGGGAGCCCTGCCCAAGGCGGAGAAGTTCCAGGACTATCGCGAGATGTTCGCGAAGATGGGAGACAAGATTGATGCGGTTTCCGTTTCCACGCCCGACCACACACACTACCCGGCGAGCATCGCTGCAATCGAGTCGGGCAAGCACGTCTACACGCAGAAGCCGCTCACCAACAACATCGCCGAGGCGCGCCATCTGATGGAAGCGGCGCGGGAGAAAAAGGTCTTCACGCAGATGGGGATTCAAAACCAATCCACGATCGCCTATCGGACGGCGACGCGATTGATCGAGGACGGACTCATTGGAAAGGTCGGCAAGGTGCACGTCTGGTCTTTCAAGAACTGGGGACACGATGGCGAGCCGTATCCGGGCGAAGATCCCGTGCCCGATAGCTTGGATTGGAACCTGTGGCTGGGAACTGCCCCCGTGCGTCCGTTTCTGGAGAAGAAATACCATCCGGGTCAGTGGCGTCGGATGATGGACTTCGGCTGTGGCACGCTTGGCGACATGGGGATTCACATCTTCGATACTCCGTTTCGGTCGCTGGGTGTCAAGGCGCCGGTTTGGGCGGAGGCGGAGTGTCGCGAGACGAACGACTACAGTCTCCCCACCAAGATGAAGGTGGACTACGGGTTCGAGCCCACCGCGCGGACCACCTCGGATTTCGAATGGACTTGGTATGACGGTGCCTACGCGCCTCCGGTGGATCATCCGGATGTGGTGTTGCCCGACGGGCAGAAGCTGCCTTCGCAAGGCGCGATGTTCGTTGGCGAGGAAGGGCGTATGCTGCTGGGCCACGTCTCCGGTCCGCGATTCTTCCCGAAGTCCGTCTACGAGAAACTCGAGAAGCCCGACCTTCCGAAGAACGTCAATCACTACAGCAACTGGATCGACGCGATCATGATGGGAAGCGGAACGCCCACCGCCAACTTCGACTATGCCGGGACCCTGACGGAGACCGTTTTGCTCGGTGTCGTTGCCGGTCGCTTTCCGGGGAAGAAGCTCACGTGGGATTCTGCTGCCATGAAGGTGGGTAATCTCCCGGAAGCGAATCGATATGTGGGGATGCAGCACCGGAAATTCTGAGGCGACGCGCGATGTTGAAAGGCGATGAGGTTTCCAATCGCGGAATATCGGATGGGCACGTCCTCGGAATTGTCACCAATTCCGCTACGAAGCGCCGCTACTTTTCGCCGAATTAATAGATCGCGCCAATGAGACGGTGCATTGTGGCAATAGCGATATGCGTCGGCTTCGCGGCGGACGCGCGAGAGGTCAAGTTAGAGGACTACGGGGAGGAGGGAAAAGCCGTTGCACAACTCTTGGTCGAGAATCATTACACGCGGCGTGCTTTGAACGATGCCCTGTCCCGCGAGTGGCTTCAACGATACTTCGATCTCGTCGATCCGGGGAAGCGATGGTTTCTGCGGGAAGATCTGTCCGCATTGAAGCAACGATTTGGCGACTCGCTCGACGATTCCATTCTGACGGGCGATGTGCGTCCGGCGGAGATCCTCTATGATCGATTGCGTGTCCGCGTGCGCGAACGCATCAAATGGATCGACGAGATCCTGCAGGAGGATCCCCCGAAGTCGTTCGATTTCACCGGCAACGACACGGGCCCGCGTCAGTCCGCGCTGGACAATTGGCCCGATGGCCGTGCTGCGGCGGATGCTGTGTGGACACGTGTGCTTCGTGCCGAGGTGCTCGCGGAAAAACTGCGAAGCGGCGGGAACACGGTCGATGCTCGGGCGAGAGTGGGGCAGCGCTATGGGAGACTGGCCAAGCAGCTTCTTGAGGCGAATGCGGAGCAAGTATTCGACCACTACGTGACCGCTCTGGCGCGCTGCTTCGACGGTCATTGCGAGTATTTCGGCGATTCAGAGCTGTCGAGGTTCCGGACCAGTGGTGGTCGTCAGGTCGGCATCGGAGCCCTTCTGCGCATGAGCAACGCCGGTCTCTGCAGGGTGGAGCAGGTCCTCCGTGGCGGTCCAGCGGATCTTGGGGGACTGCATGAGGGAGATCGTCTTGTCGCCATCGCGCAGCACGGACGCGACGAGCCGGTTGGGAATGCGAAGTTCGAGGATCTGATCCGTCTCAACCTGGAGGAGATCGTCGAGCACATTCGCGGGTGGCCGAGATCGCGTCTGACGTTGAAGGTCATTCCAGCCATGTCAACCGACCCCGGGGTTGTCAGCGACGTGTTCCTTGTTCGGGATCTTTTGCGGCTGGGCGAGAAGCGCGCGCAGGCCGCCGTGCTCGAGGTTGGTGAAAAACGTGTCGGATGGTTGGACCCGCGGGGTTTCTACAAGGACTTCGCCGATGAAGATGGGATTGCGACGTCTCGCGATCTGGCCGTCTTGATCTCACAATTAGAGAATGAAGGCGTCCAAGGTCTTGTTCTGGACCTTCGACGTAACCGGGGAGGCAGCCTGGCGGAGGGACTCAATACGGCGAGTCTTTTTATTGGCGACCGACCTGCCGTGCGGGTTCGAAAGAAGACTGGAACACGCGACGACGATGAAACGCATCGTGGCGATCACAAGGAGGCTCTCTACTCCGGTCCGCTTGTGGTATTGGTCGATTCGGTGACCGCTTCCACGTCGGAGGTGGTGGCTGCCGCGTTGCAGGACTACGGTCGTGCGGTCGTTGTCGGAAGTTCGGCGACGATGGGGTCAGGAGCGGTGCGGACGTTTTATCCCCTGGAGAAAGCGCTGGAGGATTCGGGAATCGAGGTTCGGCACCGTGCGGGAGCCCTGCGCGTCACGGTATGCAAGTACTACAGTCCATCAGGCAAGGCGATCCAAGGCAGGGGCGTGGTTCCCGATGTCGCGCTCCCATGGGGGACTGACTTTACACCGAGGGAATCCGATTTGCCGAATCCGCTGCCGTATGACGAAGTCGACGCGATTCCCGGGTTCAAGCCGATCGCGAAACTGGAATCGAAGGTTCAGCCTGCGGCTGCGAATCCTGAGAGGATCGCTCTGCAGAAGAAGCTCGTGGCGCTGCGAGACGCGCCAGAGATCTCGCTGAATGAAGAACAGCGCCGTCTCGAAATCGCGGAGATCGGGAAGATGCTCGCGCGGCTCGAAAAACTGTCGGACACCCGCTCGTCGGCGAAGGTTCGAAAGCGCTATTCCGTCAGTCAGAAAGGCGAGATCGTGGACGAGGAGGTCGAGGCCGACTCCGGCGGGCAGATTGGCGCGGACGGGGACACGGCGATCCGGGTGCTCTTGGATCTCATCGCACGATCAGGCTGACGTCGGGCGTTGGATTTCGTTTCAACGCGTGGCTCGAAGCGATTACCATCCGCCCATGACTCGACAGCTTCGCTACCCGCTCTGCGCTGCCTTTGGCTGTCTCCTTCTCGTCGCCGGATTCGTTCAGCTTCGCGCCAGCAAGAGCGCTGGGGGACCAATCCAGCTTCTCTTTCTCGGCGACCAAGGACATCACGTGCCCTCCCAGCGGGTCGCCGAACTCAAACGCGCCTTCGGGCCGATGGGGATTTTCATCACCTACACCGAGAATCTCGATGACTTGCATCCGAAGAACCTCGCCCGCTACGACGGACTGATGGTCTACGCGAACATTGGCAGCATCGGAGCGGATCAGGAGAAGGCGGTGCTCGACTACGTCGCAGGCGGTGGCGGCTATATCCCGGTGCATTGTGCGTCCTACTGCTTCCACAATTCGCCGAAGCTGATCGCGCTTTTGGGTGCGCAGTTCAAGCGGCATGGGACAGGGGTTTTCCGAACGCGCTTGGTGAAGAGAAAACATCCGGTGACGGAAGGCTTCGAAGGATTCGAAAGCTGGGACGAAACCTACGTGCACCACAAGCACAACGAAAAGGATCGGACCGTTCTCGCCTACCGGGAAGACGAGCCGTGGACATGGGTGCGGACGCATGGTGATGGACGCGTTTTCTACACCGCGTGGGGCCACGACGGGCGCACGTGGACGCACCCGGGATTCCACGAACTCCTCCGCCGCGGCGTGCTCTGGGCGGTGGGCGACGATGCCCGGAAGCGCTGGCAAGCGCTGGAGATGCCCGAGTTCAAGTTCACCGACGCGGACATTCCGAACTACGAGCGGCGTGATCCGCCGCCGAAGTTCCAGCATCCGCTGACGCCGGAGGAGTCGATGAAGACGATTCAGGTGCCGGCGGGATTCGGGCTCCAGTTGTTCGCGGGGGAACCGGACATCACCAACGTGAGCGCGCTGGCGTGGGACGAGCGTGGACGGTGTTGGGTTGCCGAGACGCGTGACTACCCGAACGATCTGAAACCGAAGCCCGGCGAGGGCGAGGATGCGATCAAGATACTCGAAGACACCAACGGGGATGGACGTTGCGACAAGGTCACGGTATTTGCGGACAAGCTGAGTATTCCCACCAGCATGGTATTCGCTCGCGGCGGACTCATTGTGGCTCAGGCGCCGCACATGCTGTTTTTCAAGGACACCGATGGCGATGACAAGGCGGACGTTCGCGAGATCCTGTTCAGTGGCTGGGGAACCGGCGACACGCATGCGGGGCCGTCGAGTTTGCATTACGGCCTCGACAATTGGATCTACGGCGCGGTTGGGTATTCGGGATTCGGCGGCGAGGTGGGCGGCAAGCGTCACGGCTTCTCGAACGGTTTCTACCGCTTCACGCCGGACGGCAAGCAGATGGAATTCATCACGAAGTCGAGCAACAACACATGGGGATTCGGGATTTCCGAAACGGGCGAGTTGTTTGGTTCGACGGCCAACAACACGCACAGCCTGCACATTGGGATGCCGCAGCGGCTGTTCGACGGCGCGATCGGCCTGTCGCGGCTGCAATCCCACAAGCTGGACGGCCACTATCACATGACGACGATCACCGATCAGCTCCGGCAGGTCGACGTGCATGGCGGCTACACTGCGGCGGCGGGGCACAACCTGTATACCGCGCGAAAGTATCCTCCCGAATACTGGAATCGCATCGCCTTCGTGAACGAGCCTACGGGCCACCTCGTGCATCAGTGCGTGCTCGTCGAGGAGGGTTCCGGATTCAAGGAAGTCGATGGCCGAAATCTCTTTGCCAGCGCGGATGGCTGGTGCGCGCCGGTATTTTCCCAGGTCGGTCCGGACGGGCAGGTGTGGGTCGCCGACTGGTACGATTTCATCATCCAGCACAATCCGCTGCCGAAGGGATTCAAAATGGGGAAGGGGAACGCCTACATCACGCCGCTTCGCGAAAACAAGAGGGCGCGCATTTACCGCGTCACTTACGGAGATGCAAAGGCTGGGCCCTATCCGAATCTGGGCGGTGCGGATTCGGATGCGCTCGTCGCCGCATTCGCGAACACGAACCTCTTCTGGCGGCTGACCGCGCAGCGGTTGCTCGTCGATCGTGGGGCGAAGGACGCGATTCCTGCGCTGACGAAGGCGCTCCAGACAAAGCGCGACCTCGATGCGATCGGATCCGATCCCGTGGTGCTGCATGCGATCTGGACGCTGCACGGGCTCGGCGCGATCACCGGCGACATGCTCGCGGAAGCGCTCAAGCATCCGGCCGCGAGCGTGCGTCGGGCGGCGCTGACGATGCTGCCGCGCGACGCGGAGCATCGTGATCTCTTGCTGACATGCGGTTCCGTAACCGATCCCGCGCCGTCCGTGCAGCTCGCTGCGCTGCTCGCTCTCGTCGAAATGCCCCCGAGCCCCGAAGTGGGCGCGGCATTGGCGGCTGCGCTGAAGGAACTGGAGGGATCACGCGATCACTGGGTGCCTTCCGCGTTCAGCCTCGCCGCCATTCGCAATGCAGCGCCCTTCCTCGAGGCCTTGGTCGCGTCGCTGCCTCCCGCAGTCGATACGGTGAAGGGCGAGACCGGACCAAAGGCGAAGGAGATCAATCTGATTCCGAATTCGGGCTTCGAGGAACTCGATGGCGGTTCTCCGAAGGGGTGGCGGACGCGCACGTGGTCTGGCGAACCCCGCCTGGCTGTTGATACCGAGTCTGCCGCCAGCGGGAAGAACTGCGTGCGCATTTCCGCGGATGCCATCACCGAGGCGGGCTACTACCTCGAAGTCGACGTGAAACCACATATGGTCTACCGGCTGCGTGGGTGGGTGAAGACGGACAATGTGCAGGGCGGGGGACGCGGTGCGATGTTCTACCTTCCCGGTATCGTGAAGAACGGGACGCGAGCCATCAAGGGCACGCACGACTGGCAGCGGATCGAGCACACCTTCGATACCGGAAACACGAAGCAACTCCGCATCTACACAATGTTTGGAGGATGGGGAAAGGTCACCGGGACCGCTTGGTACGACGATCTCGAACTTGTGGCACTCCATCCGAGTCTGGGCGACCACCTTAGCGTCGGCGTCGCTTCGCAGATCGCGCATAATCTGGCGCACCGGTCGGACGCGGAAACGCTCGCGCCGTGGTTGCATCGGCTTCCCTCCGTGAACTCGGACCTTGTCGGACATCTCATCGAAGGCTTCGCCCGCGGATGGCCGGCGAACGCTCCGGTGACAACGAATCCCGATCAGCTGTCGAAACTGCAGGGCCTCATGGATCGACTGCCCGCCGCCCGGCAGAACGACCTCATGAAACTGGCGCTGAAGGCCGCGGTCGCCGGGCTCGTCAGCAATGTCCCGCCTCCCGAACTGGGCGACACTTCTCAGGCCACCGTGGTGAAGCTCGGTTCGATCAAGGAGAAGATGCTCTTCGACAAGACGGAGTTCACCGTGACGGCCGGAAAGCGGGTCAAGTTGGTGTTCGAGAACACCGATTCGATGCCCCACAACGTGGTGATCGGGAAGCCCGGCTCGCTCGAACGCATCGGGCAGGCCGCCGACAAGATGCTCACCGATCCGAAGGCGATGGAGCGCGGCTATGTCCCGTCGATTCCCGATGTGATCGCGTCCACCGGCCTCATCTTTCCCGGACAGACGGAGGTGCTCGACTTCACGGCGCCGAAACAGCCCGGGAAGTATGACTACGTCTGCACCTTTCCGGGGCACTGGCGAATGATGAAAGGTGTGATGACGGTAGTCGAGCCCTAGCAGGCTAGACTAGAGCATTTCAGGAGGTTTTGCGCGACGCGACCTGCGCCAGATCGAGGTAGGGCGGCCTCGATGAGGCCGCCACTTCCCTGAACGGCTTACAGCTAGAGCGATAGTCAACAGTCCCTGACTTTGACCTCACCGCTAAACTCGGAGAGAGGGTCATCTTGGGGAAGGCACGACCGAAGGATCTCCAGCACGCCCTTACGGTAATCGAATGCCCGGATCAGGGTCGAAGCAGCTGATTCGCTCGGCGGGAATCCGTTGGCCGCACATGCCGTCGAGACTCTTCACTCATTCTTCGATCAGAATGACAGCGTTTGGATGCGTACTCCAGTTTCGGAAAACTTCTCAGAAGCGCTCCAACTTAGAATATTCTAGTTTAGCACAGGGGTTCTCAGCACCGGGGGTTCTCAGCACCGACTTCGCCTCAATTCCCAGGCCCTGCCCTCCAATCCCAAGAACGTGGTGATCGCTTCGACCTCTTCTTCGATGGCCGAACGAAAAGCGTTCGCGCGTGGACGTTTCCCAACGTATCCGAGTTCCAGCGTGAGTTGTTCTCCATCCACTTTCGCATTCGCCTAGCGCCTGGCGGCTATTCGGGATTACTGAAGTAAACAGGTAAACGTCGCATCTTAATGTAGTTGTCGGTAAAGAACCACTGTCCAGAAGCTCTCGATTTATAGATCTGTTGTGCGCTAGAGAACCCATCTGGGCGGTTCGCCGGGATGCGGGTATAGCGATACCCAATTTCATCGTCCTGTAAGAATGGCCCGAAAGATGGAGTGTCACTGAATAGCGGTTGCAGGTATAAACCATCTTTCATGCGGATGACTCGGTAACTATACTTTCCTCCCTGTGCTTCTTGGGCAAAACTACCGACCACTGGAGAACGCTCGGCACCATCCGATCTGACGCTCTCACACGAGAACTGGAGAAGCGCGACGAGAGCAGTGGTGGCCACATGAAGGGACTTCATTTTTCGGCCGAACGTCAATATAGAGGGAACAGAGTTAATCATCAATCGGCGGTAGGGGAGCCGGTCGGAGGCTCCTCACCTCCGGCGGCGATTGTGAATAACTCTGCCGCGGGTGGCAAGCGGTTCTGTGAACAAGCCGCCGATCATGTTAGCCCTCGCATCGCTTTGCGCACCGCACGGAACACCGCTCGAACGTCCAGTCGCCTCGACGACTCTAGCTTTTGCCCCGGGTCCGTGCGGTGTGCCCACCCCCAGACGATTCCTCAGATGACGTCCCAGTCCAAGAGTTGCGCATCCCCAGACTCGACCCGTGCACGACGCTCGTCGAGCAACTCCCGGTGCCATTCGGGGGCTCACTATGTTCGAATCTGTCACGCATATCCTCCCAGATCGCTTCCATTATTTGGAGCTTCTGCTCGATCGGGAGCGCTTTGACTTCTGCTGCGTTCACTGCTCCACAATAGACGGGAAGACCAGCGCCTGCCAACGGGTTTTTCTGGGTCGAACGTCAAAGTGATGTCACACGCTGCCGGGAGCGCCACTTCGAATCATGGTTAAGGTTGGAACGTTCATTGAAAATTCTACTCGCGACGGGCAGCGTGTGGCAGCGTGTTGATCATCCACGCCTTGTTCGGCAGTTGGGTTCATTGGGCGTCTGGTAGACTTTCGAGGCTCGAGCGGAGTTCATCCACATCGATCTCAAATCGGTTAGCAAAGAGGTATTGTGGCACCCCGTCTTTCTCGGCAAGGATCGCCCTGAAGATGTCGTCCACACGAACCTCGGATCGAGAGTTTCGTCGTGCAGACTTTCGAGCGGCCTTGCACACTTTTTTAGCTCGCGGAGTCTTCGGTGGCGTTTGGCTAACTGGCTCTGATTCGCCTTCGCCGATCATCTCTCGAACAGCGTTAAAGGCCTTCGTGTAATCCAGCCCATGCTTCTCGGTGATTTCGCCTATCTCGCCCGTGTTCGCTAGCACTCCCAGAAATAGGTGCTCGGTTCCAATGTAATGGTGACAGAGCTTGCATGCATCCTCCGCAGCCGATCGAACTACCGGATGATCTGGCAAGTCATTTGGATCCGAAAGCCACGAGCTCATTTCTTTGCCGAACTTGTTGTTTATGATGAGGATCAATGGCCTGCCCTGCAGGCGTCATTTTCTCAGGAGTGTGAAAAAAAAGACTTTGAGTTTCAAATTGTGGACGAACCAACCTTCAAGAAGACCAAGTGGGTTGAGGATAATCCCTG
>CAJIAN010000540.1_pt1 | contig 11988 bp, 5 predicted proteins | sample 9199061 | NCBI WGS metagenome assembly CAJIAN01 (sample SAMEA7708264, study PRJEB35096) | sediment metagenome | biome: marine neritic benthic zone biome [ENVO:01000025]; feature: sediment [ENVO:00002007]; material: shallow marine sediment [ENVO:03000034] sea grass bed [ENVO_01000059] ...
CTACATGGCGGGCAAGTGGCACGTGACCAAGCACGTATCGCCTGACGGTCCCAAGGACAACTGGCCGTTGCAGCGCGGATTCGACCGCTTCTACGGCACGATCCACGGCGCGGGTTCGCTCTGGGATCCGAATTCCCTCACACGGGACAACACGCAGATCGCCCCGGACAGCGATCCGGAATACCAGCCGAACGACCCATGGTTCTACACCGACGCGATTTCCGACCAATCGGCGCGCTACATCCGCGAACACGTTGAGCAAACTCCCGACAAGCCCTTCTTCTGCTACGTCAGCTACACCGCCGCCCACTGGCCGATGCATGCGCGTGAGAAAATCATCGCGAAATACAAGGGAAAATACGACGTGGGCTACGAGGCTTTCCGCAAGTCGCGTCTGGCGAAGATGAAGCAGATCGGGCTGGTTTCACAGGACACGGAACTCTCGCCCCAGGCGGTGCCGTGGGGCAGAGTGAAGAACGAGGAATGGGAACTGCGGTGCATGGAAGTCTACGCAGCCATGGTCGATGAGATGGACACCGGGATCGGCACCATCGTCAAGACGATCGCCAATGCAGGCAAGCTCGACAACACGCTCATCCTGTTCCTGCAGGACAACGGAGGCTGCGCCGAAGGGTACGGACGCCGCGGCAAGTTTGTTCCGCGTCCCGACAAGCCAACCCTGCCACCCATGAAAAAAGGGGAACTGCAAACGCGCATGCAACCGAAGCAGACTCGCGACGGCTACCCCGTACGCACGGGCGAAGGCGTGATGCCAGGGCCGGCCGACACCTACATCGCCTACGGCAAAGGCTGGGCCAACATGTCAAACACTCCGTTCCGCGAATACAAGCACTGGGTCCACGAGGGCGGCATCGCCACCCCGCTGATCGCGCACTGGCCGAAGGGTATCAAGCGCAGGGGCGAACTCGATCATCAACCCGGCCACCTTATCGACATCATGGCCACCTGCGTCGAACTCGCCGGTGTCGAATATCCGAAGGAAAAAGACGGCAATCCCATCAAGCCTCTCGAAGGCCGCAGCCTCGATGTCGCGTTCAAGGGAGGCAAGATCGAGCGCGAAGCCCTCTTCTGGGAACACGAAGGAAACTGCGCCATCCGCAAGGGCGACTGGAAGCTCGTCCGAAAGGAGAATCGCGACTGGGAGCTCTACAACATCGCTAATGACCGCATCGAGGTGAACGATCTCGCAAACGAGAAGTCCGATCTCGCGAAACAACTCGCTGCCGAATTCCAAGCCTACGCCGATCGGGCGAACGTCTCGCCCGTCGGCACGTGGCGCGGAAAACAAAAGAAGAAAAAGGCCTTCAACAAGCAGGAGCGTTTCGAATTGAAATCCGGCGACCGTCTCCCCCAGGACAAAGCACCCAACATCGCCGGGCGCGGAATTCGGATCGAGGGCACCGTGGAATCGGAAGACCGCGATGGTGTCATCATCGCCCAAGGAGGAGACGCGGAGGGATTCGCGCTGTTTCTCAAGGAGGGAAAACTCCAGTTCGTCACCTGTGTCGGCGGGAAGGTGAGCACCGTTTCAGTTTCCGAGCCCGTTTCGTCACCGTCCTTCAAGTTCAGTGTCGGGATGTCGCGCGCCGGGCAGGTATCGCTGAGTGGTGCCTCGCGAAAAATCACGCTTGGAAAGGTCACTCCACCAAAGACCATGCCCATCGACGGGCTGCAAGTGGGAATGGACACGGGAGGTTCCGTGGGCGATTACGAGCCGCCGTTCGAACTCGAAGGCAAGATTCAACTGACCCTCGAACTCCTTCCGAACAAACAGAAGAATGCGGCGTCCGCCGTATCAGCAGGCGCGGCAGTCATTCCGGTGATTGCGCTCCCGGAAAGATCCGATGATGGAAAAAAGAAGGCGCAAAAAAAGCCGAGGAAGAAGTCGGGGCCGATGGCACCGATCGTCGACGATCCGAAACTGCCGCGCGTCCTCCTCATCGGCGACTCCATCTCCATTGGTTACACGCTTCCGGTCCGCGCGCTTCTCAAAGGCAAGGCGAATGTCCACCGTCCTCCGGCAAACTGCGCCTCAACCAAACACGGTCTGCAGAGCATCGACAAGTGGCTCGGCGAGGGAAAATGGGACGTGATCCACTTCAACTGGGGTCTGCACGATCTCAAATACATGGGACCGAACGGCGAAAATCTCGCCGACCCCAAAGATCCGAAAAGCGGGCAGCAGGTGCCCATCGGCGAATACGAAAAGAATCTGGAGAAACTCGTCCGGCGCCTGAAAAAGACGGGAGCCAAACTGATCTGGCGCAACACCACTCCCGTTCCGGAGGGCGCAAAGGGCCGGGTCGTCGGCGACTCCGCGAAATACAACGAAGCCGCGAAACGCGTCATGGTTGCGCATAAGATTCCGATCGATGATCTCTACGGCTTCGCAAAGCCGCGATGGGACAACATCGGGCGGCCCGCCAATGTGCACTTCACCCCCGAAGGCTCCAAGAAACTCGCCGAGCAAGTCGCCAAAGCCATCGAGAAGGCCCTGTAACACGTAGCCGAACTCGTGAGAGTTTGGCCACTCACGCCGCCCATCCTGCCAAACTCTACCGAGTTCGGCTACCTCTCCTACGAATCCGGCGAGATCGTGTAGATCACCCGGCGGTAGCTGTAGAGATTGGGCGTGCCGCTGTCCTTCACCTCGAGAATGATATGGAGCGTGCGCGGCACCGTGGCCTTCTTGTCGCGCGCGCTCGCCTCTGGAATCTTGAACCGAATCTGGCTGGCATACGGGTCCTTGATCTCGACAGGTTTCTCACCAACCCACGTCCCCGCTTCGCGATACTGGAACCAGCGATAAGACAACCGGTCCTCGGCGTCGGGATCGCTCGACTTCGCCGCCGAAAGCGTCACCTCTTCACCCGGCTTCGCCGCAAAAACGAGAACGTCCTTTCCGGTGTCGTCGCCGATGGCCGCCACCGGATTGTGGTTGGCCTTGCCGTACTCCTCAGTGACGCACCAGTCCATCCTCGCAGCAAAGTCCTGCTGAAATGCACGACGCCACCGCCAGATGGTCGCCTGGGCTGAAGTGTGGTTCTCGCCCCCGGGTAGAACAATCGTATCCCGGGCGTTCGTGTGAATGGGACGGCTTTCGGCGTAGCTCTGAAAGAGTGCGTAACGCCCCCCCCATCCGCCGTAGGACGGGTCCGAATGCCCGCCCAAGCCATTGCCGATCAGGTGCAGGAAGCTCGGCGTGTCCCCCTCCATGATGTATTTCGTCCTCGGATACAGCGCTCCCAGCGGACCATGATCTTCGATGATGTGCTTCTCCAACCATTCGTCGGCCACGAACTCGAATTGGTAGCCGGGACCATTCTGGTAGTAGCGATCTCCCGAGATGCCAGTCCATGTCGCGCGATAGTATTCGCGACCGTGCGTCGGGCTGCTGGGACTGACGATGTAATGCAGTTTTGGAAACTCATTGCGCATCCAGCGACCGGAATCGTCCTGATCGGAGATGGTGTAGACACGTAGCTTGGCCACGAAGTCTTCAAACTCCTCCGTCGTGCGTGACTTGCGCGCATCCACCAGTGCCTGGGCAAGGGTATTGGCCCCACCCCATACGCATACCCACACCGGACGTGGGTCATCTTCCCGGTCAACGACCTTGATCAGGTGGTCCGACCCCGCCGTGGCTTTCCCGTCCCCGACAAACTCCATGCCAAATCCAGGCTGCCCCACCTTGATCGCCTGAAGGAGGGTCTCGCCTTCGGGAAATCCACCCGCATGCTTCAACAAATTCGCCCTCACATTGCCATAGGCCTCGACGAGTTTCTGGATCTTCTCCGGTTGGGGCTTTTCTCTCAACCATGTCGAGGTCGTCGCAATGAGCCCCTCGATATCGAATTCATTACTGTAGACTAGCAACCGCACCATGGATTGCTCATCGTCGGGCTCATTGGTGATATCCGTCAGGACGACCACCCGCGGCGTTCGCGGAACCGGCTTCTTGACGACCTTGTCCGGCGGTGTCTTCGGATCCTCTTCCGTCGTGACCGCGGGGACTTCGGGATTCTTTGAGTCGTCGTCGGTGTCAGCAAACGTGGACGCGACCGTGCTAATCAACACGGCAACCAAACACATCATCCATATGCTCGACCGTAACATGCCCTAATCCGTTGCTTTCTAATGTGCGGCTTCGACCTCAGTTCCGCAAGGGAGAATGCGGGAGCCGGAGCTTGCCTTCGGTGTGCCACTGAGATGTGATACGCGCGTGAGCGCCTCCGAGATCACCGCCCGTCCAAAGTCGGATTCGACCGGACTGTATCGATACCGAGACGGACTGTATGCCGTCGATCTTCTCGCCGCCGCCATCGTGCATCTCGATTTTTTCAACTGGCTGTCCTCGGAGGGCGGTAGCGCGACCCCCCAGCGCGTTCGCGAGCGTTTCGAGTTTGCCGAGCGCCCGGCGGACGTCCTTTTCACGCTTCTCGTCGCCAATGGACTCCTCTCTCGTGCCGACGACGGCTCGCTGACGCTCACCGAAACTGCCCGCGAACACCTGCTCGCCGGATCCCCGTGGGACATCACCCCCTACTATGCATCAATGGCGGATCGGCCCGTATGTGTCGATTTCGTCAAGGTACTCCGCACGGGGCGCCCTGCGAACTGGGGATCTTTCGATGACATCGACGACTGGCACGCGGCGATGGAGACAGATCAGTTCGCGAAGGACTTCACCGCGGCCATGGATTGCCGGGGCGTCCTCCTCGGTCAGGCTCTTGCGGAGGAGATTCGCGAGGAACTCGACGTCCGCTCCCACGTCCTCGACATCGGAGGCGGCTCGGGGGTCTACGCCTGCGCACTCGTTGCTGCAAACGAGCATCTCCAAGCCACTGTCCTCGAGAAGGAACCCGTCGATGAAATCGCCCGCAGTTACATCGAAAAGCGCGGATTCGGCGACCGCGTCCGCGTCGAGGTCGCGGACATCTTCGAGGATGCCTTCCCCGAAAACTGTGATGCGCATCTGTTCTCCAACGTTCTTCATGACTGGGATGTGTCCGATGTGCGCAAACTGCTCTCCCGATCCTCCGCTTCACTAGACCCCGGCGGGCTGCTTGTCGTCCACGAGGCGTTTCTCAACGAAGAGAAGACCGGTCCCCTGCCCGTCGCCGAATACTCCGCCCTGCTCATGGCTGTGACTCAGGGCAAATGCTACTCCACCGCCGAAATGCGGACGTTTCTCGAAGAGGCCGGCTTCGAGTGGATCCGCCACCGCGACACCGCTATCGACCGCGGCTGCATCATCGGCCGCAAACTCTAAACCACATGACCATCGAAGAAATGACTGCCCGCATCCGCGAGTTTCGCGATGCCCGCGACTGGAAGCAGTTCCACAACCCCAAGGAACTCGCCGCCGCGATCGCCATCGAAGCCGCCGAACTCCAGGAGATCTTCCTCTGGAAGGACTACGATGCCTCCAATGCTGCCGTCGAGGAAAAGACCGAAGCTCTTCGCGACGAGATTGCCGACATCGCGATGTATCTCTTCGAACTCGCCGACAATCTTGGAATCAATCTCCTCGAAGCCATGGACGCAAAGATGGCGAAGAACGCGGAGAAGTATCCGGTCGGGAAAGCGCGCGGCTCGAATCGGAAATACAACGAGCTGTAGAAGTAGCGCGCTTTGGCCCGAGCGCGCGGGGGTGATGCGTTAGGATCATTCGGTCGCGGGATCACATTCCACGTCGCTCCCATGCGGCCTGAGGCCAGGCCGCGCGACCACCTGAGAGCTGGCAGCCATTCATCCGCATTCTGACGGCGGAGTTCGTCGTTCTCCCTTTTCAACCCTGAATGGCCGCGAGAGCACACCATCCGCATCCCACCCAAACTTCTGAAAGCCTCAATTTTCGCGGCGACGCCTAGTCAGACACGAAATCCAGACAGACCCCGTTGTGGCCTGTTTTTAGTGCACTCACCTTCCCGTCCTCGAACGCGATGTGGAGATAGAGATCAAGATGATAGGTCGGAAAGTGGATGCCTGATGCCGGTGAGAAATCGACTTTGAGAAGTTCCGAAACCTCCTTCGTCGTCATGCCGACCTTCACCCTACCCACGGAAGGCGCGCCCGCGTAATAGACGCCATCCTCATGACGGCGCATCTGCACGCCCGAAGTGCCCTTGCCAGCATAGCGGACAATGGGCGGAATGAGGCCCCTCTCGAACTTGATATCCGTGACGAGGGTCCCGTCGGCGTCCCACTCGCGTTTCCGACCATTGGGCACTCCATTGACGTAGTGCTTCTCCAGCCTCGGTGGCTCCTCGCGCCCGGAGTAATACCGGCGCTCAAGCCCGTGTGGCTTTCCATCCTTGAAGTGCCTAAACCAAATGAGTCGATCGCCCTCGTAATCGAGAAAGAAGCCATGCCCCTGTTTTGGTGATCGCAAGACGCGATCCATCCGACCCCGATCATCCCAACTGATCCGAACCTGGCGATGCCCATGCCATTTCAACTCCAAGGTGATCCCGCGCCCGAGACCATAGGTGTTCGCGCCGTGCCAAATCGCGCCCTCTCCCTTTGGATTCGGATAGGTGTAATAGAGTTGATGGCGGTCGGATTCTACCGAGACAAGGCCCTCGACCTCCATCCAGTGCTCGGCGGGACGCTTTAACCCGCGATATTCCTCCAAAGGAATGGGTGCGATCTCCGGGTTCACTGACAGGTATCCCCCACGAGTCTTCACCAAGAGCCAAACGCCACGTGCGTTCGGCCGCGTTCGGGAAATCCGAGCCAGTTTCACCCCGGCGGGAGCCTTCCCGAAAAGCACCTTGTGAATTCGCATCTTCCCATCCCTCGCGGTGCCGTCGACCACCAACTCGGCCACCGCAAGCCCGTCGGCAAGGCGCAATGCACGATCATACGCAGGAGGCTTGAGATAGGGTGACTCGTCCGCGGCGGTGGCCGCGGCACAAAACGCTAACGCAGATAGAATAGTGGTTTTCACGGCCCGAGCCGACGATAGAGCGAGCGAATCTCCGATCCGCGAAGCGCCCGTCTGTAGAACCTCACGTCATCGATCGCACCCTTGAAAAAGTACTTCTTCCCTTCGGCACGGAATCCGTTGTTCGACTTCGAGTGCCCGAACACGAAAGGAGCCCGACGCACATACGGAATCTCCCCCGATGTCTCCTCCGACTTCTGGAGTTTGCCGTCCAAATAGAGCCGCGCCTCTTTTCCATCCCAGACACCTACGGCATGGTGCCACTCGCCGTCTGCGCAGTTCTTGCCGGAGATCAGCCGGTGATGCTTCTCCGCACCAATCATGAATGACAGCTGACCGCGAATGCCCGGGTTGTCTCCACCGTCTTGGGACAGCACGGTGAGCTTGTACCCATCGTGACCATTGCCGGCGAAGTGCGTCGAGACGAGTTCCTGTTCCGACGGAGTCGTGCCCAAAGTGCGAAACCACACCGCAATGGCGAACGGCGTCTTGGTCGGATGCAGCCCGCTCTTCGGATCAAACTTGCGCGTGATGTGGTCACTCTTGCCATCGAATTGCAAGGCGCGCGCCATCACGCCATCCGTCGTTCCGGAATGCACATGCGCCGTCGCGTTGTGTCCGTGGTCACTCTCATCGGGCACTGCAGTGCCTCTTTGGTTATCGAAAGTGTAGTGCAGGATGGGCAATGGATGCCGCTGCTTGCCATCCAGACTTCGGCTGTCCCGGGCGGTCACCAAGGCGGAACCCCGAGTCGTGTCGGACGCATCGACACGAATGAGGACAAGGCAGATGATCGCTATGGGCAACCCTTTCATCCGTTCCAATCTATCAGAACGAACGCCGGAGATTGTAAGAAATTAGCAAGAAATCCCAAGCGTGCAGACTGGCGGAATCTTCTAAGAGAACCCCTTCCGGCTGCGTTATAACGGAGATCCGGAACCCCGAAGAAACCATGAATTCACGATTCGCTCTCGCATCACTCGCCGCTCTATTTGCCCTCTGTTTCCCGGCACCAGCCCCCGCCCAATCGCTCTCCGACGTCGGTGACATCGGAAAAGTGGTCGATTCACAAGGCATTGTCAGCATCCGACCGAAAATGGGCAATCGCTGGTCGATGGCGGGCAAGAATTTCGCCCTCAAACCCGGCGACTGGGTGCGCACCGACGTTCGTGGGGCAAATGCGGTGCAACTGCGGTTGAGAGGCGGCGGACAGCTGACCCTCGGTCCCGGATCACTCGTCGAGATCGTCGACAAGTCGAAGGTCTCGTTCACCCGCGGCGAGCTCGAGGCCTCCGCGCGGCAGAAAGGGCAGCTCATCATCATGCCGACGAACGGGAAATCGATCGCGGTGAGTGATGGCCAGACCAAGATCCTGCGGCGCAAGGAGGAACGAGGATTTGAAATCCTAGAAAGGGATCCGAACTGGCTGCTAGGCTTCAAGGGAGCGGTCACCACGGAATCGATGGGGTCGCTCCTCGCCAACGTCGAGGGCCGCAACACGCCGCTCACAATTGGCTACCATAAAGTCACCGTCGATATTCGCGATCAGATTGCACGAACCACCATCGAGGAGTCGTTCGTCAACCACACGGATAGCCGACTCGAGGGTGTCTTCTATTTCCCCCTTCCGCAGGACGCCTCCATCTCCGGATTCGGGATGTGGATCGGCGGAGAACTTGTCGAAGCCGATGTCGTCGAGAAGCAGCGCGCCCGCGAAATCTATGAAACCATTCTCCGCGAACGCCGGGATCCCGGTCTGCTGGAGTGGACCGGCGGCAACCTTTTCAAGGCGCGGGTCTTTCCGATTTTTGGAAACTCGGAAAAGCGGATCAAGATCACCTACACGCAGGTGCTCCCCATGCGGAAGGGCAAGGTGCACTACAGCTACGCGCTACAGAGCGAGATGCTCCGACAGAATCCGCTCCGCGAGCTGTCGATCAATGTCAGGGTGAACTCGGCGTTGCCGATCAAGGGCTTCGTCTGCAGCACGCACGATGCCCGGATTTCCAAAACTCCCAACTCGGCCCAGGCGGAGTTCACCGCACAGGAATACACGCCGGACAAGGATTTCGAGGTCGATATCGGGCTCGATACGAGCGCTTCGCCTGTAGTGATGATTCCTCATCGGCGCGGTGACGACGGGTATTTCCTCGCGCTTGTCAATTCCCCCGGCGGCGATGGGAATTGGGACCGCGAGATTATTCCCGACGGCGAACCCATCCACCTCGTCATTGTCGCCGACACCTCGGGATCGATGCACGAGACCGCCCGCGAAAACCAGGATGCCCTGATGGCGGCTTTGATGGGATCGCTGAGTCCCAAAGACACCGTGTCGATCTGCACATCGGACGTCCAACCACACTGGTTCGAAACGGGCAGATTCGTCGGCGCAGACGAGAAAATCGCCTTGAAGGCGCGGGCGTGGGTCGCTCGGCGATTGTCGCTCGGCTGGAGTGATCTCGACAAGACGTTCGAGTCCGTGATGAAAACGCTCGGAGAACGCACCGAAAAGAATCTGCACGTCGTCTACATCGGTGATGGCGTGATCACCACCGGCGACGGTGATCCGGTTGCCTTCGCAAATCGGCTCAAACGGCTCTACAAGGGACAGTCGGCCACCTTTCATGCTGTCGCTGCTTCAAGCAGCTTCGAATCCGGAGTGATGAAAGCGATCGCTTCGTTGGGCGGCGGGTCCGTTCGCCACATCGGCGGCTCGAACACGCCTTCATCCGTGGCCCAGTCCCTTCTCGCAGAGATTAGCCAGCCAGGCATGCGCGATATGAAGGTCGAGTTCTCGGGTGTGCGCGTCGCGCGGGTCTATCCGGAAGAACTTCCCAACGTGGCCGCGGGATCTCAACAGATCATCATCGGGCGCTATCTTCCCGAGGGCGAGGACCAGACTGGTGAGATTCTTGTGACCGGCATCCGCGACGGCAAGCCGGTCAAGTTCCGCACTCCGATCACCCTCAAGGACGCCGAGAGCGGAAACTCGTTCATCCCGCGACTCTGGGCTCGGATGTATCTGGATGTTCTGCTAGAGCAAGGCCGGTCACAGGAGATCAAGGATGAAATCATTGCTCTCTCCGAGGAATACAAGATCATGACGCCCTACACCTCGTTTCTCGTTCTCGAGAGCGACGAGGATCGCGAGCGGTTCAAGGTCAAGAAGCGGTTCGAAATGCGCGACGGCGAGCGCTTTTTCGCCGAAGGCCGCGACAACGCAACCTACGAGCTGCTTCAGAAGCAGATGAAGCTTGCTGGCACTTGGCGCCTCAACCTCCGTCGGAATCTCCTGCGCGAACTCATGCGGATGGGCAGGGATGCCGCGATGACGTTGCAGCATCAGCCCGGTCTGGGGCAGCAGCAGTACCAACAGGGGCACGGATTCGGAGCGGGATTTGGTGGTGGTGGCGGCGGCGGGTTCCACGACGGATTCCTGGGAGCAAAGATGCTCGAAGATTCCACGATCTCGCTTCGCGCAGCCGACTACCGCCTGACCGCGGCCACGGAAACGAGTTCCAGACTCTGGGATATCGAAGCGAGCGGCATCGATCGCACGCGCGCCACCAACGAACCCATGGACCCGTTCGCTTCCGCCGATGCCGACTTGGCTTGGGATTTCCAAGAGGAAAACGGTGAGGCGGAATACGAACAGAATGCGGAAAGCTGGTTCGACGATGGCGCCGAGGAGCTTCGACTCGAGTCGAACAAGGAACTCCGAAACCGCCGTCAGCTGGCCACCCGGCGCAGTAATCGCGACATGCTCTTGAAGCAGGCACAAAATGGCCTCGGGCGGAAAGGATACTATCTCGGCTGGGACAACGGTCGTCTGCGCGGGGACATGGAGTTCTCGAAATCCGTCGGACGCGGTGGCTGGCACTGGCAGCACTACATGAGCGATCTCGAGTCGCTCTTCCCGCCGGTGCAGGGCACAGGGCTCCGCATCCCGGATCGCGCGAATCAGGATCCGCCACACAAGTGGAAGAAGGAAGCGCTCGATCTCGCAGACAGCCTGCTGCGACTCGAGGCTCTCGGCGCACTTCGCGAAGGTGGACTGCGCATTGTCGAGACCACCGAGCATCGGAATCCGCGTCTCGATCTCATGAGCATGCGCATCGTTTCCGAAGCGCTTGTTTCGGGCGACGCATGGTCCGTGCGGCGTAGCGGGGATCGTCAGGACAGCACCGTCACCTGGTGGAAAAAGGACGGCGAACGCGGCATCCGCAGCGAGGCCTTCGGACTCGGACGCGTCCGAAAGGGAACGGAAGCCGACCGGTTTGGCTATTCGCTGCAGAACGAGGATGGCTCGTTCACCTCGCTCGCGGACACCAACGCGACGATGGACGCCACCATCGAGCGCGAGGCTGGACAAGTGACACTCACCCTGACCGCGAAAGGAAATCCGGATCCGAAGACGGTCATCGTCATCGACGCCAAGCGGAAGGTGGTCCTGTCCCGGACCCACTATCACAAGGGCAAGATGACCACCGCGCTCACCATGAGCGACTTCGTCGAAGCCGGTGGCTCGTGGTGGGCAACGAAAATCGAGACAAGAAACGCCAAGGACGAGGTGCATCACACCGTCCTCCGAAAGATCACCGCGCTCGATGCGGACGCGTTCAAGGACGCTTACGCGAAGTCCATTGCGGGGCGGGAGAAGTTCATCTTCATCGACAGAGAGATCCCGACTACCGAGAAGGCGAAGCAGGCGGCCACGGATGGGAAAAGGACGTTCGAAAGCGAGTTCGCTCTTCTGAAGCACTTCTCGCTCAGCCAGCAATGGGAGCGCGTGTCCGAACATTTCGAGCGCATGCGCGAGTTCGAGGGCGCGAAGCAGGGCTTCCGTTGGCTCGACATCCGGCTGCAGGCGATGAAGCGCCGCAACGAGGAGTCACGCGAGATCATCTTCGGCATCGCGCGCGATCTCGCCGCGAACGAGAACCCGCACATCTGTTCCTCGCCTACCACATGCGGGCCGAGTCGAATCGAGCCGCTCGTTGTACTGAGCGACACGATTC
>CAJIAN010000870.1_pt1 | contig 11936 bp, 13 predicted proteins | sample 9199061 | NCBI WGS metagenome assembly CAJIAN01 (sample SAMEA7708264, study PRJEB35096) | sediment metagenome | biome: marine neritic benthic zone biome [ENVO:01000025]; feature: sediment [ENVO:00002007]; material: shallow marine sediment [ENVO:03000034] sea grass bed [ENVO_01000059] ...
CACTGGTCGTGTTCGAGGATGGTGTGGTTGGGGCCACCGCTGGGGACTTCGTCTACTTCTCGCTTGCGGCAGGCTCACCCAGCCTTGCCGGATTGGGATTCGCTCCCGGCGATATTCTCGGCGTCGCTCCGGGTGGCGCTCCTGCACTGATCTTCGGAGCTCCCGCTCTTGGATTAGCGCCCGGCGATGATCTGAACGCCCTCGACGTCATCCCGGAACCTGGAACATCCCTTCTACTGCTGCTGGGAGGCCTGTTCGCGATCACATCTGCGTGGCGCCATCGCGCGAGAGCAGCCCGCCGGAGCCGCCCCCAGTCCAGCGGCTCTCCAAGCCGCTCCGCGATCCGTGCCGCGGCGGCAAGGTAGCGCAGGTACTTGCCGAGTCCCGACTCGCGCACGATGTCGGCCTGGAACTGCGCGGTCTCACCGGTGGGAGCGGGAAGCCGTAGTGTCCGAAAATTCGAATCACCTCAATGTCAGCATGTTGGGGAATGCGATGGAGAACGCTTTCCGACGGTGAGCCGAACTGCGACACAAGAACAATCCTGAAAGCGTCCATCAGGCCATAATCGCAGGTCGTCCCCAACCCGCTAACATTGAGGTGATTCGAATTTTCGGACACTACGCGGACTTCTGATGCCTGCTGAATATACATCGTTGCGAATCAACGACATTCAATCCGATCAGGACTAGACAAATAAATTATAATAATTATAATAATTATGACTAGTTCAACCAACAGTCATGACACCCCCAAAAAAATTCCTCTCCCTTCCGTCCCTCTTTGTGTTCGTCGTGCTGGCATGTGCCGACCCTACTTTGGTGCTCACCGCGGCCGAGGTCCAACTGGCATGGGACGCCAATCCGGAACCCGACATTGCGGGTTACCGAGTGCACTACGGGGTTTCACCCGGAGTCTACACCGAATCGGAGGACGTTGGGACCTCCACTACCGCCAACGTCACGGGCCTCGATGTTGACACGACGTATTATTTTGTGGTCACCGCCTACAACACTGCCGCGCTGGTGAGTCTGCCTTCGAACGGGGTCTCCACGATGACGAGCGATACCTTGGCGCCCTTGGTCAATCTGACGACCGGAACTCAAACGGTGACGGGGGAGTTTTCCGTGGCGGTGGATTTCAGTGAACCAGTGACCGGGCTGGACCTAGGTGACTTCGCTGTCGTCGGTGGTGTGGCGAGCAGCGTGAGTGGCGGATCGTCCAACTACAGTGCCAGTATCGCTCCCGACACCCCGGGAACGGTGACCGTGTCGCTTCCGTCGGATGCGGCCCACGATGCCGCAGGGAATGGAAACCTCTCCTCGAACACCTTGGGCGTCTCCTTCGAGCCCCCTCCAGACGGCAATACACCCGTGGCGCCGACAAGTGAATCGACCCAGCGCGGCAGCACCAGCGGCACGCTTGCGGACGTGGCGGAGAGTGACGGAATCTACGAGGCGTTCACGGAAGTGTCTTCGGGCGGAAAGCCTGCCAATCGTTTCTCGCAACTCCAACACACGTGGACGTTCGATATTTCGGGTGCCAACCCCGTGCTTCACGTGGAAGCGTTCCACAGCCCGAGCGCCGACGATGACGATTTCGTGTTTTCCTACTCGGTCAACGGAAGCACCAGTCAGGAAGTCCTGACCGTAACCAAGACGAGCGATGACGATGTGGCGCAGACGGTGGCCCTTGGCGACGCTTCCGGTACGATTGTCGTGCGGGTCGATGACACCAATCACCTCGCCGGCACCGATTCTCACTTCGACACCCTCTATATCGACCACCTCGCGATCTACAGCAGCACGAACTCGCCGGGATCGAATACCGCCCCCAGTTTCCACGGCGACCCGCTCGCCGAATCTGATGCCGTAGTCGACAAACTCTATGGCTCCACCCTCGCCGATGATGTGAGCGATGCCGATGGCGATGTGCTCACCTTTTCAAAAACAACAGGCCCCGCATGGTTGAACATCGCCGCCGACGGCACCCTTGGGGGCGTGCCCAGCGCCGCCGATCTGGGAGAGAACGCCTTCACCGTCGAAGCCGACGACGGACGTGGGGGCAAGGGAAGCTCCACGCTCTTGATCCGCGTCGTGCCCGTCAGCGGGACCCTCGATCTTTTCGTTGCGGGAATCTCCCTGGAACCGCTTGCCCATGGAGGAAACCGCCACAGTGTCCGAGCCTCCGTCACCATCCTCGATCAGACAGGCGCGCCCGTCTCTGGCGCGACCGTTTCAGGGACGTGGAGTGGCGCGTCCGACGGATCCGATTCGGGCGTCACCGGAACGAACGCCGTGGCCACCCTTCGGTCCGATCGGGTCAAGAACGGTGGTGTGTTTACCATCACTATTGCTTCGGTCAGCGCACAGGGATTCAACTACAACCCCACCCTCAACACCGAGGTCTCCGATTCCGTCTCCGCGCCTTGAGGGGACCGGAGGTCGGATGCGGAAGCTTCATTATCAAAGTGCAAATCCTATGCGATGTCCAACTCCCATCGTCTGCACAGGCAACATGCTCGTGGGCATCGCGGCGGGCTATTTGCTCTTTCATCCTCAACAATCCTCCGTTCCCGAGCACACGGCGGAACTGCGATTTCCCACGCCCACCCAGCGCCCGAACGCAACTTCTTTCCGCACTCAGAGTCGAGTTCCCCAAGACAGCGCATCGCCCGATGCGCTCGACATCGACGCCGGTCCCGACTCGGTCATCGTCGACTGGGATTCCGGTCGCGCGAATCTTCCCATAGCTTTTCTCGAGCAGCTTGATGTTACCCCGTTTGCCACGTCCAGGCACTCGCCATGGTCCGCGCATTCCGCCCCGTTCTCGATCACGGACGAATTCGCCGCCCTTCTCCAACTCGACCAATCGAAACGTGATGCAGTGCAGTCGGTCCTTACCGAGGCGCGCCGCCGCTTCTCCGCGCCCCGCTGGGAGCATCCCCTCTCTGCAACCCAACAGGATGACGGCGTGCTCATTGAACTCGCCCCGACACCTCCATTCATGGAAGAGCATATCCGTCAAGACCTGACCACCATCCTCGGCGAAGCGCGTGCCGCCTTCTTCCTCAAGATGTCTCAACACACGTTGGATTGGGAGTTCGGACGATTTGGACAAACGCGGCAGATTGTCGAAGTCTCCATTCTTCCAGACAATAGCCTGGCGATCCGCGAAACTCTTCGGTCAAAGAAAGAAACCCCGGCCGGCAGCGACACCTCCGCAACTCCGGAATTCGAAATCCGATCCCGGCACCACCGTGTCGAAGTACTCCCGGAAATGCTCGCCACGCTCGTACAGATCGAGGGGACCACCGAGTGAATCAAGGGCGAGGAGCCAGACTTTGCGCATGCACTGTCGTCGTAGCAACCGAACCCCGGCAGGAGCCGCCTCGATTCGGAGCGGCAAAGGGACACCTGTGGTCGTGTCGCATGGACTCCGATCCGGGCCGTCATCCTGAGATTCCTCCCGCAAGGGAAGAATTCAGTCCTTCTCCTTCTCGAGGGTGGCCACCGCGATGCAGGCGCGCGTAAGGTCAGAAAACTCGGACGACACATGACTTGCAGGCCTCATGCAGCTTTACGGTAGTAGTAGCGCAGCATTCCGCCGAGACGCTCCCGACATGTGACGCCCTCGGTCGTCCGTCCCACTTCTTCGCCGGGTTCGATAATTCGGTTGCCCAGACCCTGGTGGTTTCGCTCCCCATGATAATGGACGACGAATTCCCGCAGCGCTCGCTCGAGGGATCGCCGGCCGAAGAAGATCATCCGGTCGAGGCATTCGGACTTCATCGAGCGCATGAAGCGCTCGATCCGGGCGTTGAGATTAGGACTCCTCGGCGGAAGAAGAACGATGTCCGTGTCCGTCAGTCCGCAGAGATAGTGCCGGAATGGAAGGAACTTCGTATCGCGGTCGGCTAGGAGGTGGCTCGCGTCCGAGAGCAATCCGCCGCAGCCCGTGAGGTTGCGGGCCATCTGCCCCGACCCAATGCGCGTCCGGGTGCTCCGTGATTCCGGCGATCTCCGCCCGCCTGTCCTTCAATCGCATCGCCACGAGAATGTAGAACGTGGTCAGACCGTTTCTCGTCCACGCCTCGACCGTGGTGAAGTCCACGGCCGCGATCGATTCCCAGTGTGCCTTGAGGAAGGTCTTCCACGTCGTCGCACCCTTCCGCCTCGGAGCGGGCTCGATTCCGTTCTGCATGAGGATGCTCCCGACCGTCGTGTCCGAGATCCGGTGGCCGAGGTTGGCCAGTGCTCCCTGAATCCGATCATAGCCCCAGGCCGGATTCTCTCTTGCCATGCGAAGGACGAGCCGGGCAACGCAGGCCGGAATCTGCGGTCGCCCCGCCGATTTCCGACGCCGCCCGCTGAAGTCCCACTTGGCCGCGACGAGCCGCCTGTGCCAGCGCATGATGGTGTCGGGAGTGACGATGGTCGTCAGCTCCGCCAGCGTTCTGCGGCCGAGCGCTCTGCCTTTCGCGGCGAGGCTTCTTCAACGGGGAAGAACCTACTCGGGACGTGTCCATTCTGCGATCCCGCCCCCATGCTTTAGACTGTTCGCTCGTCTGATTCGCATCCGTGTGAAAGTGCCCAAGGCCATACGGCCTTCACCAAGGTATTATAATTATAGTAATTACTTAAATGTATTATACCGAATTCGGTCACTGCCTTAGGTTAGAAGTAAGCGCCAAGGATTTTTGGGACGGCGAGCAGGGGAACAACAAGTATGAGATTTTACTACACGGAGACGCGAAAGTTGTTGGCTTGTCTCGGCCTTGTCGCGTTAGCGTCAGAAGCATTCGCGCAACAACACCCTGCCAAACTCGCGAGCCAGGCGCGCTTCGAACTGGATGCTTCGGTTGCCGTCGGTTCGCTCGATAGCGGCGTGTTGAAAAAGGGGACGGGAAGCGTAGACCGAAAGGTGTGGGAGAGCCCAGCCGTCCAGCCGCGCACCTATGTAGCACATATGGATGTCGACCGTTTCGGCTGGAGCGAATTCGAGTTCTGTTTCACACCGCTCAACTCAGGTGTCGTCACCTTCAAGCTGATGGGGCCCGGTGAATGGGTGCCTGGCGGAAACGGGTTTTACAAACAGGAGCTTTTCTTTGACCAAGTCGTTGCGGAGGGGACACCACTAACCAACGGCAGCTTCGAGAGCGGGCTCTCTGGCTGGAGCGGGGGTAGCATCGTCCTCGGAACGGCCGCTACCCCGGCCTTCGATGGCCTGCGCTTCGCGCGCGCGTGGCACGACAACGGGATCCAAACCAACCTGAATGTGACAGGCGGGCAGGAGGTTACACTTCGCTTTTATTCATGCGCCGTCGTGCCGACAGGTTTCGTCGAAATGGCGAGGATGGGTGGAAACACAACGGCACACGCGGCTGCGATGAAATTCATGCGCGGGGCCAATGTTGGAAATTTCCTCGAGTTGCCGGGCGAACCCACCAACGTCTCTTACAGCGATGACGACTTTCGGATCATGCGCGAAGAGGGCTTCGACCACGTCCGACTGCCAGTCGCATGGCATCAATTCACCGGGTCCGCACCGGACTATGCGCTCGCCCCCCAACTTCTTCTAGAGGTTGACCGGATGGTAGACCTGGCGTTGACCCGCGGGCTCGCGATCATCATCGATGTGCACCAGTTCGGGGAGTTCTACCAGAACCCTGCGGGAGAGACGGCTCGCCTGCTCAAGATCTGGGAGCAGATTGCGGAACGCTACAAGGACCAACCACAATCGGTGGCGTTCGAACTCATGAACGAGCCGCAAGCAGCCGCGACCACTGAACTGATGAACCCTATCTACGCCGAGCTCATTACACTCATCCGGGAGACCAACCCGGAGCGGACGATCTTCGTTGGACCGAGCGACTACAACGGGATCCTCGAACTCGACAACTTGGTGCTGCCGGACGACGACGACAACCTGATCGTGGCGGTCCACTTCTACGAACCGTTCCTCTACACGCACCAAGGCGCCGAGTTTTTCGGGTCAGAACTGGCGGACACATTGGCAACGACCGGGATTGTCTTCCCAGGGCCACCGCCGACACCGACGCAACCCAACCCGCGGGTGACACCGGACTGGGCGAAGAAATGGATCGCCGATTACAACTCCTTGCCGCGAGAGTTCAACCCAAGCAGCATCTCGACGATCAGGGGACGATTGGACCGGGCGAAACGCTGGTCCGAGTATTTCGGACGGCCGGTCCACGTCGGCGAGTTCGGGTGCTTCGGGGCTGCTGATCCAGTGTCACGGGTAAACTACTACCGCGCGGTTCGCGAAGTGCTCGACGAGAACGGGCTTGGCTGGGCGATGTGGGATTGGAAATCGGGCTTCCACTACATCAAGAACGGCCAGCCGGACCCGCCAGCGATGCGCAGCGCGATGTTCCCGAAGCTGGAGCTGGAAACTCCCGCCCCTGGGTGGCTGGAGTTCCCGACGGCTAAGGGGAAATCCTACGCAATCGAGAGGCTGGTGCCCCGCAATGGTAGCCCATCCGTTTGGGAGAGAGTCGATTTGCGGACGGCGACATCATCCCACTTCGAGTTCCAAGACTCCGAAGCACCCTTGTTCGACTCAGCTTTCTACCGGGTCGAGTGGATCAAGTGACAGGGCTCCTTCTCCCGTAGGGTTCCATTAATCGGCCGGGCATTCATGCAGCCTCGCGGTGGTAGTATTTCTGGAGTCCGCCGATACGCTCGCTGTCGAACCGGAGCGTTCGGGTTGATCGGCGGATCGGGAACGAGAAGCTTGTTGCCGAGTCCCTGGTGGTTTCGCTTACGGCGATACGTCGGCGCGCTTGGTCACCGAGGCTAATCGCAGAACGCGGGACGAGATTGCCGCGGATCCGGACTTTGGTTTGCAACGCACAACGCGTAGTGTTACCCAGCCCATGGCAACCAGCGTTTTCGAACTGTTCAAAATCGGAATCGGACCTTCGAGTTCGCACACGGTCGGCCCGATGGTGGCTGCACGCCGCTTTGCCAACGGGCTCGCCGAGGTATCGAAGGCACCCGCACGGCTCAGAGTGGAATTGCTTGGATCACTGGGTGCAACTGGGCGTGGGCATCGGACTGATGTCGCAGTAATCCTCGGACTCTCAGGCTATCGGCCGGAATCGATCGATCCAGATGAAGTGCCGATGATCCTCCGGCGCTGCAAAGATGAGGGAGTCATCCGGCTTCATGGGTTCGGGCCCATTGTCTTTGACCGCTTGTCGGACATCGTCTTCGACGGATCCCGTTCTCTTCCGCAGCATCCCAACGGAATGGTTATCGAAGCTCTCGACTCCGACGGCGCCTTGTTGACTTCGAAGGTGTTTTTCTCGACTGGAGGCGGCTTCGTGAAATCGCCGGACGATAGGGAGCCGGCATCCCTTGCTGAGAAGAACGAAGACGCTCCGTTTCCTTTCGTGAGCGGCGAGGACTTGCTCGCGATCTGCAGCCGAAACCAGTGCGATGTCAGCGACATCATGCTTGCGAACGAAGTTGCCGGCGGCACGGCTAAAGAACAAGTTCGTGCACGACTCCTCGAGATCTGGGCCGTCATGAAGGGCTGTATAGACCGCGGGACGCGGGCTGAAGGAATGTTGCCGGGACCGCTGAAACTTCGCCGCCGCGCACCTGCGCTCTATCGGAAACTCGAAAACCGCCCGACGCTGGACGAAAGCGACCCATTGGCCGAACTCGACTGGATTGATCTCTATGCCATCGCGGTCGGTGAAGAGAATGCCTGCGGTGGTCGGGTGGTTACGGCACCGACCAACGGGGCTGCAGGCGTGATCCCGGCTGTTCTGCATTACGGCGTCCGTTTCCTAGAGGACTTCGACGATGATCACGTCATCCGGTTCTTGCTGACTGCCGCCGCGATTGGATCGCTCTACAAAGAGAACGCATCGTTCTCCGCCGCGGAAGTCGGCTGTCAGGGTGAGATCGGAGTCGCATGTTCGATGGCGGCGGGTGCGCTGGCCGAGTGCCGCGGAGGGTCGCCGGAAAAGGTTCAGAACGCGGCTGAGATCGCGATGGAGCATAATCTCGGGCTTACTTGCGATCCGATCGGCGGATTGGTACAGATTCCATGTATCGAACGCAATGCGATGGGCGCGGTCAAGGCGATCAATGCTGCCCGAATGGCCTTGCGCCGTGATCGCCCGCAGTACGTTTCCCTCGACTCCGTAATCCATACCATGCGCGAAACTGGTCGCGACATGAGTAACAAGTACAAAGAGACATCGCGCGGTGGACTGGCAGTCAACGTCCCCGAGTGTTGAAATCCCGTAGGGTTCCATTAATCGGTCGAGCGATCATGCAGCCGTCGAAGGCGTCCGTGAGGTTCCGCGTGGCCTGCTCCATCCACGCACCGTACGGCTGGTCCACGATTCCGGCGATGTGCACGCGCCGTGTCCTCAGCTCGATGACGAAGAACACATAGTAGCGCCTCAAGCCGGAGAGCTTCAGCACTTCGACGGTGAACAGGTCTGCCGCTGCGAGCCCATCCCAGTGCGCCTTCAGGAACGTCTTCCAACTCGGGCGGCGACCGCGTTCGGGAGCCGGTTCGATGCCGTGCTCCCTGAGGATCCGTCTCACCGTGATCCGCGCAACCTCGTTTCCGAGATTGGCGAGGGCTCCGCGGATCCGCGTGTAGCCCCATCCTGGGTTCTCCTTCGCCATCGTGACCACCAGGTTGGCGATCTCCCCGGGGCGTCCCCGGGCGGCCGCGACCTCTCCTCGCACTCCCGTCGTACTTCTGCGCGATCAGCCTCCGGTACCAGCGCAGGATGGTGTCCGGCGAGGCGATGCAGGCGACCCTCGCCAAGGTGCGGCGTCCGAGTCTCTTTCCAAGCGCGGCAAGTCGTCGGCGCTGCGAATTAGTGAATCTCACGGGACGGTCTCGAATTGTTTTCTCAGAACCTGGTTCTCCACCTTCAGGTATTCGATCACTTCCTCCTGCTGGCGATTGAGCCAGCCTGCGGCGGTCAGAATGAGAAACTGCAGAGCTCGGGACATCGTACGAGGCTACCTAGCTCGCATGGGGCTGAAAAGACCTCTATCCCGGGTTCCTTCCGACGGCGGCCGATTAATGGAACCCCACGCCGTCGAGCCTCCCCTGTAGGTGCCCTTGAAGATCTGGTGCACGGTACTGGAGTCGATCATCCCGTCGTCGACGAAGGGGGCCAGCTTGCCCGAAAGTGTCTCGAGGCTCTCGTCGTGGTCCTTGCCGTGGTTGAAGAGCCAGCGGAGGGTTTCGGACACTACGGCAGACGTCGGTCCGCGAATTAAGAATCAAGATTCGGAGGAATGCTGAACCACTACCGAACGGCTGCATGAGCGTCGTCCGACTCTTGGGACACTACGGGTGGTGCCCCGCGCCAGTCCTCCAGTAGCTCGTAGAGACTTAGATACTGGCTGACGGACTTTTCACTATCGAACATCTCCCGACTTTCGCGCATCACGCGATCGACATGCACATCCCTCCACCGACGATCTCGGGAGAAGAAGCGCATCGCTTCGTCGACGGCCCAGCTCAACCCGCTGGTATCGAAGTCCTCAAAGACGAATCCATTGCCGGTTCCCCGATTGGGATCCAAGTGGGTGATGGTGTCGCTCAATCCCCCGGTGTCCCGGACAAGAGGCAGCGAGCCGTAGCGGACGGCTATCATCTGGGACAGGCCGCAGGGTTCGAAGCGGGACGGCATCAGCGTGAAATCGGAAGCGGCATACCCGAGACGGGAAAGCTGCTCGCGGAAGTCACACACGGCCACTCTGCTCCGGATGCCATGACAGTCGGCGATGTGATGAAACTGATGCTGAGCGGGGCCATCGGCGACAAAGGCGAACTGGATTCCCGAGTCCCAGTGGCGCGATACAATCCGGTGAAGAACGTCAGATACGAGCTGACATCCCTTTTGCACCGGATCAAGGCGCGAGGGCCAGAAAAACAGAGGTGCTTCCGGATCAGGTTTCAAGCCGGTCTCCTCCTGAAACGCCCGCTTGTTGATGGTCTTGCCAAGGGAGGCGCACTCTGGCGTGTAGCATTGGGGAAGAGCCCAGTCGGTCGACGGGTCACAAGAAGGATCGGGCGTGTTGAGTATCCCATAGGCATGCCCGGCCGCTTTCTTGCGACCCAATTCACGCCGGACCGGGTCCGGGACGAAGTCGTGATGACCGCTGACGATCTCGTCAAGGAAAGTAGGACTGACCGTGTTGACAAGGTCCGAGGCAAGGATGCCACTGGCGAGCAGATCAGCTGGATTGTGCTCCCGCGTCTCCTGGTAACATTCCGGGTGGCGGTCAAAGTAGAGCGAGTCCCAGAACTCGGCGGTGTCGATCCCAAGATGTTCCATGTGAGCGAGACTGACGCGCTCGGTGTGGATGTTATGCACCGTGAACAGGGACGGAATGTTCAGCCTCCGCGCCGCCGCGGGAATGAGCCCGGTCGTCCAGTCGTGACAGTGCACGATGTCCGGTTGCACACGCGGTAGAATGTTGTTGATGACTTCGCGCTGGAAGGCGATTGCCCCATGCAGGTTGGCGTCATCCTGATGGCCATAGATGCGGTCCCGATAGTAGAAGCTGGGGTCTTCGGCAAGGTGCACGCGGCTATCCGGCCGCTTTAACTTGTAGTTATTCCACGCCCGGTTCCCGTACTTCGAGGGATCCACCCCGAACATCCGGCGATAGTGCGGCAGGGCGACGTGCACGTCCACTTTCTTCCCACCCAGCGCCTCTACAAGCAACGCAGCAACATCGGCGAGCCCGCCCGCCTTGGCAGCGATGTTGGGAGTCGGACTCGCCATGCCCTCGGGCAGATACGCGATCTCTGGCGTGACAATGAGGATTCGTAGCCTCCGTCCTTCCACTGCCTTAGGGTGGCCGTCACCGAACCGCGACCGCGCATCGATGATCGGCCCGGATCGACTCCGACTTCGGGAAGAAATCGATTCAAGCAATTCAGTCCGCTCGACCGCACCTCCCCGCGCGATGGGTGACTGATTCTTTGCGCTGATGCTCATCTCGGTGTCTTTCGCATCTCGCCACTTCCTGAAGAACTCGAACGGAGCCGTGATCCTTGAGGAACCCTAGTAATCAACATACCACATTATTACGGAAATTATAATAATTATGTAAATTTTTCCCACAGTGTTGAAGGGCGCTACGGTCTGTCCCAGTGTGCCTTCAGGAACGTCTTCCAACTCGGGCGGAAGATCAAAAAACTCGAACGACGCAAAAAAACCTTAAAAACAGGCACTATTCAAATTTTCGGACACTTTGGGGTACAACTTCTGCATACGCGGCAGCTTGGTTCGTCATAATTATGATATTTTTTATAAAAACAAACATTTCAAGTGACACATCTCCAGACCAGAAAGGAATCGGACACCATGAATCGGATACCTCAAGCCGAAATCTGCGAAGAAGCCTCGGACGAATCCCCGGTAATCTGGGACGATGATGCGATCCAGGCGGTGATCCGCGCCGCCAACCGACGGGGGATATGTCCCACTGTCGTGTTTAATGAGCCGGAGACGGTTCGTCTCTATGGTTCGTACGCCCCGGCGGTACGAATCGCGTAGTGTCCGAAACTCGATTGCTAACTATTTTGAAGGCTTTTCGGACATCGGCCGAGTTTTTTGACCTTACGCGGGCGGGCAGCATGAACAATGATTATCCGAGTTTTCGGACACTGCGGGGATGAGGGCTGGTGCGGACGGGCAATTTGCTGGGCAACCGAACTGTAAGGAAGCCACGCGGGCGTCTTCTAATGGAGTGGAGACATCTTCTCCCAGACCTGAATCTCACCATCCCATGACAGCCCGAATCAAACTGCATCTGACGTGTCCCTGCAAAAACTGGCGGCACGTTCGCTTCCACATCGCTGGCATCGTTCGTGAGTTTCTCCCGCAGCGGTATCAGAACTACGTGAGGTAAGCA
>CAJIAN010000135.1_pt1 | contig 11911 bp, 9 predicted proteins | sample 9199061 | NCBI WGS metagenome assembly CAJIAN01 (sample SAMEA7708264, study PRJEB35096) | sediment metagenome | biome: marine neritic benthic zone biome [ENVO:01000025]; feature: sediment [ENVO:00002007]; material: shallow marine sediment [ENVO:03000034] sea grass bed [ENVO_01000059] ...
CTCAATCAGAAGTACCTCCGGGGCAAGGGAGGCTCGATGGTGGTGTTCGGCATCCAAGGCGGCAAGGAAGCCGGCTCGAAGTTCATCGACAGCCTCGAACTTCTCTCCCATCTCGCGAACGTTGGCGATGCCAAGTCACTGGCCATTCATCCCGCCACCACCACGCACTCGCAACTCAATGAGGAACAGCAGGCGGCCGGGGGAATCACCCCCGAACTCGTCCGACTCTCAGTGGGTATCGAACACATCGACGACATCCTCGCCGACATCGAACAAGCCCTCGAGAAGGCGACGGGATAACGCCCCTTGTCAGAACCGCATCGTCCAAGCGAGGCCGGGCAACTCGAGATCGAAGAGCAGAAAAGTGAAGGTGTGGTTTCCCTGAGCCCATGTGAAGCTGAGGTGCTCGTCGACACCACTGAAGGAAAACATCGTCGAGAATTGGCCGCGCCGGATGTGCAACCCGGCCACGGGACGCAACTCCTCGAGTTCATCGATGTAGGTGGCTCCCGCATACGGTGAGAAGTTGAACTTCTTCCACTCGAAGAGATGCTTGCTGAGGGTCCCATAGTAGGACTGGCTGCTGATGTCCCCGAAGTCATCGTTGCTCGTCCCCAGAATGAGCGCCGGCCGCCAACCTTCGTTCTCGGGAAATACCCGCAAATTCGCCTGCGGATCCACATCCCCCGTGATGGGGCGATAGTCGAAGCCGACACGGAGGAAGTCAGTGATCGAGTAGTTTAGGTGCGTGTAAATCTTTCCGTGATCAGGCTTCTCGGGAATCCATCGGAACGACAACAGGAATCCGAGCGGCTTCTCCGGGAAATCGAGTAGCCGCAGTGGACCTTCCCTCTCGAGCACGTTGGCATCGCCGCCATCGGCGGAAAGGAGATCGGAGTCATCGGATCGGCCACGCACGGTGCCCGCTTCGCCTGGTCACATCACTCAGGCGGGGACTTCCGAAAACTGGGCGAATACCTCACCCGCACTCAGAAGAATCACCGAAAGGGCGACGACAAATTGGGAGATGCACTTCATGTTTCCGCGCCTAAGTGCCTCAATCCTCTCCCAGATGCAAGATAATTAGGGAGATGTCGCTTTAGGAACGGCGGCGGCGACGAGCGATCATTCCGACCATACCCATCAAGGCCAGCAGGCCCACCTGCGGCTCCGGGATGAGCATGGGATTGGTGTTCGGATTGTTCAGGGCCTGCATGTCCGAAACCACGAGAATGTCGACCTCCGACAAGAGAAATCGAGCGCCCTCCACGATCGACGGCCCCATGGCCGTGGGATAATAAGGCGGTGGGAGAACCGCGGTGTCATAGGGGAAGCCCGGCGACTCGGGAACAATGAGGGTTTCGTCGATGTGGCCCGAAGTGTACGAGACCTCGCTCCCACCGCTCAGATCGAGGTCACCGTCGCCGCCGACGTCGAGGGCCTGATACCGCGGATAGCTGCCAAGGAAGCCGAGCGCATGCCCGATTTCGTGGATCGCCACCGAGAGCATATCCGTGTGATCCCTCGCGGCTTCGCCGGGACCGGCATTGTAGTAGGTACGCTCGATGTTCACCAATCCGCCTCCAAGATCCACACTCCGCGTACTTGACTTCGCCCACTCTGAATTCTCATGCGGCGTCAGATCCACGAAGAACGTACTTGATCCATCGTTGTCCCACACGAGAGACCCATTCACCAAGGTGTAGTCGGGGGGATTGATGAACCATGCTGTGCCACCGGTCGCAAGCGTCGTCCCTCCTAGCCCGCTCCACGAAACGTCGATTGTCTGGTTCACCGTGCGCGTGCTCGATGCGAACGCCGTCTCCCAATACTCGGCAGCGGCCTCGATCACCGCCTCGGCGGCCGCCTGTTTCTCCGCATCCGTGGTCGAGCCGTCCCATGCATCATTGTGGAGATCGCTCCACGCACCACCAGAGCCAAATCCGGGTGGCCCGGCAAAATCGAGCGTGATCGATAGCGCACCCCGGGCCGCCATGGCCGAAAACAGGAGGAACGCACACAGTGTCAAAAAATAACGGAGGATGAGAGCCTTCATTGAAAATAGGCAGGAATGCGAAAATACTAAAGGATACAAATGCTATTGTCATGTTAAAATTTAAGAATTGTTAACAAATTTTGAAGAAATGACGGATTTGTGATTTCGCCCTATTTTTCGGGTGCGTGAAAGAACCCCTCTTCTGGTAACGTATGCCTAAGGGAACCTTGAAGCAGTCATGAGCATCCTAAGATCTTTACTCCTCGTCGGCGTCCTACTCCTCTCCAATTCTCTTGTCCGCGCCGAGACACCGTCCGTCACCGAGCCACTCGCTCATTCACTACCGGGAGGCGCGATTGCCTTCGCCGAATTCTCAGGCCTCGACAAGTTCATAGACCGCATCGAGAACTCCGCCGTTCTTCAAGCGATCCTCGAGAGCGACGAATTCCAGCAGTACAAGAACTCGCCGGAATATCGAAAAGCGAACTCTGCGAGGGTCATCGCGGAACTCATGCTCGGAAACAACCTCTGGGACGTCGCCGAGCAACTGCTTGGAGGACGGATGGGCCTCGCCATCTATCCGGCATCGGACGGCGGAAGTGAGCCCGAGGGTGTTTTTCTTCTCCGGGCAGCCGACCCGGCGATTCTCAAGCGATTGCGAGCGTGGCTTCAGCCCGTTCTCACTCTCGCCTCGAAAGAAATCGATGTGAACGCACTCTGCGAGGGCGTCAAGGCATTCGGAACCGAGGAAAGCGGATATATCGCGTGGCATGCCGACTGGATCATGGGGTCCCAGCAACGCGAACGGTTCGATCAAACGCTCGGGCTTCTCGGCAACGACACCGAAGCGGAAACGACTCTGGCAAAGCAAGAAAACTACGCCTCGATGACCTCGACTCTGGGCGCGGAGCATCTCTTCCACCTCTTCGTGAACACCGGAGTGCTCGCCGATGCAACCGGAGGGCGGTTCGGGCTCCCGGAGAAATGGGAAGACGGATTTGCCTCGTTCCTCTTTGGAGGAATCGTCGAACTCGCCACCCGTAGCCCGTTCGCCGGGTTTGCCATCGATGCCAGCGACAACGATATCTCGATCACGGCGGGCATTGCCGGGGATCCCCACACGCTTGAGGAGCCCTGGGACCTGTTCTTTGCCAACTCGGAAACCGGAACGCGTCCCCTACCTCGTCCGGACGGTTTCATTGGTGGATTCAGTTTCTTCCGCGATTTCGGCCGATGGTATCAGAGCCGCGAGGAAATCCTCCAGGAACATCTCCTCGCCGGATTCGACAAGTTCGAAACCGACCTCGGCAACCTGCTACCCGGCAAGGATTTCGGGCAGGACGTCCTCCCACTCATCGGAAACACCATCACTTTCGTCTCTGCGAAGCAGACCTATGACCACCTCGATGGAGAACCCGGGCTCAAGCTTCCCGGATTCGCACTCATCATCGAACTCGCCGATCCGGAGGGCGGCGCCGACCTCTTCCAGCTGTTTTTCCAGACCTTCTCGGCGATCCTCAATTTCCAAGCCGGTCAGGAGGGGCGTCAGCCATGGGTGCTCGACATGGAGATGTACAACGACACGAAGGTTTCCTTCGGCCGGTATCTCGACAAGCCGACCGGCGACCGCCTCCCCCTCGTCACCAACTTCCGCCCGGCATCCGCGCGAGTGAACGACAAGTTCATTCTGAGCACTTCGCTCGAACTCTGCCGCAATCTCGTCGACGAATTGAAGAAGCCCGCCAGCGACGCCCGCTCGCCGCAGAACATCGACCTCCTCGTCGAGTTCGACGCTCTCGCCGATCTCGCGGAATCGAATGCAGGCGCACTCCGCGCGTCCCAGATTCAGAAGGGCGCGTCCCCCGAAAAGGCGAAGAGCGACATCGATGGCCTCATCGGGTTGATGCGACTGCTCGAATCCCTGACCGTCGACTCGAAGCCCGAGGGCGACATGTTCCGCATCCAAATCAAGGGGAGCTGGAAATGAAGAAGTGGAACGGCAAGTGGACGCGCCGGGACGCCACCCATCTTCTCTGGCGCGCGCAGTTCGGAGCCTCCGAAAAAGATATCCGGCAGGCGCTGGACGATGGAATCGAAGCAACGGTCGAGCGTCTCGCTACCAAGCAAAAGGAAACGGCGGAATTCAGCGAAACCTCCGCGCTTTTGAGACAGACCGCCATCGATTCCGGCAGCATCGCCAATCTCAAGGCGTGGTGGCTCTACCGCATGATCTACTCGTCGAATCCGCTGGCCGAGAAGATGTCGCTCTTCTGGCACAACCACTTTGCCACCTCCAACGTCAAAGTGCGCTCGGTCGCGCACATGGGTGACCAGAACGATCTGATCCGCAACCACGCGACCGGCAGCTTTCGCGATCTCGTCCGCGGAATGTCCCGGGATGTCGCGATGCTCCTCTGGCTCGACGGGAACGCAAACCGCAAGCGTCACCCGAATGAGAACTTCGCCCGCGAATTGATGGAACTCTTCACTCTCGGAGAAGGCAACTACTCCGAAGACGATATCAAGGAAGCCGCACGTGCGTTCACCGGCTGGCATGTGCGCAACAAAAAGTACTGGTTCAACAAGCTGCAGCATGACACCGGCTCGAAGACGGTATTCGGAAAATCAGGCAAGTTTGGAGGAGACGATATCATCGATCTTTGTCTCGCCCATGAGGCGTGCCCCGAGTTCCTCGCCCTGAAGCTCCTCCGGGAGTTCGTGAAGCCAGATCCTGCAACGGCCGAGATCGCCGCGCTTGCGAAGAACATTCGAAAACATGACTTCCAGATGGAACCGGTGCTCCGCGACCTGTTCTCGTCCGAGATCTTCTTTTCCCCGTCCGCCCGCCACGCCCTCATCAAGAGTCCGACGCAGCTCGTACTCGGCAGCTATCGCGCCCTCGGCTGCGAACCGAACCTCAACGCCACGGTCGAGATTCTCGCCGCACTGGGGCAGGACCTCTTCCAGCCGCCCACCGTGAAAGGCTGGGAAGGTGGACGTCTCTGGATCACCTCCGCCACCGTGATCCAACGCGCGAATTTCGCCGGCGAACTCACCGGAGGAAATCGCTTCGGCAAGATCGCCAAACCCCGGACCAAACCAGATCAGATCGCCGAGCTGCTGCTCGCGCGGGACCTCGCTCCGGAATCCATGAAGGAACTCCGCAACTACGCCCGCTCGTCGCGTGACCAGGGCGGTCTCCTGCATCTCGTCATGTCCATGCCCGAATTCCAACTCGTCTGACCGATTATGAAAACCACCCGCCGCAGCTTCCTTAAGAACATCGGAGTCGTTTCCGTCGGTGCCGCTCCCCCGGCGTTTCTCACCAGCGCGGCGCACGCCGATACCAAAAAAGACACCACCGGCCGCAATCTCGTTGTCGTCCAACTCGCCGGCGGCAACGACGGACTGAACACCGTCGTTCCCTTCGCGGATGACGCCTACCACAAGGCGCGTCCCTCCCTCGCCCACGACAAGAACGCCGTAATCAAACTCGACGATCATGTCGGCCTCCATCCCATCATGGGTGCCATGAAGGAATTGTGGGACGACGGCCTCGTCTCGGTCGTGCAGGGCGTCGGCTACCCGAACCCCAACCGCTCTCATTTCCGCTCCATGGACATCTGGAATTCCGCGCAGCCGGAAGAGGAATTCGCAGGAGACGGGTGGCTCGGTCGCACACTCGATACGAAGGCTTCCGAGTATGTGGGCAAGGTTCCAGCCATGGCGCTGGGAACCGGCGGGCTTCCACTCGCGCTCGTTTCCTCGAAAGTAAACGTGCCCGCCATCGAGAACCTCGATGATTACAAACTGAAGCTCGGCAACGGCTCCGCAAGCGACCAGACGAGAAGGCGTCGCGCTGTCGACAAGTTCATCGCTCAAACCGCGACCACCGGTTCTGACCTCGCCTTTCTTCGCCAGACCGCAGAAACCGCGCTCACCAGTTCCGACAAGCTCCAAAAAATCACCGCCACCTACAAACCCGCCGCCGAGTATCCGCAGAACGCGCTCGCCCAGCAGCTCAAGACCGTGGCGCAACTGATCGCAGGCGAGATGGAAACACGCATTTTCTTTGTCTCTCTCGGAGGCTTCGACACGCATTCGCGCCAGCAGGCCTCCCACCAGGCGCTGCTCAACGAACTCTCGGGGGCGGTGAATGCGTTCTTCAAGGACTTGAAGGGCCATGGCCTTGACGAGCAGGTGCTGCTCGCCACCTACTCCGAATTCGGACGACGCGTGAAGGAAAACGGCAGTCTCGGCACTGATCACGGCGCCGCTTCGCAGATGTTCGTCGTCAGTCCAGCCTGCAAGGGAGGCATCGTCGGCAAGCACCCCAGCCTCGCCGATCTCGACCAAGGGGACCTCAAGCACCACACCGACTTCCGATCAGTGTACGCGACGCTGCTCGAAAAGTGGCTGGCCATTCCGTCGAAACCTGTCCTCGGAAAGGCGTTTGCCCCCGTTGCGATCCTCTAGCTAGCTAGCTCCGCGTTTCACGCCCCCGTCGGGAACGCTCGGTGCAATTCCGCTTCCAAGTACTTTCCCGAGACCGGGCTCGCGGATTGCAGCCGCTCCAGCGTCCGCTTCCGCCAACCGGCCACCGACTCTTCAGCACCTGGCTGGATGGCACGCTTCATCGGATCGCTTAGAAGCCACTTCAGGGCCTCGCTCTGTGGGGCCGTGGACAGCGGCTTATTGCGTTCCTCCCACGTCAGTTCACGAGCAGTTCCGGTTTCCAAATCAATACGGATTCCGATTCGCTGCTCCGCCAACTGAATCAGCAATTCGCTCTCCTCAGGCAGGTCAACGTTTTCGAGACTCCACCATCGGGCAAAACTACCGACGCCAAGTAGCTTCGTATCGTTCTCGAAGAAGAGAAGATGACCATGTCGCATCGCCGAGTCGAATTCCCCAATTGGGACACCCGAGCGACTATCCCAGAGTCGAACCACGCATTCGACGAACGAGTGCCCCCGCGATGCCGAAGTCGCGATGAACGCCCCGTCCTCGCTGAACCGAGAGACCGAAGCGAGGCCCGGATGATGGAGGGTCGGTGCCACTTGTTCCCCCGATACCACGTCCCAGATGCGGGCGGTTTGATCTCTCGAACACGTCACCAGGCGCTTCGAGTTTGGGCTGAAGTGTATGTCTGAGACATCTCGCCGGTGGCGAAGCCGATGAATGATCAACGCCTCGTCATTCTGCAACCGCCAGATCCGCGCGAAGCTGTCCCTGCACGCAGCGGCGGCATAGTGTCCGTCCGGTGAAAGCAGAGACCGGAATACGTAGGGATCTCGGAACTCCTCGTCGACCAAGTGGGGTAACTGTCTCCCCGATTCGACCTCCCAGAGGGCAAAAGTCCCGCGCCGAGGTCTGATCCAGACGCGACCGTCGGAATGCAGCAATTTCGCACCGCTCCCGATCCCCTCCGGCCACTCGCTCTCCGGCAACTTACGCCCGGACCTCAGCTCCCACACTTGCTTTGAGCCGTCCTTGCAGATGACAAGAACACTCTGCATATCGGAAGTCAGAGCGGCAAATGCGGGGGACTTCTTGAGTTGCGCTTCGTGGAGGACAAGCAAGCCGTCGTGAGAATCCCGTGCAGTCAGTTCCTCAAGAGAATGCCCGGGATGTGCTTTCCTGAAGGCCTCCATGTCGAAAAGGGACAAGGTTTCACATAACGGTTCTCCGGAATCCGTGTCCCAGACACGGACGCTGCCATCGTTCGAGCCGGTGATCAGTCTGCGTCCTCCCGCTGCGAAGCGGATGTAGCTCGCGGTCCCTCCGTGCCGGAACTCATGCGCGACCGCTCCATCCATGGTTCGGTGAACAAGAACACCTCCCCTTGACGATCGGCACGCGACCAACTCCCCGTCGGGAGAGTAGTCTGCAGGCTCACCAGTCGAAGAACCCGGACCGACGAGGTCACTGATGGCCGGAGGGTATGCGGTGAGGTCCCAGACGCGGATTGAGCCATCGGAATCCCCGGCGGCCACTAGGCGCCCCGATTCACTGAAAGCAAGGGCGACACCGATCGCAGTGGAATGTTTTTGGGGACGACCACCCAATCCCGCGACACTTCCGAGGGGTTCGATCGTTCGAAGCGTTGAGAAGGGCGCCCATACACGCACGTCCCCGTCCGCCAGCGCGATCACGATCAGCCGCCCGTTGGGCGAGAACCGCAGATCGCCGATCTCGTTCGGGACCTCCGTCTGCTTCCAAGGATGATCGGGACGCCCGACCTTCCAAAGCTTGACGCTTCGCCTGCCGCCGCTGACGAGAAAATCCCCCGCCGGGCTGAATTCCACGGCCTCGGGGCCTTCGTTCTCGGCACCGTGCGGATACTCGCCATCCAGACTCCCATCCACCAGATTCCACACTCGCAACTTGCCGTCGTGGCATCCGGTCGCGAGTCTGCTTTCATCCTCGGCTATGGACAGGTCGTGTATCCACTTTTCATGCACGAGAGCTGGAAAGACAGCCTTCCCGAGATCCAAATCAAAAACCACGACATCGTCTTTGCTCTTCACAACCGCCGCGAGAATGTTGCCTTGGCGCCCGAGTGCCAGTCGGCGCACCGATTTCTTCATCGTCATGTCATGAATGAGTTCACCAGTGCGCGCATCCCATGTCCGCAACCGTCGGTGTGTGGCCGCCACGATTCGCCTGTCATCGGCGCTCAGCTCGGCCCTGATCGGCCAACTCGAATGCTGTCTCGAGAAACCGACATCGGGAATCGTAACGGCACGGTCCGAATCGTTCTCTGTAAGTGGAACGATTCGCAATTCACCGTCGAGGGAAAGGCACACGCAACTCGAATCCGAAGTGAACCCCGCCACATCCGCCGCCGCACCCTCAAACCGAGGATCGGACTCGCCCGTCGATAGATCCCAGACTTTCACCCCGCCGCCACGTGACACCGACGCGAGCCAGCGTTCATCCGGGCTGATACGCAGGTGCAGAATCTTTCGTTCGAAATGATCGGGACTCTCATGAATCAGCACACGGCAAGCCAATTTTGGAAAGTGACGCCAAGTTAGTTCCGAAACCAAGCGCCGCGCCGCGTTCTCATGGTGGGCGTTCTTCCGCAGGCAATTGGCGAGATGCGCCAAGCCCATGGCGGTCTCTTCATCCTCAAGCCTCTCGACACCGATTCTGAACGCGACTTCAGCCTCGACCAGAGAGGCATCTTGTTCCTGCACGACTTCTCCATCCCCTGGCTTTTGTGAACAACCTATCAACGCGAAAGCGCCTGCCATAACCACCGTTCTCATCCTCGAAGAATATTCCGACAACCAGCAACAATCCACAAGACGAAGGTCGATCACTTTTCCATTCGACGCCGGTGCGTGATTGGCGCAGTCTCCCCGGCAATGAATCTGCTCATCCTTGGCGCGGGCTACGCTCTGCGGCTCTATCCGCTGACCAAAAACACAGCCAAACCGCTCCTCGAAGTCGCCGGTAGAACGATGGTGGAGTGGGTTGTTTATGCGCTTGCCGATGTCGCGGATATCAAGAAGACGGTCCTCATCTCAAACGACCGTTTCGCCGCCGACTACGAAGAGTGGATCGCCGGATTCGATGCTCCCCGACCCGCCCTGCGTCCCCAGTTGATCAACGACGGCTCGACGAACCCCGACGACCAGATCGGGGCCATCGGCGATCTCCATCTCGCCCTCCGCGTAGGCGATCTCTACGACGATGATCTCATTGTGATCGGTGGGGACAATCTGTTCAGTGACTGCCAGGCGCCTTTCGTGGAGTTCTCCTGCGACAAGCCCGCGAGCATCGCGACCTACGACGTTGGTTCGCCCGAAGTGGTGAAGCGGTTCGCGAGCATGGAAACGGATGCCGAGGGACGCATCACCAATTTCATCGAGAAGCCCGAGAATCCCACCACCACCATTGCCGGCACGGCGTTCTACTTTTTTCAGAAGGAAACGCTTCGCCTGATCGATGATTACATCGCCGAAGGGAACAACCCGGACAACGCGGGCTATCTATTCCAGTGGCTCTTTCCCCGTATTCCGACCTACGCACACGCCGTGAGCGGCCATTGGTTCGATGTGGGAACCAAGGAAGCGCTGACTGAAGCACGGGAGGTGTTCGGTTCCTGGGAACACCTCGACTAGGATTGGGTGGGACTGACTCAATTGTCCATCTCGACCTTGATGGTCATCTTGGAGACGTCGTTCTCCTCCTTGAATTTCTTGAACTGCTCCGGGGTCATCTTCGTTTCGCCTCCTTGCGGGTCGATGATGGTAACGAACTTCGCATGTTGGAGCGGAATCGACAGATCAGAAGCAGCCGCGCTTCCGATCCATTCATCTTCGGGCATCCCTCGCTCCGCCAACCACGCTTGAACCGCTGGACGATCCTTCGCCGACCATGCCATCAGCACATTGCGCGTGGTGGATTTCTGCAACTCCTCGTCGGTGATCTCGCCAACCCACGTCAACGCCGCAGTCGGATCGACCTGCACCACCGTATTCGCAAACTGAGAAATCGCCTCGTTCTTGATGGGACCGGGCTCCTGGGTTCCCAGCCACTTCGCCGCGGCGTTGAAATCCTTGTAGGCCCACGATTGGACGATGTTGCCGACGATCTCGGCCTGGTTCCGACCGGCCGATTCCTCAAGGACCCATGAAATCATCTCCGCAGGGGCGATCTCCATCGCTTCCTGCGAGACTTCCGAAACGACTTGAAACCGTTCTTCCTTTCCTAGCGACAGTCGATCGAGCATCGCCTTGCCCTCGGGAAGCCCTTGCTTGAGCACGGTCACGGCGATCAGTGACTTGGCCAGCTGCCCTTTGAAATCCTCATCCCGCTCGTTCTGAACTGCTCGGAAGAGCGCGTCCACCTTCGCGGGATTCTCAAGCATCATCGCCAACCCGGCAAACGCCTGCTCGCGATCGAACTTCGGAAGATCTCGGAGAAAATCCAGTCCTTCGGCGACGTTCTGCTGCATGAGGCGCATCGAAATCCCCACCGCCATCTGCCGACGCTCGTGATCTAGGAGATCCGCGTTATCGAACCAGCGTTTGGCCGCCTTGGGGTCCTTGCGTGCCAGTGATCCAAGCGCCGCAGTACGAAACTGCATGTCCATCGGCAGCGTCTTGTCGTTGAGGATGCGCTGCGGTTCGTACTCGGACGCCAGCATGATCAGGATCATTCTCGCGAAGTTGCCCGAGTTTTCACGGTTGCTCTCGTCACCGATCACTCTCGAAAGTGCAAGCATCTCCTCGACGTTCAGATCCTGAATCGCTTCGAGCACGTCGGGAAGAATGCGCATAAACTCGGCCGGTGATTCGTTGATGTTCCCGAGCCCGCTGAGCAAACTCTCCAGCTTTGCTTGCGCAATCTCGATTTTGCCCTTGGTGACCGTGGGCGTCGGCGTTTCCGATTTCGAGCCATCGCTTCGTTCGTCGGACTTCGGTCCATTCCCGCCACCCTCAGGCGACTTGCGCTTCGTAGGCGTCCAGTCCGGTGCTTCCATCTCCTCGACCTCGAAGCGCAACTGCGTCACTTGCTCTCGAAGCTCGACGACGTTCCCCCGCTGGCTAGCGAGAATGATCGCGCTCACCGCGCCAGCTGCCACGAGCGATATCCAGAATGTTTTTGTCATCATCGTCCTGCTCCCTTCTGCTTACTGATTCGAGTCTGGTGCTTCCGCGGGCCCCTCCATTCCGAATTCCGCCGGGTCGAGTCCCGCCCTCTCGAGACGGTCTCGCGCTGCAGAAGCATTGCGCCGTTTCCAATGCCGGATGACCGTCTGAAGGGCCAGCTGGCGCTTCTCTTGGTCGTCCACATCCAACGCCCGCTGAAACCCATCGTCGAACTGCTTACGCGATGCGAGTCCCATCGCCCGGGCCGCCTGCGCCGCATCGCGAATCTCACCGCGTGGCTGCGAATCCA
>CAJIAN010000862.1_pt1 | contig 11911 bp, 9 predicted proteins | sample 9199061 | NCBI WGS metagenome assembly CAJIAN01 (sample SAMEA7708264, study PRJEB35096) | sediment metagenome | biome: marine neritic benthic zone biome [ENVO:01000025]; feature: sediment [ENVO:00002007]; material: shallow marine sediment [ENVO:03000034] sea grass bed [ENVO_01000059] ...
ACACCGTCTTGCGGAAGATGCGCCCGAAGCGGTCGGGAACAAATCGCGTCTGGGGGACGCGTTCGAAGGTCGCGTATTCGTAGACGTCGCTGCGACCCCCCTTGTCGAGCTTCGTCGTCTTGCGGCTCGGCTTGCCCATCGACTGCGTGACCTCGTCGAGGGTCATCCCGAGAGCGACTTGGTTCTTGGCGACCAGCTCCTGTACGACGAGCTGGCGCTCGTACATCTTGCGGAGGTTCTTGACCAGGTTCTTGTCTGGCGATCCGAGTTCCGAAGCGAGCATCCAACCGGCCACGTCGCCATGCAGCGCCCGTCCACGAACCCGGAACTGCTTTTCGTTCATCGCCACGACCTGGACATCGAGACCCTTCTTCATCGTGCCGAGAGCGCGGCGGCGTTCGGCGGTTGCGTAAATCGGGACCTGTTTGAGCACACGCATCTTGACCGGCTTGTCGAGGAAGTCCTCGAAGTAGATGGCACCTGGCTCGCGGCTCAGATTGCTTCTTCGGGACGGCAGGCCCGCGCTGAGGATGGTGGAAGTTCCCAGCCAGAGCACGACAAACAGCCCCAACCAGCGTCGCTTGTGATCCTTGACGCTCATAATGCTTTGCATGTTAACCCTGATTGCCGCGGATTGAAAAGGAAGAATGGCACAGAGATTCAAGGGTCTGACGCACGAAGATCCCGCCACATTCGAAAAAAGTAGGCAAATTCAGGCCAGCGCCCCGCCACAGGAGCTTCCGCTGCCCGCCGTGCAGCCAAAACAGTGGTTTCCGGTACGGATCGGCACTTCGGCAAAGCTTTCCGGATCGATATCCCAGAGCATCAGTGGACCGTTCTCAGAGCAGGTCTCGACCGGCAGGTTCAACATCTGATTGAAATCGCAATCGTAGACCTCGCCCTCCCAGCTGACACTGATCGTATTCCGGCACATCAGACCATCGACGGTGGCGGGATTGAAGGCCTCCTTCAGGGTGACCATATAGTCCGCGAGAGCATCGTTCCGCTTCAAATAGGAAGCAAACCGTGCGATCGGCATGTTGGCGATGCAATAGAGACTGTTGAATACGATGCCGAAGTGCTCTTTCATCTCGCGTTTGTAGTCGGCCTCAAGCTCTGCCTGGTCGGGCGGGAGAAAAGCGCCGTTGGGATTGTAGACAAAGTGCAGCAGGAGTTCGGGATCGTTTCCGTATCCGAGCGCATTCAGTTTCTGAAAGGCCACAATGCTCGAATCGAAAACTCCATCGCCCCGCTGTTCATTGACGTTCTCGGGCGCGTAGCATGGCATTGAGGCGATGATCTCAATCTTGTGCTCGGCGAGGAACTCAGCCACCCACTCGTAACCGGGTTCATTGATGATGGTGGCATTCAGCCGGTCCATCACGCGCCGCGGTTGGTCGAATCCGCGGACGGATTCCACCAGCCATCGAAAATCCGGGGCCATCTCCGGCGTGCCACCCGTGAGATCGAGAACGGGAATGTCGGTCTTCTCGAACCAGCCGACGATCTTGTCGACCGTTTCGCCGGTGATGATCTCCCTGCGCTTCGGCCCCGCGTTCACATGGCAGTGTAGACAAGTCAGGTTGCAGAGCTTGCCAGTGTTCAGTTGCAGTATTTCCGGACGCGTTCGCGTCAAGGTGGTGGCGTGATCCACCAGCGCGCGGTCGAAATCATTGCGGAGGGTCACCATGAAGAGCCGAGATTACAAAGATCCGAGGCATTTGTAATATGAATATTTCCAGGATTGTGGCATCTGTGTCAGCGTGCGGGAGGGGTGCGCTCTCCCGCAGACAACCGAAACCCAAGAGAGAAAGAGTCTACCATGGAATATTTTCTGATCGGCCTCGTGGTCTTTGTCATCGTCGTCGTCTTCTGGCTTGTCGGCATGTACAACGGCCTTGTCCGGAAGCGGAACCGCTTCAAGAACGCCTTTGCGCAGATCGATGTGCAATTGAAGCGCCGTTATGATCTCATCCCGAACCTTGTCGAGACGGCCAAGGGCTTCATGAAGCATGAGCGCGAGACGCTGGAAGCTGTCATTCAGGCGCGGTCCGCGGCTGCGGACGCGAGAAGCACCGCCGCCGGAAATCCCGGAGACGAGCAGAGCATGAAATCGCTGATCGCCGCCGATGCGGGCCTTTCGGGCGCGCTCGGAAAACTCTTCGCTCTTTCGGAGTCCTATCCGGACCTGAAGTCGAACCAGAACATGATGCAGGTCCAGGAAGAGCTGACTTCCACCGAGAACAAGATCGCCTTCAGCCGCCAGGCCTACAACGATTCGGTTCTCGCCTACAACAACGCGCGGGAGACATTCCCCACGAACTTCGTGGCCGGCATGTTCAACTTCCTTCCAGCGACGATGTTCGAAGTCACCGACGAAGCCGAGCGCGAGACGGTGAAGGTCGACTTCGGCTAAGTTGTCATTCTAACCGCGGAGCTCCCACCGGGGTGCTCCGCGGCCCGCATCCCGGACCATGGATTTCTTCGAGAGGCAGGACGCCGCGCGCAAGAAGACGAAGGTCCTCGTGGTCTACTTCGTCCTCGCCGTCATCGCGATCATCATCGCGGTCTACGCGCTCCTCGCGCTCGCGGGGGGCTACGTCGAGGCTCAGACGAATGACGGTCGTCTTCCAAGCCGGAGTTTTTGGCAACCAGAGCTGTTCCTTTACACTGCAGGCGGCGTCGCGCTCTTCATCCTCCTCGGGAGCGGCTTCAAGTCGATGTCGCTGAGCGCCGGGGGCAGTGTCATCGCCAAGGAACTCGGGGGTCGGAAGATCGACTCGAACACCACCGATGCGGACGAGCGCAAGCTCATGAACGTCGTCGAGGAGATGGCGATCGCCTCCGGAGTGCCCGTTCCCGAGGTCTACCTGATGGAGAACGAGCATTCGATCAATGCCTTCGCCGCCGGTTTGTCGACGAGCGATGCGGTGATCGGCGTCACTCGCGGATGCATCAAGCTGCTGAACCGCGACGAACTTCAGGGAGTCATCGCCCACGAGTTCAGCCACATCCTCAACGGCGACATGCGTCTCAATCTCCGGCTCGTGGGCCTGCTCTTCGGCATCCTCATGCTCTCGATCGTCGGCAGGGTGATCATGCGGACTGCCTTCTACACGGGCGGCTCCACCCGGCGAAGCAGCGACGGAAAGGGCAATGGCATGCCGCTCATCCTGTTCGGTCTCGCGCTTATGATCATCGGCTACATCGGGGTGCTCTTCGGACACCTCATCAAAGCCGCGATCTCCCGCCAGCGGGAATTCCTCGCCGATGCTTCCGCCGTTCAGTTCACGCGCAATCCCGACGGCATCGGGGGTGCATTGAAGAAAATCGGTGGCCTGAGCTACGGTTCGAAGATTGAGGATCCCCGCGCTGAAGAAGCGAGCCACATGTTTTTCGCCAACGGCCTTGCCAAGGCGATGTTCCAATCGTTCGCCACCCACCCACCATTGCATCAACGCATCCGCGCGATCGACAAGCACTGGAACGGAAAGTATCCCCAGGTGGACATGCCGGAGATCTCCTCGTCCATCGGGTCGCCGAGTCCAGCCGGACGTCAATCATCCGGACCGCTTTCCGGGCTCGTCAACGAACTTGCCGACTTTGGGGAGGGCGAAACCCCGATGCCGGGTGGAATCACTCCGCGAAAGGATGCGGCTGCCAAGGCAGCGCCCACCAGCGGCCCGGAGGTGTTCCTGAATGCCGTGAATTCTATCGGCTCCCTGAACGAGCAACAAGTACTGCTCGGCGCTGAAATCCACGGCGCCATTCCCGAGGAGTGGCTGGTGGCGGTCCGCAACGAGGCGGGCGCGCAGGCGCTTATCTTCGCCATGCTTCTCGCCCAAGACGATGCGCTTCGGCAATCCGAACTCCAGCTCCTTGAGGACAAGACGGACAAACTCACCTACGAGACGGTGATCTACTTCCACAAGGAACTCGGCGACCTCCACTCCTCCCAGAAGATCGCGCTCATCGATCTGGCCATTCCGGCTCTCAAGCGTTTGTCGGGCGGCGAGTACGAACGTTTCCTCGCCGTCATGAACCGTCTCATCGAGAGCGACAAGCAGATCAATCTGTTCGAGTACACCCTCCAGAAGATCGTCAAGCGTCACCTCGACATCTACTTCAACATCAGCAGCACCCCGAAGATCCGCTACAAACGGATCGCGGATCTCGCCAACGAAATCGAGATCCTCCTCTCCACGCTCGCAGGGCTCGGCTCGCGAAACGAAGAGGAGGCCGAGGCCGCCTTTCGCGCCGGCGCAGAAGATGTGGAACGGGAAACCGGCGGGAAGTTCACGCTACGCGAAGGCTCGCAGTGCGGGCTGCGGAACATCGACGAGGCGCTCAATCGATTCGACGAGGCGGCGCCCCTCGTGAAGAAAAAGCTCCTGCGCGCCTGCGGGAATACCGTGATGGCGGACGGCAAGGTCGTCAGCGACGAAGCCGAACTGCTTCGCGCCATTGCCGACACCATCGGCTGCCCGATTCCTCCCTTCGTGAAATCCGCCGCATGACCGACGAATCCTCCCCCGAGCAACCGGAATCGTCAGCGGAACCGAGACGCCCACTTTGGCTGTGGCCCAATCTTCTAAGCCTCGACGCTCCGGTCGTCGCCCTGCTGTGGATGTGGCTCTTCGCGGAGAGTTTCAAGGTCACCATCCCGCAGATCACCTACCCCATCCTCTTCCTCATCGTGTGGACGATCTACGTGGGTGACCGACTCTTCGATGCCAGCAGACTCGTCAATGCGGACAAGGCCACTGCACGCCACCAGTTCTACAAAAACAACTTCGTCGTTTTCGTCTTGCTCGCCGCCATCGCTGGAGGCACCGCGCTCTACCTGGTCCTGACCGAGCTCAGCGAGGAACTCGTCAAACGTGGCATCTCTGGACTGCTCCTCGTCGCCCTCTACTTCCTTTTCCGCGCGACTTCGGCGAATCGATCCACCTACACGCCACGCGAATTGCTCTGCGGGATCATCTTTGCCTTTGGGACCGTGCTGCCCGTCTACGTCTATGCGGGGGACTACAACTCGATCCTGCTCACCCTGCATCCCCTGATGTTCGGACTCCTCTGCAGTCTGAATTGCTTCCTCATCTCGTGGTGGGAGAGAGAATCCGACATCGCCAATGACGACCCGGCGTCCGTCACGGACGTTCCCGACGCGGGAAAGTACATCCGCTTCGCAGGCATCACGCTCGCGCTTGCCGCGCTGATCCTCCGCTACCTTGACTTCCCAAATTACGGCTGGGCGATCCACACCGCCATCTTTGTCAGCGCCGCCGGGCTCGTCATTCTTTCCAAACTGGAAAACCGATTGAGCAAACGCGCCCTCCGCGTTCTCGCCGACGTGGTCCTGCTGTCACCTCTCATCATCACCCCGATCGTCAAGGCATCCATGGAGCGCTGATCGCAGTCATCGTTCGCCTCCCCGGTTTCGCAGGAATGCCCTCACCGCGATAAGCAAAACAGCGCCGCAGATCAGGATCGTCACCAACCGAAAGATCGACGACACAAAAGCAACGGATCCGGGTTCCGAAAAATTCAGACCGCTGGGCATGAAGCTGCCAACGATGCCGACGACCGCGATGAGCGGCGCGATGATCAGCGCGGGCGTCCGAAGTGCGGCCATTCTCCTCGCGACGAAGCCACACACAACAAGCGGTATCCCAATAAATGCCGGAATCAGCGCGTACCACCACGTGTCGACCATCGAACTCGCAACGAGCGCGCCGGACACTCCGACCACCACGAGGAGTAGACCGCCGATTATCGTTGCCGCAACGAGTTTCATGTCCTCTACAGCATCGACTCTCCAAGCCGCTCGCGCGCGACCGCAAGATAGTCCTCGTCGATTTCGAACCCCGTGAACCGCGAGATGCCGCACTCCCTCGCGGCGAACGCCGCGTGCCCGATTCCGAGAAACGGTTCGAGCATGACGGTCTCGGCTCCCTTCCCATGGAGCTGGATGCAGCGACTCGCAAGCTCGACCGGAAAGGTCGCCGGATGAGGACGTTCACCCGACCGGCTCTGAATGGTTTTGTAGGGAACGAACCAAGTGTTCCCGCGACAGCGCCGATCCTCGCCGCCGGTATGCCCCCATCGACCGATGTTCGATTTGTCCTCGTAAGGGACACCGATGGCTTTTCGCTCCACAGGAACGTCACCCGACTTCGTCAGGTGAAATAGATACTCATGGCAATCGTTCACGAAGCGCTTCGAGTTGATCGGCTTGAAGTGTCCAGCGGAAACGCGGCTGCCGTCCTTCGTCTCGACCGTGATCGATTTGATCCAATGAAAAGTGTTCTGGAGAACGAAAAGATCCCGCAGGCGAAGAACCAGCTCGTGCGGCATCCACGGATTCTTCGGCGCAGCGCCGACATTTAGAAACAGTGCGCCATCCGGTTTGAGACAACGCCGCACTTCGGCAGCCCACTCCACCGACCAAGCGAGATAGTCCTCCCGGCCGACGTTGTCGTCATACTTCCCGTAGTCGATCCCGAGATTGTAGGGCGGCGAAGTCACGACAAGATCGACCGACTCGTCCGCCACAGACTCCCGCATTCCCTCCACACAATCGCCAAGATGAAGCTCGAACGTCGAGCTACCGACCGAAATTCGGCTCACAGATTCGTCTTCCTTGGTTTTTTCTTGCATCCGGGCTAGAAACCTTAAACGTATGTTTTAAACGACCGTTTTAAATCGCGGATTTAGCGATGTCGAAAGTCGCGGAAACACAAACTCAGGCGCCCGCCGCCACGCGGACGCGTATTCTCAAGACCGCCGAACGGCTCTTCGCAGAGCGCGGATTCGACACCGTCTCCCTTCGTCATATCACAACGGAAGCGGAGGTAAACCTCGCATCCGTGAATTATCACTTCGGGTCCAAGGAAGCCCTCGTGCATGAGGTGATTGCGAACCGCATCGGTCCGATCAACGACGAGCGGCTTCGTATTCTCTCGGCGGCCGAGGAAACGCAACGCGGCGCCCTTCCGATCGAGACGGTCATCGGCGCATTCGTCGATCCCGTCGTGGAGGCGATCGAGGAAAGCGCCCACTCCGACGCCATTCTCGGCCGGCTCATCGCGCGCATTCTCGGAGAGCACGACGAGCGCTTCCAGGAGATCTTCGTCGATCAGTTTCCGGAAATTGTCAGTCGGTTCACGGGTGCCCTGTCGGCGGCGCTGCCATCGTTTCCCCACGCCGTCCTGACGTTCCGATTGCTTTTCACTGCGGGTGCTCTCTGTCAGGCGCTCCTGTATCACGACCTCGTCGGCAAGTTTATCGAAGGCGCGCCGAAGACCGATCTCGCGACAGTCCGCGATCAGATGATCCCCTACATGACCGCCGGCATGAGCGCCCCGGCTCCGACGGCATGAGAGACTTTCTTGTCATGTTAGTCTTCGCCGCGCCAGCGTTGTTCTCGAGCTGCGTCGCGAGAGCGCCGTCGGAAGCCTCGGGCATCCGGCAGTTCGACATCCCCGGCGATTTCGTGACCACCGGCGAACGCATGGGCGGCACGGATCGCGAGTGGTTGTATTCGTTCAAGGACAACTCACTCCACCGGCTCGTTGACGAGGTCTTGAAGAACAACTTCGACCTCGAACGCGCGGCCGCCCGCGTGCAGCAGGCGCAAGCCGACGCGAAGATCGCCGGAGCACGCCTCTTCCCGCTCACCGAAGCCGCCTTCGACGCCGCGCGTCAGAAGCAAGCCTTCATCGGCTTCCCCACCGCGGGTGGTCCCGGGGGCGGCGGCGGCGGATCTGCCTTCAACAATTTCGGAGTTTCTCTGAACGTGAATTGGGAGCTCGATCTCTGGGGCCGCATCCGTGCGGCGCAGTCGGCCGCGATTGGCGAGATGCAGGCATCCAAGGCGGAGTTGATCGGGCTCCAGACGTCGCTCGGGGCGCAAACCGCGAAGGCGTGGTTTTCCCTGATCGAAGCTGAACAGCAGCTGGCCCTCGCGGAATCGTCGCTGAAGAGTTTCCGCGATTCCGAGCAAACCGTGCGCGATCAGTTCGAACTCGCCGCCCAGTCGGCGTCGCAGCTACGGCTTATCATGTCCGATGTCGCTTCGGCGGAAGCGCTTGTCGCAGAGCGGCTCCAGCAGAAAAAATCCGCTGCGCGCCAGGTCGAGATTCTGCTCGGCCGGTATCCGAAAGGCGAACTGGACGCCGGCCCGACTCTGCCGAAAATGCCCAAGCTCGCGCCTCCGGGAATCCCATCCGAAGTGCTCCACCGCCGGACCGACATTATCGCCGCCGAACGCCGTATTGCTGCAGCGGACAAGCGGATTCTCGAGGCGAAGCTGGCGCTGCTTCCTCGCATCACCCTCACCGGCAGCGCGGGAACGGCAACCGATTCCCTGAGCGATGTCCTCAACGCGGACTCGAATGTCTGGAACATCGGTGCAAACGCCGCGCAGACGGTCTTTGCCGGCGGCGAGATACGCGGAAACGTCGAACGGAGAAAGGCAGTGGCACGCGAAGCCCTCGCGAATTACCAGACCGTTGCCTTGCAGGCGTTCACTGAAGTCGAGGACGCCTTGACCGCCGACACGATGCTGCGGCGCCGGGAGGACGCCCTTGTCCGTGCCGAGACGCTACTGGTTGACGCCTTCGAGCAGGCCAATCGCGAATACAAGGATGGCGTTGGAGACGTTCTGACCATCCTCCTTGCCCAGCGCCAGATGCTGGACACCCAATCGCTCGTCCTGACGATCAAACGCCTCCGTCTCGACAATCGAGTGGATCTGCACGTCGCCCTTGGTGGGAAGTTTCGCAGTCCTCCCGCGCCCCGGGTGAGCAAACGAACGAAGGAGAAGAAGTCCAGACGCCGATGAGCTCCGACGAAAAGCCAGAAAAAGATCGCGAAGAGAGCGAAGATCTCGATTGGATCGAAGAAACCAGCGCCAAGGCATCGAAGGCGAGGGCGGAAGCGGAGGCGGAGGCTGCCGAGGAAGAAGAGGTCACCACCTTGCGCGGGCATGCACGCATTGCCCTCTCCGCCTTGATCGTCGGTGCCGGCATCTCAATCGCCGCACTCATTCTCATCACCAAGCCCGAAGCAAAAACCGAAGCGCCCGAGAAACCCAAACCCTCCGTCACCGTGACCGAGGTGAACCGAGGAGCGGTCCCCATCAAAGTTCCCTCGCAGGGAATCGTCACCGCGCACACACGCACGCTTCCGGCCGCCGAGGTAGCGGGCGTCGTCGTGGAGACGGACCCTCGTTTCGATGTCGGCGGCGAGTTTCAGAAAGACGAGATCATCCTGCGGCTCGACGATTCCGACTACGCGGCTGCCCTCGCAAATGCCGAAGCGAGCGAAGCCCAGGCGCGGCTCACCCTCGCCACCGAGGAAGGACTCGCCAAGCAGGCCGTCCGCGACTGGAAGAAACTCGCGGGTGACGAACCACCCACCAGCCTCGCAGTCAGGATTCCCCAGCTCAAAAGCGCTCAAGCGGCCCTCGACGCGGCGGTGGCAGCCGTCGCCAAGGCAAAACGGGATGTCGATCGCTGCTCGATCAAGGCTCCCTTCCACAGTCGCATTGTGGCCAAGAACATCGACCTCGGATCGTTCGCGAACATCGGCACGCCGCTCCTCGAACTCGAGGCCATCGGGAACTACGAAGTTCGGCTTCCCGTCCCGCTCGAGGATTTCGCCTTCATCGATATCCCTGACGAAGGTGACGAGGACACGATGCCGAAGGTCACTTTCAACTCGACGATCGCGGGCGAGCCGAAGACTTGGGAAGGACATGTCCTGCGCGACGAAGGCGGTGTCGATCGCTCGAGCCGGTCGGTCTACCTGGTGGCGCGCATCGGCGGCGAAGACGACAGCGACCGGTTTCTAAAACCCGGTCTGTTTGTGAGGGCCCAAATCGACGGAGTGACACTTGACGACGTGATCGAGATTCCCCGACTCGCTCTGCGCGACAACGATCAGGTGCTCGTCATCAACGACGACCGCGTTCATATCAGGGACGTCACGGTCAGGCGCACGGGCAAGGAAACCGTGGTCATCTCCGAGGGTTTGGACAATGGAGACAAGATCTGCCTCACACCGCTCAGCGCGGTCGTCGAGGATATGCCAGTCAAGATCGAAGAGCCGAAAGCGCAGACGGCCACCAATCCCGTCGCCAACGACTCCAGCGGATAGAACAATATGGAACGCCTGATCTACTGGTTCTCCCGCAACCACGTCGCCGCCAACTTCCTCATGATGGCGGTCCTGCTGTTGGGGATAAAGACGTGGTTCCAGCTGAGGAAGGAGATCTTTCCCGAGACTTCGGTCGACGCGTTCTCGGTCCGTGTGCCCTATCCGAATGCAGCGCCGGAGGAGGTCGAAACCGGCGTCATCCTGCCCATCGAGGAAGCAATTCAGGACATCGACGGCATTGACAAGATCAGTTCGACGGCGGCGGAAAACGTTGGCGTCGTCGTGATCGAAGTCGCTTCGGGATACGATATCCGGGACATCATGGACGACGTGAAATCCCGCGTCGATGCCATCGAGAACCTAGCCGAGGAGGCGGAGACCCCAGTGCTAGAGGAGATTCTCATCAAGACCCAAGTGCTCAGCGTCGCGGTCTCTGCCGACACCGATGAGAAAACCCTGAGGGAATTCGCGGAGAAAGTCCGGGACGGATTGCTCGCCTACAAACCGTCAAAACCGAAAGGCTTCGGAGAGAAAGTCAGTCGCATGATCGGCGGCGAACCAACCATTACCCAGGTGGAGCTCGCCAATGTCCGCCCGTATGAGATCTCGATCGAGGTCTCCGAAGACAAGCTGAAGAGCCACGGACTGACGCTCGAACGAGTCGCCGATGCCGTTCGCGCGTCCTCGCTCGATCTTCCGGGCGGTTCCGTGCGCACGGACGGCGGGGAGGTTCTTATTCGCGCCGAAGGGAAGAAGTACCTTGGAAAGGACTATCAGGACATTGTCATCTGGACGCGCGACGACGGGAGCGTCCTCCTCCTCAGGGACATCGCGACCATCATCGACGGCTTCGAGGAAGTCGATATCGCCTCGAAGTTCGACGGTCGGCCAGCGGTCATCGTCAATGTCTTCCGCGTTGGCGACGAGGACACACTGAAGATCGCAGCCGCAGTGAAGGATTTCCTCGTGCAGATGCGACAGCGGCTTCCGGACGGCGTGAATCTCGAAATCTGGTTCGACCAGTCGCTGTATCTCTCCGGCCGAATGGATCTCCTCAAGCGAAATGGTTTCTACGGACTGCTTCTTGTGTTCGGAGTCCTTGCCCTCTTTCTGCGGCCGAGCCTCGCCTTCCTCGTCGCGATCGGAATTCCCGTCTCTTTCGCGGGCGCAATCGCCCTGATGCCGTTCTCCGGCATCTCGATCAACATGATCACGTTGTTCGCGTTCATTCTCGTCCTCGGAATCGTCGTCGATGACGCGATCATCGTCGGAGAGAATGTCTACCGGCGAATGCGGGCCGGAGAACATCCGCGCAACGCATCGTGGAAGGGCACACACGAAGTCGGCGTCATCGTCATCTTCGGGATCGTCACCACAATGGTCGCCTTCACGCCGATGCTCGGAGTGAGCGGCGTGAGCGGAAAGATCTGGCGCAACATCCCGTGGATCGTCATCCCCACCCTGCTCTTCTCCTTGCTACAGTCGAAGCTCGTCCTGCCTTCGCACCTTGCTCTGCTCAAACCGCACACGGAGAACACCAAGCACGGACGCCTGATGCGGTTCCAGAGACGGTTCGTATCGGGACTCGAGAATTTCGCGCAGAGAATCTACCAGCCTGCGCTGATGACTGCGTTGCGCAACCGGTATGTCGTGCTCGCCGGATTCATCACGGTGCTTCTCCTCGTGATTTCGATAGTGGCGTCGGGCCGCATTCGCTCGCAGTTCTTCCCCGAGGTCGAAGCCGACATCA
>CAJIAN010000467.1_pt1 | contig 11899 bp, 11 predicted proteins | sample 9199061 | NCBI WGS metagenome assembly CAJIAN01 (sample SAMEA7708264, study PRJEB35096) | sediment metagenome | biome: marine neritic benthic zone biome [ENVO:01000025]; feature: sediment [ENVO:00002007]; material: shallow marine sediment [ENVO:03000034] sea grass bed [ENVO_01000059] ...
ACGATCGCGGCGGCCACGAGGAGCGAGGCTGCGCCGCCTCCCCACTGGTATGCGGGCGCCGGCGACAGCATCCCCCCGCTCAGCCACATGCCCGCCATCAATCCAAAAAGACCGGGATTGAAGAAGTGCCGTCCGTTTACGGCAAACAGGCTCTTCGAGGCGATTGCGAGCACTGGGGGTAGCAGTGGGAGCCAGGGATTCGCTCCGTAGTTCAGGAGTAGACACAATCCCAATCCCGTAATGAGACCTGACCATGGAACCTGCCAACCTCGTCTCCGGACGCATCGATTGAAGATCAATTCGGCAAGGATCGCCACGACCACCGTTGTCGCTGCCTGCACAGGACTTCGGCTGATTCCCCACAGTGCCCATCCGAGGATGAGATACACTCCCAGTAATCCAGCGAACACCGGCCTCGGATCGCGGCGAGTTTCTGTGAGTGATCCATCCACGACATCCACTTTTCCACGGACCTCCCAATGGAGGAAATCGAAAGAATGCGAGCAAACATCGATATCATCGATGTTCGCCCCGGCTCCTGATTTGCTCTGCTAGAGTCCGGCGAGCAGTCCCTCCCGCATGGCTTCGACGGGAGCTTCCCGGTTGAACCAGTGCTCGAATGAAATAACGCCCTGCCAGAGGAGCATGGGGATTCCGTTGGCGCCGCGCGCTCCCGCGTTGGCCGCTTCCGTCAGGAGCCGCGTCTTCGGAGGACTGTAAACCATGTCGTAGACGAGATGGTGCGGCTGGATCAGGTTCGGCGGGATCAGATCGGGATCTGAGCGCTTCATCCCGAGAGACGTCGCGTTGACGATGAGATCGATGTTCTCGAGTTGGTGGGCGAGCGCGTCTTCCTCCCATGGCGCGACCTCGAGTCTCTCGACCGCGCCGAGAACTTTTTCCTCCTGAAAGTAATCTTCAATTTCGGAGGCGAGCGCCTGCGCCTTTTCGATCGTGCGGTTCACAAGAACGAGGCGTTCGCAGTGCTCGACGGCACACTGGACTGCCACCGCACGGCCTGCGCCGCCGGCACCGAGAATCATCACACGCAAGTCGTGGACATCCATCGAGAACTCTTCGCGGATGGCGCGGAGGAATCCGGGGCCGTCGCTGTTGAAGCCGAGCATTTCCCCGTCTTCGAAGACCACCGTGTTCACCGCGCCGAGCTTCTGAGCGAGTGGATCCACAAAGTCCATCGCCTCGAGCGCATCGAACTTGTGCGGGATCGTGCAGTTGGTACCGATGAAACCGAGGTCGCGGATCTTCTCGAGTCCCTGCTTCAGGTTCTCTCTGGGCACATGAATGCGGACGTACTGCGCATCGATGCCGCATTCCTTCAATGCGGGATTGTGCAACTGCGGAGAAAGCGAATGCTCGACCGGATCACCGAAAACGGAGAGGCGTGGCGGAGGTGCCACATCACGAGTGAGCAGCTCCCAGTTGTGCAGATCGCTTAGGGTATAGACTTGCTTGGGTTCCACGCTTGGAATCTAGCCTAACCTTCCGCCGACCGCTCGGCAAAAATGAGGGGGATGCGCATTCGGATTCGCGCCACCGTGTCCTCGCGGCCGACCAGTTCGAGCGCCGGGGCCAGATCAACGCCCTGGCCGGTGCCCATGGTGGCAATGCGCAGCGGGAACATCAGTGCTCCCATCTTGACGCCCAATTCCTCGGCGGTCGCACTGACGGCGCCCTTGATCGTCTCGACGCTCCATTCCGAAACCCCATCGAGCGCGGAGGCGAGTTTCCCGAGATAGTCCGCGTTCTCCGCTTTCCCAGCGACTTTTTCGCCGGCTTTCGCATCAAGGGGAAAGTCCGGATTCAGAATCGGATTCAAATAGTCGGCCACCTCGCAGAATCGTCGGACGCGTGGCTGGGTGAGCTCGAGCATTCCCTCTGGCGCGTCGGGCGCAAACGGCTGCGCCTGCGTGATGAAATCGGCCGGATCGAGGGCTCCAACATACTGACCGTTTAGCCACATGCATTTCTCCATGTCGAACTTGGCGTTGCTCCGGTTGACCTGCTTCATGTCGAAGACCTCGACCAGTTCGCTCAGAGAGAAGACCTCGCGATCATCTCCCGAGGACCAGCCCAACAAAGCGAGATAGTTGCATACCGCATCGGGTAGAAAGCCTTCCTCGCGGTAGGTAGACACGCTTGCGCCCGTGTCCCGCTTGCTCATCTTGCTGCCGTCCTTGTTAAGAATCAGGGGAATGTGCGCGAACACGGGGACGTCGGCTCCCAGTGCCTCGTAGAGAGCGACGTGTTTCGGTGTGTTCGACAGGTGATCCTCCCCGCGGATGACGTGCGTCACGCCCATCTCGATGTCGTCGACGACATTGACGAAGTGGAACAGGAAAGAACCGTCGGGCCTGCGAATGACGAGATCAGGATTTTTCTCCACATGCTCCTTCTTCTCGGCGTCCCAGCCGCTTGCTCCCTCGGCGGCGAGATTGATCGACTGTTGGCCGCAGATGAGATCGCTGACGGTGATTTCCCTGTCGGGAAAGCGAAAACGGATGGCGCCGTCGTCCTCGTACACGTGTCCGGCCGATTCGAGCTTCCCGAGGTAGGCCGCGTAGATTTCCTGCCGTTGGCTCTGGTAATAGGTTTCGCCATCCCAATCCAACCCAAGCCACTTCAAACCGTCGAAGATGGCGGCGGTCGCTTCCTCGGTGTTGCGCGCTGCGTCGGTGTCCTCGACGCGGAGAATGTAATTGCCGCCGCTACTTCTCGCGAAGAGCCAGTTGAACAACGCCGTCCGTGCCCCGCCCACGTGCAGGTATCCGGTCGGCGAGGGTGCGAATCGGGTTCGGATTCGTGTCTCAGTCATGGTGAGAGAGATTCGGAGGTCGCCCGTCAATTGTCAAAGGGCAAGGGGCGGGAATGGTTGACCGTGAGGTCCGATTCCTTTACACCGGCAACATGTTGAAGATGAAGCCGTGGGTGCAGATTCTCGTCGCGCTTGGATTCGCGGTCCTTGTCGGCGTGATCATCAACTTGACCTGCGCAGCGGAGCGTGAGCCCACGGTGGTTCTGAACAGCAGGGGAAACTGGTTCGTCGGGCTCTTCGGCTACATCGGATCGCTCTTCATGCAGGCGCTGAAGATGATCATCGTCCCCCTCATCTTTTCATCGGTTGTCGTCGGTATCGCCGGTCTTGGGCAGACCAAGGGCTTCGGCAGACTCGGCCTCAAGGCGCTCGGCTATTATGTGATGACGAGCTTCTTCGCGATTCTCATCGGGCTGACCATGGTCAACGTGATTCAGCCCGGTTTGGTCGACGGGAAGCCCAACCCCAAGATCGCGGCCGCGATCGAGGCGAATCGGGAGGGGTTCGAGGACGCAGCCACCGGCAAGGTGGCCGGGCAGGATACGGAAACCCTCAGTACGGTGGGAGACATCTTCAAACGGATGATTCCCGACAACGTCTTCCAGGTCTTCACCGACAACGGGCGGATGCTTGCGCTGATTTTTGTCAGCATGCTTGTGGCCTTCGGCATCATCTTCATCAGCGAGAGGGCTCGGGAGACCCTGCTTGGATTCTTCAAGGCGCTCAATGAACTGATGCTCCTCGTGACGAACTGGATCATGTTCTTCGCGCCCATCGGTGTCTTCGGGTTGGTGGCGAAAACCGTATCCCTCACCGGACTGGAAGCCTTTGGTCTGCTTGCCAAGTACTTCTTCGTTGTTCTCGGTGCACTGCTTATCCACTTCCTCGTCGTCTTGCCCCTGATTCTGAAATTCATTGGGCGCATCCAGCACCCCTACCGGCACTTCTACGCGATGCGCAACGCCTTGCTGACCGCTTTCTCGACAGCGTCGTCGTCGGCAACACTCCCGGTGACCATGCGTGCCATTCGCGAGAACGCCGGAGTTTCAAACCGGGTAACCAGCTTTGTTTTGCCTCTGGGCGCCACGGTGAACATGGACGGCACCGCGCTCTACGAGTGTGTCGCGGTGATGTTCATCGCACAGATCATCCCCGGATTCGAGATGTCCGTCACCCAGCAGTTCGTCGTCGTTGCCCTCGCCCTGCTCACCAGCATCGGCGTGGCCGTGATTCCGTCGGCGAGTCTCGTGGCGATCACCATCATTGTCTACAATGTCGGTATCCCGAATGCGGAAGCGGTGATCGGATTCCTTCTCGCGGTTGATCGCCTGCTCGACATGTCGCGCACAGCGGTGAATATCTTCTCCGACTCGTGCGGTGCGGTGGTAATCGCGAAGTCCGAGGGCGAAGAGGGAATTCTGGAGAAGTAAACGTCGCCTAGGACTTTGGTTCCTTGATTTCAGGATCGACCTTGCGCAGAGCGATCCAGAGCCCCGGGTCGTTCGGGTGCCCGTTGAACAAGACCTTGCCCTCCGGAGTCACGAGCACCATGCGGGGAATGGAATCGATGCGCAGGAGTCGCGAATAGGGCGTCCCCTTCGGTTCGATGAGCCACGGGATCTTGTCCATCTTCTCCGATTTCTGGGTGGCCTCGGCAATGATCGGGTCGCCGCCGGCCTGCGGATCTTCCGAATTCATCGCGACGACGACGATCCCGTGCTTCGCAAGGGACTCGGACTTCTTTTTGAGACCGGGCATGGCGGCGATGCAGGGACCACACCACGATGCCCAGAAGTCGATGAGAAGGGCCTTCCCGTCTTTGAGATGAGCGCCGAGATTCGTCTTGTTGTTCGCGGCGTCGATGAGTTCGAGCTTCAGGTCGACCACCGCCGATTCCATCGCGACCTTGTCCTTGTGAGCGAGCACGGCCTCGGCGAAGAGGCCCGCCTGCTGGGGATTCTGCCAGAAGGCATCGGAAATGTGGGATTTGAAGCCCGTCTTGTCTTCGGCCAGTTCCGCTTTGAGCGCCTTGCAGTAGGAGATGAGGCCGTTCCAATCTTCCTTGCTGCCTGTGACGAACGCATTCTCCGGTTTCCAATCCTCAAGGGCCTTTTCGAATTCTGGAATGCTCTCGGCGAGCGCCTTGTTATCCTTGCCGTTGTTGAGGTAGACGAACTTGGCCTCGAGGCATGTCTGCAATGGCACCTTTGCTTTCCGCGCGGCCTCGAATTTCTTGTTGAACTCCTCGAGGCTTTTGTGGTCACCGAAGAGCTGGTCGAGATGGATCTGGCTAATCTGCTGGGCGAATGCGGTCGTCGCGATCAGTGACAGGAGGGCTGCGAGAATCGATTTCATGGAATGAACTAAGCGGTGGATGGGTGGGATTTCTAGCGGAATCGGAAGAACTGCTCGGCTGTCTCCGTCGTCAGGGAGGCGAGTTCTTCGAAAGAGATCTGCCTTAAGTTGGCAATGTGTTCGGCAGTGTGACGGGTGTGGGCGGGTTCGCAGCGTTTGCCGCGATGGGGAACGGGTGCGAGATAGGGCGCGTCCGTTTCCACCATGAACGATCCGGCGCTCGCCTCCATGGCGCATGCATGGAGATCCGTGGCGGTTTTGAAGGTTGCGATCCCGGTGAAGGAGATCAGATGCCCATGAGCAATCATGGGCTTCGCCGTTTCCCAGGAAGTGGTCCAGCAATGGAAAACCGCACGGAGTCTCCCGTGAAACGGCTCCATCACTTCGCAGATGTCGTTCCAGCATTGATCGCCACGGTCGCGCTGGTGGATGACCACATTGAGATTCAGCTTGGCGGCCAGTTCGAGTTGTGCCCGGAAGAACTCCGCCTGTCGCTCGCGATAGGTTTCCTCAGTGTAGCCATCGGGTGCCGGGTGGAAGTAGTCGAGCCCGATTTCGCCGATGGCCGCCACTTTTTCGTGAGCGGCGAGATCGCGGATGCGATCCACCCACGAATCCTCCTCGATTTCGGTGACCGAACAGGGATGGACGCCCACGGCGGCGTAGACGCCATGGTGCCGCTCGCTGATTTCAAGGCATGCCGGGCCGTCTTCCAGATCCGTCCCGATCGTCACCATTCGGGTGACCCCAGCTTCACGGGCGTTCCCGATGATGGCGTCGAGGTCGTCGCGGAATTGGCGGGAGGCGAGGTGGCAGTGCGAGTCGACAAGCATTCTGGTCACCAGCGCACGAGCGTGCTTGCCCACGTGAGACCCGCGCCGAACACCACGAGGAGGATGAGGTCGCCGCGGACGATGGCACCGGAGCGGCTCGCTTCGTCGAGGGCGATCGCGACGGCAGCGGCCGAGGTGTTCCCATACTTGTCGAGATTCACGAAGACGCGTTCATTGGGGACATCGAGACGTTGGGCGATCGCATCGATGATGCGAAGATTCGCCTGGTGGGGGATGACCAGTTTGATCTCGTCCTTGCTGACCCCCGCTCGTTCGATCACGGTCTTCGCCGAGTCCCGCATCCGCGTCACGGCGTGTTTGAAAACCTCGCGTCCTAGCATGGCGAGAGAGGCAAGCCGCTCGTCGGCGTTTTCGATCGTAATGGGACAGGCGGAGCCGCCGCCGGGGATGTTGAGCAAGTGCGCCTGGGCGCCGTCTGTGCCCATGTCCGTCGTGATGATGTGTCCGTCGCCATTTTTCTTGTCGGACGGGCGCAGGACTGCGGCTCCCGCTCCGTCACCGAACAGCACGCAGGTGTTCCGGTCCTCCCAGTTGACGAACGCGGACAGCTTTTCCGCGCCGATGATCAATGCGTTCGAGAACGAGCCGTCTGAAATGAGGCGCTTGGCGATTTTCATCGCATAGAGGAATCCCGAACACGCGGCGGAGATATCGAAAGCGACGGCCTTTGAGGCTCCGAGGCTCTGCTGCACATAGCAGGCGGTCGCGGGCGTCAGCGTGTCCGGGGTGATGGTGGCGACGATGATGAGTTCGAGGTCTTCCCCCGAAATGCCGGCTTGCTCCAGGGCTGGAATCGCGGCCTTGGTCGCGAGGTGCGAGGTGAACTCGTCATCCGCTGCGATCCTTCGCTCCTTGATGCCTGTTCGGGTGGTGATCCAATCGTCCGAGGTCTCGACGATTTTCTCGAGATCCGCGTTGGTGAGAATCTTTTCGGGGACGTAACTACCAGTGCCGACAATCGTCACCTGAGACTCATTAGGATCTGTCGCATTTTCAGGCATCGGAAGGACCCAATTCAGCGGACAAACCCCGCGAAGTCAAAACAGAAAACGGACCTGTCTCATCAGGAGGCAGTTCGGTCCGCGTAGCGCGCGACTTCCTCCTCGATATGGGGGTTCACCTCGTGGGCGATTGACTCTTTCGCGACGCGAATGGCGTTCTTCATGGCGAGCGCCGAACTCGATCCGTGGGCGATGATGCACACGCCCTTGGTGCCGAGAAGTGGGCTGCCGCCGTAGGTTTCGTAGCTACTCCTGCCGATGACGGCCTTAAAGGCCGGTTTGGCGAGCATCCCACCGAGCTTGCGGACCGGCGAGCTGACGATTTCTTCCTTGAGCCACTTGAACATCACCTTGGCGGTGGCTTCGCAGCTCTTGAGGACAACGTTGCCGACGAATCCGTTGCATACCACGACGTCGAGTTTGGTTTCGAAGAGGTCGTGACCTTCGACATTGCCGATAAAATTCAGGTCGCTGTCCTTGAGCATGGCGAACACCTCGCGCGTGAAGTCCGTGCCTTTTTCGTCTTCGGTGCCAACGGACATCAGTCCCACCGTCGGATCTTTCGAATTGAGAACGTGCCGCGCATAGACCGCGCCCATGATTCCATACTGGAGGAGGTGGAGCGCCTTGGCCTCCACATTGGCTCCCGCATCGACGATGTTGCAGATGCCGTACTCGTTGGGAAGTGGGGAGGCGATCCCCGCGCGGTCGACACCCGGGAGTGTTCGCAACTTCAAGGTTGCCGCAGTCACCGCCGCTCCCGTGTTGCCCGCGCTCACGACCGCGCTGGCGTCGCCCTTTTTCACGAGATCGGTGGCGACGCTGATCGAGGAATCTTTCTTCCGGCGCACCGCCTTGGCGGGACTTTCGCCCATCTCCACGACCTGGGTGGTGTGGACGATCTCGATGCGCTCGCTCGGCACGTGCTGAGCGTCGAGTTCCGCTTTGACACGGGTCTCGTCTCCGGTGAGGTAAATCCGCCCGATATCGGAGTATTCCTCCAGCGCCATCTTCACGCCGCCGATGACGTTTTCGGGAGCGTGATCCCCTCCCATGGAATCGACGGCGATTTTCATAAGGGTGGCGCGATGGCGCAGCAGCCTGATCAGGATTGAGAGCCCGAAAAGGGAACCTGCCAAGCGAATTCGACGTCGCCGCGAGAATTCACGGCAGGCTCCGGAGGCCCGACTAGAACGTGTCGATATTGAGCACCTGACGCTCGCGGTAGTAACCGCAGGAAGGGCAGGCGATGTGCGAGGGAGTGGCGCTGCCGCACTCGGGGCACTTGTTGAGCTTGGGCGCACGCCAGCGGTTCGCTCCGCGGCGGAGCTTCGACTTCATTTTGGATGTACGGCGCTTCGGAACTGCCATGATCTTGAAAGGTTGCGTTAGTTTTTTTCGGGAGGTGTGTCGAGTTCGTCCAGGGCACCCCAGACGTCGCGGCCTGCGTTGGCTTCCTCTTCACTCACGGGCTGGAATTCGTCTTCTTTATCGAAGCGGCCTTGGGCAGGGCATTCCCTTGCTTGCGGGCCCTCGTCACAGCGCGGGTAGGCGGGAAGGGCGAGCAAAATATCTTCGCGCAGGGTGTTCGTCAAGTCGATGATCGGCTTATTTTCAAGCGCTTCCTCGAGGGCATGGTGGTCCATTTTTACCGGAAATGGGAACCATTCGAGGCATCGGACGCACTGAAGTTCGAAGGCGGCTTCGAAACTGCCCATGGCGAGCAGGGTTCCAGTGACTCGCGATATGTGGCAATCATACCGGACGGGACCTGCCGGACGCACGGTGTCTTTCTCGCCGAGTCCGAAAACACCAGCGCTGATTTCTCCTGAAATCTGCCGCCCGTCCTCGGGGATCTCCCGGGTGTCTATGGTAAAGCCTTTCATTGTCGAAGGTATCAGGCCTTTCCAAACTTCTCCGCGAGCGCGAAGGCCACGATTTCGGGGACGAAACTGGAGGTATCCCCGCCGAGGCGCGCGATCTCCTTGATCATGCGCGAGCTGACGTAGGTGTATTCCTCGCGCGGCATGAGGAAGATGGTCTCGATTTTCGGTTGGAGCTTGCGGTTCATCAGCGCCATCTGGAATTCGTATTCGAAATCCGAGATGGCCCGGAGTCCTCGGACGAGAGCCACCGCCTCGACCTCGGTCGCAAAGTCGACAAGCAGTCCTTCAAAGCTGGTGACCTTGATGCGTTTGTTGTGATTCGTCGCCCTCTGGATCAGGTCGATCCGTTCCTCCTCCGGGAACAGTGGGGTCTTCTGGTCGTTCCGTGCCACGGCGACGAGCACTTCTTCGAAAATGTGGGAAGCCCGCTCGATGACATCGAGATGGCCATTCGTGATCGGATCGAAACTTCCGGGATAGACTGCGCGGTGCACGCCGCTACATTGCCCGGAGTTCGCGTCGTTGGCACGGAATTATTTTTCGGTCGCGGCGGCTTTTTCGAGTTCGCCCGGAACGAAGTGGAAGAACGGAAGCTGGACGAGCGGGTGGTTGAGGTATCCCTTGCCTCCCGGTTGGTAGATGAAGAACTGCTGCACCACCGGCTGGAATGCGAAGGAAAACCAGATGAAGAAGCAGAGGACCGCGGTGGTGATCCTGCCGGTCAGCGATCCGGTCCAGAGAACGAACCGTGTCGGCAGTGCGCGCTCTTTTTGGGGACGCTCGTTGACGCCGAGCGCCCGGAACGCGTTGCTCTCGAACTCGGAGAGGCGTGCTTTTTCGGCATCGCCGGTCTTCACCGCCTCGCGAAGCGAGGAAGCGTAGATCTTCGTCGCCACGATCCGGAGGAAGACGAAGGCGGGAAGCACGATGAACAGACTGACGATGAACAGGTAGTTGTTCAGGAATTGCAGTTGCTCGACGGCAGTCATCGCCTCGACCGTCGGGTTGTTGTTTCCAATGAAATAGATCGCCGACTTCGCCCACATCACCGGGATGGAAACCAGCGCGTAAAGGCCGGCGAGGATGAAGCAGAAGAACCAGCGTCGCTTGATGAGATGGCGCACCGCCTTGAAATGGAAGAACGCCTTCCAGTCGCCACTCACCGCTTGGCGTGCCTGGGCGACCGGAAGATAGAACATCACCCCGATGAAGAGAATGGTGCCGAGCAGCCACGTGGAAAAACCGACGGCGGAGTGCTCGTAGCCTTTGGTAAACGAGATTTCCCATCCGTGCGTCCACGCGAACTGCCAGAGCATGACCGGCACCAGCGTGACCACCCATGTGCAGAAAATCACCTGGGCTCCGATCTTGAGATTCCGCCAGAGAGAGACGAACAGCGATCCGAGAATGAACGTGGCTTTGCGCGTCCTTGTACGCTTTTCGTGTTCTTCGGATCGGAGATGAGCGAGAAACTGTTGCCGGAGCGACCAGTTCGGCCGTGTGAGGTGATCACGGAGTTCTTCCTCGCTCCCCACGAAGGTCTGAAAACGCACGCCCTCGTTCCAGGGCTGGCTGTGTTTCCACCAGATATGGAGGGCGTGCCGTTGCATGAGTCGGCTGGTCCAACCGATGACAATCACCGCTCCAACGAAGTTCAGGGCTCCAAACGCGCCGAACATCCCCTGCACCAACCACGCGCCGACCAGCGCCTTGACGACGAACGCGAGCGCCTTCTTCAACCGGCGCATGATCCCGGCGTCCCCGGAGATCACGTCCTGAAGTCGGGCGTTTGCGTAGGTGGGCATGGTTTCCGTTGTCATGGCTTCCGGGGAGCGCGTCAAGGATTACGCGAGGGCTTCCTCGAGAATCGGGCCATCGGCAAACGCCGCTTCGAAGCCCATGAGGTTCCCAATGGTCTTCGCGAGGCTGATCTGCTGTACTTCCTTGTCGACAACCGTGTTCTTTTCGATGCCGGGGCCGTAGAGCAGCGCCCAGATCTCGTGCGCCGATTTGGAATTGAAATGGTGCTGGCAGGGGACAGGGGCGAAGGGGTTCGAATCCCGTCCGCAGTCGGGCACGATGACGAAGACCGTGTTGCCCCGGTAGTGCTCGTCGGATTCCACCATGGCATGCAACTGCTGGATTCCGCGGTCGATGATGGAGATGCCTCGAGTGTAGTGACTCATCGTTCCCCAGTGCACGTAGTCGGGATCGTTGTAGTTGATCATCATCAGCCGCGGACGGAGCGTCTTGAGCGCGCGAATCGCGAGCTCGGTGAGCAGGCGGTCGCCGCGAGGATTGACGAACCCGGTGTCACCGTAGAATTCTCGCCAGTCTTTCCAGAATCCGTCGAGTTCCGCGCCCTGCCCGTTCTTCGTTGCCTTCGTCCGGTAGTCGAGCTGTTCCATTTTGGTCAGCTCCGTCTGCTTCGCCTTCAGTTCGTCGCCCGACCATTCGCCCGCAGCGATTTTCGTCCGCAAGAGGTAGGTTTTGAAGCGATAAAGACTCAGGACATTTGATTTGAACTGCGCCCCGAAGAGGTGGTGGTTGCTGAAGGAATAGAACTCCTCTTGGGTGCGGTCCTCGCCATTGACGATGAGCGTCTGGTGTTCGGGTATGGTGAAAGCCTTGCGCAGGTATTCGAAAACCGTTGGCACTTTCGCCTCGAAGCGTTCGCCGAGGAACTGGTTGTCAGTGTCCTTGTAGCGGTCGTACTTCCCAGTGAGGATGTTGAGGGTGCCTTCGCCGTGACTGGTGTCGAGCCCCTGAAGCTGCGCGATGTCCATCTTCGTGAAGAGCGTTCCCTGCTTTGCGAGTTCCTTGGAAACGAAGGGGGCAAAGGTGTGGTCCCGGTCGATGGTCTCCCGCCGACGGACACCGCCGCCAAAACGGACGAGGATCAAGTTGGGACCTTCGTAGGCGCGGCGCGGCGCGCTGGAGGCGGGTGGTGCCGAGGCCAGCGCCGCTGTC
>CAJIAN010000061.1_pt1 | contig 11893 bp, 12 predicted proteins | sample 9199061 | NCBI WGS metagenome assembly CAJIAN01 (sample SAMEA7708264, study PRJEB35096) | sediment metagenome | biome: marine neritic benthic zone biome [ENVO:01000025]; feature: sediment [ENVO:00002007]; material: shallow marine sediment [ENVO:03000034] sea grass bed [ENVO_01000059] ...
GACGCTCCCGCGACCGAAACGCTTCTGCACAATCTACTTCCCCTACGGCGTCAGCCTTCCGAAAAAGGGAAACGACGCTTCGCAATGGAACTGGTTCCCCAAGGGCGAAGGCGCCGAGTTCGAGTTCAACGAGAGCCTCAAGTCTCTCGAACCGCTCCGCGAACAGGTCACGGTTCTCGGAGGTCTCTCGCATCCCAACGGGCGCAAGATCGGCGGACACGACACCGCCGACATCTTCCTGACTGCGGCGGAGTTGAAAGGCGGATCGCTCAAAAACTCGGCCTCTATCGATCAGCTCATGGCGGCGAAACTCGGGGACGAAACGCGTTTCCGCTCGCTGAGTCTTTCCGTCGACGGCGGCGTCGGTGAGGCCACCCGTTCGAGCACGCTTTCTTTCAGCCGCAACGGCCAGCCGGTCCCCGCGCTCCACCAACCGCGACTCGTCTACAACCGCCTGTTCGGAGTCGACGACGAACCGATCGAGAAGCAGCGGCGGAAGCTGCGCAATTCGGGCACGATGCTCGACCGCGTGCTCGATCATTCGAAGTCGCTGCGCCGCAAGCTCGGCAAGCAGGACCAGGAAAAACTCGACGAATACCTGCAATCGGTCCGACAGATCGAGCAGCGCGTCGAACGCTCGGAGAAGTGGCTCGACGTTCCCAAGCCAAAAGTCGACACCACGGGACTCCATCTCGACGCCGATCACGAGACTCCCGGCGAACTCATCAAGACGATGCTCGATCTGATGTACCTCGCCTACCAGACGGACTCGACCCGCTTCATCACCTACCAGCTCGGCAACATGAACGGCGCGACCTCGATCGCGACGAAATTTCCGGCTTTGCTAGGGTTCGGCAAGAACCAGCACAGCCTCGCCCACGGATGGAACAAGCCCGGCGGCGCCGAAGCCCTCGGCAAGTGGGATCAGTTCCGCGCCGAGCAGTTCGGCTATTTCCTCAAGCGCCTCCACGAGACGCCGGAAGGCGACGGCACGTTGCTCGATCACACCGTCGTGCTCTACGGCAGCAGCAATTCCAACACCCACAACAACCGCAACTACCCGCTCGTCGTCGCCGGGGGCAACAAGATCGGGTTCAAACACGGCCACTTCCACAAGTTCGGCGAGGATGTCCCGCTCTCGAACCTCTTTGTCACGATGATGAACCGCCTCGGCATGCCCACGACGTCGTTTGTCGACAGCACGGGCGAAATGACGGAGATCGTCGCGTGAGCGCGGTGAATCGCCGGCGTTTCATCAAGGTCAGCGCCCTTGCTGGTGCATTCGCCGCCAATGCCACAGGTGCGGAGGCTAAACCCGACCGCATCGCCTGCACGACCACCACCTTCCGCGGCCGCTTCCCTAAGTTCCCGCTCCTCGAGTTCCCGGCCTTCCTGAAGAAGGAACTCGGACTCTCGAATGTCGAGATCTGGAGCCGCCACATTCCGGAACAAACTCCCGAGTTTTTTAAGAAGCTGAAATCCGCCGCCCGTGACATCGGCTCCCGGATCATCAACATCCAACTCGACCAACCCGGCTACGATCTTTCCAACCCGGACGACACTTCTCGCAGCAAAAGTATCGATACCGTCCGCCGATGGATGGATCTTGCCAAGACCTGCGGCGCCACGTCGCTCCGTGCGAACACCGGCGGCAAGAAGGGCCAGAAGTTCGTTCTCGGACGGACCGCCGACGCTTTCGGCCAGCTCGCCGAACACTGAAAGAAGATCGGCGTGAAGATTCTCGTCGAAAACCACGGCGGCCACAGCGCGAAGGCCGAAAACATCGCCGCCATCGTCAAGGACGTGAACAGCCCGTGGTGCCGTTCGCTTCCCGATTTCGGCAACTTCGACGGCACGCAGGAGGAACGTCATGCCTTCCTCAAGCAAATCCTTCCCTACGCCCACCTCATTTCCACCAAGGGAAAGAACTTCGACAAGGACCTGAACCACTCCCCCTACGACATCGGCGCCTGCGTGCGCCTCGCCGAAGCCGAAGGCTTCAAGGGCATCTACTCGATCGAGCAATGGTCGCCGAAAAAGCAGATCGTCGACGACCTCACCATCGCCAAGCGCATCAAGGCGATCATCCTCGAGAATCTGTAGGTAGCGCGGCCTGGCCCAGGCCGCACGAAGGGTTTCCGGGACCCGACCCCGCCAGAATGCGCTCTGGGACAGAGCGCGCTACCTCGCCGAACCACTGGGACCGCGAGCGTCCCCGCTCGCAATCGCGAGCGACGTCGCTACTCTCTACCTCAATCATGATCTTCCGTCTCCTTCTCGCCGTATTCATCGTTGCCTGTGCATCAACCGCCACCGCGGCGCCAGATCCCCCCAACATCGTCCTAATCTTCGTTGACGATCTCGGCTACGGCGACCTCGGCTGCTACGGGAACAAGAAGATCAAGAGCCCGAACCTCGACCGCCTCGCCGCCGAGGGCCAACGCTGGACGAGCTTCTACGCCTCCGGTTCCACCTGCGTCCCCAGCCGCACCGGTTTGATGAGCGGCCGGCATCCAGCCCTACTTGCCGGTCAGAAAGTCCAACAGACGCCAGAACTCCTCATGCCCGCCATGTTGAAGAAGCGCGGCTACACCAACGCGATTCTGGGCAAGTGGCACCTCGCCGGCTATCCGAAGGACTTCACCAAGAGTCCAATGCACCCGCTCGAGTGCGGGTTCGACTACCACTTCGGCACCCCGGGCAGCAATGACGTCCCCGCGCCTCCAGGCAAGCGCCAGAACCGTGAACTGTTCGACAACTGCGACAAGTTCACGTTCCCCGTGCCGCTCATTCGTGGTCGCGAACTCGTCGAAAAACCCACCGATCAGGAACTCCTCACCAAGCGCTACACCGAGGAAGCCGTGAAGTGGATTCGCGAGAAGAAAGACGAGCGCTTCTTTCTCTACCTCGCCCACAACATGCCCCACGCACCCGTCTTCGCCTCGAAGGCGTTCCAAGGCAAAAGCGCGGGCGGTCGCTACGGCGATGTCATCGAGGAAATCGATTGGTCGGTCGGCGAGGTGATGAAGGCGCTCAAGGAATCCGGCATCGAGAAAAGGACGCTCGTCATTTTCACCAGCGACAACGGCCCATGGTCGATGTTCGGTCCCCACGGCGGCACTGCGGCTCCGCTGCGCGGCGAGCAGGGAACGTCCTGGGAAGGCGGCTTCCGCGTCCCCGGCATTTTCCGGTGGCCCGGCACGATCAAGCCCGGCACCGTCGACGGCATGGCTGCCAACCTCGATCTCTACGCCACCTTCGCCACTCTCGCCGGCGGCGACCAGCCAGACTCGAAACCGGGCTACATGTCCCTCGATCTCACCCCCACCCTGCTCCGCAACGAACCCAGCCCCCGCAAGCAGTGGCTCTTCTCCGGCGGCGCCCAAGCCTTCCGCTCCGGCAAGTACAAGATTCACCTCACCACCAAAGACCGCTCGTCAAACCCCGACACAAGAAAGCGCGAACCCCTCGGCAAGCACGATCCCCCTCTCGTCTTCGATCTCGAAGCTGACATCAGCGAGAAAACCAACATCGCCGCCGAGAATCCGGAAATCGTCACCCGCCTCCTAGCGGAGATGAAGTCCTTCCGCAAGTAGCGTAGCTCGACATTCCATTGTCGAGTCTCCCACCGTGCGGACCCGTAGCGGAACTTGCAAAAGTTCCGACTTCACAAGTCATCCTGAGGAAGGCACGACCGAAGGATCTGGGCAGCACCCCCGATTCCGATCCTGCCTTCACGCTCGTCAGCACGACCAAAGCAATCATCACACTCCGCGTGATGCCCCTGTAAGGATCCGCCCGCCCGTGCGACGTACGCACAACGATGCCCATCCACATCCACCGTGCCTACGACACGCCTATCCCCGAAGGCCACCACGTCCTCGTCGATCGCCTCTGGCCCCGCGGCATCCGCAAAGACGATCTCCCCATCGACGAATGGGCCAAGCACCTCGCCCCGTCCACCGAACTCCGCAAATGGTTCAACCACGATCCCGCGAAGTGGACCGAATTCCAATCGCGCTACCAAGCCGAACTCGCATCCGAATCAGCCGAACTCGACCGCCTACGCAAGATCTCCCAATCCACCAATCTCATCCTCATCTACTCCGCCCGCGATCCCGATCACAACCAAGCCGTCGTCCTTCAAGAGGCGCTTGAGCATCTCGAAGCTTAGGTAGCGCGGCCTGGCCCAGGCCGCACGGGATGACGCCCCACCACGAAGTTGCACGAATTTCACACGAATGATGGAACGTCTGAACTTCTCGCAAGTTCAGCGACTGGTGGGAATCATGGCCGGAACGACCCAACCAACGGAGCGAGTTCGTCGAGCCCTCTCTTTTGCAAGTACTCCCGAAGCCCATCGACGATGTCCAACGAGGTGCGAGGCTCGTAGAAATTCGCCGTTCCCACCGCGACGGCGGACGCGCCGGCCATCAGGAACTCGACGGCATCGTCGGTGTCCTGAATGCCACCCATGCCAATGATCGGGATCTTCACTGCCTGTGCGGCCTCCCAGACCAGTTTGATGGCAATCGGTTTGATGCAGGGCCCGGTCAGGCCTCCCGTCACGTTCGCGAGCTTGGGCTTCCCGGTCTCGATGTCGATCGCCATGGCGGGGTAGCTGTTCATGATCGCCAGACCATCGCTCCCCGCCTCCTCCGCGGCCCGGGCGTAGGGAACGATATCCACAACGTTCGGGCTCAGCTTGGTGATGAGCGGTAGAGAAGTCGCCTTGCGGCAGGCAGCGACGACTTGCTCGAGGAGAACGCAATCGGTCCCGAACTGCGCGCCGCCTTCCTTGATGTTGGGGCAGGAGACGTTGAGTTCCAGAGCGCCCACACCTTCGAGGCCATCGAAACGGCGGGCCACTTCCGCGTATTCGTCGACCGTCGTGCCCCAGATATTGATGATCTTCGGCACCTCCAGCGTCTGCAGAAACGGCCAGTATTCCTCGATGAATCCGTCGACTCCCGGTCCCTGCAAGCCAATGGCGTTGAGCATCCCACTCACGACTTCCGCAGTGCGCGGTGTGGGATTGCCGGGAACCCGGTTCAACCGGATGCCCTTGACCACGACGGCTCCCAGTTGATTCAAGTCGAGAAGCTGCGCGTATTCGACCCCATAGCCGAACGTTCCGGAGGCGACCATGACCGGATTCGGAAGTTCCAGACTGCCAATCTTGACGGCGAGGTTCACGGAATTCATGAGCTCTGAGCCTCCTCCCGGATGACGTCGCGTGCGTCGAACACGGGACCTTCGGTGCAGGTACGCTGATACGCCCAGCCGTCCTCATTCTCGCTCCGGACTTTGATCACGCAGGTTAGGCACACGCCCACGCCGCAGCACATGTGCTCGTCCACGGACAACTCCGCCGGCACTTCGTGTTCCTCCGCAATCTTGCCCACCGCCCGGAGCATCGGATTAGGCCCACAGGCAAAGATCTTTCGACCCGCTGTTTGTTCTCGCAGTTCCGACACCAGAGGCTCGGTAACGAGACCCTTCTGACCGTGACTACCGTCCTCCGTGGTGGCCCGCACCTCCCAGCCGATCGCCTCGAACTCCTCCTCGCAAAGGATGTCGATGCGACGCCGTCCGCCCACGAACACAATCCCCTTCTGCGGCGAGCGCTCCGCAAGCAAATACATCGCCGCCATCCCATACCCTCCGGCGACGAGCAATGGGACCGGTCCACCCGATTCCGGCACGGTGAAGCCGTGCCCCAGTGGAGCAATCACCCCGACTTCCTGTCCGGCAGTCATCTGCGAAAGCACACGCGTACCCTTGCCGACGCTTTTGTAGAGGATCGAAAAGGTGTCCTCCCCGACCTGGAAAATGCTGAACGGCCGCCGCAGCAGCGCATCCTTCATGGGGAGGATCCGGACATGGGCGAACTGTCCGGGCTGAACGAGACCGGCGATGTCCGGCGCGTGGACAACCAGTCGGAAGTAGTCGTCCGTGCTGCGTTCGTTCGAGATGATCTTGAGCGTCTGCTCTAACATTGGAGAGGGTGCGGAAGAGTAATAGACGAGGGCGGCGACCGCGTCAATTGCCGCGCTTCTCCGTAAGGATCTCGCCATATCCGCGACGGACTCATAGATGCTCATCCACCTCCACCGAGCCTACGACACGCCCCTCCCCGAAGGTCATCGCATCCTCGTCGACCGCCTCTGGCCCCGCGGCATCCGCAAACACGATCTCCCGATCGACGAATGGGCCAAGCACCTCGCTCCCTCCACCGAACTCCGAAAGTGGTTCGCCCACGACCCTGCGAAGTGGGACGAGTTGCAATCCCGCTACCACGCCGAACTCGCCTCCCAGTCCGACGAACTCGACCGCCTGAAAACGATCGCTGATGCCACTGCGGTTATCCTCATCTACTCCGCCCGCGATCCCGAGCACAACCAAGCTGTCGTCCTCCGCGACGCGCTCCTCTCGTAGCGGCATCAGCAACGACGTGACCTGCCCCCAACAATTCCTGCGCCTTCGCATTGCCCTGCGTAGGTCGCCTCTGGCGGCGTTAGTGCACTCATCCTGAAAGTGGCCGAGGTTGGGAGGAGGTCGTCTTTACTTCATGCGCTGTAGTAGCTGAGGTCCGCGTCCTTGCCGTAGGGCATGAGGAGGCGTTTGGGACCGCAGATGGACGCGTTTCTCGCAGATCTTGTTGAGAATGAGTGGGAACCATGAATGGACGCGGATCAGAACGCATGAACAGAGGCCCATCTCATCGTTGCCACCGCCAATGATCTGTGTATTGTTCTGTGTATGGCTACGAAGACCATATCGGTGGATATCGAGGCCTATGAGCGCCTTGCGGCTGCACGTACTTCGGCACGTGAGTCGTTTTCGCATGTCATCAAGCGGGCGATCTGGCTGCCGGAGCAAGGCACGGCGGGACGCATGCTCGAACTGACACGGGCCTTGTCGGGAGAAAACGGGGTGCTTTCCGAGGAGGAGCTCGAAAGGCTTGATGACGCGCAAGAGAAGGATGCGGTGGCTCCCGACCGTTGGATCGAGTAGTCGATGATTCTCGTCGATACCACTCTGTTGATCGATCTCCAGCGAGGGGCGCGAAATCCGCGGCGCCGTGAGGCGGAGGCATGGCTGACCCAGAACACGAACGAAGAACTCGCGATTCCAACGATCGTGCTCGGCGAGTTCAGCGAGGGATTCGAGGACCCGGATCATCCGCTCCTGATGACCTATCGGACCGGATACAAGATCGTTCCGGTGGATACAGCGGTGGCGGCGCGCTACGGGGCGCTGTCGCGACGATTGCGGGAAGCCGGCGAGAGTATCGGAGCGAATGACACGTGGATCGCGGCGACGGCGCTTGCGGAGGAGTGTCCGTTGTTGACGCGGAACGTCGGGCATTTTGGGAGGGTGGAGGAATTGGAGGTGATTGCTTATGGAGCGGACAGCTGATTGATGATCTTTTTAGAATGGCGAATGGTAGCCGAGGGCGTTGACCTCGGCCGGTCTCGGCGCGATTGGCTACGGCGCAATCGATCCGGTCTGAACTTTTTGCAAGTTCAGCTACACCCTGAGGCATCACCCGGAGTGTGATGATCACTTTCGGGTCGCTTAGGTTCCTACCAGACTGCAGGTGGGCATCACTCTCAATTGCGAGTGTGGACACTCGCGCTCCGACACGTGGCTCTGAATGAGGCGGAGATCGGGTTAGCCCTCGAGTGTCCAGCCTTGGCGGTACTCTTTCCCTAGCAACGCCTGCGCTTTCTCATTTCCTTTCACGATCCCTTTTTCTCCATCGTAATCGATCTTCTCCCCCACCCGATACGCCACCAGCCCGAGCAGCATCTGCTCAATCAGAGTGCCGCCGTAGTCGAAGTTGCAGGAGGTCTTCAGGTCGCCTTTGGCGGCTTTGGTCCATTCTTCCTGGAAGTGGCCGAGGTTGGGGATGAGGTCGTCTTTCTTGCGTGAGCTGTAGTAGCTGAGGTCGGCGTCCTTGCCGTAAGGCATGAGGAGGCGTTTGGAGAAGTCGGCAACGAGGAAGCCTTTGGTGCCCTTGAACATGGCGCCGTGACCGATTTTGTTGAGGTCGATGAATTTGCCGGGCGACTTGGGCATCGCGCCGCCCTGATACCAGATGACGCGGATGTCGCCGCGCCAGTCGTTGGCGGGATGGTGAAAGGTGGCCTTGAGTTCGACGGGCGTGACGCCGGGATTGTATTTGTCGCCGGTGGCCTCGACGGCGGTGGGGAGTCCGGCATCGATCGCATTCCATGCGAGGTCCATGGTGTGGCTGCCCATGTCGCCGACCTGCCCGCTGCCGAAATCCCAGTACATGTTCCACTGCAGGCAATTCGCGCCCGGACCGCCGGTGAAGTAGCCGGGGTTGTAGGGATGGAACGGCGAGGGTCCGAGCCAGAGGTCGTAGTGCAGGTTTTTCGGAGGGGTTCCTTTTGCGGGTAGATAGCCCGGTCGGCGCAGTTGCCGATTGCCCCAGACGTGGACGTCCTTCAGTTCGCCGATCGCGCCATCGACGATGAGTTCGCGGACGCGGTTGAAATTCGGATTCGCGTGCCGCTGCGTGCCGACCTGGGTGGCGAGTTTGTCCTTGTTGGCGAGATACTTCGCGCGCACGACCCGAGCCTCCTCGACGGTGTTGGCGAGCGGTTTTTCGCAGTAGACGTGGAGCCCGCGGTTCATCGCCCAATTCGCGATGAAGGCGTGGGTGTGGTCGGTGGTGCAAATGAGCACGGCATCGAGATCCTTCTGCTCGAGACACTTCCGCCAATCGACGTGGGTCTTCGCTTTCGGGAACTTCTTCGCGGCCGAGGCGATGTGTTCCTCGTCGATATCGCAGAGCGCAACGACGTTTTCCTTTCCGATCGATCCGAAATGCGCATGGGCCCGTCCCCACGTTCCGATACAGGCGACGTTGAGTTTGTTGCTCGGGGCGTTGCTGCCGGCTCGTGTGCCGCTGGGGAGAATGGTGAGCGCGGCGGCGGTTGTGGTGGATGAGCGAAGGAAGTTTCGGCGGTTCATGGTAGGGAAAGCGTGGGATTGAAGGGTGGGACGGTCAAGGTGGATCTGAGGGCCGCAAAAAGGCGCGAAGAGACGCAAGAAAAAGATTTATGTTGGGTGGAGTTGAAGCGAGCGAACACCCGGCATCGAAGTTCCAAGAACCATCGGTCTGGTGAATCTCGATTGATGAACAAGGAATGTCGAATTTCGAAGGAATGAATGGTGTGGAGTCCAACGGTCGCGGGAGCACTACACGTCGTTCCTACCTGCCCAAGCCCACGAGAAATTCTCCTAGTTCTGCGAGTTCGAGGACGCGGTTTGGGGAGACCGACCTGAGGGCGGCTCGCGGCATGAATTCCGATTCGGCAGTGTCAGGATCCTGGACCACGGTGAAGCCTCCGTGGTCGTGAATGGCCTTCAGACCGGAAGCGCCGTCGGAGCTGGCGCCGGTCATGATCGCGCCGACCAGCCTTTCTCCGAAGACCTTCGCCGCACTGTTAAAAAGGACGTCGATCGAGGGTCGAGAGCCATTGATCGGCTTGCCACTGGAGAGCTCCAGACGGCTGTCCGGGCTGACGAGGATATGCGAATCCTGCGGAGCCAGATAGACCGTCCCAGGGACGAGGGCCTCCCCATGTTCGGCGTCCTTGACACGAACCTCCGTCCGCCCGTCGAGATGGGTCGCAAGGTATGCGGAACCGCGCGCATGGGGGTGCTGGGCCACGATCACCGGAAGTGCGAATCCCGGCGGTAGTCCGGGCAGAATGACGGACAGCGCGTCGAGTCCGCCCGCGGAAACACCGAGGACGACGGCATCGAAGACGCGCACGGAGGATTCCAGATCGCTTCCGATCGCGGCTCGGGGGGCAGCGGCCCGGGGACGCGAATCCTCGCGGGCCGCTGTGGGGTCAGGCGTCGAGTACGGCACGGTGAGTGGGAGCGCAGAGCTGCGTGCCGCGCAGTTTAGGGAAGTTCATACGGAACGCCACGCCCCCACCTGGGGGCGATTCAAGGGCAAGTTGTCCTCCGTGGAGATCAACGATCTTTCTACACGTGGCCAGCTTGAAGCGTTCGTCGGATCGACTCGCGCCATCTTCGGGTGCCGCCGCGATCCGGAAGAGGGCGTCCGGCGCTTCCGGCAACGATACGGCTCCGTTCGCCCAGACCATGACCTGCCACTCGCCAGCGACCTCCTCCGCAAGGATCTTCACTACCGGCATGGCCGGATCCGCGAGTGTGGCGGAGAGGTTGACCAGGTGTCGGAAGAGCTTCCCGAGATCGACGGAATCGCCGGCGATCATGGGCATTTCACCGACCTCGATCCGTACTTTCTTCCCAAGCTCGTCCAGTTCCTGCCGTCCGAGTTCCCGTTCGAGGACCCCTTTGAGACTGACCGGCAAGGGTGGTGCCGACCGCGTTCCGAGCCTGATATAGCGCAGGGCGGAAATCAACATTCCCCGCAACGAGCTGGCCGCATCCATGGCGGCGCCCAGGTGCGCCCGTCCGGTGTCATCGAGTCCGCTTGCAAACTGCGCGTTCAGGGCCTCGGTGTTCTCGGACACAGTGCCGAGCAGCGTCGCGAACTCCCTACTGGCGATCTCGGTGAACTGGTCGAGATCGTCGCTGGCCCGGCGGAATTCCTCCATCACGTCGAGCTTCTTCTTCTGCCGATAGAGATCGAGGAAAGTTTCGACCTTGCTCTCCAGCACCGTGGTGTTGATCGGCTTGAAGAGATAATCGACCGCGCCGACCTCGTATCCCTTCAAGATGTGCTCGTCCTCCTTGCTAATCGCGGTCAGGAAGATGATTGGAATGTGGGACGTCCGCTCGTCCTCCTTCATCGCGGCGGCGAGCTGGAATCCGTCCATGCCCGGCATCTGGACATCGAGCAGGGCCACGGCAAATTCGTGAAGGGCCAGCTTTTCCAGCGCCTCGACGCCGGAACTCGCGGTGAACGGTTCGCACTCCTTGTCTTCAAGGACGTGGAGCATGGCGAACTGGTTTCTCGCATCGTCATCGACGATGAGCACTTTCGGAAGCTCCTCGGCTTCCCCAAACGGTGGGATCGGTTCCTGCATTTGCATGGTATTCACTGGATTTGATAGATCGGCTGTTCCGGCACGATTCTGCGGCTGTGCCCTTCTAGAATGGTGCAGCGAAGACGCTCCCTGGACCCAAGGCAGAGGAAACCGCCATTGCAGAGGCTCTCGCGGAATCTGGAGAGGACGGAGTCCTTCAGCGAGGGCTCGAAGTAGATGAGAACGTTGCGGCAGAGGATCATGTTCATCTCGCCAAAAGCATAGTCGGTGACCAGATTGTGGGCGGCGAAGCTGACGTCCTCGCGCAGCTCGTCACGGATCCTGAGCGTGTCCGAGGTGAACTCGCAGTAGTCGGACAGCGAACCCGTCCCTCCCGATTCGCGGTAACTCGAATCCCAGCGCTCGCAGTTGTCGGACGGATAGAGTCCCGATCGCGCGACGAGCAGGGAATCCTTGTTGAAGTCGGTCGCGTAGATCTGCGCGCGCTCGTGGAGGTTTTCCTCCCGGAGCAGAATGGCCATCGAGTAGGCCTCCTCACCCGTGGCGCACCCCGCATGCCAGATCTTGACGAACGGATAGGTTTTGAGCTGGCTTACAACGTGCTCGCGCAGCGTCCGGAAGAATCCCGGATTGCGGAAAAGCTCGGTGACGGTCACCGACATATCCCGGATCAGCCGCAGACGGAATCCGTCGTCACGCAAGGCAAGCGGTATCATATCCGCGATGCTCTGAAGGCCCGATTCCTTCATGCGTTCCAGAATCCTGCGCCGAACCGTCCCGCGGGCGTAGGCGCGGAAATCGTACCCGCTACAGCGACGGATCGTGTCGATGAGGACATCCAATTCGATCTCGTCAGGCGCATTCTCGCC
>CAJIAN010000432.1_pt1 | contig 11846 bp, 8 predicted proteins | sample 9199061 | NCBI WGS metagenome assembly CAJIAN01 (sample SAMEA7708264, study PRJEB35096) | sediment metagenome | biome: marine neritic benthic zone biome [ENVO:01000025]; feature: sediment [ENVO:00002007]; material: shallow marine sediment [ENVO:03000034] sea grass bed [ENVO_01000059] ...
ATCGGATCGTCATCGTAATCATCAATCTTCTTCACGGCGCGCCAGGCCGCATCGGCTGTTTTTGCTGCCACCATCCGAATCTGCTCGAAAGGAGCACGCGGCGCACGGCGCCGGTCAAAATCGATGTTGTTGATGTCGCCGCTGGTGCCGTTGGAAAGCATGGCGACAAAGTTTTTTTCGGTTTTCCCGAGCCGCACGGGCATGAGGCGGGAAAACTCGCCGAAATAGTCGGCCGACATCTTCCCGCCGGTGTTGCCCACGTAGTGGAGCGCGTAGTTCGCGAACACCGAAAGCGGGCGGCCTTGTGCGTTCTCGAGATAGAGCACGGAAACTTCGGGATCGATGGGACCGGCGGGGTTGACGAGATTGCCCGCGCCGCGACCGGGATTCATCTTCACGATGTCGGTGTCCTCGCCGAAGGGATTGGTGGGCATGGTGCCGGGCTTGAGAATCCAGCGGCGGTTGAAGACCTCGTCGTCGAGATCGTGACCGGACCAGCCGGCCTTGGCGGGCTGGAGGTTCTTCGAAGCCACGACGATGGCCTCGGTGATCCCCGCGCTGAGGCGCTTCTGGTAGGCGAGTTCCTGCGGGGTGCCGTTCGAGGCATTCGCGAAGGGGGCGGAGTGGGTGTGCGTGGCACAGATCATCATCCGCTCCGGCGGGATTCTGGAATCCGTGGCCGCTTTCGCCTTGGCCGCGTCCAGAAGATCGCGATGCACCATGCAACTGTCGACCACCGCCATCGCGAGGCGCGTCTCGCCGTCATCGAGGACGAGGCAGCGGACGTGGAGCGGATCGTTCGACGCATTGACAGGACGCGGGCTGAACGACCCCCGCGGCGCGAGCGGCCATTCCTGCGGCGAGATGTCGATGGCCGAGGTGCCGGCTTTGAGCTCGGCGTGGGCGGTCGGGATGCACACGGCGACGGCGAGGAAGACGAGAAAGCCTAGGAACGGGAGCGACCAAGGAGCTTCGGCATCCTGCCGAAAGGGGTGGTGGTGCGAATAGCATAGAAATCTCGGCAGGATGCCGAGGCTCCTTGAATGAAAAATGCGTTTCATGGCGTCACAGCGGTTTGAGGTAGTGGATCTGACGGGCGACTTCGTGGAAGCCGACCGCGGGATAGAATTTCGAGCCGATGGGGTTCTGGTCGAGGGTCTCAATCTTGGCGTATTCCATGCCCGATCCGCGGAAGTGCGCGAAGGCGGCTTCCATGAGCTGCTTGCCGATGCCGCGTCCCTGCATCGCAGGCATCACGGCGAGATTGGGAATGCGCCCGATCTTCGTTGCCTTATCGATGCGCGTCGTGATGTAGCCTTCGACGACGCCGTCCTCCTCGAAGACGAACACTCCCTCCGCATTATCCCCCGCGACGTCGTCATCGATGTGTCGGAGTTTGCGCCAGCGCCAATCGTGGCCTCCGATCTCGCCGAACTTCGCCTCGATGTTGCGGTCGATGGAGACCTCTTCAAAACAGATCGCAGTGATCTCCTTGAGACGATCGAGATCGCCGGGCTGGTAGGGGCGGATCATTCGGCGGAGGTGGCGAGTTTGCGAAACCCTTCGAGGGCGTCGTTCCATTTCTTTTCGAGTTGAGAGGCCTTGTCCGGGTGCAGCCCACTCAGGTCGGCCCTTTCCGCGCGGTCGTGGGCGAGATTGTAGAGCGACCAATTTTCATCCTTGGCGGCGACCAGTTTCCAGCTGCCCATGCGAACCGCCTTGTGGCCATCGTGGAACCACCACAGGAAATCGTGGGGATTCCTGCGGTGGTCTTTGAAGCTGGGTGCGAGACTGTGGCCCGGCTTCTTCGGTCTTGAAGGCGCTAGCACGTCTGCCAGTTCGAGGATGGTCGGAAAGAGATCGATGATGTGACCGGGCATGCGGCGGAAGCTCCCGCGATCCTTGATCCCTTTCGGCCAGCTCACGATGAATGGCGTCGCGATCCCACCCTCGTGGGTCCACGTCTTGTGGCGGCGGAACGGCGTGTTGCTCGTCGTGGACCAGCCGGGTCCGAGGCAGAGATACGAAGCGGCGGAACCGCGAGGCGCCTTCGGATCGTGCCCGTCCGAGCGCACCATGATTTCCGCGCTCGCGCCATTGTCGGAGAGGAAGCAGATGAAGGTGTTCTCGAGCGCTTTCATCGAGCGGAGCTGATCGAGCACGCGTCCGATCTCCTGATCCATGCGATCGATCATTGCGGCGTGGATCGCCATCTTGTCGGCCTGGAAAATCTTTTGCTCCTCTGTCAGCGAATCCCAGGGAACCGGGCGGTTGACCTCCGCCGGTCCGAGGATTTTCAAGTGATCGGGAAAGTGATACGGCGGGCCGAGATCACGCTCCACGGCAGAAAGCGTGCCCTTCAGCACTCCCAACTCCCGAATGCGCTTCCAGCGTTCGTCACGGATTTCCTCCCACCCACGCGTGTAGGTGTCCTTGTAGCGTGCGATGTCCTCCGGCAATGCGTGCAGTGGAAAGTGCGGCGCGGTGAAGGCAAGGTAGTGGAAAAACGGGGCATCCTTGTGCTTCGCCGCGTGTTCCTGAAGGCATTCGATGGCGTGATCCGCGATGGCGGTCGTCCCGTAGTAGCCGCTGTCCTTCTCGATCGGCGGCAGCTTCTTGTCATCCTTGTGATGAACCTGCGGATTGAAGAAGCGGCCCTGGTCCTTCAGATAATAGGATCGATCAAATCCGTTCGCGATTGGCATCCCGTCGATGTGCCATTTGCCGGAATGATAGGACCGGTAGCCGTGCGGCTTGAGGACTTTGGGGAGAAGCGGTGCCCAGTCGGGCCGTTTCCCTCGTCCGCCCGTTTTTTTCACTCCCGGGAGAGCATCGCGTCGCACTTGTTGCGCGTAGTAGCCCGTGAGCAGGGCGGCCCGCGAGGGCCAGCAGCGGGCGGTGTTGTAGAACTGGGTGAAACGCAGCCCATTCTTCGCGAGGCGGTCGAGATGCGGCGTCTTGATTTCCCCGCCGTAGCAGCCCAGATCCGAGAAGCCGAGATCGTCGGCCATGATGACGAGGAAGTTCGGGCGTTCTTTTGCGATCGTCACAAACGGTAGCGCGATCAGGGACAGCAGGGACGTCAGGAATCGAATCACCCCGGAATTCTGCCTCGCACGAATAGCGGTCGGCAACCCTCATTCGCGGCGCTTTGCATGCGGCGGCTTCGGCGTGTATTCTTCGAACGGAGAGATGTCCGACGAAGAAGAGAAGCTCAAGGCGCTGCAGGATGCGATCTACCGCGAAAAGGTGGAGCGTGCGCGGAGGATGACGCCCTTGGAGAAGTTCCTGGCCGGGGAGGAATTGTTCGAGCTGGGATGCAAGCAGATGCTCGGAAACATTCGGACTCAGATGCCGGATGTCGGCGAGGAGGCGTGGCGCAAGGAATTGAAGCGACGGCTCGCCATCGGGCGTCGTCTTGAAGAGGCGCAGCTGGAGGAATCCTACGCCGGATGAGCGTTGAATCGCTGACCTTCGAGGTGGCTCGGACGCTTGGCGAGGCGGGTGTCGGCTACATGATGGTGGGTTCGTTCGCGAGTAACCAGTATGGCATTCCTCGTTCGACCAAGGATGCCGACTTTGTCATTGATGTGAAGGGCGCGGCGATCGAGAGCATCTACGGACTGTTCTCTGAGAAGTGGGAAATGGATGACCAAATCACCTTCGAGACCATCACCGGTTCGAAGAAGCTGGAGCTCCGGCATCCCGGTAGCGAGTTCGTGGTGGAGCTGTTTCTTCTCTCGGATGATGCTCACCATCTTGAGCGTTGGAAGCGTCGGACTCGCCAGTATGTTGGCGACGAGCAGTTCTGGTTTCCCACCCCGGAAGACGTGATTATCCAGAAGCTACGCTGGGGCAGAGCCAAAGATCTCGAGGATGTCGCCGCTGTCGTTTCCGTTCAGCAACCGCATCTCGAGTTCCCCTACATCGAGAAATGGTGCGCCGAGCACGGGACGCTAGAACGGCTCGAGGCGATCCGGGCAAAACTGCCGCCGGATCTCTAATCCTTGTGAGACAGTTATGCGGCTGGAGCGATTCTCGGAAGTTTCCTGATCTATTCACGCCCCGGAACTCGTACCATCACGGTCATCTTGAGGGAGGAACGACTGAAAGATCTCTAGCAACAGATCGGTTTTCGATCTTCCGAAACGGTCGTCAGCACCTTGGATAACCGCTACGAAAGCGCGGAATCACTAGCGCTCTCCAGATTCTTCGCTCGTGCCTCGCTCAGAATGACTCCGTGCCGGCGGCTTCGGTTCGATCAACTCCGCGCCCTTGATGAGGCGGCAGAATTCCTTCTTCGTGACCTTGTGCCGCGTGCCTTCCTTTGTCTCGGAAGCCGGATCCTTCATCGCCTTGTAGACGATGGAGAGCCGCGCCCATTCGACGATCCGGAAGTAGTCGTCGCCCTGTTTCCAGAGCTGGCCCTGTTGCAATCGCATGGCGATCCCTAACACCCGATGGGACGGGGAGCCAGGCGACAGTTCACGCTTCGACGCCCAAAAGCTCGCACGCCTCGTCGTATCCTGCGGCGCGCGTGCCGAACTCGCTGGCGGTGACACGGGCGAGGCCGGCGAGATGACGCCAGCGGAACGGCTTGCGGGTGATCGCGAAGTCGCTGGTGGTGGTCAGGTAGTATTTCTCGGCGTGCAGGGCGCCGTCCTCGCTGGTGGAATAGCGCAGCAGGACGTCTAGCGCGGGACGTTCGTTGCGGCCGAGTTCGCCGTAGCGGTGCGTGATGGCGCAGGCCATGGCCTGATCCTGTTCGCGGATTGCGCCATCGAGATTCTTGAGCAGCGTCTCCGCGTCTTCCGCCTTGATCTTTGAAAGATGCTCCTCGTGCGGGCGCGGTTTCCAATCGAGGAATTTCCCACCACGGTTCGTGCGGTCATGCGCAGCCTGGAAGGCGCCGAGAATGAGACAGGCAGCTGCGTTGCGTGGATTGCTCACAGTCGCCATGCTCCGCCACGCGTTCGCGGAGTCGCTGGCATGCACGCCGATCGAATCCCCGTGCACGCTGCCGACTGGCTTTCCGGGACGCTTGTTCTTTTCCGTCCGTCCGATATCGCGGAGGACGAGCTGGTTGGCGGCGAGTGAAATCGCCTCGCCAATGGCGGCGGGTGAGATGCCCTCGGCGAGGGATGCGGCCACGGCTTCGGCGGCTTGGTCGCGAGTGCTCTTGAAGATCGTCTGACTCATATTATCGACCCAAGCATCGTCGGGAGTGCGCTTGCCGGGAGGCCGTCCAAGGAGTTTGTACTCGTCAATCAGCTTCGGAAGAATCTGGCTTTGCCTCGCGGGTGCCTTCGCGCTCCACTTCTCGTTGCGCAGGCAGAAGCGCAGCGACTGCCGCAGTAGCGTGTGCGCATGCTCCATCCCGACGAGGTCGAGCGTGTCCCACGAACGGTGCGCGAGGACTGTGCGGTGAACGTCGGTGCTGTCGGCGATCACGTGGAGGAGGTCGTTGAACGCCTTTTCAGGCGATAGGCTCGCCGCCGCTGCGAAAAGTTGCTCGGCGGTCTGCGTGTCCATCTTCCGGACAGCATCGCGAAGACTGTCGCGCGTGGCCGTGCCCGCGGGGGCGACCGGGTGCAGGACCTCCTTTTCCCGTCCCCCTTTCGCGTGGATCTGGGCGGTGTTCCGGTAGAGGACTTTGAGGATGGCCAGCGCCCGGCGTTCGGAAGGCAGCTGCTGCGCCATCACGTAGGCGGGCTTGAGAGCCATCAATGTGTGCATTCCAACGTAGTCCTCGCCTCCGAATGCACGTGCATTCGAAAGCTCCGCCGCCCGGATGAGTTTTTCGAGCGTGGTGTCGCCCTTCTTCAGTTTTCCGACGAGCAGGGGCTGCAGCCTATCGATCGGCGTTTCCTGCATCACCGAAACGAGCGGTTCCAGTTCTCCGAAGGTGAGTCGATCCGAACCTTCGCTCGCGAAGGCGGTGGAAATGCCAAGCCCCTCGGCCACTGCTGATCCCACGCTGGCGATCAGCACCCCCTGTCCCACTTGGTTGAGAAATTCACGGCGTGTCCTGGGTGTGCGGTTCATCGGTGGTGTCCTCCAGTTGGTTAATTTGGTTTTATCACACGTTGATGTTTGATAAACTATACTTATTTATAGCGTCGGGCATAATCCATGCGCAACCCCGGAATGAAGATGTGGATGGCTTTCTCAGCTTGAACGCCAGTGTGTTACAAGCGCGGAAGGCTTGCGAAGAATGCCGTCGCCTGAACTGAATGCGTAGGGAGCCGATCTACGCGAGCAGATCGTGCACAACTTTTCCATGCACATCGGTCAATCGGAAGTCCCGCCCTTTGAAGCGATAAGTAAGAGCTTCGTGATCGATGCCTAGCTGATGCAGAATGGTGGCTTGGAGGTCGTGGACGTGGACGGGGTTTTCGGTGACGTTGTAGCCGAAGTCGTCGGTGGCACCGTAGGTGATGCCCGGTTTCACGCCGCCGCCGGCCATCCAGATGGAGAAGCAGCGCGGGTGGTGGTCGCGCCCGAAATTCTTGCTGCGGGTCTGGGCGTAGGTGGTGCGGCCGAATTCGCCGCCCCAGATGACGAGGGTGTCGTCGAGCATGCCGCGTTCCTTGAGGTCGCGGACGAGGGCGGCGGAGGCCTTGTCGACGACGTTGATCTTGTTCTTGATCCCGCCGGTGATGCCGTCGTGATGGTCCCAGCCACGGTCGTAGAGTTGGATAAAGCGGACGCCCGATTCAGCGAGGCGGCGGGCGAGGAGGCAGTTGGCGCCGAAGGATGCCTTCCCGGGCTGTGCGCCGTAGGCTTCGAGGACGGTTTTCGACTCACGACTGATGTCCATGAGCTCCGGCACGGAGGTTTGCATCCGGTAGGCGAGTTGGAAGGCATCGATGCGGGCCTCGATCTCGGGATCGCCGACCTGCTCGTACTTGAGACGGTTCAGCGCACTGATGCGGTCGACGGTGCGGCCGCGGTTCTCGTGCGTCATGCCGGCGGGGTTGCTCAGGAAAAGGACGGGGTCGCCAGCGGACTGGAACTTCACGCCCTGGTGCCGACTGGGAAGGAAGCTGTTGTGCCAGTAGCGTGACGGGACAGGCTGTCCGCCGCCGGAGAGGAGGACGACGAAGGCGGGGAGGTTTTCGTTTTCGCTTCCGAGCCCGTAGCTGAGCCACGAGCCCATGCTCGGTCGCCCGGAGAGCGGGCTGCCGGTCTGCAGGAAGGTGACCGCAGGATCGTGGTTGATGGGTTCGGTGTAGAGACTTCGAATGATGCACATCTCGTCGGCGATGCCGCTCATGTGCTTGAAGAGTGTGTTCATCTCCGCCTGCGACTGGCCGTAGCGTGCGAACTTGTGCTCGGAAGCCATGACATTGATCGCGCTCTGGCCGCTGGTCATGGTGGTGAGGCGCTGGCCCTTGCGGATGCTTTCGGGAAGGGGCTTGCCGTTCCACTCGGCAAGTTGCGGCTTGGGATCGAAGGTCTCGATCTGCGACGGTCCGCCCGACATGTGGAGGTAGATGATGCGCTTGGCCTTGGCAGGGAAATGTGGGGCGCCGAGGATGCCCTTGGCGGTGGCGGATGAGGTGGGACCGAAGAGATGCGCAAGCGCGGCGGCGCCGAGGCCCGAGGAAGTGCGGGCCAAGAAGGTGCGGCGGGTGTGAGGGTTTTGGTGCTCGGTCATCGCTGGGATTGAATGTCGATTGATGAACAAGGAATTTCGAATTTCGAAGTGGAGAGGTGGTGGCGCTGTAGCGGAACTTGTAAAAGTTCCGGGAGGGTTGCGTTCGTTGTCCGAGCGGCGTCGGAATTCTTACGAATTCCGCTACGAAAGGTAATGGTGGTCATTCGCGGGTGATCGTTTCGTCTAGGTTGAGGAGGATGTTGGCGACGGTGATCCAAGCAGCACGATTGGCGGCGTCTGAGGGGTCCTTTTCGGCGAGCAGTTTTCTGGCGGACTCGGGATCGTTTTTGAAAATCTGCCGTTGCTCGTGGAGCGTTTCTTTGAGGACGGCGTATTCGCGGGCGGAGGAATCGCGGGAGGTCGCGAGCTTGAAGGCGTAGTGAAGTCGCGCATCTTCGGTCGCCCCGCCTTCGGCGAGGATGCGCTTTCCAAATCCACGAGCGGCCTCGAAAAACGCGGGATCGTTCATGGTGACGAGAGCTTGCAAAGGCGTATTCGTGCGCGGTCGATTCACGGTGCAAAATTCCCGGCTGGGCGCGTCGAAGATCTGGAAAGTCGGATAGAGCATCGTGCGCCGCCAAAAGGTGTAGAGACCGCGGCGATAGCGATCGGAGCCGGTGCTGTCCTTCCAGCCCTTGCCGATGCTCGAAAGGTAGTTCGCCGGTTGTGGCGGCATGACGCTGGGGCCGCCGATCTTCGGATCGAGCAGGCCGCTGATGGAAAGGGCCACGTCGCGGACTTCCTCGGCCGAGAGGCGGAACCGCGAGCCGCGGGCGAGCAGGCGGTTCTCGGGATCGACGTTGTATTGGTCGCCGTGGACCACGGACGACTGGCGATAGGTCGCGGAATTCACGATCAGGCGCTGGAGTCGCTGGATGTCCCAGCCGTGCTCGACGAAGTCGGCGGCGAGCCAGTCGAGTAGCTCGGGATGTGACGGGCGTTCGCCTTGCGTGCCGAAGTCGCCCAACGTTTTCACCAAGCCGGTTCCGAAAAATTGTTTCCAGATGCGATTCACGAAAACGCGGGCGACGAGCGGATTCTTCGGATCGACGAGCCAGTGGGCGAGGCCGAGGCGGTTGCGGGGTTGGTCGCCGGGCAGGCGGGGGAAGATCGCGGGGACGTCGGGTTCGACCTCTTCGCCCGGTTGCTGGAAGTCGCCGCGCATGAGGATACGCGCCGGTTTGCGCTTCTTCATCTCGACCATCACCATCGTCGTCGGCGTCTTCTTCTCGGCATCGCGTCGCTCGTCGTTGAGCTTCTTCAACTCGGCCTCGAGCGATTGGAAACGATCGCGCGATTCGGGATGCACCTTGGCGACGAAGAAGTCGAAGAGTCGCTTGCGTTCCTCGGGTGTCACCACTTCCGGTGCCTTCTGCGCGAGCTTCAGGATTTCGTCCGGAGCGGGTTTGTATTCGGTCTCAATGGCAAACTTCGCGCCGAGCCAGCGACCGACTTTCGCCAGCTCGAACTCGTCGAGGGCGCGATCGTAGACGAGAATCTCCGCGAACTCGGCGGCCGTCTTTTCCTTGCCGGCATTGTTCGCGCCAATGGTGATCGCGTTGTTCGTGTAGGGACCGAGGCCCGCACGTCCCTCGCCACCGGCGCGACCGTTCAGGAAGAACTTGATCTGATTCTTCTCGCCTTCCTTCGTGACGACGGCGATGGCGGCCTGATCCTTTTTGAAGTCGGCACTGCCCACGACATCGTCGCCGTAGCCATTGAAGCTGAGCTTGTTCTTGTCCGTTTTCCAAAGCGCCCGCCGATGGCTCTGGCTCTCTTCGCCCCACATGAGCGCCATCTGATGCGCCTTCATGTCGTTGAAGCGCAGGACGACGATCATTGTGAAGTCGCGCCCGAGCGCCTCGCCGCCCGCGTCCGTGCGGAGGAAGTCGTTCTTGCCATCGAGACGCACGACCGGCTTGCCGTTTAGAGCGCCGCTGACCAATTTCGGCGCGCCGGTCGGCTTGGCATGACGGTGGTGGGGCGAAAGATCGTTCCAGATGCTCACGACGCCCGCTTCCTTCGTCGTCACCTGCGCCGCGTCGAGATGGAGTTGCAGTCCGTTGGTAACCGCGAGTTCAGTCGGCTGTTCTTCGCGCAGCTTTGCGGCCCACGCCTGCGTTTTCCCAGCGAGCGGCCCGTCCGCGTTCACGAACTCCGGTCGCGCCTTCGCTTCGGCAAGGCGCTTCTCGGCGTCCTGAATGCGAATCGTGTAATCGGCGAGCTTCATCCGAAGATCGTCCGTCTTCACCTTCAGCAGAGGGGGCAGTGGCTTGTTGTGGTAGCCGGATCGACCACCCGCACCGATCTCGCCTTCGACGCTGTTGAAGAAAGCGTACAACTGGTAGTACTCCTTCTGCGAAATCGGGTCGTATTTGTGATCATGACACTGCGCACAACCCACGGTGAGTCCCAAAAACACCTGCCCGGTGGTGTTCGCGCGGTCGACGGCGTAGGTCACGTAGAACTCGTCGGGATCGGCTCCGCCCTCTTCGTTGAAGGTGACGCAGCGGTGGAATCCGGACGCGACTCGTGATTCCTCGGTGGGTTCGGGAAGCAGGTCGCCGGCCATATTTTCGATGATGAAGCGGTCGAACGGCTTGTTGCGGTTGAACGAATCGATCACGTAGTCGCGGTAGATCCACATGTCGCGATTGGAGTCGCTGTGGTAGCCATTCGTGTCGCCATAGCGGGCGAGATCGAGCCAGTCCTGCGCCATGCGCTCGCCGTAGTGCTTCGATCCTAACATAGCGTCCACCGCAGAGTCGGGATCGAGCTTGGCGATCTCTCCCAGCGATAGCGGAAGCCCGCGGAAATCGAGCGACAATCTTCGCACGAGGGTCGTGCGATTCGCTTCGGGCGACGGCCGCATGCCATCCTTTTCGAGTCGAGCGAGGATGAAGCGGTCGATTTCATTGCGCGGCCAATCGGTGTGCATCACCTCGGGAGGCGCGGGCTTTCGGATAGGTTCGAACGCCCAGTGCTTCTCGTAGTTCGCGCCGTCGGCGACCCATTGGCGCAGTTTCTCCTTCGCTTCCGCAGTCGGACGCTTGCGGAACTCCGGAGGCGGCATCATCTCGTCGGGATCGTCCGAGAACAGTCGTCGGATCATCTCACTGACATCGGCATCTCCCGGCACGATGGCGGTGCTGCCGGACTTGAGTTTTTCCGTCGCGACGTCTCGCTCATCGAAGCGCAAACCGGCTTTGCGTTCCTTCGCGTCCGGGCCATGGCAGGCGTAGCAATGCTCCGCGAGAAGCGGTTGAATCTCGGTGCCGTAGTCCGGCGATGCCGATGTGACAGCGACCATTCCGAAGAGGAGCAGACCGGAGAGCGGGAGTTTCATGATCGGTCATGAATGATCGAAAGGGGCGACAGCTTGAGCAAGGGGAAATCGGAACAGAGAGACCGAAAACGGTCACACGATGATGGCATTTTGCGGCTGGCGCTGGATTTGCGATTCCTTCACAGTCGGCAGCCATGAAACGCTACATCTCTGTTCTCGCCACGCTTTCGGTTCTGACTTCGTCCGCGTTCGCGGATGTGAAGCTGAACAACATCTTCAGTGACAACATGGTCATCCAGCGGGATGCGCCGATCCGCGTGTTCGGGTCTGCCGATCCGGGCGAGGCGGTCAGTGTCACCTTTGGCGACAAGACGGGTGAGACGAAGGCGGGCGACAACGGTCGCTGGCGCGTGGATCTTCCGGCGGTCGGAACGGCGGGTGGTTCGCACACCCTTACCGTGAAGGGCAAGAACGAGATCACGCTCAAGAACATCACCATCGGCGAGGTCTGGATCTGCTCGGGACAATCGAACATGGAGTGGTCGATGAAAGCGATTCTCAATTCCAAGGAGGAAATCGCGGGTGCCGATCATGACGACATTCGGCTCTTCAATGTGCCGGGCCACATCGCACACCCGACTCCTGCGGATAACACGCCGGGATCGTGGCAGCTGTGCAAGCCGCAAACGGTCGGGGCATTCTCGGCGGTAGGGTATTTCTTCGGTCAGAAACTGCACACGGAGGTCGGCGTGCCCATCGGGCTGATCGGCACGAACTGGGGCGGCACGCGCATCGAGCCATGGACGCCGCCCGAAGGATTCGCCAGCGTGCCCGCATTCAGTCGCACGGCAGAAGGTTTGAGAAAGATGAACCTGGCAACGGATGAGGGGAAAGCCTACC
>CAJIAN010000331.1_pt1 | contig 11737 bp, 13 predicted proteins | sample 9199061 | NCBI WGS metagenome assembly CAJIAN01 (sample SAMEA7708264, study PRJEB35096) | sediment metagenome | biome: marine neritic benthic zone biome [ENVO:01000025]; feature: sediment [ENVO:00002007]; material: shallow marine sediment [ENVO:03000034] sea grass bed [ENVO_01000059] ...
AGCATTCTTTCGAGGAACGCGATTCCCCCCTCGAAGTCACTCTTCTTGATCCTTCGCTTCTCCAACTGAAGTTCCAACGCCCGCCTGATGTCGTCTTCATCGAGATGGACCCACTCCCACAACATCAGATCGTAGTTCAACCAGCCCGCAGTCCTCCACGCGAACTGGCGCATCTCGTCGATTTCGTCGGCGTTGAATCCCCGGCTCCGCAATTCCCCGTAGACCGCATCGTAGACGTCCGGTTCGTGATCGGTATCGATCACCTCTTCGCAGACCAGCCCCCAGCAACTTTCCTTCGAAAAATCCAAGCGCTCCGGAGTCGCCGTCCCCGCCTCGTGCCGCAAGCGCGCCTCAGTCAGACGCCCCTTGCGGATGACGCGACGAACGAACCGGCGTGTGATGAACACCATCATGATCAACCGGTCGCACGCCCTCAAGCGTCCCGCAAGACTCCCTCCTTCGGCGTCCGCTCCAACCTAGTCCGAAAGAGGCGGTTCGCGTTGTCGGGTGACGTTCGGTGGGACGGAAAGCAAGAACGGCTGGCTACGTGCCTCCCTTCAGCTTCCGTTCCAGTTCGGTCCGCAGTTCCTCAAACTCCTCGTCGGTTCGCGTCCGTGGCAGGACTTCGAATTCATCGAACACCACGTACACGCGACTGAACGGCTTGGGAATCAGGAACTGGTCCCACGTCTTGAGCTTCCAGCACTTCTCGTAGCGGACGTGGATCGGAAACACGGGCACTTTCGTCAATTGGGCCACTTTGACGATTCCCGGTTGCAGTTCGTAGACCGGTCCCCGCGGCCCGTCGGGGGTGATGGCAATATCGTGCCGCTCATCACTGCGGAGCCACGTCACGAGTTCCTTGAGTGCCGCGCTCGCGCGCTTGTTGCTCGACCCCCGCACGGCGTCCACCCCGAAGCGTTTCATCACCTCGGTGAGAACCTCGCCATCACCGCTCGGACTCGTCAGCACCGCTCCGTGCCGGGATTTTAAAAACTTCCGGTAGATGAACGGAACCGAGAACACGCGGTTGTGCCAGAACACCCAGATGAGCGAGTGCTTCGGATCATCGCTCATCACACCCGCGCGGTCGTCGACACGAAAACGCAACGTGAGCCCAATGAGCCGAATCAACGCGGCAATCAGGTAGGACCAAGCCCGCGGACCCACCAGTCTCGCGAGAATCTTCCGCTTGCTCTTCTTTTTCGGCAATTTGCGTAAAATGTCGCGCTGCTCGCTAACTCTGAAAGATCCTGCCGGTCAGCGCAGTGAATTCGTCGAGAATCGCCTTGTAGGTCTCGACGTTCGCAGAATCGGGCTCGCAACGGCTGGATTCGTCGAGGTCCACAAGCCGCCCACAAAGATCTTCGTAGCTAATCCCACCGCCATCTCTCGCGAACGCCGCCTGAATGGCAGCACCGAGACCGGCACCTTCCGCCGTGACGAGCCCGACCACGGGAACTCCGAAGACATCGGCAGCGATCTGCCGCCACGTGGGACTCTTTGTTCCGCCCCCGGTGAGGCGGATCTCGGATGGGTCCATCCCGAGTTCGCGGAACCGATTCAGCCCGTAGGCAAGACCGAGCGTCGCGCCTTCCATGGCGGCGCGAGCGAGATTCTCCGGCTTCATATTATCGGGTCGCAAGCCGTGGAGGACACCACATCCGGTCGGCAAATTCGGAGTCCGCTCGCCGTTGAGATACGGAAGAAAGGTGACGCCATCCGCACCCGGTCCGACCGAGTTCACGGCCGACTCCAGATTGGCGATTTCCATTCCAAACAATTCGCGAATCTGCTCGGTCACCACAGTGACGTTCATCGTGCAGACCAGGGGCATCCAGAGGTCCGTGCTGCTGCAGAATGCCGCCACCTCCCCTTTCGGATCGATGACCGGCCCGTCGGCCACGCCATAGAGCGTTCCGGAAGTGCCGAAGCTCGCTGTGATCGTTCCCGCCTTGATGTTCCCGGTTCCGATCGCCCCCATCATGTTGTCACCACCGCCAGCGCTGACGATGACTTCCGCCGAAACGCCCCACTTCTCGGCAAGATCCACGCGCAGCGTTCCGTGCACTTCGTTTGAAGAACCGAGCGGTGGCAGCATCTCATGGACCTGCGGATCGACGAAGTCGATGAGCTCGCCACACCACTCGCGCGTTCGCAGATTGAGAATGCCCATCCCCGACGCGTCGCCATACTCCATGCGCTTCACGCCGGTCAGCCAGAAATTGATGTAGTCATGCGGCAACAGCACCGACGCCGTTTTCTCGAAGTTGTCCGGTTCGTTCTGCTTGAGCCACAGCAGCTTCGGAATCGTGTACCCAGGCAAAATGGCGTTGCCCGCAAGCTCAATCAGTCCATCAGACCCACCGAATTCAGCTGCGAATTGATCGCACTGTTCCGCAGTCGAGGTATCGCACCAGAGCTTGGCCGCTCGGACGACATTGTCATCGCTATCGAGCACGACGAGACCGTGTTGCTGGCCGCTCACTCCGATTCCCCCGAACTCCGACTTTCGATCGCCAACCTGTTCGAGACAGGACGCCACCGTCTTCTCCACCGCATCGATCCACCACTGAGGGTCCTGCTCGAGATGGCCCGGTGGAAGGTCCGGCACCAAGTCGTACGCCTCCTGCGCTTCCGCAACGATCTTCCCGTCCTCGATATCGACGGCGATCGCCTTCGTGCTCTGGGTGCCGCTATCGATTCCTATGAAAATCATGGTATATTGAAGTTCAAATCTTCAGTGAGTCCTTGCTTATTTCGGAGAACCAAACTAGTTAACCCTCGAAAGAGGCGCATGATACGCCACCGCCGCTCATTGTTAACGACAAAATCAGACAAATCACGCCCTCTGCTGGAAAACCCCTTCGAGACGGGGTAGCAAGCCGACTCTCGCCCTGACTCATGGAATTCGACTGGCTGGACATCAGCTTTGATCTCAGCTCGGTGACCCCGAAAGAGATCGAGGAATCGTTCGAGGATCCGTTTGCGGTGAAACTCCTGCCGGAACTGCCCTACGGGCAGGATGAAACACGCTTCTTCATCCTCGGCAAGTCGGTGCGCGGACGCCCGCTCTTCAGCGTGTTTTGGACCGATGGAAAGAACTACCGAGTGATCCTCGCCCGCGAGATGACGGAAGACGAGGCGGGGTTCTACGAACGCAAGAACGCCGAGTTCTCCTGACCTGAACACGATGAAGAAGACGATCAAGAGTTGGGACGAAATCCCGGAGTTCGAAGACGAGTCGGACGAGGCTTCCTTCTGGGCCGAGACGCAACTCGATCCGCGGCTGATGAATGCATCCATCCATCAGCCTGACTCCCGCGAGAGTACGACGATCACCCTTCGCTTCGACCCCCGCATGCTCGCCCGGATCAAGCGCATCGCCCGCACCCGCTACCTGAACTACCAGAGCATGATGAAGCAGTGGCTCAGCGAGCGGATGGAAGACGAGGTGAAGTGAGAGTTGGTTATTGGTGATTTGTTCTTTGTTATTGGGCAGCACCCGATCCATGCCCCCAACAATCGACAGCAAACAGCAAGTAACCTATCAGTGTCAGCGTTGTGCGAACTGCTGCAAATGGCCGGGCGACGTGATCGTGACCCGGGACGAGGTTGATCGAATCGCCGCCTACCTCGGATTGCCCGTCGACGATTTCATCCAACGCTTCACGCGCCTCTCGGCAAACCGGCAACATCTTTCGCTGATCGAGAAGCCGAATGGCGAATGTCACTTCCTCGACGGCATCGACTGCACGATCAACGAGGTGAAGCCGTCGCAGTGCCGGGGATTTCCGAACACGTGGCGGTTCCCGGGATGGAGAGAGGTCTGCGAGGCGATTCCTGTTCCGGTCGAATCGTCACGATCACCTACCGGCAATCAGAACCCCCGCTCCGATTGAGACGGCCACTACCAGAACGAATAGCGATGTACACCCTGCCGTCGACGGAGACTCCTGCATCTTCTTCCACTCCTCGTTCTCACTGAGGTCACTCGTGCAGTGAGGGCACCGTTTCGCTTCCCGTGAAATCAGCTCCTTGCACATTGGGCACTCGGCGGTGCCACCCGGTTGAGTCATCTTCAATGCCATCGCGGTCCTTGAGTTGCTTTAGGGTTCAAAGAACGCCTCCGTTGGTCAAGCACAACGTCAGACACCACCCCCCGAACTATTGCTCGACGAACTGCTGGCCGCCCGTCGCCACGTGAGTACGGTGAGCCAGAAGGCAAAGGCGACGAGACGAAAGTCGGTGAAAGTTCCCTCAATCGTCGCGCGTCTCGTGAAGGCGTGATCGGGAGTGATCGTGCAATTCGTCCCCTCCCCGTGAAGCTGCATGGTCCGCTTGAAGACCGATTGGGCGGACAGCTGGGCAATATGACCGGGGCCCTTTATCTCGAACGATCTGGTCAAGGCCGTCGCCTTCTTCGCCGTGTAGAGCTTCTCGCCCTCGCGTTCCAATGTCCACAGCCCGCTGAACGCGCCGTGTTTGACGATTTCGTAGTGCAAGCCGTCGATGACGATACCGCCGCGCTCCTTCATGACGCGGATGAGGATCTCCGCCGCATGACCGTCGCCATGGAGATCGAAATTCCATGAGCATATTCCCCGCGGCGTGCAGCGAATCATCCGTCAACCCTATCAGCGAATCCGGAACTGCACAGGAACAATCACCTGCGAAGTGATCGCCGTGCCGCCCCGATTCTTCGCTGGCGAAAACCGCCATCTCCGCACGGCTGTCAGAGCGGAACGGTCCAAGTCGCGATTCCCGCTGCTGCGCGCGATCGATGTCGATGTCACGCGCCCGGAGGCACTGATCGTCGCCTTCACGTAGACATCACCCTGTACTTTCGCCTTGAGAGCAGTGCGCGGATATGCAGGCTTTGTCTTCCGAACCAAGCTCGCCTTTGTGGCATAGCTGCGTGTGGGCGGCTTCGGCGCTGGCTTCGACGGGGTGGTCGTTGGCTTTGGCTTTGGCTTGGGCTTCGGTTTCGGCTTTGGCTTCGGTTCCGGAGGCTTCTCCTTCACCGGCGGCTCCGGCTTCGGTTCCGGCTCCTCGATCGGAGGTGGAGGCTCGTCGGGTTCGGGTTCGGGTTCGGGCTCCGGTTCAGGCTCCGGCTCCGGAGGTGGGGGCTCGGGGAGCGGTTCGGGCATCGGAGGTGACGGCGGCGCTTCGACAAGGAACTGCACGTCCATCACCGTTTCGGGGGGCAACTGAACGGAGGCGATCTTGAATGGCTTGAAGACGACCATCGCCAAGGCGCCGTGCGCCCCTGCGGCGATCAAGCCGATCAGGAGCCAGCGCTGTAATTGGGGGTTTCTACTCTTCGGGCGCATCGGATTCGTTCTTCTTCACAACACCGATCGAATCGATTCCATTCTCACGGGCAATTTCCATCACTTTGACGAACACCCCGAAAGCCGAATCGCGGTCACCGCGAATCTCGGCCCGCTTTTCCGTAAGCGGCGCAGCGGCGGCTCGAATAACCGCGGGCAGTTCCTCGAGCGACACGGTTTCCCCATTCACCGACACCTGCCCGTCCGACTGAATGGCGATGGACACCTTGTCGCGATCGGGATCGACCTCGCTTTCGGTCTTCCCTGCTTGGGGAAGTTCGACAAGCGCATCGGGCTGTTTGAATTGGCTGCTGACCATCAGGAAAATCAAAAGCTGGAACACAACATCGATGAGCGGGGTAAGGTCGATGCCCGCGTCGATGCGTCTTCTCTTTCCCAGCAGAGCCATCTCATTCTTCCTCCTGCGGGGTGACGCCGAACACCCATTCCTTCAAATGCGATGCCACCTCGTTCAGATCGTGCGCCAGTTGGTCGACCCTTCCTTCGAAAATGCGACTTCCCGCGACCGCCGGAATGGCAACAAGCAATCCAGCCACCGTGGTGAGGAGACCCGTCCAAATCCCGTCGGCGAAATCGGCGGGCGTGACCTTGTTTCCCAGTTCGGCGATCTGGGCGAACGCCTTGACCATCCCCCACACCGTGCCTAGCAATCCCACCAAAGGCGAAATCGTGCCGATGAGCGCAAGCACGCGGAGCCCGCGTTCGTGGCGGTTGATCTGCCGCGACGCTTCGCGTTCGGCCACGTTCTCCGAATGGACCAGACCTCCCTGGGACTCCCCCAGATACTTCGAGCCGACCACCAACAGCGGATTCGCACCCGCATCCGGCAACCTTCCACGGTTCCAAGCGTCCTTGAGGGCATCGAGACTGCGTCCGACGCGATAGCGTGCGCCGACGAAGTACACAGACCGCTCGATCAGGAAAACCAGCGAGACCAAGGAAAGCGCAAGCAGGGGCCACATGAAGGCCCCTCCCTTGAGAAACAGTTGTGAGATGCTCTCCGGCATTTGGTTTCGCAACTTAGAAAGTGACCTCCATTCCGATGAAGAACTGACGCGGAATTCCGTTGCGCGGCCCTTCCGGAAGTCGCGAGACGATGTATTCGCGATCGAGGACATTCGTCACGCCTCCGATCAGCTTCACATTCTCGTTGATGTGGACGTGGCCGGTCACATCCATGAGAAACGCGGCGTCAATGATGCCCTCGCGAGCGGAAGTCCCCGGCGAGTGGAGGTTCTTCACCGTCCCGAAGGTGCTCGACACGTAACTGCCGTCCACATTGATGCCCCACTTCTCGGTCTCGACACCGATTCCGGCGGCGAGCTTCCACTCGGGAATGTAGGGCAACTCCGCACCCACACTCCCGCCACGGAAGATCGACTCGCCTTCGTCGGCAATGACTTCCTTGTGTTCGGTGTCGGTCCACGTCCCGCTGAAGTAGATCGGCAGGCCGACGCCCTCGCGTGTTCCGAGGGGATCGTAGGAAACGAGCGCCTCGACACCAGCGACATCCGCTTCTCCCGCATTCACATTGAGCGTGTCACCGCCGCCACCGGTCTGGGAGCCGATGAGGTTGTCGAACTGGGTGAAGAAACCGACCAGCTCTCCGGAGAGAATCGGCCCACTGTGGCGATAACCGACCTCGTAACCGATGCTCTCCTCTTCTTCGATGCCCTCGCGAATCGCGTCCCGCGGGCTCGGCACCGAGAAACCCTTGTAGATACCGGCAAAGATCAGGTCGGAATCGGTAAGATCGTAGGTCATCCCGATTCCCGGCGCCCAGATGTCGAGGTCCTGCGAACCTCCATCACCGTTCGCGAAGTCCCTGTAACTCTGATCCACGTGCTCGTAGCGAACGCCGGGTTTCAAAGTCAGGGCACCGAAGGAAACCGCGTCCTCGATCCATGCCGCGTAGGCATCCGTTTCCTGGATGCGGTCGCCGGCATCGCCATTCTTACCCCGCTTGAAGCTTCTGATCGCGCCACTGCTCCCCTGACTCGCGATGTCGTTGCGCTGGAAGCGGAATTCCTCGTCGTGATGCGCACGGAATCCGCCCGCGAGTTCGTGCGGGAGCGCACCCGTGTCGAAATCCAGATCGAACTGCGACTGAATCCCGTAGATCTCGTACTCGCGGTTGTTGGCGCGAATGCGGAGATCGCCAGGCCCTCGTCCTTTCAGTGTCCGCAGTCCGGCAGAGTCAAGCAAGCCACTGTGCAGCGACATGTCGTTGCCCGGGATTCCCCCGACATTCCTCAGGTCGTGCAACTTGTACCAATTGCGCTTGAAGTGATTGTAGTAACCCGCCGTCTCGATGCGCAGGTTGTCGAGCGGATCCATGATGTGCTTCAAGTAGGCGCGGTGGTGCTCGCTTCCGATGTTGTCAAAACGGCTCGCCGCATAGCGATCATAGGGTCGTACCCGCACATCGTGTTCACTCAGCCCGAGGTAGCTCTCGTCGGCATCGAAGTCCGTGTATCCGTACTTCCCCTCGAAGCGCTGGGGAATGGACGTGTTCGGCTCCCAGAAGAACTTGAACATCGGCTCGATGAGCTCGAAGCCGGTGTCGTCGGAACCGCCGTAGCCGGAGCCCTTCTGGATTTCGCGAAACCCATCGCTCTGGTTGTAGAACAATTCGAAGACATATCCGAACCGACCGTAATCACTCTCGACGACATCGCCGAAGTAGGTGTGGCTGAGTACCGTGTTGTCCGTACCGTAGGTATTTCGTGTGTAGAAGGTGTGATCGGTGGGAACTTTCGTCGAGAGGTAGTTGATGACACCACCCGTCGTGTGGGGCCCGAAGCGCACCTGACTCGATCCTTTCAGAACCTCGATCCCCGACATGCGACCAGCCTTCGGCGAGTAATAGGCACCAGGTGCCGAATAGCTTGCCGGCGCCGTGAGGATCCCGTCTTCCATCACCGTCACCTTCTCGCTCCTCGTCGTGCTCCCGCCCCGCATCGAAATGTTCGGAAAATTGCCATACCCGTCCTCCTCGCGGACGTAGACACCCGGTACCTTGGTGAGGATGCGATTGATGTTGGGTTGCATCGCTGTTCGAATCGCCTCCGGCTCCACGAAGAAGCCGGAACCGGGTAGCGTGGACACGGCCTCCGCGGATCCGATGACGGTCGTGGGTGCGAGCGTGGTGATCGTTGTATCGATGATCGGCAATTCCACGTCGGTGGCTTCCTGGGCAAGCAGGAGGGCGGGAGCGAGAACGATCGCAGCGAACGATTTGGCGAATGGCTCTTTGAGCATCTGAGGACGAGTCGTTGGTTGAGATTGAGACGCAATCTCAGCGGATTGCGCGGTTGAAGGATGATTCGGGCATGCTGATACTGAGACGCAATCTCAGTAAGGCGCACAGATTAGCGTGGTCCAAGGCGCCGACAAGAACTTTTTCTCATTTTTTCTCCCCCAACTGCCCGCTCTCAGGACTAGACGAAAGCGCGTCTGGCCGTACCATCTCGATCATGGACAAGCCGAATATCGCTGATACAAAACCCGCCGTGATGGAACTCGAACCAGGCGACTACTGGTGGTGCGCCTGCGGTCTCTCCAAGGGGCAGCCGTTCTGCGACGGCAGCCATGCTGGAACCAAGTTCGCACCGCAGAAGGTGACCATCGAGGAAAAGAAGACGATCGCGCTCTGCAACTGCAAGCACACGGACAATCCCGGCTTCTGCGACGGATCGCACAGCAAGCTCTAGAGGCGGCAACCGGATTTCGTGGAAGGATTCCGTTTGTCCCGCGTCCTACTCACATGCCTATGAAACTGCGTTTTGCCGGAGCTGCAATTGCGGCTCTGTTTTTCCTGACCCTGGGCCATTCGAACGCCCAGTTCGGAGGGGGCACGGAAGTCACCGCCGAGTTGGTTTCCGAGGTTTCCGCGATCGCACCGGGAGAACCATTCACCATCGCGGTGAAGATGGAGCACGAGGAAACGTGGCACACCTACTATCGCTACTCCGGTGGGATCCAATTCAGCCCCTCGGCGAATTGGACGCTGCCTGAGGGCTTCACTGCGGGCGAGTTGCAATGGCCCGTTCCGAAGAAGATGTTTCTTCAAGACGCCCACGCCTACGTCTACGGCGATACCAATTTCCTCCTCGCCGAGATCACACCACCCGATTCCATCTCGCCGGGTTCCACCGTCGAACTCAAGGCGTCGACACGATGGCAGCAATGCGATCCCGAAGTGTGCACGCTTGGCACTGCGAAGCTCTCGCTGAGCCTTCCCGTCGCGGAAGAAGCGAAGCTCAATGACACAGTTCACGCGCAGTTCGAGGAGGTTCGAAACAAGAATCTCCCGAAACCCCTCACCGGCTGGAGCGCCGAAGCCTACACCAATGCGCAGGGCATCCAACTCGTCCTGACGCCGGACGCGAATGAGGCGAACGCCGAGGCCGAGGGCATCTACTTCTTCTCGAACGATGGAAAGATCGACGGTCAGAAGGACCAGAAGATCGTCAGGGAAGATGGCCGCGTTGTCCTTCAACTGAGCAAGAACGCGGAGTACGACGGCGACGACACGACAACGCTTCCGGGCGTTCTCGTCGCCAAGACGACGCTGGTGAACGGCTCGGAAGCGCCCGGCTTTGAGATCAATCCGCAGCTCACCAAGGGCACGCCGCCAGTCGGAAAGGCGATGGGAGGTGGTGGAGAATCGCTCATCGTCATTCTCATCTCCGGTCTCATCGGCGGACTCATTTTGAATCTCATGCCCTGCGTGTTTCCGGTCATCGGCTTGAAGATCATGAGCTTCGTGAATCAAGCCGGTGAGGATCGGAGAAAAGTCACCATCCACGGACTCGTCTTCGCCGCTGGTATCATCATCTCGTTCTGGGTGCTCGCAGCATTCTTCTACGTCATCAAATCGAGCGCCGAGGGCGCTGGCTGGGGGTTCCAGCTTCAGAACCCGTGGTTCGTCTTCATCCTCGTGCTGGTGATGTTCATCCTCGCTCTCAACATGGCGGGCGTCTTCGAAATCGGAACTTCCGCCGTCGGCGTGGGCAGCGGTCTCGCCAGCAAGGGCGGCTACAGCGGATCGTTCTTCTCCGGCGTCCTCGCCACCGTGGTGGCGACGCCGTGCTCGGCACCGTTTCTCGGGACGGCCCTCGGTGCGGTTGCAACCTTGAGCCTCGTTCCGTTTTTCGCCACCTTCACCACGATCGCGGTCGGGCTTGCCCTCCCCTACATCGTGCTCTCGATGTTCCCCGATCTCGTGAAGAAGCTGCCGCCGCCGGGCGCGTGGATGGAGAGCTTCAAGCAGGGCATGTCGTTTCTGCTGTTCGGCACCGCCGGCTATCTCATCTGGGCCTACGGAGGACTCGTCGAGCCCAGCAACCTTCTCTATGCGATCCTCGGCCTCGCAATCATCGCCTTGGGGTTCTGGGTCTACGGACGCTGGTCGACTCCGGTGAAGCCGAAGAGCACCCGCATGAAGTCCTGGGTCCTCTCCGCCGTCTTCATTTTCTTTGGCATCTGGATGGGACGCCCTACCGAGAATCCCCTCAACTGGGAAACATGGTCGCCGCAGCTCCAAGCCGAAATCATCGAAGCCGGTGATCCGGTCTACATCGACTTCACCGCACGCTGGTGCGCCACCTGCCAGACGAACAAGGCCGCCTATAGCTCCGAGAAGATCTACAAAGCCGTCGAGAAGAAAGGCATCCGTCTGCTCAAGGCGGATTGGACGAAGAAAGGCCCGATCATTGGGAAGGCCATCGCCGACCTCGGCGAACGCGCGATTCCAGTGAACGTGCTCTACATCCCGGGCGCGGAGAAGCCGATCACCCTGGACAAGATCCTCACCACCGGGGGTGTGCTCAAGGAATTCGAGAAGCTGCCGGACAAGGAGAAAGAGTGACCCAAGCCGTAGCGGAAGATGTAAATCTTCCGAGGGTGTGTAGCTACGCCTCCCGTGCCAAACTACGGTGAATCGCTCTCGAGTTCCCGTTTTGTCTGATCCGGATCGACAAAGAACAGGATGAGGAAACAAAGGGCGAACTGGAAGATTCCAAGTGCCGCGAAGACACGCTCGATGGGGAACTGTTCCAAGGATTCAACGATCCGGTTGCCGAGGAAGATCGAGGCGTTCTGCAGGGACATGTAGGCCGTGTAGTGGCTACCGCCGACACGGGACCAGGCAACCGTCATGCAAAGGCTGAAGATCGAAACCGTGAGCAACCCTCGAATGAACGAATGCGTACAAAACGAGGCGTAAACGATCCAGTCGACCTCCCATTGCCCGCGTAGTAGGGCAAATACGACATACGACGCTCCCCATGCCGCGCAGCAGATCACGGAGCTGCGTTTTGCGCCCCACCAGCGCACGAGAAATCCACCTCCGACACAACCGCCGAACGACATCCACCCCA
>CAJIAN010000562.1_pt1 | contig 11696 bp, 8 predicted proteins | sample 9199061 | NCBI WGS metagenome assembly CAJIAN01 (sample SAMEA7708264, study PRJEB35096) | sediment metagenome | biome: marine neritic benthic zone biome [ENVO:01000025]; feature: sediment [ENVO:00002007]; material: shallow marine sediment [ENVO:03000034] sea grass bed [ENVO_01000059] ...
CCCCTGCGGGTGGTGACCGGGATGCCGTTTGAGTGGTGCATCGTGGTGATCGGGCTTTTCGCGATCGGGTGGACACTGATGGGCGGGATGCGCACGGTGATCTGGACCGATGTCGTGCAGTTTTTCCTGTTCATCTGCGGCGGGTTCATCGCCCTTTTCTGGCTTCTCAGCAGCGTGGACGGCAGCTGGGGTGCTATCCGGGAAGGGTCAGGAAATGCCGAATACGTGCAGTTCGAATGGAACGAACAGACCCAAAAACGCACGATTTTCAGCGTCCAGCGCGGCGAAGCGGCCCTCGAGCAGGTCGCTGTCGAAACCGATGCCAAAGGTCGACCGACCCTCGTGGGCACCATCGTTCGCGAGGGCGAGAACGTGAGCGTGAAGGTCGGGGACCAAACCGTCGAAGCAACGCTGAGGGGAAAGAACAAGATGCAGCTTCTAGAGCTTCGATTCCGCGATCCGGAAACGAAGGGATTCCTCATCTTCACGCTGTGGATCGCGCTCATCGCAATGCCTTTCCAGAACTTTGGCGCCTTCGGTACCGACCAACTCATGGCGCAGCGGATGTTCTGCTGCAAGGATGCACGCGATGCACGCAAGGCGATCATCTGGAGCTCGATCTCCCAGTTGATCACGGTTCTAATGTTGTTAGTGAGCGCGGGTCTCTACGTCTGGTATCAGCAGAAGGCGATCTCGCCCTCGGAGTTCTCGCTCTTTGTCGAAGACAAGAACAACGTCTTCCCCGTGTGGATCACCAAAGTGCTCCCTGCAGGATTGTCAGGATTGCTCATTGCCGGTGCATTCGCCGCCGCCATCTCGAGTCTCGATTCCATCCTCGCCGCATTGTCGCAAACCACGCTTTCGGCAATCTACGGCGACGAGAAATTTGCCGCCGAACAGGGATCGAAAGAGATGGTGTGGAGATCGCGCATGATGGTCATCTTCTGGGGGGTGGCCCTGTCCGCGTTCGCGATCTTCCTGAACATTCTCTATCAGCAAGGCGAGAAGAATCTCATCGGTTTCGCCTTCCGCATGGTCTCCTACACCTACGGACCCATGATCGGGATTCTGTTGCTCGCGATTCTTCCGGTTAGGGCAAGTGTTAGGGGCATTGTCGTCGGCACGTGCATCTCCGTTGCTCTCGCCGCGTGGGCCCTGCCGGACCTCTTCAATTTGCTCAAGATGTTCGGCTTCGAGGACACCGGCAAAAGCCAGCTCAAGTTCATGCCGTTCCCGTGGTTCTTTCCGGTGAACGCGGTGATCACTTTCTTCTGCGGCTGGTTGTTCGCGGGGTTCGGGACGACGCGATCGGAACCCGCGAATCGCTGACGTGGCGGAATCGGCACGCAATTGCGGTCAATAAATCGGCAATTTTTCGGCGGCCGTCACCGGTCGAGTTCGGTTGGCTCGAGATCAGCGGCGGCCCGGGTTCTAGATTTTCTCAACAGTTGTGAATTTGATTTGGAATCCGAACTTTCGAATCCGCGTGGCGCCCCGCGGGCGAAAATATCATCTCTCGGATCACATTTTTCTTGTGGCGCAAAGTCGGGCTTACTAAGGTCGTTTCCAGCGTTACGCAGGGACACCCGGAAGACCTTTGTTACACGAAGAGGCGCCTAGGAGATTCCGGATGACGAGCATTTCGCTTCTTTTAATCGGGGATCATTCGTCTCTTCAAGGTGGGCTCGTCTTGTCCGCCTCCGAGGGATGTTGTCTCCGGGTCATCCGCCGCCTCAGAGCGGAAATGATATTTAAGCCACCAAAACCTTACTTTCCCAGTTCGACATGAAGCCAGCAGCCATTCTCCATATTTCGCCTCCCAGAACCACTCCTCCCGCCCCACGAAGAACGGACACGGTTTGCGCTATTCTAGCACCCTTCCGTACCCCAACTACGGCTAAACTGAAATCTCAGGCCGGAGGTGTCGCGTAGGGCAATGGCGAAAACGGGATTCGATATTATCTGGGACGAAATCTGCGCCGATATTCGGAAGCGGGTCAGCTCCGACACTTTTCGCCGGTGGTTTTCCGGCACTACGCTCGTCTATGCCGACGAGGAACGTCTCAAGGTGCGCGTTCCAAACCACATCTATCAGGTTTGGATCGAAACGAACTACATGGAAACGCTGAAGGAGGCGGTCATGGTCGTTCTCAAGGGCCCCCGCGAAATCAGCTTCGAAATCGGAAAAGGTGCGAAGGCGGGAGACGATGCGCCCTCCCTCGAAGAAGATGATGTCCAGGCGGAACCGAACAGCGCTAAGCGCGGGTCCAAACGCGCGGATAAAAGCGCCAAACCAAAAGCACGTGACCCAGGCCCATCGCTGCTGGACGAGAAGACGACACCTGAGTTCCAGCGCGTGCTCAAGCGCTGCAACATCAATTCTCGTTATCGATTTGATTCCTTCGTGGCCGGTGCCAACAGCGAATTCGCCCAGGCAGCCTGTCTGAGGGTCGCCGAAAAACCAGCGCAGACTTACAACCCGCTCTTCATCCATGGTGCCGCCGGTCTCGGCAAGACGCATCTGCTTCACGCAATCGGGCGCGAAGTCCTGACGTCTGGGGCGAAAACCCGCGTGGTCTACGTAACGAGTGAGCAGTTCACCAACGACTTCATCGACGCCATTCAGCACGGCACGCTGACGAAATTCCGCAGCCGATACCGGAAGGCGGATGTTCTGCTGATTGACGATATTCACTTCTTCGCGGGGAAAGAGCGCTCCCAGGAGGAGTTTTTCCACACCTTCAACACCCTGACGGACGGACGCCGCCAGATCGTGCTGACCAGCGACCGCCCAGCGGCTGAAATCACCAATCTGGAAGAGAGAATCGTCACGCGGTGCGAGTGGGGATTGAGTGCGGACCTGCAGCCTCCGGATGTGGAAACGCGCATCGCCATCCTCCGCAAGAAGATGGAAGAGTGGAAGGTCACCCTTCCGGGCCATGTTATCGAATTCCTCGCAGATCGCATCCGGAAGAGCGTCCGGAGACTCGAAGGTGGCCTCATGCGCCTCGCCTCGTATTTCTCGATCAGCGGCAAGAGCCTCACCAACGAAAAGATCGAGGGCCTGCTCAAAGATATTCTCCGGGAGGAGGGGCGTCCGCGGATCACCGTCCAGCTCATCCAGAAGGAAGTGGCCGATCACTACGACATCCGTCTCCAGGACATGACAAGCAAGCGCCGCCCTGCGAACATCGCGTTCCCGAGGCAGATCGCGATGTATCTCACCCGCACCATGACGGACATGTCGCTTGTCGAGATCGGCCAAGCCTTCGGCGGCCGGGATCACGGAACCGTAATCCACGCCGCCAAGACGGTGGAGAAAAAGATGGACGCCTCCAAGGAGGTGCGACAGGCCGTCGCCATCCTCAGCAACCGTCTGTCCGCCCTCTAGGTTCGCCCGGAGCCGTCCGCGTCACCCTGTGATTCTCAAAGAGATGCGACAGAAGCGGCGTTGCTTCACGCGGGAGCAGTTTTTGGGGCATTAACTATTGCGGTTCGTTAAGTTCCACCTTACAACTAGACCCGTTTAAGACCCTATGAAGTTCACAATCACCAAGGAGAAGCTCCTCGAAGGCTTGCAGCAGGTGCAACACGTCGTAAGCACCCGGACCACGCTCCCGATTCTGTCGAACGTCCTCATCGAGGCGGAGGACAACAAACTGAAGCTGACGACGACGGATCTCGATGTGGGCGTGACGGGCGAGGTGGAAGCGGATGTCGCACAGTCCGGTGCCACGACGCTCCCCGCGCGCAAGCTTTTCAACATCGTCAAGGAACTTCCCGCAAACGACATCAGCGTCGAGGTGGACGCCAAGAACACCGCATCCATCCGCAGCGGCCCAAGCTTCTTCAAGATCCTCGGCCTTGGCGACGACGAGTTTCCCCCGCTCCCGACCTTCGACACTGCGAAGGAATTCAAGATCGATCAGAAGGCACTCAAGGACGGTCTCAAGATGACCTCCTACGGTATTTCGACGGACGAGACGCGCTATGTCCTGAACGGCATCTTTTGCGCCTTTAAGAACAATGCCCTCACTCTCGTGGCGACGGATGGTCGTCGCCTCGCCATGGTGGAGTTGGAGGTCGAGTTCCCCGAAAGCCAAGAGACGGAGATCATCGTGCCGAACAAGGCCGTGCACGAACTCCAGCGCCTCCTCGCCGACGAAGGAGAAGTGCGCGTGCTGATTTCGGACAACCAGGTTTCATTCCAGCTCAATCAGAACCTGCTCGTGAGCAAGCTGATCGAGGGCAACTACCCGAACTACCGACAGGTCATTCCCGACGAGACGAAGCATCGAGTCACCTTGGAGCGCGAAACATTCCTCGGCACGGTGAACCGGGTCTCACTCCTCGCCAGCGAGAAGTCGAATTCAGTGAAGTTCGTCTTCGGTGAGGACAGCATCGAAATCATGGCGAATTCGCCCGAGATCGGTGAAGCCCGCGAGACGATGGCGGTCCCCTACAAGGGCGAATCGTTCTCCATCGCGTTCAATCCCGAGTTTCTCATGGCTCCGCTGCGCAATCTCGACTGTGACGAGGTTTATCTCGACCTCATCGACGAGATGAGTCCCGGGGTGATCAAGATCGCAGAGGGTTCCTTCCTCTACGTTCTGATGCCGATGCGCGTCAGTCAGTAGTAGCGAGCCGGAGAAACCGATCGCATCTCACGCAACTCCGGCCGGAGCCGAAGAGGTGATGAAGTTCTTGATCAGGTTCAGACCCGCCGATTGGCTTTTCTCGGGGTGGAACTGCGTGGCCGTAACGTTCCCGTGGCGAACACTCGCCGCAAACTGCTCGCCATAGTCGGCTGTCGAACTCACAAGACCGTCATCCGCTGGCCGGGGAAAGTAGGAGTGGACGAAGTAGACATAGGGCGATTTTGGCAACCCCTTCCAGAGTGGATCCGCAGGATCGCGGATGTCGAGACTGTTCCAACCCATGTGCGGAATCTTCAGGCGGTTCTCAGGCGAAAACCGAACGACGCTGCCTTCGAAAACGCCCAAACCCTCCACTTCGGGTGACTCCTCGCTCCGTTCGAAGAGGAGTTGGTATCCGAGGCAGATCCCGAGGTAGGGACGGTCGGCTCCGATCCAGTCACGGATGACTTCCGTCAGGTCATGCTCTTCGAGGTGCCTGACGCAATCCCCGAACGCACCCACTCCGGGAAAGATGAGCGCATCCACTCCTTCCATATCACCGGGCGACTGCACGAGGCGACTCTCTGCGTGAAGCAAATCGAGCGCGTTGCAGACACTGCGGAGATTGCCGGCTCCGTAATCGATGACTCCCATCAGCATGCCCGGAGCAAAACGCGAATCGCCTCCGAAGTCAATGGATCAGGTTAGAGTGACTCCTTCGTGCTAGGAATCCCCTGGACGCGGGGATCAATGCGAGTCGCCTGATCGACGGCCTTCGCGAGGCCCTTGAAGATCGCCTCTGCATGTGGTGTGCGTCTCTGCCATGTAGAATCTCGATGTGGAGATTGACGACTGCATTGAAGGCAAAGCCCCGGAGGAACTCCTCCACTAGCTGAAACGAGAAATCCTTGATGCTCTCAACCCCATCCGGAACCCGGTAGTCGAGAAAGGCACGCCCGCTAAAATCGATCGCGACACGGGCGAGCGTTTCGTCCATCGGAACGAGAGCCCAGCCATAACGGTAGATGCCTGCCTTGTCTCCGAGCGCTTCCTTGAAGCATTGCCCGAGGACGATGCCCGTGTCCTCCACGGTATGATGAAAGTCGACTTCGATGTCGCCGACCGCCCGCACTTCGAGGTTGGACAGGCTGTGCTTGGCGAAGAGCGTGAGCATGTGATCGAGGAACGGTATGCCCGTCGCGATCACCGAGGACCCACCACCGTCCACGCCAAGACCGATCTCGATGTCTGTCTCCGCCGTCTTGCGATGGATCTTCGCTTTCCGCTCGTCGCTCATCACCGCCCGCTCAGGCTTCCTCCTCCTCCAGGATCTCGTCTTCGAGACTCCCCTCCTTGCCGCTGCCGCCGGTGAACATCTTGGCGAGGACGGTCACCACAACCATCACTCCGGCGAGAATACCGAGAATGATTCCGATCGAAGGCCCCTTCTTCTTCGCCGATTCCCCATCCCCGGCTGAATCTTCGAGCCGCAGATTCAGATCTCCGGTCGGGTTCGTTTCCTTATCCGGGTCCGGCTTCGTCTCTTCTTTCGCGACTTCAACCGGGGGAGTGGGCGTTTCGGATTTCGTGCCCGGGCTCTCGGGGGGAGTCGTCGTCTCGCCCGTCGAATCGGGCGGCGATACAGGAATTGTCGGCGGCTTTTCCCTCTCGGCTTTCACCGCTGCCTCGTGGGCCTCCTTCGCCGCCTTCACCTTCTTCGCGAGATCATCGACGATTTCACTCCTCGCGCCAGCTTGCTCCGCGGTCTTCAGGTGGATCTCTGCGGCGGCGTGTTCGCCAGTGTTGAACGCCTTCAAAGCAAGGGCGAAACTCACGGAAGATGTCCTCAGCGCCTCGACATCGATTGCCGCGAGGCGCGTCTTCTCGGACTCGACGACTTTCAGCGCCTCGGTGAGGCTATTCGCGTCCCAGTCACTAATGGGCAGCCACTTCTCTCCGGCTTCGCTGGCAGCGGTCCATCGCTTGGTAAAGGCAGCGAGTTGCTGCTTGATCGCCGCCTCGGTCCTGTTTCGCTCGTTGGGTCCCATCTTCTTCAAGTCGCTCTCACGCTGGGCCGAATCCTGCTGGTTCTTCACCACGAGTCTCTTGAGCTGCTTCTCATAATTGTCGACTGCCGATAACGCCGCCGGAACGGAAGCTGCGAATCCTTTCGACTCCCCAAAACCGCTCTCAAGCTTATCGAAATGTCTGAGCGCCTTCACGTAATCCTTCGCCGCGAGCTTGGCCTCTATCTTGGCGACAAGGACCGAGGCTTTGTGGTTGTAGGGATCTTCCTTGATCTCTTCCGCAGTGATCCATTTCCCCTTCAACTTCACCCCACCCGCGACGACTCTGGCCTTCTCTTCCTCGAGCGTCTTGAGAATCTCCTCGACCTCGGGGCGCCGTGCACTCGACGGATACTGATCCAAAAAGCGCTGCGGCTGCAGCTTGATGAGTTCGTCGTACTCCGAAACCGACATGAAGTCGCCCGTCGGGACGATCTTCTTCAATTCCAGATAATCCAGTTCATCGGGCTCGATTTTCTTGATGTCCCTGATGTCCGCTCGCTTGACGAACTTCGTATCCCTGACCCTGTCGGTCAGCTGGATCTCGATCTTCACATACTCGTCGGATTCCTCCACGACCGTACCTTCGATCTCCGTACCGTCCTTCAGGAAAATGGTGTCCGCGTCGGCGGTCGGGGGAGAAAGAAGAGATAGCGCGAAAATGGCGACGACAAATAGCTGCGGAACACAGACAACTTGGTGCGTAGTCATGGGACGGTGAGGAGAGGGGTTTGCGATGTATTTGAGAGTGAGTCGAATCAGGGACGGACCCGAAATTCCCCCATAATCTGCGTCGGGAGAACGATGCCCGCAAAACTAAGATGCGTGCTTCACACGGTGATGTCCAATGGATTGTGAAGAATCTCCGCCTTCCTAACGACCGTCGAGAACCAGTGCGAGGCCCACAGCATCAACAACCTTCGACCTGATATCGTAGTCCTCCGTCACGAAAATTCTCCCAGCCTCCGTCGGCTTTGGGAGCGCCGCCAGTTTCCGGTTTCTTGAGGCGATAAACCCAGATTCGTCGCCCGGTCGGCGCAGGATCACCGTTGTCCTCGGGAGAAGACGCCGTCTTGTCTCCCGCAACGCGGACTGCACCTCTTTGGATTCCGCTTCTCCGTGGATCACAATGATGCGGGCAGGTTCCTTGATCAGGCGGGCAACGCTGAGCATTCCTGCGGTTGATGTGGGATACTTCACCATGCGAGGGCGAGCGAACTCCCGCGTCTTTGTCGCCCGTCCCAGAAACGAGGGATCGCCCAGAAGATCCGACAAACGGACGAGGTTCCGCGCAGCCAGTGAGTTCGTCGCCGGCTCGGAGTCGTCACCGAAGTTCTTCAGCCGGAGAACGACGTCCTCGATTCCTTCGAGCGTTTCGAAATACCCACCGTTCTCGCTATCCCAGAACTTCCTATCGAGCTGCGCCTGAAACGTCACTGCCAGTTCGACGTACTGTTCGTCAAAGGTGGCGGCGTAAAGATCCAGCAATGAAGCGATCAACGCGGCGTGATCTCGCGCGAACACACCGCTCGGGGTGCCGTCACGACCAAGCGTGTGATAGAGCGTTCCCGAAGTAGCGTCATAGAGCCTGCGCAGAATGAACGCCGCAGCGCGCTTCGCGCGCTCGAGATGAGCTGGATTGTCGCCTATCTCGTAGAGCGCTGTGAAAGCGGAAATCATGTAGGCGTTCCAATCGGTGACGATGTTCTCGTCACGGGCAGGGCGAGGCCGATGCCTGCGGGCAGCGGAAAGGCCCGCAAGCCCTCGCGAGAACGCGGCAGCTGCGTCGGCTCTCGAAACACCGAACTTCTTCGCAGCCTCCGGTACCGACCGCTTGCGCCTGATGACGTTCTTACCAGCCAATACCTCGTTCTCGCTCGATCCCGGCGTGAGATTTCCCCCGGGTTTCACATCCAGCATCCATGAGACGATCTTGAAATCCTTCCGGTCGATGGCTTCCTTGAGCTCGTCGTAGGTCCACACGTAGAACGCACCCTCCAGCAACGTATTCGCATCGCCCGCGGCGGCGCTATCGGAATGCAGGGATCCATAGAACGCGCCGTCGGGGCTGGACAATTCGCGCGCGGCAAACTCAAGCGCGCGCCGAGCGGCTTCGAGGTGCCTCGGGTCGTCGCTGAGGCGGAAGACGTCCAACAGCATGGTGCTGACCCGCGCCTGAACGTGAAGCATCTTTTCGAACCGTGGAACCTCCCACGCTGCGTCGAGCGCGTACCGATGGAACCCACCACCGACGTGATCGGTAACTCCTCCATTGCACAATGCACTTGCCGTGTGCATCGCCATTTTCGCCGCCTGCCTGCCCCGGAAAGAACCAGGCGGCTCGGTCATCTGCAGCGTCAGTAGCAAATCCGTCAGACCTGGCTGGGGGAACTGCGCGGGGTGAGTGAATCCTCCGTGCAAGGGATCGTAGCGGGCGGCGATCGCTTCGTAGGCGGCTTCGAGAACCTTCGTAAGGTCACTCCCCTCCTCCGCACTCGCGTCGTCCGGAAAGGTGTCGAGCTCCGCCAGCCTCGCCTTCAGCTTCTCGAGGTCGCGCGCGCTCTGCGCATTGATGTAGTCCGGGAACCGCGACCATTGCGCCTCGATATGGCGGAGCACTTTCATCATTCCGGGGAGAATCGGAGTTGTCCGGGAAGGAAAATAGGACCCCACAGAGAAAGGAACGTAATCCGGGGTCACCCAGACGTTGATAGGCCATCCCGCCTGCCCGTGGTTTGCATTCATGTAGGTCATGTAGACCGCGTTCAAATCAGGACGCCTCTCTCGGTCCACCAACACGCAAACGAAATGCTTGTTCAGGAAAGCGACGATCCCCGGATCGGCGAACGCTTCCGTCTGCATCCGGTGGCACCAGTGACAGGAATCGTATCCGATCGAGACCAATACCGGCTTGTTCTCTTTCCTCGCTTTTTCGAAAGCCTCTTCTCCCCATTCGTACCAATCGACAGCATCCGAGCGGTGCCGGCGGACATACGGAGAATCCGACGCATCGAGCCTGCTCGCGGTGACCAACTCGTTCTTTTGAGCGACCACCGGACCCGCAGGCAAGGCAACCGTCCCTATCAGGAGGGCGAGTTGCGCGAAATGTCTGTAGGTTGGGAAGCTCATGTTCCGCCGGGGAATTAGCAGCTTAGATGAAATTTGTCGCATCGCAATGCTCCGGGAACCGTGCGCTGCCCTTCGACGGATCCGCGTGAACGAAGCCGAATTTTAGTTGGCAGGACCAGGCGTGGCCGCTACGTAAACACTGGAGACCATCCCAACCAGCCATCTGTGATCAGTATCGCCATAACGAGCCAGAAGGGCGGCGTGGGCAAGACGACCGTGTCAGTGAACCTGGCCTACTCGCTCGCCCGTCGCGGCTGGCAGACGCTGCTTGTCGATACGGATCCACAGGGTTCGGTCGGGCACTCGCTGTCGCAGAAAGCCCGTCACTGCGCGGGATTCTACGACGCGCTGAACTCAGGGGCGCGAGTGGACGACCTCATCCTCGAGACCCGGCTTCCGGAACTGAAGATCCTTACCGCCGGACGCAACGAGAGTTTCTTCGATTTGGGACCCGATCCTCCAAATTCGGACGCCATCATCGGCAACATGCTCAGTGCCATCAAGGGACGGGGCTTCGACACGGTCATCGTGGACACGGCGGCGGGCATCACAGGGTGCACCGCCTCGATGCTCCGCAATGTCGACTATACGCTCATCCCACAACAGGCCGAGCCGCTCTGCGTCCGCTCGATTCCGCGCCTCCTGAAGGCGATCGCGGGCTTGAGAAACGAGGGATACCGCCTCCAAGTCGCCGGGATCCTGATGACGATGGTGCAGGAGGACGAGGCCGATAGCCGCGAGGTGGAGGAAGAGCTCCGCGAACTTCTCCCCGCAGGACTGATGCTCGGCACGTCAATTCCCCGAGACGCACTCTTCCTCAAGGCGAGTGGTGCCGGCGTTCCCATCGCCCTGCTTTCAAGACGCCCTCCCGCGGCTTCCCTCGTTTTCGATCAGCTCGCCGCCGAGCTGGAACGGAAGCTCGACTTCGAACCCATCACCCAGACACCGGATGGCATCACGCGACTCATGGATTGATCGCCACGAATTGGAGGAACTCGCCGGACAACTCGGTGCCTCCCGCCGTTCCCACCCGCTGGCAGACGCGACCGCGGCTCGCGAGCAGGAAGCGGAGGGCCCGATTGCGCTCCTCCACGGCAACCCGAACCCGGCATTTCCGGACATCGCTGAATCGGATCCTTCGCCGGAGGTCATCGCGCAACTGGACCGGAAACTCGCCGAGATCAAGGACATCGCGCAACGCAGTGGACTACTGATGAAGAGGACTCAGCGAGATCCGGCGGAACCTCCCACTGCTCCCGCGCCGCTTCCAACCGAAAGTCCACCTCCGAGCGAACCACCCGAAATCGTTCGCCCTCGCACGGGTTCGTTGAAGAACCGCCTTGCCGCGTTTCGGGTGTGGCTCACGAGCATACCGCAGCCGATGAGCGCCTTCATCGTCAATGCCGTCGGGGATCCTCTGCACGGGCCGACCGACGAGAAAACCGACGCGCGCCTCATCGCCGCCGCGCTCGCATTGTTCGAGGCCTCGCAGAGCCGCCGCGTCCGCAAGTGCGCGCGATCCGGAGCCGTATCCGTGGAAATCGGCGATGCCGGACTTCTCACCGTCTATTCAGTCCCGGCATGGGGAAGCCACTACCTTCTGGGCGTCGTGACTGGCCTTCCCATTCCACCAGAAACCGGGCAGCTTATCTCGAAAGCCTTCGCGGCGGCCTTGATGGGAACATCCTCTACTTGAACCGTATCTTCAGACCCTGGCCGGCCCAGTATTTCCGAACGGCAGCTTCCAGTTCTTTCATCGTCCTGCCATCGAGGAGAAACGTCTCGAACGCCTTCTCGGGAAGTTTGCCATACGACGTGTGCGCATCGAGAAATCCATCCAGTCGGCGTGCCTTCGTCCCATCCG
>CAJIAN010000043.1_pt1 | contig 11693 bp, 8 predicted proteins | sample 9199061 | NCBI WGS metagenome assembly CAJIAN01 (sample SAMEA7708264, study PRJEB35096) | sediment metagenome | biome: marine neritic benthic zone biome [ENVO:01000025]; feature: sediment [ENVO:00002007]; material: shallow marine sediment [ENVO:03000034] sea grass bed [ENVO_01000059] ...
CCATGTCGCGGTCGCCGGAGCCACCGGTGCCGTCGGTATCGAGATGCTGCAGTGTCTCGAGGAGCGGAAGTTCCCGGTCTCGAAATTGACACTGCTCGCGTCCGCGCGTTCGGCAGGGAAGACGCTCCCGTGCTGCGGCGACGATCACGTCATCGAAGAACTCACGGAAGATTCGTTCGGAGGCGTCGACATCGTGCTCTTCAGCGCCGGGTCCGGAATCTCGAAGCAGTTCGCCCCGGCCGCGGTCAAGGCGGGTGCCGTCGTCATCGACAATTCCTCCGCTTTCCGCATGGACGATGACGTGCCGCTGGTCGTTCCCGAAATCAATCCCGACGCGGCCAGGGAACACAAGGGCATCATTGCCAATCCTAACTGTACCACCATCGTCACCCTGATGGGACTCGATCCGCTGCATCGCGAATTCGGCGTGCGCAAGATCGTGGCCTCCAGCTACCAGGCGGTTTCCGGAAGCGGTGTCGCGGGAATCAACGAACTCGACAACCAATTCAAGGCCCTCGCTGCGGGCGAGGAACCATCGGTCGACTTCTACCCGCACCAGATCGCAGCCAACGTCATTCCCCAAGTCGAGCCGATTCTCGAGAACGGATACACCAAGGAGGAAATGAAGATGCAAGACGAGGGCCGGAAGATTCTCGGCGTCCCCGACCTCCTCGCATCCGCCACGTGTGTGCGCGTTCCCGTGTATCGCTCCCACTCGGTTTCGGTGACCGCCGATTTCGAAAAGCCCGTTGATGTCGATCGCGCCCGCGAGGTCATCGCCGCAGCTCCCGGCGTCGACGTGATCGATGATCGCGAGCAGATGCTTTATCCGACACCCCTCGACGCGACGAACAAGGACAACTGCCTCGTCGGTCGCATCCGCAAGGACCTCGTCTTCGAAAATGGCCTCAGCTTCTGGGTCGTCGGTGATCAGGTGCGCAAGGGCGCGGCACTGAACGCGGTCCAGATCGCCGAACTCTTCAAGGAGGACTAGGCCCAGTGGAGTCCACGCTGAAATCCTACCTCGCGGCGCGCCGCAAGCAGGTCGACGCCGCGCTCAACCGCCACCTCCCCCGCGCCTCGACAAAAGCGGCGACGATCCACAAGGCGATGCGCCACAGCATGTTCGCCGGCGGCAAGCGCCTGCGTCCGATCCTCACTCTCGCCGCTGCCGAAGCCTGCGGCGGCAGCTTGGAAAACGCCCTCGCGCCCGCCTGCGCCGTCGAATGCATCCACACCTACTCGCTCATCCACGACGACCTTCCGTGCATGGACGACGACGACTTCCGCCGCGGCCATCCGACGTGCCACAAGGTCTTCGGCGAGGGCATCGCCGTGCTTGCGGGCGATGCGCTGCTCACGCTCGCCTTCGAGATCGTCGCCCAGTCCTCCGCACCGCGACGCTACACGGCAGGCGATTTCGTCTCTCGCCTCGCTGACACCTCTGGCAGCAAGAAACTCATCGCCGGACAAGTCATGGACATCGAGGGAGAGGGCGCGGAACTCAACAGATCGCAACTGAAGTTCATCCACCTCAACAAGACCTCCGCACTGCTCACCACTTCGATCGCCTTCGGTGGCATGTCTGCCGGATGCACCCCGCGCCAGCTCAAGGCGCTCGAAACCTTCGGCGAATCGCTCGGCCTTGCCTTCCAAGTCATCGATGACATTCTCGACGTCACGCAGACGACCGAGAAGTTGGGCAAGAGTGCCGGCAAGGACGCCGCCACCGACAAGGCCACCTACCCCGCCATCATCGGACTCGACGCCTCCAGACGCGAAGCCGTCAGGCTAACTCGACGGGCGAGTGAGGCGCTCTCGGTGTTCGGGAAGAAAGCCGATACGTTGCGCGCCATTGCGGATTACATGCTGAATCGGGATTATTGATATCGTCGACCCTCTTGTACTCCCCGGTGGATCGGGCGCTCCGCGCACGATGGGATAGGAAACGCGCCAGCGCATGCTTCTCGCGACCTCGATCGACAACCTGATACACAAAGCGCGGCGGACGCCGATTGAATTCACATCGCGCGCGGAGCGCCCGATCCATCGAACTATCCCCCAAAAAACTCCGCCAGCCCTTTGAGCTTTTCCTCGTCCGGCTCGTCGGCGGCCGCGATCGCCGCGCGCTGCAACTCGATCAGCTCGCCGATCCCCGTCTTGCTCAGCTCGAGCATCGCGTTCATTTCCTCTTCGGTGAAGGTGGCTTCCTCGCCGGCGCCCTGCATCTCGACGAATTCGAGGTCCTCGGTCATCACGTAGTTGAAATCGACCGTCGCGTCGCGGTCCTCGATGTAGCAGAGATCGAGAATCGGCTCGGTCTTGTAGACGCCCGCGCTCACCGCCGCCACGAGCCTCGTCAGCGGCGATTCCTTGAGCCTGCCCTCGGCGATAAGCTTGTTGAAGGCGATCGCGCAGGCCACAGCGGCACCGGTGACCGACGCCGTGCGGGTGCCGCCATCCGCCTGCAACACGTCGCAGTCGATCCATGCCGTCTTGCCAGGAAGTTTTTTCAGATCGACCACCGCACGCAGCGAACGGCCGATCAGACGCTGGATCTCCGAGCTGCGGCCATCGACCCTGCCACGCGAGATGTCCCGCGCCTTCCGCGAGATCGTCGAATACGGCAGCATCGTGTATTCCGCGGTCAGCCAGCCGCCGGCGACCTTCTGCTCCTTCATCCAGCGCGGGACGCCCTCCTCGACCATGCAGCTGCAGATCACGCGGGTATTGCCAAACGACACGAGAACGGACCCGGAGGCATGCGGAGCGATGCCGGGAAAGAAGGTGACGTCCCGAAGCTGGTCGTTTTCGCGGTCGTCGCGTCGTTTCATGGGATTTGCATAGCGGAGAACCTCCGTGCGCGCAAATGATTCGCCTTGCCACGGAAGGAAAAATCGCGCAATGGCTATCGCGCAACCTGTCCTGTGCTATATCTTACGCGGGCGCGTCGCCCTTCATGAAAGAACGCCTCGAAGAACTCGAACAATTCGCCATCGACGTCATCCTCGAACGCCGCAAAGGCATGAAGGCGGGGATGCTCCGGCTGTTCCTCAACGGAATGTCGCGCCTCTACGCCGGGATCGTCAGCCTTCGACTCTCGCTTTATCGCAACCGAGTCATGCGCGAGCACAATCTCGGTTGTCTCGTGATCAGCATCGGCAACCTCACGGTAGGAGGCACCGGAAAAACGCCTGTGGTCGAGAAATTCGCGAAAGCTCTGCAGGCAGGCGGACGCCGGGTCGCCATCCTCTCGCGCGGCTACAAGAGCGCGAAGCCTCCACTGCTCCGCCGGTTCAAAAACAAGATCACCGGCAAGGCTCACAGCGCCCCGCCCCGCGTCGTCAGTGCCGGCGGCGAGGTGCTCCTCGACTCGCGGATGGCTGGAGACGAGCCCTACATGCTCGCCAAGAACCTCAGCGACGTCGCCGTAGTCGTGGACAAGGACCGGGTGAAGGCGGGAATGCACGCCATCAACGAATTCCAAGCCGACACCCTGCTACTCGACGATGGTCTGCAGTATCTCCGCCTCAAGCACCGGCTCGACATCGTGCTCGTCGATCGCTACTCGCCGTTCGGCAACGAATACCTGCTGCCCCGAGGCACACTGCGCGAGCCGCCAAGGAACATCAAACGCGCTAGCTATATCTTCATCACCAAGTGTAGCGGCGAACCCAACAACGATCTCGTCGATCGTATCCGCAAATACAACCGCACCGCCGAGATCATCGAGTGCACGCACCAACCGCTCTATCTTCAGAACATCGCCACTGGCGAGCAGCTTCCACTCGAAAAACTGAACAACGCCTACATCGGCACCATCAGCGGTATCGCCGTCCCCGAGAGTTTCGAGGCGGGATTGAGAAAACTCGGCGCCAACATCGAGCTCACCCGCCGCTTCACCGACCACCACCGCTACTCGGAGGACGAAATCGACGAGTTCATCAATCGCTGCATCAACCGGGACGTCGACATGATCGTCACCACGGAGAAGGATTCCGTGCGCTTCCCCAAAGTCGAGAATCCGGACGTGCCGATCTATTTCCTCCGCGTCGAGATCGAGATCCTGACAAACCACGAAAGCTGGACCGACTGCGTGAACCGCATCTGCCGTCCGCGACCGATGGTGCCCGCGGGACGCTATTTCTAGCCGAGTAGAGCGGGAGGGCGTAGCCGAACTGGGAAGAGTTTGGCGCGGGAGCCGGCAGAGTCCCCGGCCAAAGTCTGCCGACTTCGGCTACATTGGCACTCGACAATCCCCCTGTCTGCCGCCAAGCGCCGCCCCTACTTCCGTTTCCGGATCACTTCCGCCCAGTCCTGATCGTCCCACCCAAGTTCGTTCCTCGCGAAGTTCTCCGCGTCGGACGGCTCGATAGAGGCCCAGCTGCGCATCACGTAGTCGATCCTCTGCTTTCTGACATCGGCGTCCGTGACGGCGTTCGCCCACGTCGCGGCAGCTTGGATGTCAGCGTTCACCAGCGTATTTGCCAGCCTGACTCGCGCACCATCGTATCTCGGATCGCCGGCCTCGACAGAAGCCAGCCACTGTGCAGCCTGATTGACGTTGTCGCCAACACAGCGAGCCGCCTCTTCCACAATCCCGTTTTCGATCAACCAGGTGAAATGTGCGCGTGAATTGAGTTCGACCTGCGTCCAGTTGTCCGTCGATTCGGTCGATGGGCGCATCGCCAGCAGAGCCTCTTTGCGGATCTTTTCATCTTCGATGGCAACCGCCCACGAGAGTGCCGCATCCATGTCGAGAGCCATCCAATTCCTCGCAACATGGTCGAACATCGAACGATTGACGTCTTTGAGGCCCGCTAGACGTTCCATCGCTGTCTGCCAATTCCCCGTCTTCCTCGCCTCGCGCACGAGAAACCACGTGCTCCCTCTCGGTCGGCGGGTTTTCGGCTCCACGACGACGCCGGCCTGGGACAGGTGCAGCCTTCCGGCCGCGGCTCGCTCGGCGAAATCCTCAAGCGCCGCCCATGTCCGATCGATCTCATCCGGCGTCGGCTCTCCGTGCGACCGTTCGATGTAGACACTGCGAAGCAGACCATTCCACGCGTCCGGCTCGTCGCTGAAGTCCTGCTCATCGAGCCAATCCCAGCAGGCATCAGGGTCTTCGACCGCCCACTGACAAACGAGTCCGGTGATGCGCTTGAGGCGCTCCTGAATCGGCCATTCTCTTTCCGCGAACTGAAGCGCCTTGCGGCGATCGAGTTCCGCAAGACGGTCGAAGGCAAGCTGGCGCTCGCGGGCCTTGGTTACCGCCACGAGAGCCACCGATTCGCCAGCATCAAGCCCCTCGAGAAACACCACCGATGCGTCGGGCGAGGACTCCGAAACCTTCCGCCACTCATTCCGTAACTGGCGGCCGGTCTCCCGGTCCGGAACGGGATCCTCCTTCATCTCGACCGGGCCGTCCGTGATGATTTTTCTCACCTTGTCAGGACCGTCGAGAGACATCCGGATCAACATGAGAACCAGCGCCGCCGACATCACTCCCGAGGCAACAGCTATCATGCGCATCCTCCTCATGGCAGCACTCCGAGTTCCTTCATCAGCTCTTCCGAGCCCGGATTCAACTTCAGCCGTTTTTCGAAATTCTCTGGGAAGCGACGCTTCGTCTCAAGGAGAAGTCTGACGGCGTTCGATCGGAAATCCTCCGTGTCGGCTTCAGCACGCTTCAAGACCGAAAGCACGTAAAACACCGTCGTTTTGCCAACGAGACCGTTAGCCAGCATCCAATCGGTGGCTTCCTTCGGCCGATGGGGAAACCACCCTTGCACAAGCCGGGAAATGGGGTCGGTGGTGTGCATTCTACTGGGATGAGGAGAAATCGACCGCAACCAGTCCGCGTGGCCGCGGGCATCGAAGGAATCGTCCATCTTCGGAGGAAATCCGAGGCGCCATGCGAGGCTGTAGTGCCGCTGGTTTGCCGGCAACTGATCCAGCCACGCCTTGCCATCCTGCCAATCAACTCTTCGCCACGACTGAAGCACGGCTCCATGAACCTTCCGCTTCTCCAGAGGCGAAGGGAGCTCACGCTCGATGAGTTTCATCGCATAGTGGAAGTCCTCGGTCGTTCGGAAGTCGTGGGTGGCCGAAGAGAAAGCGAAAAGGTACTCCGGCTCGTTTTTCGTCTCCTCGAGCTCGATCATCAGATCGAGTGAAGCTTTCACGCCGTGTTTCTTGTAGACCTCGTCAAGGAGGGCATCCGCGAAGTTCTCGGCAATCTCTTCGTTATTCGTCAGTTGAAGCGCTCCAGCGGATATCGTTTTCCTCGCCCAATCCAAAGCCGCATCAAAATCGCGCCGCACCCAGTGCTGAAGTGTTCTCTCAATCGTCCGGCCCCATGGATTGAAGGGAGGGGCCACTCGGAGGCGGTTCGACATCACCTTCATGGCCCATTCAAGTGCTACAGCGGGCTCAAGTTTGCCCCACTCCCAACACAGGTCTTCGCGCTTGCTTCCCAGTCCACTCCCAAAGTGTTCGAGGCGCGCAATGATCGTCTCGTTCCACATCGCGTCCATCAATCGCAGCGCTTCGCCAGACTGCTCGTCGCGGATCTTCTCGAAAAGCAACCTGCAACGCGACTTGTCCAGCTCCGAGAGTGGCCTCGATAGCAACTCGCCAAGGGCGGCGACGATCTCGTCGACGGTCTCGGGTGGTTTCTTCGGTGAAATCGATGCCACGATTTCGGTTGGCGCTTTCGATTCCGCCACCATGTGCACCGCCGCCTCCGATTGGGACTCCGATTTCGTGCTTTCTTCCTCGGAACGAAGGCTCGCGATCAGTGGAAAGCTGCCGACCGCAAACGTTCCCAGCGCACCGAGTCCGGCGTATCGGAGGAAGGAGGCGGCCGCAATGGTCGAGCCCGCAACCTGCTCCACCGCTTTCGTTGCGACGACCGCCGAGAACGATGACGGAACGCTGATTCCCGCCGATGCCGTCCGCGATCCTAACGTTGCCCCCAGCAGCACTGCGCCAACCACCACATCCCTCGCACGCAGTTTTGCACGCAACCGGACGAGCGCACGCTCGACGCGTTTCCGTGCCGCCGATTCGCTCACGCCAAGGGCATCCGCGAGGTTCTTCGACTTTCGGCCTTCAAGAAATCGCAGAACCAAGGCCTCGCGGTCATCGGCACGCAGCCGTGCCATGGCATCGTCGACGATGGGCGAAAGCGCCTCCCACGCATCGGTTTCGGGTAGTTGATCGAGTTCAAGCATGGCGGCGGCAGTCCGTTCGCGGGCCCTTCTTCGCTTTTCCGCACGCATGACGTCGCCGGCCCGAAAGGTCGCCGCCCGGTGCAGCCATGCTCCGATGCGCTCGTCGGCGCGCAGCCGATGCATCCGACGCGCGAATTTGGTGAACACGTCCTGCGTCACTTCCTCCGCGAGCATCCGATTGCCGTCGCACCGCCGAAGCGCCGCGCCGAAGACGACGGGGATGTAGAGCTCGACCAATCGGTGAAAGGCCGATTTATCGCCGTGCTCGGCAAATGCCCGCATCAGGCGCGGCGCTTCTTTCTGAGGCTCGTGCATGGATTCACTCATAGAAAGGCGGTGGCCGCTCTAGTGTGACATGTTTCTTGACCGAGCGACAATCGCCTTGCCGCTTCCCTGCCAGCCCAGCTAACCTCGCCCCCATGAGGACGTTCCTTTTCGCGCTCGTTTTCACGCCCCTCGCGGCACTCGGACAGGAAATCAGTCCCAAGAAGGTCTATCCACCTTTCGGGATCGGTCCCACCGGCATTCACGCCACCATCGAAAAGGACCTCGTGGTCACCGTGCAGAGCATCGTGCCGGACTCTCCTGCCTCGAAGACCGCGATCAAATCAGGCGACGTCATTGTGAAAGCGAGCAAGTGGACGCTCGAGGTGCCCGATCCCCGGGTTCCGCTCGGCCGGGCCATCGGCGCAGCGGAAGCGGCGGACGGGAAGTTGACGCTAACGGTGAAACGCGGCGAAAAGCTGGGGCAATTCAACCTCCAGCTCGAGAAGCTCGGTGCCTACAGCGACACATGGCCGCTCAAGTGCCCGAAGTCGGACGCCATCGTCGCAAAGACCGCCGAATACATCATCGCATCACAACAGGAGGACGGATCCTACAAGTTCGGCGAATCCCGCGCGATCGGCACCGACCTGAATGGATGCCTCGCCAGCCTGTTTCTTCTCTCCATCGGCGAAAATCGCTTCGCCAAATACGTCCGCAAACACGCCCGACTCGTCGCGAAGCAAGCGAGCGAAAAACCGACTGGCAGTAGCTGGCATCTCGGATACCAGGGAATTCTCCTCGCCGAGTACTACATCGAAACCGGTGACCGCCAGGTGCTGGCGGGTCTGCGTTCGCTTTGCAATCGCGCCATCGAAACCATGGCGGCCGGCGGCTGGGGACATGGCGGAATCCCGAACCCAGGCTACACCCAGAGCGGGCTGATGAATTCGGCAGGGATCCCCGTGCTCACCACGTTGATTCTCGGCCGCGAGTGCGGCATTCCGGTGAACGAGGAGAAGTTCAACGACGCCGTCAAATTTCTCTACCGCATGGCGGGTCACGGCTGTGTCTGCTACGGCGACCACCGGGCCGAACTCTGGTGGCCGAACACGAATGGACGCAACGCGAAGACGGCGTGCGCTTTTGCGCTGCTCCCGGAGCCCCGGTTTCAGAAAGCCGCCGAACATCTCGGTCTGCTCGTCGCAGATTCCTACTACAAACCCGAATTCGGACACACCGGTGGCGGATTCAATGTGATGTGGCGGGCGATGGGATCGGTTCACGCCCCGGAGGCGCGCAAGTCGCACCTACAGCGCCAGATGAGAGGGCTCGCGTGGTACTACGATCTTTGTCGGCAGCCCAGCGGTGGCTTTTCCATGCCGCCGACACCGCCCGACAACGCCCGCTATTCAGGTCTGAACTGGGGCACCGGCGCGGTCGCGCTCACCTACACCGCCGCACGCAAGTCACTGCGCATCACCGGAGCCCCGCCTCGAGATCGGCGATCGAAAAAAACGAAAAAGCTGACCTTCGAGTGGGGTACGCCGGGCGATCTCGTCTTTTTGTATACCGACGATCCCCGTGGATTCGGCGAGGAAACCGCGCCTCCTCATGTCGTCTACGACAAGCTGATCGGGAAGGAAAAAGCGGAGACGCCACTGAGTTTTGTCGCCAAGCACCTGCTTCACTACAGCCCCCTCGTGCGCAGCTGGGCTGCGAAGAATCTTCGCGAACGCAAGAACGAATCCACCGCGGTCGTCGCGATTCTCAAGAAGGCGCTCGGCCATGAGGATCCGCGCGTCCGGCGCGCCGCCTTCGACGCGATCTCCGGATACGACAACTGGGGGCGTCCCATGAAACGGCCGTTTCCGCCTGACGTCGTGTCGAAGGAATTCCTCGCCGGCATCGTGAAGACACTGGCCGATCCGGAATCGGCATGGTGGGAAATCGATGGCGCGCTCTTCGCACTCGGACGGGCCGAGCCCAAGGACATTCGCTCCGCCATGAAGGCGATCGACAAGTACGCCGCACACGAAGAATGGTATCTTCGCGAAGCCGCCTTCTGGGCGCTCGCGGGCATCGGCAAGACGATGTCACCCAGCGAGTTCAACCGGCTGACCGCGATCTACGACACTTCGACACACGTCTTCGCACGATCTTCCTACGACGCCGGATTCCGGCAAGTTCTGAAGTCGGATCACGTGCGCTTGACTGCAGCCACCAAGGACACGGCTGCCGGGCATTTCGGACGCACGCTCCACAGCGCACTGATCGCCGACGGCTATGGCGTGGGTGGCATCCACGAGGCGGCTCACCGGACGATGATGGCGCTCGGTCATTTCAATCCCGACATCTACGGTCTCCTCATTGACGACTTCGCCAAGTATCTGAAATCGTGGGAGCCCTACTACCAGCACAGCGTCTGGCTCATCAGCGGCAGCAAGTGGCAGCCCGGACTCCTCAAGGTCATGGAAGGTCTCGGCAAGAAAGGCAAGCCGATCGCCGTCGAACTCGCCCGCATTCGCGACGGTTTCGAAGAGTTCGACGCCAAGCGCATCGGCGGGGAAGGCAAGAACCTCAAGGCCAAGATCCACAACGCCATCGTCCTCTGGGAAACCGCCCACGGGAAAATCCAGTAATCATCACACCCTGTGTGATGCCTCGGCGCGATGCCCCCCGACCCCCAACTCTCCGCTTCCGCCGCGAAACTCGCGCTCAAGGAAGTCGCTTCCCCCGCCAAAGCCGCCGCAGCGCAGCGGTTCTTCAAGACGGCCGAGGGCGAATACGGGGAAGGCGATGTCTTCATCGGGGTCACCGTTCCCGATCAGCGGAAAGTCGCGAGGCAGTTCCGCGAGATGCCGCTGAAGGAAGTCGAGATCCTTCTTCACGACGAAATTCACGAATCCCGACTCGTCGCGCTGTTCATCCTCGTTCATCAATTCGAACGCGGTGACGAGGCCCAGCAGGGAAAGGTCGTCCATGCCTATCTCGCAAATCTGGACTACGTGAACAACTGGGATCTCGTTGACAGTTCCGCGCCCAAGATCCTCGGCCCGTGGCTCGAAAACTGCGACCGTAAAATCCTCTTCGATCTCGCCGCCTCCGGCGACCTCTGGCGCGAGCGGGTCGCCATGCTCACCTGCCTGCATTTCATCAAGAACAACGACTACAAGGACGCCCTCTTCATTGCCGAAGCCCTTCTCGGCCACGATCACGATCTCATCCACAAAGCCGTCGGCTGGATGCTGCGTGAAATCGGCAACCGCGACCTCCCGACGCTCGAACGCTTCCTCAAACCCCGCTATAAGAAGATGCCACGAACGATGCTACGCTACGCCATCGAGCGCATGGACGAATCAAAGCGGAAAGCCTATTTGAAAGGAAAGGTCTAGGCAGGTCATCCTGAGGGAGACACGACCGAGGGACGACACCCACCTCGTAGCGTGGCGGAATTGGTGACAATTCCGAGAGTCCGACGTCCGCCACTCACCCCCCTCTCAGAAAAGCTCGGGCGCACCACTCGACGCCTCCTCAAAGCCGTCATCCGCCGGCCGATCATCCCGCGCGGCTGCCGCCTTCGCGAGCACGTCACAGCGCTCGTTCTCCCGATGCCCCACATGCCCGCGCAGCCACTTGTAGCTGACCTCATGCGGCGCGGCGGCCTCGATCAAGCGCTTCCACAGATCGATATTCTTCACCGCTTCGCGGTTCGACTTGATCCAGTTGCGCCGTTGCCAATTTGTGATCCACCCCTTCGTCATCGCGTCGACCACATACCGTGAATCCGAATGGACCACGACACGACAGGGTCCCGTCAAGGCACGCAACCCCTCGACAATGGCCATGATCTCCATCCGATTATTCGTCGTCTTCAGAAATCCCCCGCTGATCTCCCGGCGTTTCCCATCGCAAAGCAGCACTGCCGCATACCCCCCGGATCCAGGATTCCCCAGCGCAGAGCCATCGGTGTAGATGGTGACGTCTTTCAAGATTCGGATGCATACCATGCTTCCCGAATCTTCACCAGCGTGGGAAGCGGAACCCGTAGCATTCAGCGCCATACCTCACCTTGGATGGCACTCAAGCAATACACGCAAACAGCGCGGACCGCCTCGACGATCCGCGCTGCCCGCGTGCTTATCCACTGCTATTTGTCTTGTTCGGCTTCACCCATTCCTCGGGCGCGCCGAG
>CAJIAN010000748.1_pt1 | contig 11659 bp, 7 predicted proteins | sample 9199061 | NCBI WGS metagenome assembly CAJIAN01 (sample SAMEA7708264, study PRJEB35096) | sediment metagenome | biome: marine neritic benthic zone biome [ENVO:01000025]; feature: sediment [ENVO:00002007]; material: shallow marine sediment [ENVO:03000034] sea grass bed [ENVO_01000059] ...
CATCGGCAAACGTAAGATGAATGTGCGCCCCATGCTCCCACATCCCCCTCCAGTCGCCGGCGCAAAGCGCCGCCTTCTCCTAGGTGCGACCGCTGCTTGCCTGGGACTCCCCTCGCTATCATCCGGCCAGTCGAACGAGGTCATTCTCCAGTATTTCAACACGAACTGGAAAGAGATCGAGTACCGCATGCCGGAGATCGCCGAGGCCGGCTACACCTCGCTCTGGCTCCCCCCGCCGTTCAAGGGCGCGTCCGGGACCTTTTCCGTCGGGTATGACACCTTCGACCGCTTCGATTTGGGAGACAAAGACCAGATGGGTACGGTTCCCACCAAATACGGAACGAAACAGGACTTACTCGACTTGGTCGAAGTCGCCCACCGGTTCGGACTGCGTGTCTACTTCGACAACGTCATGGCCCACAACGGCGGGCCTCTCGACCACGTCGAGGCGTCGGTTCTCTTCCCCTCGACACCCGGATTCGTGCCGGAGGACTTTCACCTCGTGCGCCGCAGCGATGGCGGCTGGCGAAAGGCCACCGACGACATCAACTATCAGGACGAGTGGCAGGTGCTCAATCGGAACCCCTTCGCGTGGGATATCGCTCAGGAGAATCCGAACACGAGCTTCAATCCCAATGGCTCGACCGAAGGCCAGAATCATCCGAAATGGGTTGGAGTCCGTCATGCGGGTCAGGCCCATCTGTATCTCGACAACGACCTGACCGTCGCCACGAATGGTCAGGGGCTGGATGTCCACACTTTTGCGGACAAAGAACCCTTCGAGGATGTCGGCTACGGAGCGAACGACACGGGAGCGGGTAACGGTCGATTCGACTGGGACGATGTGAACGGCGACGGTCAACACGATGCGGGAGAAAACAGCGAACCATTCACCGACACAGGCGTCGATCCGACGAATCCCGCACGTCGCACCGCAACCTGGGGATTTGGAGATGGAGTCTACAACATGGGCGACCCCGTTCCCGAAGACGTGAATCAGATGCTCTTCAGGCAGATTCGCTGGTTCGTCGATACGGCGAAAGTCGATGGGTTCCGCCTCGATGCGGTGAAGCATGTGCCGTCCTACTTCTTCGGAGAACAGTCCAACGCCAACAAGGATTTCTCGAATGCGGGCTATACCGGGGTAATCCAGGAACAGTTCAACGTAACCCATGGATACGACGACTGGAGCAATCATCGCGATACCACTTTCACCAACGGCGCTCCACGCAACGACGCTCTGCTCTACGGCGAGCACCTCGGTGCTCCTCCAGGTCAGGATGGCTACTTGAACGCGGGAATGCGGATCGCGAACGACGACTTCGTCAATCGCGTTGGCGGATTTGGCGGAATTGGAAACAACCTCAGCGGGTTCGACCAGCGGGGCTTCGCCACGTTCAACAGCAACGTTGGACAGGGAATGATGTACTGCATGAGCCACGACAACACGTCGATTGGCGGCAGCGATCGGCCTGCGGCACACAAGTACATGCTCACCCGCGAAGGCATTCCCATCGTCTACACCGACGGCTACAACGAAGCGAACGACTTCCCGAAGAAGGCCATGGTTCCGTTTCTCGGACAATTCAACGCCGACTGGGTGACCGGACCTCTGAAGGTGAGACGCGACTTCGTTCGAGGCGAGCAGATCCCGAAGTGGTCCGGCGAGAACTTCGTCGCCTACGAGATGCGTGACAAGCGCGAGAACGGCTCGATGAGCGATGCCTCGGGCACCATCCTCGCGGTGATGATGGCACGGAACTACATCCCCAATGGTCAGTGGGAGGATTTTGTCACCACCTTCCCGGAAGGAGCCAGGCTGCGGAACTACTCGGAGCACGGCGGCCCCTTCTTCGCCAAGGTCGAGAATGGGCGCATCCGCGATCTCGGTGGCGGAACGATCCTCGCGCCACCCGGAGGCTACTTCGCTTTCTCCTACGACAACCCCGACGAACCCGAACTCTGGCAGGGCTACGCCCCGCGTGAGGAAATCGAGATCTACCAGTGGGACTCGAACGCCATGGAGTATGCCCGCGCTCCGACAATGACCTACCGGCGGCGAGACGGAGAGGACGGCGACGACAACTACGACTTCGACGTGACGATCCCGCGCATCACTGATGGGACGAACCTCCGCTTCCTAGCTCGCGCCGATGGCGGCGCGGAAAACGTCCTCATCAAGCTCGACGGCGGTATCGACATCAATTCGCAGATGAACTTCGGGCCGCAATCCGGTGATCTCCGCGACAACCGCCCCGGAGAGTCGATTGAGATGTTCCTCGGTTACGAGCAGATGAAGTTCGTCCAGCGGGTTGCGGAGAAGTTCGCGGCGCGAAACGTCTCGCGAAATATCACCGGATCGCCGGGTTGTGAAACCTACGAGGCGACGATCGGATCGAGCGGTTTTTCGGTGAACAACGGCAATGGCGAGAACACTTCGACCGGAACTGCCAACTGGCTTTATCACGATCCTGCCGAAACGAACCAGATTTCACCAATGCTCCAGTTCACTCCAGCTCCACAGTCGGCCTCTGGTCAGACGATCACTCTGTGGCTCAAGGTCGGCTACGAGAATGACATCGACGCCGCCCACGTCTACTACACGACGGACGGGACGTCCTACCCGGAGGGACTCGCCGGTGTCGCGAAGGACGACACGCAGGTCGAGGATTTCAGCTACAGTGCTGACGGAGATGATGATGGAACGGGACAGACACAATGGTGGAGTGCGACGATCGGCCCGTTTCCAAACGGCACCGTTCTCCGATACAAGATCGGAGGTTACGACCGCGTAGCACCCTCCCGATTCACGACGAACACGCGATCTTCCATCCTGAAGGAACGCATGGAGACTCAGTTCGAAATCACCGACTTCAATGCGGAAACCGTCGACTACTATCCTCACAACAACTACGGCACGATGGCGACCGGATTGAAAGAGGGGTTCCACGTGCTCCGCACGCGTGCATTCCTGAATCGGACGGGGCAGGCGTCGATCTTCAAGACCCAGACGCAGACCTTCTACTATGATGCCCAGCCACCGTCAGGAGATGTTCTCTTTCCGCGCGAGAACGACACGCTCGGTGGCTCCACCTACGGAGTGGTGGCCCTCAGCGACGCCACCGTCAGCGAAGTGTGGTTCCGGATCACCGATGGCGACGCGACCAACGACGATGCAGCGACCGGAGAGGATAACGGCAACGAAGCGTGGGCTCGTGCGACGGAGGTTTCCCAGCCGACTCAAACGGCGGGCACATCGTTCTCGAAGGAATGGCGGTTCGACTACGAGAACATCCCGAGCGTCGGAGCGGCTGCCATCGAAGTGCGGTTCAAGGAGCCTTCCTCGGATCCCGACAACAGCAACAACGATCCTGTTTCCGGCAACTACGCTCGTGTGATCCGGAACGTCTCCACCGGCTTCCCGGCGAATTTCCGAATCGCCTTCCCTGCAATGGACGGCGAGACCGTCGACGACACCTACGTTCTCAAGGCGATCTACAATAATTCACTCGCGGCGGTCGTCGGTGAATTCTCCATTTTCATCGCGAGCACCGTCTCCGGCGAACCCGTGAACGAAGTTCTTCAGGATCCTTCGGGTTATTCCATTGTCCCCGAGAATGCTGGCGAGGATGCTCTCGCTTTCACCCTGCCAAATCTCTACAACGGCGATCCCGATTTCCTGCACCACATCCGTATCGTCCATCAGCGTGGTGGGGTCACGCTGTCCGATACCCGGCTCGTCAAAGCGCAGCCAGGCCCCCTCCCCGATTCCGACGGTGACATGCTTCCGGACTTCTGGGAGCTGCTCTACGGACTCGACTCGAACAACCCGGATGGCGTTCACGGCGCCAACGGTGACTTCGATTTCGATGGAATCACCAACTTGGCTGAATACCTCGGCAAGACCATCCCGATTACCAGCGACGTCGCCGATTTCCCCATCCGATCAATCGCGAGAAACCCCGACGGCTCGATCACCTTGGAATTCCCCGTTCACTTGAACCGAACCTACGCCATCCAGTATTCCCACAATCACGAGGACTGGTTCCAAGCCGGAGCCCCCATCACCGTTCTCGCTGAGAATCCCACCTTCCTATGGCGGGATGACGGCACCACAACGTCTCCAGAGCCATGGAATGCGGACGCGAGATTCTACCGGATCGAAATCGGGCTCCCGCAATGACCGACCCGTATCCCGTCCGGCCCTTTGAATTCCCCGTGCGGGCCGAAGTGACTGTTCCCGGCTCGAAAAGCATCACCAATCGCGCCCTCATACTTGCGGCGCTCGCCGATGGCACCAGCCGCCTCGAGAACTGTCTCTTCAGTGAGGACACCGAGATCATGGTGGAGGCCCTTAGAGCGCTCGGATTTGCGATCGAGACCGATCCGCCCCGGCGAACCATCGTCGTCCGCGGACTCGGCGGCAGGATTCCGAGTTCCAAGGCAGAGATTCATGTGGGCAATTCGGGAACTTCGGCCCGCTTTCTAACCGCGTTCTGCTGCCTTGGGAACGAGGGAAGCACCTATGTTCTCGACGGTGTCGAGCAGATGCGCCAGCGCCCGATCAAGGACCTCGTCGACGCCCTCTCGCAACTCGGCGCACAAATCGAGACGACCGGTGGCTTCTTCCCGATCACCATCCGATCCAACGGACTGCGCGGCGGACTGGCCTCGATCGACTCCATGGCGAGCAGCCAGTTCGTGTCTGCTCTCCTGATGGTCGCGCCCTACGCCCAATCGGATCTGACGATCAAGCTTGAGAATCCCGATCTGCGCCGCACCTATATCGACATGACTCTTGAGATGCTCGTGCAATTCGGCTTCGCACGTGAAGGCATCGAGGCGGGTGATGATCGCTACACGATTTCGCATGGTCATGGGTACGCGCCGAAACCCCGCGGCTATCTCGTCGAGGGCGATGCCTCTGCCGCTTCCTACTTTTTCGGATTGCCACTCGTCGTTACAGGCGCGATTGAGATCCACGGTATCACCAAAGATTCGCTCCAGGGAGACACCGAGTTTGCCTCCCAAGTCGAACATTGCGGTGCGACGGTGGACTGGAAAGATCGATCGGCCCTGTGTTCTTTCACGGCAGACGAAGCCAGGCCTTTCAAAGGGAGCTTCTATGCTTTCTCCGATACATTTCTGACGGCAGCCGCCATCACACCCGTGCTTGATGGAAGTTCTCGCATCGAAGGGATCGAGCACACCCGGCACCAGGAATGTGATCGGGTGGCGGCCATGGCGGACGGGCTGAAGCGAGTTGGCCAGGAGGTGACTGAGGAACCGGCATCGCTCACTGTCGATCCAAGACCACTCCTGCCTGCGGAAATCGAGACCTTCCACGATCATCGCGTCGCCATGAGTTTCGGGGTTCTCGGCTGCCGTGATGCGATGCAGAACGGTGAACCTTGGCTGACCCTGCGGAATCCCGGCTGCTGTGCGAAGACGTTTCCGACCTTCTTCGACGCACTGGAGAAAGTGCGCATGCAGAGCGAAGCCGCCTCACGCGATTGACCAAAAGAGAACCCCCGCGCCAGTGCAACCAATCACCAACGCGGGGGTAAGTCCTCAACACATTAACTCAACTCAACACCTACTCGACGGTCGAATTCACGCCGTATGCAGAATTCGTGCCGATTTTCTGCATATCGTTTGCAATGAACAGGTTGCAATCGGCTAGAAAGCGAGCGACACCCCGAGATTCGCCCTGAATTCCTCTGAATCCCGGTTAGCGGCCTGGCCGTTCGCCAAGTAGTCGGCCCGACCGCTGAGACGAATGCGGTCATTGAGATACCATTCGAACCCAAGACCAGCCCTCGGCTGAAACTCTTCATCGAAAAAGTCGTATTGGGCGGCGGCCTCGACCGAGCAGGCGAGCCGATCATCCCAGCGTCCCCCGATCGAGACTCGCGGGCCATGGAGATTCACTTCCTCCTCGAAGAGTTCGCAGGAAAGGTCTCGACGTTCATCGGCAGACAGCGGAGCGCGAGTGAACCGCGAGATCTCGGAACCGACAGTGTCCCTGTCGAAGATATGGACTTCACCCGCATAGCCGATTCGCAAAGCGGGACGGACTCGCTTTGCGCTGACCACGGTGTAATCGAGAGTCACCTCAGTCCCCCATCCCTCTCCGACTTCGTCGTCCAACAAGGTGACCTCCCGCAGATAGGCGGAGACATCGAGAAAAATCCGCGGGGTGATCGGAATTCCCGCCTGCAGTTGGAGTTTGTGCTGCCGTCCATCTAACGCCTCGACCGTCAGCGTGTCCACGGCCCGCTCGTTGATATCCAGTTCCAGTCCCAGTGACAAACCGCGCCGTCCCCGCAGATTCAGTTCGGCACCGAAAAGGAAATCATCCTCGCTACCTCCCACGCCGACGGCACCGTTTGCCTTGTTGCCGAGTTGTCGTTCGAGCGATACGCCCCCCTCGTGGCGATTCGAGTTGCGGTCTCTGAGAACAGTGTCCCCGTCGAGCCGGATGAAGTCGTGGCGCCCCCATGCCCAGAGCCGCCAATCATTCCACTCGGGGCTTCGCAGGTGTTCGGTGAGCCGGTAGGCTTCGCCTTCGTCGACGTTGGTGAAAAATCCATCGACCTCCACTTGGCCGCTGAGATCGCGATGCAGACTTCTCAGTCCCGCGACCGCTTCCCGCCGGACATCGGCCGAGTAACTCGATTCCCCGACGATCTCCCCGTATGCTTCCTCTGCATCGTCGAAATGGCGTTCCGCGTAGAGCGCGTGAGCAAGATCCAGCTGCCCGGGAAACTGCCCCTCGGGAAAATGGCGGGATTTGATCGCCTGCAATCGATCGACCGCCTCACCGGTTCTTCTTTCGAGGAGTTTGTCCTCTGCGGCGTGGATCTCGTGCATGACCGAGTCCTCGGCAGCCACCGCGAAATTCCCGAGGCTTGTCACCCCAAGCACGCAGAAGATCAGAGCCAGTCTTCCCGCGAGAAGACGGTGGTTATTGAGCATTTTTGTCGGATGGTTGGTGGTTGGTCCCGCACCCTCGTCCAGATTTCCAGAATCCGCAAAAAGGTTGGACCGGGAAAAGGAAACCCCCGCGCCAGTGCAACCAATCACTAACGCGGGGGTAAGTCCTCAACACATTAACTCAACTCAACACACATTCGACGGTCCAATTCCGGCCGTATGCAGAATCATTGCAAAAAAATGCGGGAATTCTCTCCTCACGCACGCCCCCATGATCCAAGTCATTGAATTTCTGGCGGTTATCACCTCCGCTCTCTACGGCGTTCTTCTTGCTGGGCGCAATCGTATGGACGCCGTGGGCGTCATCTCGATTGCTTTCGCCGTCGCCTTCGGCGGGGGCACACTCCGCGATCTTTTTCTCGACCGCCATCCGCTGTTTTGGATCGCCAACGACCACTACGCGATCATCGTCTTCGGTATCGGACTGGTTGGCGCGCTCATTCCGGCAGCCGTCACCCGACTTGGAAAGCACCTCGCGATTCCAGACGCCCTTGGCATGGGGCTCTTCAGTGTCACCGGTGCCGTTTTCGCCATCGAGGCGGGAACGTCGCCGTTCATCGCGGCGCTCCTTGGGACGATCACGGGAACGTTCGGGGGCGTGATCGGCGATGTGATCTGCAACAAGGTGCCGGATCTGTTCAAGAGCACAACACCTCTGTCCGCCACCTGCGCATTCGCTGGCGCCTGGGTCTACCTGATGGTTGCCATGATTCCCGGGCAGGAAACGCTTGCTCTCGTCTCCGGAGTCGCCGCGACCTCTCTGCTTCGTCTTGCGGCGATTCGCTGGAACATCCGCCTCCCGGCGCCGTTCCCAGATGGGCGCTAGAGGAAGTCGCTCACTCCGACACCCGGCTCGGCCCCGACCAGCAGATAGAGATGCCGGTCGTCTTCCCATGCGACGGTTTCGAGGCCGTTCGTCTTTCCGGGCCGATTCAGCTTTTCGATATCGGGCAGCTTCGCGACCGCCGATCGGTCGATGACAAAAAGATGAACGACGCTTCCCTCGGTGTCGCCCTTCTTCATACAGAACATGGAAACCTTGTGGGGACCCCAGTTCACGATGGTGCAGCCCATGCCGTCGAGCTGGGCGATCTTGTCGGGAAGTTCGCGCAACCCGGGTGCCGATTGCTGCGTCACCCATTCGTTGAGATCCGAAAGGTCGTTCGCGAAATGCGCGAGTTCGAACTTGCCGTTGGCAAACTCCGTGACGCCCTCGCACAGGCATCCATAGGTGCCACCCTTCTGATCGAGAGAGGCGAGTTCGGTTCCCCGTCCGTTCTGCTGCATGAGGAAGAACACGCCGATGAGGAGAACCGCCGCAGCGGCGGCCAACCAAGTCATCATCGGGAATGACGTCGTCCGGGCCGGAACAGCAGCCTCGGCAAGCGACTCGCGCAGCCCGTCCGGGATAGCGATCGCCTTCATCTTGCGCCCGATAGCATCGTCGAATGCACACTCCTCCTCGTACCACGCGCGCAATGCGCCGTCGGATTCAAGAAGATCGAAAGCCTCGCACAGCTCGGAATTATCGGATCTTCTCGCAATCTCTTCATCGCCGGGTCGAGTCCCGGAGAGGAGCAGCTTTGCTTTTTCAGGTGTCATCTGTGGTGCGTGTCGTCGTGATTGTTACCGTGATCCTGCTCGTTCGCTGTCACGTTCAAGAGTCGCCTCCGCCTTTTTCGCGGCCCGTGCAAGGAAGTCGCGGAGCTGGGCTTTGCCACGGGAGATTCGCGACATCACCGTGCCAATCGGCACGTCGAGAATCTCGGCGATTTCCTTGTAGGAATGCTCCTTGAGATAGAAAAGTTTCAGGGCCGCCTGGAATTTCTCGTCCACCCGCGAAAGAGTTTCGACGACGATGTCGGCGTCCATCGATTCGATGATTTTGAGATCCAAAACTGGGAGTTCATGCTGCACTTTTTCCATGTCGATGTGAGGAAACTTGGTAACGCGGCGTCGCGAACCGAGGAACTCCCGGTGAAGCGTGGTGAACAGCCAACTCTTCACTTTCCTGGCATCGCGCAACTGGTGCCCTTTCTGCGCCCAGCGAAGAAACGTCTGCTGGGTCAGATCCACCGCATCCGGCTCGTTTTTCGCGAGGCTGTATGCGAAGCGGTAGAGCGGCTGATAGTAATCATCAACCAGTTGCTGCGTGTCAATACTCACAGGAATAGATTCGTTCGCACGCTTCCTTCGGGCGCGCAAACGCTTCGTAGCCACACGGGGCGTGGGACCGAACTCGGCAACGAGAACACTCACACCGTTGGGAGTGATGAACTTTCGATCCTATTCCCAGCAGCTGACACCCTCCCGGCGAACTCGGCAATCGAGGCGGGATTGAGATCCCCGCCTTCGATGATCTCCCGGGCTCCGGCAAAGAGCTTCTTCCGCGATTTTCGGTACGCGGGATCGTAGTGATCGACTAGGAGAGCCCGGACAAGTTCCGCCCACGAACCGGCATCAATCAACGCGTTCCAGTGGTCGATTCGACCTGCCGGATGCAATTGCCGAAGCTGCCCGAGTTTCTCCGTGAGTTTCTCAGGCTGTTCGCTGAAATGATCATAGGAGTCGAGAAGAAACCAGGTCCGCGCCTCAAGATCGATCGAGAGTTCGATCACCGTGCCCGTCTTGATGGCGTCCCACACCCGGGCCGGGATCTGGCAGGTGCCGATCCGGTGACTCTCTGATTCGACGAAGATCGGCTTCGACGGGTCGAATTCATGGAGTCGCTGCCGGAGAAGATTCTCGAATCTCTTCTGTGACGGTTGGGGCGATCCCGGTTCGTCACCCAGCAAAGATCCCCGGTGATTTGCGAGGCCTTCGAGATCGAGCACCTGCTCACCGCGTTCCGCCATCGTGCGGAGGATGCGCGTTTTTCCGGACCCGGTCAGGCCTGCAAGCACGACGAACTGGAAACCAATACATGGGAAGGCCTCCGTCAGCCACTTCACGACCTCCCGGCGATGGGCGCGATAGCCGCCGTCGAGAACACCAACCCGCCAACCCACCGACGATAGAATGGTGGCCAAACTCTGGGATCGCATTCCACCCCGCCAACAGTAAAGAAGCGGAAAATATCCGGCATCTCTGTCCGCGAAGTGATTCCGGAGATAGGATGCCGCGTGTTCCGCGATGTAGGCCGCCCCTTCACGTCGGGCGAGGAAGGTGCTTGTCTGTTTGTAGGTCGTCCCGATTTCCGTCCGTTCCTCGTCCGAAAGCACCGGCAGATTCACCGCGCCTTCGAGATGATCGTCTTCGTACTCCGACGGGGATCGAACGTCGATGATTTCGCTGAAGCGATCATCGATCTCGTCGACGGAAATGATGACGGGTTCGCTGATCACGAACCATGCCTCGCAATCCGCATTTGCACAATGCCTTCATCGCTTCCAATGGTATGCGTTTTTAGCGATGCACGCCGTTGTAACAGGAGCTGGCCTTGTCTGCGCCGGTGGGCGTAGGCCCCCCGAACTCGCGCAGCGGGTGCGCGAGCGCATCGTCCCCGCAGAGCGCATGGGCTTCCAGTGCGGCAGTGGGGCCTTCGACGCCATTGCCTGCGCCGTCGATGAACCCGCACTTTCGGAAGTGGATCGACGGGTCGGTGCAAAGGCCGATCGAACGGTTCGACTGGCACTTGCCGCGGCGCGGGATGCGTGGCAGCAGGCCGCCCTCGATAGCCGGTGCGTGGATCCGGCGCGGATCGCGGTGATCGCTGGCACCTCACGGGGACCGAGCCAGAAATGGAACGAGGCATTCGCGCGCAGCGCCTCCGGGAAGCGCATGCTCCCCACGCTCTCGGCGACGAGCACGCTCGCCGCCCTCAGCGGAGCGCTGACCCAAGCCCTCGGGACGCAGGGCCCGGCATTCACCGTATCGGCAACCTGCGCGTCCGCGGCACATGCCATCGTTCAAGGCATTCTCCACCTCAAGGCGGGACTGGCCGACATCGTCATCGCTGGCGGCAGCGATGCCCCCGTGAACGCATTCGTCATGTCACAGATTCAGGCCGCAGGCTTGCTGGCCGAACACGAAGATCCAAAGCAAGCCTGCCGACCATTTCATGTGGCGCGCAATGGACTGGTTCCCGGTGACGGTGCCGCGTTTGTCGTTCTTGAGCGGACCGACACCGACGCCATTCCAATCGGTGGCATTGCCGGCTTTGCCACCGCTACGAGCCATGCGGGAAAGACGGGCGTCGAATCCGACGGCAACGTCATCGCCTCGGTGATGCGGCAGGCACTCGACTCAGCAGGGATTGCCGGCGATCAGATCGACTACATCAACGCACATGGAACCGGGACGCTCGCCAATGACGAGGCGGAGGCGCGCGCGTTCGATGCGGTCTTTCCCGGCGCGCCCTACGAATCTACGAAACCGTTCACCGGGCACTGCCTCGGCGCCACACCGGCGATCGAAGCCATTTTGTCGCTTGAGCAATTGCGACACTCCGGCGAACAATTCGCCCTTTCGAACTCAATCGGGTTCTGGGGAACGCACGCCACGCTCGTCCTAGAGTCTATTCCTTCTTGAAGCCGTAGACGTTCCCGTCGTCGGCACCGATGACCAGCCACTTCCCGCTGATGGCGGGCGAGCCCTTGATCTCCGCTCCGATCTCGTAAGCCCACTTCTCGTCGCCGCTCTTCTCATCGAGGGCGTAAAGCCG
>CAJIAN010000032.1_pt1 | contig 11538 bp, 9 predicted proteins | sample 9199061 | NCBI WGS metagenome assembly CAJIAN01 (sample SAMEA7708264, study PRJEB35096) | sediment metagenome | biome: marine neritic benthic zone biome [ENVO:01000025]; feature: sediment [ENVO:00002007]; material: shallow marine sediment [ENVO:03000034] sea grass bed [ENVO_01000059] ...
CGGCCATCGACACCATCTTCGTTTTGGATGCGGAGGGGAACAAGATCACCGACCGGGAACGCGTCCAGAAGTTGCACTCGGCCATCGAGGAAGCCATCCGGATCAAGTAGCGGCGGCCGCCTGCATCCCGCCTCGAATCGCCCCCGCGGCCGTCGCGCCATAGTTCGCGGCGAACGCCGGATCCAGTGGACGACTGTTCGGCACGGAGAGCCAGATGCGAAGAATATGACGTTTTCTTTCCGGCTCGTCGTGATCTTCGAACTCGGAACGACGGTGCATCGTCACCCAGTTGTTCAGAAAGAGGATGTCACCGGGTTCCTGCATGAACCGCACGTGAAAGTCGGGACGGTCCGCCAACTCGCCCACATAGTCGAGCGCTTCGCGCTGAAGGTTCGTCATGTCAGGCGCGTCCGGCATCGCATAGGCGCGATCGATGAGCACGCGGAGCATGTTCGCGGCGAAGTGCCCGTCGAACACCGAAAAGATCGGCTGCTCGCAATAGGGAAGCGCATTTGCCGTGTCCACGTTGTGCCGCTGATACAGATACGGCTGCATGAGAACCTCGAGGAGATCCGGACGCGCCTTGCGAATCTCGTTGTAGATCGCAACCGAACTGACGACGAAATTCTCGCCACCGGATTTGGCCTGCTTCAGGCACATGAACGCGATGACGTCGCAGCGATCCGTGTGATAGCTGAGTTTTTTCCGCGTGTTCGGTCCGCGGGCTTTCGGATCGTCGTCCCGCAGGCCGGCGTCGCGCACGCTGAACACCAGTTCCCCTTTCGCACTCTGCGAAACGGGCGTCCCCACGGCGCTCGCGATATCGAGAAAAGCATCTCGCGCCTCGGCCTCGGTGCGACCATCGATCGGGAAACCCCGAAGCATCGCCGCTCCGGAGCCCGTTTCCAGCTTGTCCTGAATCTCGGACATTGGCGGCGTCGACGACCAACTCCTGAGCCAATCGTCACGCCGGAGCAATTCGTCGGCGCGCCATGCGGCAGGGTGATCCGCCAAGTCGGGTGTCTCCATACGGAGACTCTTAGATCCATCCCCACCACGCGTCCAGTTCCGAGAGATCGAGCTTGATCCGGGTCCGTCCGGCAAGCGATTCTATGCCGGTGTTCCGGATCCTAGTCCTCACCCTGACCATCGCACCCTCGCTGGCAAACGCTCTCGAGGTCGGATTCGCCGAGGCCGACATCACTCCGAAAGTCGATGGAGAGAAAAAAGTCTGGATTGCGGGCTACGGTCCGGGCCGGGATGCGGAGGGCGTGCATGATCCCATCATGGCGCGCGGCATCGTTCTCAAAGACGAAGGTTCAAAAAAAATCGCGATCGTTTCGGTCGACCTCGTGGGCCTGCAATACCCGGAGGTGAAACGGATTCGCGCGGAGCTGTCTGACTTCACCTACGTCCTCGTGACCAGCACCCATAACCACGAGGGACCGGATGTCATCGGCATCTGGGGAAAAACCCCGTTCCAGCGTGGCGTCGATCCCGCCTACCTCGAACTCGTCGTGAATCGCTGCGTGAAACTCGTGCGAGAAGCCGAGAGCGACATGACTGCCGCGGAGGCGCGCATTGGAACCGCCTCCGACCAGAATCTGCTTTCGGACAGCCGACTGCCCAAGGCCTACGACAGCATTCTCAGGGCGATCGAATTCCGGAAACCGGGAACGGAGAAACCCGTCGGCCTCCTCGTGCAATGGAACTGCCATCCAGAGGCGCTGGGCTCGAAGAACAAGCTGCTCACCGCGGATTTCTCCTGGGCGACCGTGGACGAACTCGAGAAGAAGCACGAATGCCCGGTCGTCTACTTCACGGGCACGGTCGGCGGTCTGATGGCGCCGCCCAGCGGGCGATTGACCGGCCCGGATGGTAACAAGCTCGTCGAGGGAGAGTTCGCCTTCGCCGAGGGCTACGGCAGGGCGGTCGCGGAACTCGCAACCAAGGCACTCGATGCAGCTGGCGGCGTCACGTTGACCCCGTTCGAGGTGTCTGCATCGGTCATCTATGTCCCGACGAAGAATTCCTACTACCGCCTCGCGCGTGCCATGGGCGTCCTCCATCGGGATGCGTTCGCATGGGCCGGGGATCCTCTGAAGAAGGGAGATCCGCTCAACGAGAAGAATGCGGATGCCGTCATGGCAATCGAAACCGAAGTCGCCTGCGTTAACCTCGGCGAGGTCGCGCTCGCCTGCATTCCCGGCGAGATCTATCCGGAGCTCGTCTACGGCGAGTTCCAGGATCCCGCCGAGCCGAACGCCGACTATCCGAACGCGCCCCTCGAGCCCACCGTGTCCGAGATCATGAGCGCGGACAACTGGATGCTCGTTGGCCTGGCGAACGACGAGATCGGCTACATCATCCCGAAACGCCAATGGGACGCGCGTCGGCCATTCGCCTACGGAAGGTCGAAGCCGCAGTACGGCGAGATCAACAGCTGCGGTCCGGACGTGGCCGGCATGGTGATGGAGGCCCTCAAACGCTGCGTCAATGCCGCAGGCGAGTGACGGCTGTCCGTCGCCCGCCATTCCAATGGCGAGTGGTGGAGTGGTTCGAGGCTCAAGACGCACTCGGCTTTGGAAAGTCGACTACGCGTGCGGCACGATCATCGTTCGTCCTCGAACCTTACGTCCTTCGAGAGCATCGTGTCGTCTTCGAAGAGGAAGTATCCCTTGAACCGGCAGCCATCGTTCAACACCCGGGGCAGCCAATACTCGTCGTCCGCCCACATCTCGTCGTAGGGAATCTCGTCGATCACGCACCAGAACGGAACCGCCTCCGCAGTCTCGATGGCTTCTCCTTGGTAATCCCACGACTCGAACACCGTGCAATGAATGGCGAGGCCGTCGGTGAACTGGAAGTGCAGGTGCCCCATCTCGGATAGGCCCGTCGCAAGGACGCCCACTTCTTCCTCGGTTTCCCGCGCCGCGCATTCCGCCGCGGTCTCACCGAGCTCGATCTTGCCTCCCGGGCCGTTCACCTTGCCGGCTCCCAGCCCGCGTTTCTTGCGGATGAGCAAAACCTCGTTGCCGTTCCGAACGAACAAGAGAGTCGCCCGGAGATTGGGCTCCCACACGGACCAGTTCGGGACGTCCATCTGACTACGGAGCGACCTTGTCGGGTTCCGCAAGCTCCTCGACCGGTGCGCAGGTGCAGACGAGATTCCGATCGCCGTAGACGTTGTCGATGCGCGCGACCGCCGGCCAGAATTTCCGCTCACGCGTCCGCGGCGAAGGAAAGGCGGCACTCTCGCGAGAGTAGGGCCGGTCCCAATCATCCGCGACCACCGTTTGCGCGGTATGAGGCGCGTTCTTGAGAACGTTCTGCTCTGCATCCGCCTCTCCATTGGTGATCGCGCGGATCTCTCCGTGAATCGCGATCATCGCCTCGCAAAATCGATCCAGTTCCTCAAGCGATTCGCTTTCGGTCGGCTCGATCATCATGGTGCCGGGCACCGGCCATGACATTGTCGGCGCGTGGAAGCCGTAATCCATGAGGCGCTTCGCGACGTCTTCAACTTCCACGCCACTGGTCTGCTTCAACGGTCGAAGATCGATAATGCACTCGTGAGCCACGCGGCCGCGCTCCCCGCGGTACAAAACCGGATAGAACTTCTCCAGCCGGTGAGCGATGTAGTTGGCGTTCAGGATCGCCAGTTCGGTCGCCCGCTTGAGACCGTCCGCTCCCATCATGGCGATGTACATCCACGAGATGACGCAGATGCTCGCGCTCCCGTGCGGCGCGGAGCAGACCGGGCCGACGCCATCGCCGGGAAGAAACGGCGCAAGGTGCTTCGCCACGCCGATCGGACCGACTCCGGGGCCACCGCCTCCGTGCGGTATGCAAAACGTCTTGTGGAGATTCAGGTGACACACATCCGCACCGATCTCCCCCGGATTGCACAGACCGACCTGCGCATTCATGTTCGCGCCGTCCATGTAGACCTGGCCGCCTCGCTCGTGGATGATCTCGCACACACGCTTCACCCCGGTCTCGAACACGCCGTGCGTCGATGGGTAGGTGATCATCAACGCGCCGAGATTCTCAGCATGTTGCGTGGCCTTTGCCTCGATGTCGTCCAGATCGATGTTGCCATCGTCGTCGCACTTCACTGCGACCACCTTGAAGCCTGCCATCACCGCGCTCGCCGGATTGGTTCCGTGAGCCGAGGTCGGAATCAAACAGACGTTCCGGTCGTGATCACCGCGGCTCTTGTGGTGGGCGCGAATGGCAAGCAACCCTGCATACTCCCCTTGGGAACCGGCATTGGGCTGCAGCGAGACAGCGGCAAATCCGGTGATCGACGCCAACCAGTTTTCGAGTTCCTCGCACATCCTAGCATACCCCTCCCGCTGGTCGGCGGGCGCGCAGGGATGGATATCGGAGACTGCCTGCCAGCTCAGTGGCAGCATCTCCGCCGTCGCATTCAGCTTCATCGTGCACGACCCGAGCGGAATCATGGAGTGATTCAACGCGAGGTCACGCGCTTCGAGAGATCGGAGGTAGCGCAGCATCTCCGTCTCCGTGTGATAGCGATGAAAAACCTCCTGGGCGAGGAACGTTCCTTCGCGTGCCAGTCCATCTGGAATCGCTCCCGGCTCCGAGGGATCGACAGCGCTCCCTTCCGGAGCACCGAACAGGCGCTCCAGCGCGCTCAACTCCTCGTCGGTGGTCCGTTCATCGAGCGCGATCCCGACTCGTCCGTCTTCGAAGCACCGCAGATTGAATCCGGCGCTCGCGGTTTCCTCGACGAGACCATCGCGTGCGGGTCGGATGGTGAGGGTGTCAAAAAATCCCTCGTTCTCCACCGTGTGCCCCGCTTTCCGGAGCGTCCGCGCGAGGCGGCACGTCTGGGCGTGCACGGTTCGGGCAAGATTCCGCAATCCTTCCGGACCGTGATAGACGGCGTACATCGAAGCCATCACGGCGAGAAGCACCTGGGCAGTACAGATGTTGCTCGTGGCTTTGTCGCGGCGGATGTGCTGCTCGCGGGTTTGTAGGGCAAGCCGATACGCGGGATTGCCGTCCGCGTCCTTTGAAACACCGACCAAGCGGCCGGGAAGTTTTCGCTTCAGGGCGTCCTTACACGCGATGTAGGCGGCGTGCGGCCCGCCGTTTCCGAGCGGAATCCCAAAGCGCTGGCTGCTCCCGACGGCGACGTCCGCCCCGAACTCTCCCGGGGGTTTCAGAAGCGTGAGCGCGAGCAAGTCCGCGGCGACGACGGCAAGAGCCCCGGCCTCGTGCACCGACTCGATGAATGGGCCGAAGTCGCACACTTCCCCGGTTGTCCCCGGATACTGCAGCAGCACGGCGAACAGACCCCCGCACGCAGTCGGATCGAAGGTGGCATGATCCCCCACGACGACTTCCACTTCGATCGGCTCCATTCGCGTGCGCAAGACCTCGATTGTCTGTGGATGGCAATCCTCCGAGACAAACACCGTCGTTCCCTTGGGTTTCGATGCCGAGCACAACGCGATCGCCTCCGCCGCCGCAGTGCCTTCATCGAGGAGCGAGGCGTTGGCAACGTCGAGCGCCGTCAGTTCCGTGACCATTGTCTGGAAATTCAACAGCGCCTCAAGCCGACCCTGCGCGATCTCCGCCTGATACGGAGTGTATGCGGTGTACCAGCCGGGATTCTCGAGAATGTTTCGCTGGATCACCGGCGGCGTGATGCAGCCGTAGTATCCCATCCCGATGAGCGACCGGGTCGGAAGGTTCGCGGACATGATCGTTCGCAGTTCCTCCAACGCTTCGCTCTCCTTCAGCGCGGGCGGAAGATCCGGAAGTTCCTCCGACCGGATTTCGGCGGGAACGGTTTCGTCGATCAGTTGGCCGATGCTCCCGCAGCCCAATTCCGCGAGCATCGCCGCGATTCCGGCCTCGCCGGAGCCGAGGTGGCGGTGTTCGAATGCGTGGGGTTCCGGCATCGTAGGTAACCGCAAACGGCCGCGCTAACCGATCTCCGCGGCGTAACCCTCGTGATCGAGAAGATCATCGAGATCACTTTGATCGGTCACCTTCATCTTGAAAAGCCAGCCCACTCCGTAGGGATCGGCGTTCAATTTGGCGGGATCACCCTCGAGATCCGTGTTCACTTCCGCGACCTCTCCGGTGACCGGCGAGTAGATGTCACTCGCGGCCTTGACCGATTCCACCACCGCGATCGAATCCCCCTTCTCCACCGCCTTGCCGACTTCCGGGAGTTCGATGTAGACGAGTTCCGAGAGTTCCGACTGCGCATGGTCGGTGATTCCCACAATGACAGGATCCTCGCTCGCGTTCACCCATTCGTGCGAGTCAGTGTATTTCAGTTCTTCGGGAACATTCGGTTCGGCCATGGGGAATGTCAGTCAGTGCTTTTCTTGTAGAACGGTTTCCGGCAAATCGCCGCAGGAATCGTCCTTCCTCTGATACCGATTTGAATGGCGGTGTCAATCGCGGAAAATTCGCGGGGAAGCCATGCCATTCCAATGCCGATGCCGAGGCTTGGGGACACGCCGCCGCTGCAGATCTCGCCGATGGTTTCGTCACCGACAAGCACGGGATAGTGCGGGCGGGGTGGCGGTCCCTTCTCCAGCATTTTGAACGCGCAGAGTTTTTCCGAAAATCCCCCTGCCTTCTCTGCGAGAAGCGCATCCCGACCGATGAAGTCGCCCTTCTCCAGATCCACGAAGAACCCGAGACCGGCCGCACGCGGCGTGCGCTCAGGAGTGAGGTCCGAACCATTCAGGGGATAGCCCATTTCCAAGCGCAGACTGTCACGGGAGCCGAGGCCACAGGGTGTTGCTCCAGCCGCGATCGCCTTGTCGAACCATTCTCCCGCCTGTTCCGCGGGACAGACGAGCTCGAACCCGTCCTCTCCAGTGTATCCAGTGCGACAGACGTAGAGATCATTTCGGGACGCGATCCCATTGCGGGGCGGCAGATGGAGCTCGGCGTCCGCGAACATCTTCGCGAAAACCTGCTCGGTGGATGGCCCTTGCACAGCCATCGCTCCGTGGGTGGCGCTCGCATCCTCGAAAGTCACGGCACCATCGAGATGATCCTGCATCCACGCGGCATCCTCGTCGATCTTCGCCGCATTCACGATGAGAAGAAACCGTCCATCGCTCAGGCGGTAGGCGATGAGATCGTCAATGACGCCACCGCGTTCGTTGAGAAGAAAAGTGTAGTGCGCCTGACCCGGACCAAGCTTCGCGACGTTATTAGTCTGGAGGCCGTCGAGCCATGATTCCGCCGACGATCCAGAGACGAAGAACTGCCCCATGTGCGAGATGTCGAACACGCCACAGCTCTCCCGAACTGCCTTGTGCTCGGGAATGATCCCGCCGTTTTCCCCATCGTACTGCACCGGCATCTCCCAGCCGGCGAAGGGCACCATTCGACCCCCGAGGCGTTCGTGGACGGCGTGCAGGGGGGAGCGTTTGAGGTCGGAAGGGGCGGGCACGGGAAATGGTGGGGGCGGCGTGGATACTTGTCAATCGCCGCACATGCACACGTTTGAAGCCCTTCCCGGCATTGACACCGCGATGCCGGGGTATATTGCTTTGTAGTCCGATTCCATGCCCCTGATCCACAAACTCGAGAGAAAACTCGGCCGCTTCGCGATCACCAATCTGATCCAGATCTACGCCGGCTTCCTCCTGCTGAACTATCTCCTCCTGATGTTCAATCCGGACCTGATCGACATGCTGCATCTGCAGGTGAGCGACGTGCTCGGAGGACAGGTGTGGCGGCTTATCACTTTCGTGCTCCTGCCTCCGAACGTCCACCCGGTGTGGATTCTCATCTATGCCATGTTCCTCATGTTCGTGGGTACCCTACTCGAGCATGCGTGGGGCAGTTTCCGGGTGAACGTCTACTTCTTCTGGGCCGCTTTCTGCGCCGCCGTATTCCTCGTCGGACTCCATTTCGTCATCCCACCTGATTTTCGCTCTGAGGGCGGTCTTCCACTGACCTTCAACATGCTCTGCACGGAGATCCTCATCTCCTCGCTGATCATCGCCGCCTGCTGCGAGTTTCCCGATCAGGAAATCCGGCTCATGATGGTCATCCCGATCAAGATGAAGTGGCTCGGGCTCATCGATGGCGCGCGCGTCATCCTGCTGGCTCTGGACACTCCACTCCCGATGTTCCGCACGCTTGCCGCGTTGTTCGTCATGAGCGGATTCGTCATCGTGTTCCTGCCACGCTACATCGTCTACGTGAGGCAGCGCACGGAGTCGGCGAGCCGCCGCCGTCGCTACGAAGAGAACCTCCGTCCGGTGGACGAGGCGCTCCACCGCTGCGAGGCGTGTGGGAAGACCGAAGACGACGATCCGGATCTCGACTTCCGCGTTTCCGGCGGCGAGGAATACTGCCTGCCCTGCCTCGACCAGAAAAAAGCCGCGGAATCCGGAGCGGCGGACGGCGGCGAGAGCTGATTCGCGTTGATAACGCCTTGATTTGCCCGGATATTGGAGGTCGCCCTCGGCGCAAGTACTCCCCATGTCAGCGCATGATCTAGAAGAAGAGGATTTCGACTGGGATCAGGCCCCGCCGAAACCCGAAATCGATCCGGACGGCTCTCTCGCTGCCGAGATGCGTCGGAGCGTCAGTCTGCCGAAGGCCGTTCCGAAGAAAAAGCTCAGGGAGCTTGTGGAGCAGATCGATGACGGGAAAATGACCCTCGACGATGCCGTCCGGGAACTCGACATCGATGCAGACACGCTGCATCGCTATTACCGTGCGCACAGTCGGGAGAAGGACGACGATGAGACTACGGGGCAAGCGAACTCCACCGGCCTCAGACGCGAGGTTTCGCATGAGCTGAGGGAAACGTATTCGGAGAACTGGGAGCGAAACGCGGAAATGTTCGAGCCAGAGGTCATCAAACCCACTCTGCTCGCGCGCGTCCTGAGCCTCACGCCACTCACCCGGTGGATGGTGAGAGACTCGCGGGTCGTCCTGACCAGCCTCACCGGTGTCATAACGCTGCTGCTTCTCGGCGGAATCGCCGCTATCGCGATCGCCACAAACACCAACGAGGTCGAGCACCTCGAAAACCCGGAGCCGACGGAACTGTCACCGTCGCAACTGACTGACGCAGCGGAGAAAGCGATCCGAGATTTCCTCTCGGGCGACGGCTGGGAAGCGAAGGCGAAGTTCGTGAGGGATGCCGAGACCAACGCTCCCCACATGGAGGAATGGGTGAAAAGCGACGCTTTCGTTGACGACGAGCACTACGACTTCCTGTTCTTCGAAGAGATGCTGGAGCAGAATGGCCGGCGGTTTCTGCGCTTCTCGGGTTACAACGACATCAACGACCCCGCACGCGAGATCTTTGTGGATTGCACAGTGGAACCGTTCAAGGTGGACTGGCAGGCTTTCGCCGGATGGCAGCCGATGGACTGGGAGACCTTTCTCAAGGAGCGGCCGGATGGAGTGTTCCCGTTCCGTGTCGTCGCGACCCTATCGGAGTACCGCAATTACGAGTTCAGAGATGACGCCATCTGGCTCTCGCTCGAGTTACGTCCGCCGACTACCGGCACCATGATCCACGCATTCGTTGACCGAAGGACTTACCTAGGTTCGGAGATCGCCCATATCTTCCTGACCCAATCACTAGAAGCATCCACGGAAGTAACTGTCCTCTTGGGACTGTCGTTCGACAAGGAGCGACCCGAGCAAGACTTGATCTTCATCGAATCGGTCATCAATCCCAACTGGATCTCTCCCTAGAAACAAAAAGCGCGAGAGGTCGCCTCGCGCTTTGAGAAAAAACTGAACTTGGTCGGAAGAGACTATCTCCTGCGACGCAGGCAAGCAAACGCCCCAGCGAGCAAGGCAAGCAATGCTGCGGATGGTTCAGGAATCGGCGCCATCAAGAGGTTGCCCCCCGAAAGAGATCCCCTGACCGCCGTGGTGACATTGAGATTGATAGCAATGGCTTGTCCTAACGCGTCGTTCGCCGGGACATCGAAGGCCGCTCCGCCCGTATAGACACCCCATTCGGTCGCCAAGCTGGGGTCCGCGTTGTTAAAGACCCACAAATACAGTTTATCGCCAGCCGCAACCTGCCCCCCCGTGTTCGACACTGAGTAGGTCGCTGAAAAATCACCCGCCGCTGGCGTGTCGTTGATGATCGCTCTGGTCGTCGCATTGCCGGGCTGATTCAGCGTTCCCGCCCCAGCAACACCTTCCGCCAGCGGACGGAACAGTGCGTCGAGAGCCGCAAAGTTGTTGCTAGAACCAAAGGTAGCGACGTCGCCGGGATCGATCGCTCCTGTACGAACTGCCCAACCGGTCATCGCAGGTGCATCAGCTGATGTCCGAAACTTCGGACCTCCACCGGATCCAACGATCACGGTGACAGCACTCGCGGTCATACAGGATGCTGCGAGTGTGACGGCGAGGATCGAGAGGCGTTTCTTGGTGGAGGGTTGAGTTAGGGGACTGTTGAGGTTCATTAACTGGAGGACCGGTTCAGGGAATCAGATTAGGATGAGCGTAATACTTATCAGCTGAAGGCGAAATGGTGAACGAGGTTCCAATGGTGATTGGCACATTCGTCGCGTCCGAAAAAGACGGAAATTCCACCATATTTGTCCCACTGTAGGTATAGTTGCCAAGTGAAGTCAATGCCCCGTCTTCACTAAATCTCTGGAGGAAATCTCCAACTGGGGTGAACGGTGTCGGGGGGTCGGCAAAGCCCATCGTGCCAAGGGTGGTCTGCGATGGGAAAATCGGATCACTGGGGCCTGAAGCAACAAGTGGATTTACCATACCCACCAGATTGACCACGCTCGAATAGATCGCCACCAACGTTTTCGAGTCTTTCACCGTGGAGAGTGCATTACCCCCGATGGTGAAGGTAGCTCCCGCGGTGCTCGTGATGAGCAAGCCCTGACCGGGATACACGATTTCGGAGCCGGCCGGGAGAAACGTCGGAAACTCGACCCAGCCACCAAAGTAGGCGAAATCCTTCTTCGAACCGTCAGAGTAGAATTTGGTCACCAGATCGGCAGCGTTTGCCGCGAGTCCACCACCGCTGGGGAAAATCAGATCGAGCGTCGCGTGTGCGCGGATCGCGTATTTTTCAGTGCCAGCCAAGTTGAACCCGGCAGGACCAAGATCGCCGGAAACAACCACCGAGTTGGTGCCGTTCGAAACGATATCCAAGACGAGTCCGTCCCACATGCCTTCCTTGATCTCGACGTAGTGATTGCTGAACTCACCAGCCGTCCAGATCGGGGTCGCACCTTGCGTGATCGTGGAGGTCGGAGTTCCCGGCGTCATTCCGGTCATCGCACCAGCAAAGTCATTCTTTGTAACCAAACCGATGGAGATCAACGATCCACCGGCGGGAATGGATTGGGTATAGAAGCCCAAAGAACCCGTGACAGCGGTCTGGGCGAAGGCAGAGGATGTGACAAGGAGGCCGAGCGCCACGGCGCCCGCGGCGATTTGGGGGGGGCGTTTCATAATAACCGATTTCATAGCAATTTCTGGTAGGTAGATCAACGACAATTTTACCATCTTCTCCGTGGA
>CAJIAN010000305.1_pt1 | contig 11534 bp, 8 predicted proteins | sample 9199061 | NCBI WGS metagenome assembly CAJIAN01 (sample SAMEA7708264, study PRJEB35096) | sediment metagenome | biome: marine neritic benthic zone biome [ENVO:01000025]; feature: sediment [ENVO:00002007]; material: shallow marine sediment [ENVO:03000034] sea grass bed [ENVO_01000059] ...
AGAGTGGCAAGGCTCCCAACACGCGTGTTCTCGATCTTCTCGATCTCGGCGTCGTGTTTCATTTTCACACGTTCCAGTTCGACCGACGATTTCAATGATTGGCCGCTGGCGAGGGGAACGCAGGCGAGTAGGCTCGCCATCAGCGCAATGAGTTTTGACTTCTCGTATTGATTCACAGGATTGAGGGAGCGAATATTAGTTTGCTTGGCGCCTTTTCCGATATAATCCGTCGCAAGACCACAAAATCTTTCGCGGAATCCCAAAAAACATTATTCCGCCTCCAATTCGTCTGCTTCCCGCGCAAAGCGGACCGCGCGGGTATCGCGTTCCTCCCCTGTGCGTTCTGCCAGGTGTCCGTAGAGTTCCGGTCGGCGCGCCTTGATCCACCGGGAACCCGTCGACCACTCGCGCAGTTCCGGATCGAGATCGGCCACCACCATCGCGTCCTCCACCGAGTCCGTCTCGGCAAGGATTCGTCCGTAGGGATCGAGGATCATCGCATTCCCAGTGCGCACCTCGTCGTCATCGACACCCACACCATTGCTGAATATGAGGAACAAACCGTTGTCGTGCGCCCGCGCAGGCAGCCATCGCATCAGCCAGCCTCGTCCGTCCTTTCCCTGGCAGGCTTCCCGAATCGCCTCGGGATTCTCATTCCGTGCATGCCAGAGTGCCGGATCGATTCGCTTCATCCCATGCGGACTCCGCGAATCACAGCCGCCGGTCTGATGCGGAGCGAGGAGGATCTCGGCACCCATGAGAGCGTTCAGGCGTACGTTCTCCACGATGTTGTTGTCGTAGCAGATGAGAATCCCTACGCGCGTCTCGTCGGGGAGATCAAAAACCGTGTACCGATCACCCGATTCCATGTGTTCGCTGATGAAGGTGTGTAGCTTGCGGTGACAGGCGTGCCTGCCATCCGGCATGGCCACGACGTAGCTATTGAAGAGCTTTCCCTCGGAATCGCGCTCGATGAGACCTGCTCCCATCGTCATGCCGGTTTCCTTCGCAAGCTCAAGAAGCGCCTTCGTCGTCTCCCCGTCGGGAACAGGCTCGGCGAGGGCCTCGACACCGATGCGGTCGAGATTCCGCACATGCCAGTATCCGGTCACGCACATCTCCGGGAAGACGATCAAATCAACGTCTTGCGATTTCGCGGCGCCGACGAATTCGCGAATGGTCGCGAGGTTCGCCGCCTTGTCTCCCGGCTTGTGGTTGAACTGAACGGAAGCGACTCGGATCGGCGACATCAGGCCCCCTGTCTACACCGCACGCGGCAGAAAATGAAGAGCTTTGGGCAAAATTCGATTTGAAGATACGACGTGGACGCCCTTTCATTACTGACATGAATCTCACTCGCACTGCCTACGGAACCTGGAGCGCCGGACGTTTCATGCACTTTGGTGAAATGGTGGAGGAAGACCGTTTCAACAATCTCATCCAACTCGCCTACGAAAGTGGCATCCGCACCTTCCTCACTGCGGACGTCTACGGCTCCGGTCGCGCGGACGAGATGCTCGGCGAGGCTCTCAAGGGAATCGACCGCGACACCTATTGCCTCGTCGGCGCCGTCGGGCATGATTTCTACAACGGCCAGCGGCAGGGCTCGGCCGGGTATCCGCGTTTCACCAGCCCCGAGCTGCGTGGGCCTCAGGACTACGAGGACTTCGTGAAAATGGCGACCGAGAAATCACTCGAGCGCTGCGCGACGGACAAATTTGACATGCTCATGCTCCACAACCCGGACAATCGCGGGTACTCCGACGTGACGGTTTGGGACGCGATGAAATCGGCGAAAGACGCGGGCCTGACGGACCAGCTGGGCATCGCACCGGGACCTGCCAACGGCTTCACCCTCGATGTCATCGAAACCTTCGAGAAGTTCGGCGAGGTCATCGACTGGGCCATGCTCATTCTCAATCCCGTCGAACCATGGCCGGGCCGAATGCCCCTCGCGGCGGCGAAGAAGAACGGAGTCGACGTCCTCACCCGCGTTGTCGATCACGGAGGCATCTTCCACGACGATGTGAAACCAGGGCATTTCTTCCGCGAAGGTGACCACCGTACCTACCGGCCCGACGGATGGGTCGAGCAAGGCTGCGAGAAGCTCGAGAAGATGCGCCCGATCGCCGAAAAGCACGGCCTGAGCATCATCCAGCTCGCGTGCCAGTGGAATCTCTGTCAGGAACCGGTCAAGTGCGTCGCGCCCACCTTCATTCAGGAAGCCGGCGAAGACGCGACGCCCATCGAAGACAAGATCCGCGACTACGCCGCACTCCCCGAGGAGAATCTCCTGAGCGAGGAAGAGATAGGATTCATCGCCCAAGTCGGTGACAACACCGGCTGCATGCCCCTCAAAGGCGCAAGCGCGCGTCATGAGGAACAAACCCGCCCCGACGAATGGCCGATGCGGCCAGAACTCCTCGCCGTCGGGGAACGCTGGGGTTTGGGCACGGATTGGTAGGGAGGATCCCATGTAGCGGAAGTTGTAAAACTTCCGACGAGCGCAAGGAATTTCGTCACTCCCTCTGTCGCAAGTTCCGCGACGACGATCTTGCGGCCCGCACTCAAGGCTGTAGGATGATTCCGGCTCACGATCCCCGGAATGAAACTGACTTCGAACTCCCTCAGCGGCGCGCTCGCGATCATGGCATCGACGCTCGTCTTTCCCGCGGGTCAGTTGTGCGAGGGTGCCGGCGACCTCGACGAGGGCTTTGGAAACGGAGGAGTCGTCCTCACTAACATCGACTCGAGCACCGTCCCGGCGCTGACTAACGAAGTCGCTTCTGGAATCGCTATCCAAGACGACGGCCGGATCATTGTCGTGGGTGGTCTCTCGGGCGGCGGGGCCGGTGACTTTGCCGTGGCGCGCTACCATGCCGACGGCACACTAGACACGACCTTCTCCGATGACGGCTTGGTCACCACCAACTTCAAGGACAGCGTGGGCGAGGGTGCCGGAGGCGTCGCGTTGCAGGCCGACGGCAGGATCATCGTTGTCGGGAGATCCGACGACGATTTTGCCGTGGCGCGCTATCATCCCGACGGCACGCTAGACACGTCGTTTGCGGGAGACGGGAAGGTGACGACCGACTTCGACGGCGGTCGCGACTACGGCTACGGAGTCGCGGTGCAGAACGACGGCAGAATCGTCGTCGTCGGATGGCGAATCAGTCGGGGCTTCGCTGTCGCGCGCTACAACGCTGACGGCAGCCTCGACACGACGTTCTCGGGTGATGGCAAGACCACCACCAACATGTCGGGAAGCTCTAGTCAGGGCGCCCGGAATGTGGCCATCCAACCGGACGGCAGGATCGTGGTCGCCGGTCACGACCGGATCGGCAGTTCCTTTCGCTTTGCGGTCGTCCGCTATGACACCGACGGGGCGCTGGATCCGAGTTTCTCCGGGGACGGCATCGCCACCACGGCCTTCAACCCAGGCATCAGTGATCGCGACTTTGCCCACAGCGTCGCCGTGCAGAGCGATGGCAAGATCGTCGTCGTCGGAAGCACCCAGACGGAATCGCGCCAGGATGATTTCGCGGTAGCTCGCTACAATGCGGACGGCAGTCTCGATACGACCTTTTCGGAAGACGGGATGGTCACGACGGATATCGACGGCGATTCGCACGACAGCGCCTACGCCGTGAAGGTGCTGGACGACGGTAAAATCGTCGTCGCGGGCGCGGGCTTTGCAGTGGTGCGCTACCACTCCGACGGCAGTCTCGACACGACTTTTTCCGGCGACGGAAAGGTGACGGCTAATCTCGGCACCGGGTATGGCACGGCAATACAGGACGACGGCAGCATCGTCGTGGCTGGCGGGGCAAGGCCGGGGACGTCCCATGATTTCGCAGTGGCGCGCTACGACCCCGACGGTAATCCCGATTCGGGTTTCTCGGGCGACGGAATGGCGGTCACCGCTTTTTCGCTGAGCTCCTATGACTACGGAGAAAGCGTGGCGGTGCAGGACGACGGCGGGATCCTCGTCGCCGGGCGATCCGACAACGGCGGCCAATGGGACCTTGCGCTAGCCCGGCACCTCCCGGACGGCAGCCTCGACACCGGCTTTTCCAACGATGGCACGCTGACCACTGACTTCGACGGCCTGGAGAGCCGGGGTTCGAGCGTCAAGCTGCAGGGCGATGGCAAGATCCTCGTCGCGGGCCGCGTCTCCGGCGGGGATTCCGGGGATTTCGCCCTCGCACGCTACAACGCCGACGGGACTCCGGATACGATGTTCTCGGGTGATGGCAGAGTCACGACCGATTTCAGCAGCGCCGAGGATATCGGCTACGATATCGCTGTTCAGGGGGACGGACGGATTCTCGTCATTGGGTCGTCCACCGTCGGTAGCGACGCAGACCTCGCGCTGGCCCGCTACGACGCGAATGGCAGCCTAGACACGACCTTTTCGACCGACGGCAAGGCGACCATCGACTTCGGTAGCACATGGGAAGCCGGCGAAAGCATAGCTGTCCAAGCGGATGGCAGGATTCTCGCCGCCGGGCACAGTGATGCCGGGTTCGCGCTGGCGCGCTACAATGCCGACGGCACCTTGGACACCACCTTCTCCGAGGACGGCCTACTCACCACCGGATTCGATGGTGAGGAGGCGTTCGGTCGGAGCGTTGCCTTGCAGACAGACGGAAGAATTCTACTAGGGGGTACATCCCACGGAAATGGAGGCGCGCGATCGATGGCGGTAGCGCGCTACAACTCCGACGGCACTCTTGACCCCACGTTCTCTGAAGACGGAAAGGTCCTCGTCGACTTCGGCCACCCCTCGGAATGCGAAGCATTGGCCGTGCAAAGCGATGGCAAGATCGTAGTGGCCGGTAACGCCGACCGAGGTAACGAGAAGAAGGCCTTCGCGGTCGCGCGTCTCAATCCGGACGGCACCCTCGACACGACGTTGTCCAGCGACGGCAAGGTCACCGTCGCCCTAAGTGAACGCACCAGCTACTTCGGACGCGATGTGGCACTTCATGGTGAGGATAGGATTGTGCTCGTGGGGGCGGCTCCCGGCGTGAACAGTTCGGACTTCGCCCTGTTGGCCTTCGACGTGAAACCAACACCCGAGATTTTCGTGATTCCGTCAGGGGGCAGCTACGCTCTGGTCGATGGCGAAGGCGAGATGGAATTCGGCTACGCGCCGGTCGGAGAAAGCTCACCGACGAGAACGGTCGTCGTCCGAAACCTCGGCGGCATAGAACTCGAGGGGATCGCAGTGAGCGCGAGCGGGGCTGCAAGTGCCGACTATGTTGTGGATGACTCGGACATGAGCACGACGCTGGCTTCGGGCGCTTCCACGAGCTTTACCGTGTCCTTCATCCCCACGGTTCCGGGGACGCGGATCGCCAATCTTCAGATCGCGAGCAATGATGCCGACGAGAATCCCTTCGACATCCTGCTCGAAGCGAGAGGCCTCACGGCGCTGGAGAACTGGCGCTTCGGTCACTTCGGTAGGATCGACGATTCGGGCAATGCGGCAGACGATCTCGACTTTGAGAACGATGGCTTGGCGAATCTTCTGGAGTGGGCGCTCGATCTCGATCCCACCGCCGCCAGCCAGTTGCCGTTTGCCGTGTCTGCCGCTGAAGATCACTTCGAGTTCCTCTACACGCGCAGCACGGCGGCGGCGGCGAGCGGAGCGCAGTTCGTGGTACAATGGAACGCCACCCTGCGGAACTCGGATGGATGGAGCGCCGACGGCGTGTCGGAAGAGATTCTCTCCGACGATGGGACGATTCAGGACGTGAAAGCCAATATTCCGATTGAGGACGGCGATGAACGCTTTGTGCGTTTGATGGTGACGGCTCCCTGAACGCGGTGTTCGATCACAGGTTCTCGCGATCCCGCCGGTGCGTGTTCAAGTCCGCCTACACGTAGGGATTCTCACCGTCGTTCAATGCGTAGACCAGATGCGGGGTGAAGAGCTCGGGCTCCAGCAGGAACGAATCGTGTCCTTTTTCCGAATGCACGGTGATGCGCATCGTCTGGACACCGGCTCCCTTCAGGGCGTGGGCCATGCGGTTCTGATGGTCGGGGTAGAAACACACGTCGGAGTCGATGGTGAAGACGAGGTATTTCTGCCGACCTGCGCAGGGAGCGAAAAGTTCTGTGGTGTCTTCGACGCCGGCGTCCGCCACCGGATCGAAATGCTGCCATGCGTCCATGATCCGCAGGTAGCTGTTGGCATCGAAGCGGCGCACGAATTTGGCCCCCTGATGGAGCATGTAGGACTCGAGGGAGCGGTTGACTTCGTACCACGAGAACACGTCCTCTTCCGGACGTCGGATCTCGTCCTTCGCGCGCATCTCCATCGCCTGCAGGGAAATGAATGTCTTGTGGCTGATCATCCTAGCGAGGGCGAGACCGCGATTGGGAGGATCGCCGTCGTAATAGTCGCCGCCGTTGAAATTACCGTCGGCCTCGATGGCGTAGATCTGCTCGAAGTTGTGGAGTCGCTGAAGCGCGGAGGTCGACAATCCGCTCCCGATCGGGATGACATTGCGAACGCGTTCGGGATGTCTCGTGGCGAGGCTGATGCAAAGCATGCCGCCGAGCGAGGATCCGATGACGGCGTGGAGCGTCTCGACGCCGAGGTGATCGAGCAGCTTCATCTGCGAGTCGACGATGTCGGGTGCGAGCACTCGCGGAAAGGTGCTGCCCCAAGGCTTTCCGGTGGCCGGGTTCGTCGAACCGGGGCCAGTCGAGCCGTAGCAGCCGCCGAGGTAGTTGACGCAAAGCACCGCGAACCGATCGGTATCGAGAGCCTTGCCGGAACCAATGAATCCATCCCACCATCCCGTCTGGCAATCGGCAGTCCACTCGACACCAAGGCCCGGCACATCCGAGGTCGTCCCGGCAGCGTGCTGGCTACCGGTGAGGGCGTGGAAAACGAGGACCACATTGTCACGCGCCTCATTGATCTCTCCGTAAAGCTCGTAGGCGAGGGTGAAGGAAGGAAGCGACTCCCCGCACTTGAGCTCGAAGGGACCCTCCGATTCGGGTAGCTCGAAGAACTGCGTGCTCGTGGTGCCGATTCCGTTAGCCATAAAAGGTCGGCAAGTCTAATCTGCGAACTTTGACATCGCTACCCAATTTTCGGCATGCCTGACGAATCACGAAACTACGAAGGCCTCGAAGCCCGACTCTACGACGAGTTCTGGGTCCACGAGGAATTCGATGATTTCGAGTTCTTTCGGACGATGCTTTTAAACCAAGGCGGGGCCTGCCTCGACGTGGGATGCGGCACCGGCAGACTGCTTGTGCCGCTGGCGAAGGAAGGCGTCGAAATCGAGGGCGTCGACAACGCGCCAGAGATGCTCGCCATCTGTCGGGAGAAACTCGAGGCGGCTGGAGCGAAAGCGACTCTCCACGAGCAGTCGATGACGGAGCTGGATCTTGGTAAGACGTTCGAGACGGTGATGGTTCCGGGCGCGTCGTTGCAGATACTCATCGACCGGGAGACCGCGCAGATGGCCCTCTCAAGAATGCGCGAGCACCTCGCTCCAAGCGGCCAACTCCTGATCAGCATGTTCATCCCGTGGTTCGAATTGATGAACGAAAGCTCGCAGGGCAAATGGCGCCTTCACAAACAGGCGATCCGGGAAGAGGACGATTCCAGCGTGTTCTGCCACACGATTTCCGAACTCGACCGCCACGCACAGATCATGCACGTGTGGAACCGCTACGAGGTCTTCGATGCAGAGGGAGAGCTGAAGGAAGCGGAGATGCGGGAGATGGAACTCCGCTGGTACTTCAAGAATGAATTCCTGCTACTTCTCGAAAAGTGCGGATTCGGTGACGTCGTGACCTATGGAGACTTCCTCGACGAGGAGGCCGCGGACGGGCACTCCGTCATCACCTACCGAGCGAGCATCTCCTAAAGCTACGGTTTTCCAACTCCGTAGAGATCGCTGATCTCGCCGACGCTCAGGGCCTGATCGAAGATGATGAATTCGTCGATCGCACCCCGCAGGTTGCGCGGAGCCCGATCCTTCGAATCCTTCGGGCGAGTCCAGTTCCCAATCTGCATGGCCTTGAACTCGATGGGGAGAACGTCTTTCGCGTTGATTGGGATTCGCGCGACCTCCTCGCCATCGGCGTAGTGAATCACAAAGCCGGCATCGGCATGGTAGACCGTCGCGAGCTGCCTCCAACTCGCCCCGCCGGCTCTCCGCTTGTAGATCGGCTTCGACGTGTAGCTCACCCATTCGCCCGATCCGCGGCTGAGGTTGAGCTGCAACTCGCCATCCTTGGTGAGATGCCACTGCGGAGTTCCTCGCTTGGAACCAGAGCCTTCGGCGAGAGCATTCACCCGCCGCTGGAGCTGATCGACGCGCACCCATGCGAGCCAAGTCGCGGAGCTCGTTACGTGGTCCAGGTCGAATCGCACCCGGTCAGCACCCCTCGTGAATTTGAGCGCTCCCTTGCCGCTCCAGCGTCCCGTGTCCCAACCGGCGTTTACGATCGCTCCGTGGTGGGGCTCACCATTGGCCGCGTGATCGGCCAACGTCGTCTCCTCCGGCGCTTGATCCTCGAAGGTGTAGTAGACAACAACCCGGGGATCGGTAATCAACTCGCCTCTGTAGGCACGCCAGCCGCGGTAACGCCAACTCGCGTTGGCGAGCGAGGATTCGACGATATGAACCCAGCTCAGGAAGCTTCTTTGTTCTGCCTGGATGGGCGTGATGCCACCTTCCTTCGTCGTCTCGAATCCGGTTCCAGGCTCGACAGTCCGCGGCTCGCCATCAAATTCCACAATCGAAACGCGCCCCTCGAAATTGTGGACGCTCGCGGTTCCATCGCCGACCACGGCGCCCAACTCGGCGCCGCGAGCAACCAGATCCATTCCCCGCGTTTCGAGAATGAACTTCCCGGCCTGCGGCGGCACCTGTGCGCGCAACCTGCCCTTCTTGAGGAATGCCTCGTTCTCCGCGATGAGTTGGAGAACCGAACCGCCTTCAAGCAACACACGGGCACCGTCGTAGAATTCTATGATTGCGCCCCCATGATCCAACCGGATCTCGCCAGGCTCCAGAGTTTCGCCGACGACGACCTCCTTACTGGCGCCGCCAAATTCCGCATCGAGCGTTCGTCTCAGTACGGCGACCCCTTCATCCGTCGCTATTCCTGCAATAGCAGGATTGTTAGGTTTGTCGTTGTTGCCCGCCTTACCGAGGAGCATCCAGCCCGCCACGGAGGCGCTGAGCATGGCCACTGCGGCTGCGCTCATCCAACCCTTGTTGTTCCACATCGTCGAGGCGACCCGCGGATAGCGCTGCAAGATGACCTGGGTCGTCCGGGCAAGGACGTTCTCCGGTTTTTCGTCCTCTTCCAACTCGATCGGCTTGCTCGCGCCGAATTCGAGTTCGAGGTTCGCGCTCATCGCCATGAAATCGATGTAGAACTCGCAGGCTTCGGGATCGCCACGCAAAAGATCGTTGAGGCGATCGCAATCCGCCTGGGTCGCTTCTCCATCGTCGATGAGGCTCAGAAGCTGTGCCAGTTCTTCGAATCGTTCGTCCCTGTTGCTCATGTCTCCAGTATTGTGTTGCTTGGTTGAATGGGTTCTCAGGTCGCCTGTCCGGCGGCGATGGTTTTCTCGATGCACGTCATCAACGCGTGCCGGATGCGGTAAAGTGTCTGTGAGATCGAGCCCACCGAACGGTTCATGTCCGCGGCAATGACCTTGACGGAGCCGCCGGGCTCATAGCGCGCCTTCACGAGTTCCTGCTGCTTCTTTGGAAGCTTCTGGAGGCACCGGCGGAGGGCAAGCTGCCGATCGGATACGGCATCGATGCGCTCGTCCTGACGCTCGGCAAGGTAGTCGAGCACTTCGTCGTCGAAGACGAGCCGGTCGCGAGCCATCTTTCGGCGGAATGCGAGCACGTGGAAATAGGCGACTCGACAGGCCCACGCGAGGAAATTCGTGCCCTCCTCAAAGTCCTCCGCCTTCTTCCACAACGTGAGATTCGTCTCCTGCAGAAGATCACGCGCACGGGCACGATCCGTGATCAACGTCAGGATATACGCGTAGATCGGATTCTGGTTCTCGGTGAGAAGGCAGACAAACTTTTCGGAGTCTTTGTCCATTATCGTCGGTAAGATACTCCCTTGTAACGGGTAATCTCAACGGATTTCGCTCGGATTCGGGGAGCCCCATCCCGCCCGAAACAGGCGATTTTCCTTTGTAAGTCAGGTATTTGTAGAGTAATGATGCGCGGTTTCAAAACCGACTCATTCGCGCTTGACCGAATACCTCAAAATCTGCCGGATCGACCACTGGCTGAAGAATATCTTCATTCTGTTCGGGCATGCCGTGGCGATCGTGCTGGATCCGGAGCTGACGGTGAACGGAAACACGGTGTTCTGGGCCGTCTACTCGCTCATTCCCGCCTGCTTCATCGCATCGGCCAACTACATCCTCAATGAGATTCTGGATGCACCGTTCGACCGACTTCACCCGACGAAGAAGCTGCGCGGCATCCCCGCCGGGAAGGTCAAAGTCCCCATTCTCTGGGGCATCATGGCCGGACTCATTGTGGCGGGCTTCGCCCTCGCGATTCCCCTCCAGAGTACGGGATACACGATCGCCCTCGGACTCCTGCTACTCAGTGGCCTCGTCTACAACGTTCCTCCGATCCGTCTCAAGGATCGCGCGTTCCTCGACGTGATCGCGGAGTCGTTCAACAATCCGATCCGGCTCTGGCTTGGCTGGTACGCACTGGAAAAGACACTCGTGCAGCCCCCACTGGGGATCGTCCTCGCATGGTGGTCGTTCGGCGCCCTTCTCATGACTGGAAAACGCTACGCGGAGTTCCGGTTCATTGACGACGCCGAACTCAGTGGCCGCTACCGCAAATCGTTTCAGACCTACACCGAACAGCGCCTAATCATTGCGATGATCACCTACGCCAATCTGTTCTGCTTCAGCACCGGCGTGAGCATGACGGCCTACGAACAGCTCAACAATCTCGTGTTCGTCTTCCCGATGATCATCTTTGCCATCATTGCCTACTTCAAGCAGGCAATGAGCGTGAAGGGCGCCAAGCTCGAACCCGAGCAGTTGCTCCGCAATCCCTGGGTCATCGTCGCCACCATGGCCACCGCCGGTCTCGCGATCTATCTTCTAATGGCCGAGGAGAACTACACCCACATCTTCCACTTCTGGGAGTTGCACTGGCTCGACAAATAGGAGCAGTCAACTCTCCTCAACGGGCACCGATTCGAATCTCCCCGCATGCGCGTCCTTGAGGATGCGTGCTTCCACCGAGCCGATCTCGCCGCTCGCCTCGTCGTAGTCAAGCATGACGAAGCCTGCCTGCTTCATCGCATCCTCCGAACGCATGCCGGCGGCCCCGCAATTGATGCATGCCGTTCCAGAATCCCGAAGCACCCAACGGACATGCTTGTGGCCGTGGAAGTAGGCGAGCGGACGGAATTCCTCGATGAGACGTCCAAGGCGGTCGGCCTCGAGAAGCTTATGCTCCCAGGAAGCGTGGACGTTCTTGGGATAGGCGAAA
>CAJIAN010000525.1_pt1 | contig 11532 bp, 8 predicted proteins | sample 9199061 | NCBI WGS metagenome assembly CAJIAN01 (sample SAMEA7708264, study PRJEB35096) | sediment metagenome | biome: marine neritic benthic zone biome [ENVO:01000025]; feature: sediment [ENVO:00002007]; material: shallow marine sediment [ENVO:03000034] sea grass bed [ENVO_01000059] ...
CATGCTGGCCTCGTTGGCAAACCGGCTGTTTCTCAAAGCCTCCATGCCGACGCTCAAACAGATCAAGTTCTGGGATTCCAAGCTCGTGCCCCTCTCGCGGTTGCTCGATCCCCTGACCTTTCGTCGGTTGGGCAAGTCCGTGGTCGGCGTCTGGCGCCGGGAATCCTGACCGACCATCACAGGAACAGCGTCGTCCCGTCGCGCGCGTAGGCATATTCGGCATGGCACTGGATGCTGTGAAGGACCTGCCTTGTCAGCGCCGCCTTGGAATCGAGGAATTCATCGATGTGGGCCGGATCGTGGTGGGTGACCAGCCATCGTTTCACACCGCCGCGTTTCACGAGGATACACGCGTTCGAGAGTGATGAATGTCCCCAGCCAATGCGCGAAGGGTACTCCTCGGCGGTGTATTGGGCTTCGTGGATGAGCACGTCGGCGTCCTTCACGAAGTTGATGATCTTCAGATGGGGAACCAGAAGCTCATGGTAGTGTTCCAGCTCGTCCGGGGGCCCGAGATACCCTTGGAGAAACTCGTTGTCCGGCATGTACACAGTCGATCGGTCACGGTATTCGATGCGATAGGCTACCGTCGCTCCGGGATGATTCACGAACTCGCGGGAGACAGTCGCCTCGCCAATGGTGATCGGTTCGTCGGTCAGGTACTGGAACTCGATCTTCGCTTTGATGTCGTCCCACTGGACCGGAAAATAGTCGTGCGCCAACTGGCCGCACAGCACGGATTCGAGTGTGCCTCCGAACCCTCTGTCTCCGTAGACCGTGATCTCGGTGTCAGGATCGTGGATTGGTGTGAAAAACGGAAATCCCTGGATGTGATCCCAGTGAGTGTGGGTGATGAACAAGTGAATGCGCTTGCGGCCATTCTTCATCAGCGCATCTCCTGCTTCGCGAATGCCGCTTCCCGCATCGAAGACAAGAGCCGCTTCGTTGGAATGCGGATCCTCGGGATCGAAGGTGAACTGCATGCACGACGTATTGCCGCCGTATCGCGAGTGGTGAACCCCCGAGACAGGTATCGATCCACGCGTGCCCCACATTTTAACCGCCCCATGAGTTTGGTCGAGTTGGGGTTTGTAATCGGATGCTCCGGTGGGAATTGGCTGGCATGGGCGCTTCACCTCGCTCAACGGCATGTTTTGAAAGAAGCGCGTGACGACATCGATGAGCTCGTTCCTGTCGACCGGCTTGTTCATCATCCCGAACGCACCGAGATCACGGGCGGTGTGGAACTCGGTGTCGAAGTCCTTGGTGGTGCTGAGGATGACGCCGATGTCTCGGGTCTCCTCGTCCGACTTGAGCCTCTTCAGCACATCGATGCCGTGGAGTTTCGGCATCAGGAGATCGAGAATGACGAGATCCGGCTTGAAATCGCCCACCTGCGTCAGGCAGTCTTCGCCATCTTCGGCGACGGCGGTCTCGAATCCCTCGCCTTTGAGGATCCCTGACACCGTCAAAGCAATGGTCCTCACATCCTCTGCAATCAGGATGCGGCGCTTTGGTTCGACTTCACTCATTTCCATCCACGTTTCGTGACACTAACGCAATTCCGCCGAGCTACGCAAGCATCCGTCCGAAACCGTTCTCACATTTCAATGCCATAGATCGGAATCAGGCGGCCCGGGATGTCGGCGGACGCATGCTGCCCCGTCAGAACGGCCCCATGATGCTCGTAGAAGCCTGCTGAATTCGGATCGCTGATGATCGTCATCCGCACGAATCCGGAGTTCCGGGCGGTCTCGATCGCATGTTTGAGGAGCGCGGAGCCGATTCCCTCGCGGAACCTGCCCGGATCGACGAAAAGGTGCTCCAGCTCAACCTCCGGTGCCGAGCGGCGCACGAGCGTGTAATAGCCGATGATTTCGCCACGGGACTCGGCAACATGACCGCGTGCAGCGACGAGTGCCTCACCGGAGAGCGTCAGTTCCTCGCGGAAGACATCCATCATTTCGGGGTCGTAGCCCCACGCCGCCTTGGATTGGATCGCGAGCGCCGAAACCCGCGCGGCGTCGGATTCCTCTGCCGGACGAATGGTCATGCCGGAGACCACGGTAGGTGTCGGAGCCCGGAAGGCAGGAGGAAGCCTTCCGGGCCCGCGGGCTTGGGGAGGCAATCTATTGAGGGATCAATCGTTGTAGGCGGACTCTCCGTGGCTCGCACTGTCGAGGCCTTCCGTTTCGTCGGACTCGCTTACTCGCAATCCGAACAACATGTCGGCGATCTTCAGGATCAAGAATGTGACGATGACTGTGTAGACAATCGCGACGACCGAAGCCTTGAGCTGGATGAACAACTGTCCGCCGACCGAGTGGTCTTCGCCGCCAAGACCTCCAAAGGTCGAGGCCGCGAAGATGGCCACCAGAATCGTTCCGACGAAGCCGCCCACACCGTGGACGCCGAACACGTCCAGCGAGTCATCGTAGCCGACCTTGTTCTTGATGATGACGGAGGCGAAGTAGCAGAGCGCTCCGGAGCATAGGCCGATGACCAAGGCGCCGACGGGACCGACATGACCCGAGGCGGGAGTAATGGCTGCCAGGCCGGCGATGGATCCGGTTGCGATGCCGAGCAGGGTTGGCTTCTTGGTTTGGAACCAGTCGCAGAGCATCCACGTGAAGGCGCCCGTGGCCGCGGAGACGTGGGTGACGACGAGCGTCATCGCCGCATTTCCGTTGGCGCCGAGACCACTCCCGGCGTTGAAGCCGAACCAGCCGACCCAGAGCATGGCGGTACCCATGAAGGTGATTGGCAGGTTGTGCGGCGGCATCGGATTGCTGCGCGGACCCACCATGATGCAGGCGACCAGTGCTGCGACGCCGGCGGTGATATGAACCACGATGCCGCCTGCGTGGTCGATGATGCCGGTGATGCCGAACATGTTTCCGCTGCTCCACACCATGTGGCACACGGGGATGTAGACCCCGATATTCCAGAGGATGACGAAGAACAGGAGCGCCGAGAATTTGATGCGTTCGACGAAGCAGCCGATGATAAGGGCTGGAGTGATGATAAAGAACGTCATCTGGAAGGCGAACCCGATGAGCTCCGGTATCGAACCATCGCCGCCCCACAGACTGTCGACAGTGACGCCCTTGAGAAAGGCCTTGTCGAAATTGCCGATGAAGTTGCCGTCGCCATTGAAGGCGAGTGAATAACCAAACGCGAGCCAGATGATCGTCATCACACAGGTGATGACGAAGCAGTGCATGAGCACTGAGAGGACGTTGCGCTTGTGGACGAGGCCGCCGTAGAACAGGGCCAGTCCGGGAATGTTCATGAAGAGAACGAATGCCGTGGCCACGATGAGCCACGCGGTGTCGCCGGTGTCGGCGGAAGGTGCCGTCTCTGCGGCGGAAGCGATGCCAGCGGCGCCGAAGAAGACAAACGCCGTAAGGCACAGGGATTTCAATCGATTCATGGGATTTATGTCAGTGTGTTGCGCCAAGGAATCCCGACGCGGGATTTCCCTGTTGGTTGCTGGTTTGATGGCTATTCCGTGTTGAGGGGAACCCACGACGATTAGCGTGAAGACGATTCCCGACCAAGGAAAAAATGGAGGCGCATTTCCCGCTCGATCAGCGGACAAGCCGAGCGACCCAGCGACGGAGTTTTGTCCGCGTCCGGCTTGGGTGGAGAATCCACGCATCGTTGTGGTTCTCGAACCCGGTGGAGGCGAAGGTGAAGTTGCCCTTCACGCCGCTTTCGCGGAGAAACGCCTTGGTCGCATTGAGATCGATGCTGGATTTCGCATCGCTCGTCTCGTCGCAAATGAACTGCGGACGGTTCCCGAGCCGTCGGAGCCGGACGATCGCGGCCTCGCGGCCGGAGTTCGGATACGGCCACTTCCTGCCCACGCCGTCGTAGACGCTGTAGGGAACGAATCCGCACCAGAGTCTCGCGATCTCGTCGTCGTGGAGCCCGATGTAGTTGCAGGCAATCGATCCACGCGAGAATCCTGCGAGAATGACTTTCGAGGGATCGCCTCCGTAGCGTTCGCAGATCCACGGGACCGTTTTCTTGCAGTAGGCGACCGTGGACTCCGGATTGTAACTGGGCTTCGTGCCCCACCACTTGGTGACATTGGCTGTCCCAGCGCCATTGAGATAGGGCAGACACAGCCAGATGAAATCCTCGCCCTTCGAGATTCCGTAACCGAGCTTGCTGTCTTCCACCTTCCCAGTGCAAACGTCCCCAAGCTTGCTCTTGAACCCGCCGTTGCCGTTGTATTCGACGATGACCGGATACTTCTTCCCCGGCTTCCAATTGCTTGGCAGGTAGAGAACGTGGTAGACGGGGCTTTGCGCATGGTCAGGGTGCGTCTGCCTCACACGTTTGCCCGGCGCAGGGGCGCCCTCACTCAACCCCGGAATCGCAAGATCAGGCCTGACCGTTCGGATGTCCTTGGGGGCTGCTCCGACACTTGCTCCGTTCAGTGCTAGAGCGGCGAGGCAGCATTTCGCAGTGACGTTCACTCCTTGCTATTGAGAAAGCGCCGGGCCGTGATCAATTCGACCGCCTGCTGCAGGGTGCGGTCCTGCAGGGGGATGTGATCGAATTCCGATGGCTTTCCGGCGGTCTTCGCCAGCTCCAAGGGGAGTTCGGGGTTCGTGCCCGCTACCAGAGCGGCCTCGCTTAGAAACGGTCGCTCGCGATCGTAGATGAACTTCGCGACGCCCTCTTTCGCGCTTTTCTCGAAGACTGAACGCTTGGTTTCCAACTTCGTTCTGGACACGAGATGTGGCTCGATCCCTTTCTGGAAGTGGGAAGTGTCGTCGGGCATGACGACTTCCGCGACGGCAAAGCGCAGCGCGGTGCCGTCACCGATATTCACCCGCTGATACTGGACCGTGCGCCCGGCGGTCTGCTCGCCGACGACGAAGGTCTCGTTGAAATGGTTGATCACCGCGGCGACGGTTTCGGCGACATTGCTAGTGTCGGGATCGACGAGAAGGATCAGTTCGCCGCTCCAGCGTTTCGCGTTTTTGCTGAGAAAGACGCGCGGCTTTGAATCATCCGGTTTGCGAATCTTGAACAGAACCGTGTTCGAGGGGCAGAACCGGCTGAGAAAGCCCGTGGTTCCCCCGAAGTCGGCATCGGGCATTGGGGTTCTCAAATCGAGGATGAGGGTTTTGGAGTCTTTGAACTTCTCGATCACCGCATCGGCTTCTGCCGCAGCCTCCTTGTCGAAGCCGGCCGGTCGGAAGTAGCCGATGTCGCCCTTGAGCAATTCCGAAACCGATTTGAATTCCGCGGCGGTGCCTCCGTTTTCCGAACTGCGCGGAACAAGTTCGGCGCCGAGTCCGAGCCTGTCGAGAATGCCTTCCAGAGCTGCGCGGTTGATCTCGAGGTGCGAGAGCTGATCGTGCTGGATGTAGTCGCGGAGAAGAATCCGGAATGTCTCTTGCAAGTTCGATTGAGTCAGCATGTCAACGAGTTCGCGCTGAGTTGGAGGTTGCTCCGGTTTCCCCTCGTCGTCGGCGTTCAGGCCAACGGCCGAAAGGGCGAGAATGATGCCGGCGCTAGCGGCGTGTCGGAGCAACGAAATCGGGGCTGTGATTGAGAGCATGGATGTCACCGGGCCAGCGAAAGTACCCGCGGATCGCTTCGGTGACAAAGTATTTTGCCGTCCTGACGGCCGTCGTGAGATCTTCCCCCTTGGCGAGTCCCGCCGCGATTGCCGCGGAATACGTGCATCCGGTGCCGTGCGTCTTCACCCCTTCCACGAAATCGGCCGAGAACGATTCCGTTTCGCCATCCGGTCTGGCCAGCCAGTCGGTCGCCTGAGCGGAGTCGCGGAGGTGTCCGCCCTTGAGCAGAAAGCTAGTCCCGAACATCTTTGCGAGTTCGATGGCGTCGTCTCGCGAGTCGCCGACGTCCCGCCCGAGGAGCACAGCCGCCTCGTCGCTGTTGGGGGTCACCAGAGCGGCGAACGGAAACAGATCCGTCCGGTAGGCGGCGACGGCATCATCCTCAATGAGCGCATCTCCGCTGGTGGCAACCATGACCGGATCAACGACAACGGGTGGTCGTTTCTCAGGTGGGACGCCCCTGAGGATCTCGACGAACGCCTTGATGTGCGCGACCGAATAGAGCATGCCGGTTTTCATGGCTCCCACAGGAAAGGCCTTCAGCAGGAGCGCTACCTGCTCACGCAGCGTTTCTGCGGACATCGCCTCGATTCTACTCACCTTGCCCGGCACCTCGGCAACCACGCACGTGACCGCCGAGAGCCCGTAGACATCAAGCGAATGGAACGTTTTCAAGTCTGCCTGCAACCCGGCTCCGGCCGAACAATCGGACCCGGCGACCGTCATGGCGACGTGGGCGCTCATTTGTGCATTTTGGGTTTGAGATTTGCGGCAACCACGCTTGAAGTGTAGCCGCTCGCTCATGTCTGCCTATTCCCAAATCATCGATTCCAGCATCGCCGCGCTCGAAACGCTCCGAGAAATGGAGTCGGAATACGACGCGGCCGTTTCGATGCTTGCCGGATGCCTCGAGTCCGGTGGCAAGGTGCTCACCTGCGGAAACGGCGGGAGCGCGGCGGACGCTGCCCACTTCGCAACCGAACTGCTCTGCCGGTTTGAGAAGGACCGTCGATCGCTTGCCGGGGTCGCGCTCACCAACGATGGCAGTTTTCTCACTGCCACTTCGAACGACTACGGGTTCGATCACGTCTTCGTCCGCCAGGTGGAGGGACTCGGAAAGCCGGGCGACGTGTTCGTCGGCATCACCACCAGTGGGAATTCGGAGAATGTGGTCGCCGCCCTCAGGACCGCCAACGACATGGAGCTCAAGACGATCGCCATGCTGGGCCGTGATGGGGGGAAGGCGAGGGGAATTGCCGATCTCGATCTGATCGTCCCCGACCCATCCACCGCGCGCGTTCAGGAAGCCCAGAAAGTGCTCATCCATGCGCTCTGTGCGGGCATCGAGCGCGCGCTTTTCGGAAATCTCTGACTCAGATTCAACCTCAACATCGACACACAACGACAACCATGAACGATCCCATCAAAGTCGCCGTCACCGGTGCCGCCGGACAAATCGGATACTCGCTTCTCTTCCGCATCGCGTCAGGAGCCATGTTCGGTCCGGATCAACCCGTCATCCTGAACCTCATCGAGATCGAACCGGCGATGGGAGCACTCGAGGGCGTGGTCATGGAACTCGACGACTGCGCGTTTCCCTTGCTGAATGGCATCAATCCGACCTGCGATCTCGCGGAGGGATTTTCGGGGGCGAATTGGTCATTGCTAGTGGGAAGTGTTCCCCGCAAGGCCGGAATGGAGCGCGGTGATCTACTCGGTATCAACGGAAAGATCTTCACCGGTCAGGGAAAAGCGATCAACGACAACGCAGCTTCCGATGTCCGTGTGCTCGTCGTGGGCAATCCGTGCAACACGAACTGCCTGATCGCGATGAACAACGCGCCCGACGTTCCCAACGATCGATGGTTCGCCATGACCCGCTTGGACGAGAACCGCGCGAAGACGCAGCTGGCCAACAAGGCGGGCGTCCACGTGAGCGATGTCTCGAACATGACAATCTGGGGCAACCACTCCGCGACTCAGTATCCGGATTTCTACAATGCTCAGATCGGCGGCAAGAGCGCGGCGGACGTCATCAAGGACGAGGATTGGCTGCAAGGTGAGTTCATTTCGACCGTCCAGCAGCGCGGTGCCGCGATTATCAAGGCCCGTGGCGCCTCATCGGCCGCTTCCGCTGCCAACGCAATCACCAATACGGTCGAAGATCTCTGCAACATGACCGAAGAGGGTGACTGGAACAGCGTGTGTGTCTGCTCGCATGGCGAATACGGTATCGATGAGGGTCTCATCGCCTCAGTCCCTGTCCGCAGTGACGGCGCGCTCTGGGAAGTCGTCGACGACGTTCCCCTCAACGACTTCAGCCGCGAGAAGATCGATGCCAGCGCGGCCGAGCTACGGGAGGAGCGCGAGTTGGTGAAGGATTTGATTCCCGGGTAGGTCCAGCGAGGCGATACCTCAGTCTGTAATCAACCTCTCCGTCGAGAATTCCGAGGCCGCGCGGGCAGGACATATCTGTCTTCTTCGGACAATCCTGCATTCTAACAAAACCCACTCTCAACGGCTTTGCTCCTTGATCCCGTGGGCTGAGTCCGATTGAATTTGAGGATGCACGCGCGGCTATCGGGCCGGGGCGACATCGGGAGATTCGGACTGGCGCCTACTAGGTATTGCGTGCTTCAACGAGAACGACATTCCCGATGGATATCATGGAGACTGGAAAAAACGCTGCCCTCCCCTTCGCTTTGGCGCTGCTGTCAATCACAACAGCGGCTTACGCTCAGCAATTGTATTTCACGACGAACGGGAACACCGGTCAGAGGGCCCTATTCCGCATCGACTTGGATGGAAGCTACCCGAAGACGATGCCGACAGCGCTTTACACGGACGTCGATTACAACGACACATTCGGGGATGGGAACCCGCGCGGTTTTGCCCTCGACGAGGCGAACGGTCACATCTATGCCGCGGACGGTCGCAATTGGCTCATCTATCGCTTCAATCTCGACGGTACCGGAAGCCGAATGACTGTGGCAGATACGAATCCTTCGTCAGGAGGTCCGGACGGGGTCAAACTCGATTTTGCCAATGAGAAAGTCTACTTCACGACGAATGGCGTTGTGTCCGGGGGCGGTCCCCAAATACGCGATGGTCTATGGGTAGTCGACTTCGACGGAACCAATCAAACGAAGCTCTACGACCAGTCGCATTTCATTCAGCCAACTGGGATTGGGCTCGACGTCGCGAACGGGAATATCTACGTCGCCGATGCTGCAGGTCGGAAAGTTATTCGCTTCAATATTGACGGCAGCAGCGCAAGTGGCGTCGACATAGTAACGGTTCCCGGTGATACCAGCCCGAATGGAATCGTGATGGATCACGCCAATCAAAGAATCTACTACACGACGAATGGCCCCGCAGACAGCATTCGGAGGGTCGATTTCGACGGGTCCAATCCGACCGTTCTCTTTACGGGGGCTCCCAATTTTGGGAATCCGAGCAAACTCGCCGTCGACTTCGCAAACGGGCATATCTACGTCGGAGACTCTCCTGGACCTACCAATAGGAAAATTCTACGGTTCAATATTGATGGCACCGGCGGCCCCACCGAAATCGTAACTGGGCTTACGGCAGTCCCGGACGGGGTCGTCCTTTCCATGCCGGCGGTCACAGCCGCCCCCGAGATCGAGGTCAACTTCGCGGGAACGGACATTCCGGACGGCGACAATTCTCCTACGGCAGCCAAGGGGACCGATTTTGGCAGTGCCATCGTCGGGCAGATGTCTGCCGTGCACACGTTTACCGTGCACAATGCCGGTGACGCGGCTCTGACCTTGAACGCGGGTGAACTCGCGACGTCGCTGGCAGGGAGCGATTTCTCCGTGGTCAGCGATTTCGGATCCACCACGCTCGATCCTGACGATGCGAGTCCCGGTGGAGACGACGAGACCACGTTCCAGTTGCGTTTCGATCCGACGGCGGTCGGGCTTCGGACGGCGACCGCGAGCTTCGGCAACAATGACACCGACGAGAACCCCTTCAACTTTGCCCTCTCTGGCAATGGCGTGTCCTCGAGCGATTGCGTCTATGAAGAGTACGAGACCGAAATGACCAGTGCGACAACTTTCAGCGAAGGAGGTCTGACGTTCAGCGTGGACGATGATCTGCGTGTCGAGTTTGGCTCAGGACTCGGGTCTTTCCCGCCAGTGGGCACTGGCAACAGCGACTACTGGCTGGGAACGGGATACAACGACGGCACGCTGACACCCGGCGACGTCGGCGCCATCACGGTGACCACACCCGGCTTCGGGTTCATCGTCCACGAGCTGCGTACGTGGGCCTCGGAGAACGACATCAACTTTGCGCGAGGCAACGTGACCTTCACAGGGACTCCGGCGTTTGGCGGTCCACCAATCATGGAGGTCATCGAGGTTGCCACGGTCGGCGATGTTGGTGACGGATTCGACACGACGACGTTCGCAGGGACAGCCCTCGACGGCGTCGCTCTGAGTTCGCTGCATTTCAGTCTTGGCAACGTGACGCAGACGATCGGAAGCGGAACGACGGGTAACGCTTTGAACTATCTCGCCATCGACAACTTCAAGTTCGAAGCGGTCGATCTCACCTCGAACCAGCCGCCGACCGCAATCTGCCAGAACGTGATGGTTTCCGCCGATGCGGGCCAATGCACCGCAGTGGTGACTGCGGCACAGGTCAACAATGGATCGAACGATCCCGAGGACGGAACGAATCTGACGCTCAGCCTGTCCCCAGCCGGGCCGTATAGCGTCGGAATGACGAACGTAACGCTCACGGTCACCGATAGTGGGGGACTGATGGACACCTGCATGGCGACGATCACCGTCAACGACACCGAGGACCCGACGATCACCTGTCCTGCGGACGCGACGCTCGAGTGTCCCGCCGACACCAGCGTGGCGGCCAACGGGACGGCGACGGCGTCCGACAACTGCCCGGGCGTGACGGTGAGTTCCAGCGACACGAGCACGCAGAACATGGACGGACAGCCCAACACCTGCGACGACTTCCGCTACACCGTCACCCGGACGTGGACGGCGACGGACGCGTCGGGGAACACGGCGCAGTGCGTGCAAACCATCGACGTCGACGACACGACCAGTCCCTCGATCGCCGGCGCCAAGGACATCGTGATGACCATCGATCCTTCGGTGACGCCGCCGCCGGTCGCGGTGACCTTCTCGCCGCCGTCGGCGACCGACGACTGCGATCCGAGCCCCTCGGTCTCGTGCGTGCCGGCCTCGGGAACGATGTCGTTCCCGATCGGGACGACGACGGTGACCTGCACCGCGACCGACGTGTGCGGCAACACGGCGATGACCACCTTCGACGTTGTCATCCTCGAGGTGCAGGCCAGTCCGCTCCAGCGGACTCTCGATCAGGTGAGTCTGAAAGGCGACACCCTCTCCAACGGAGACACGATCACCTCGCACACCCAGGTGTATCTTAACAATGGGGGCGACGTCGCCATGCACGTGAACACCACCGGCGGAGCGACGATCGCCTTCGACAGCGGCGCGGCCGTTGCCGCGCCCTCGCCGACGGTTCTCGCCCGGGTAGGCGACCCGGCGGACGGCGGCGGGAACTTCGGCATCTTCCGCTGGCTGACCCTCGATGACAGCGGCGTCGTCGGCTACGAATCGGCGGTCTCGGGCGGCCGGGCCCAGTTCGCGGACACCACCGACACCGCGCGCACGGGCGAGACGCTGGCGGGCGGCGAGATCATCAACCAGCTCCACCTGCCCGCCCTCGGCGGACTCGGGAACCTCTACACGCCGGTCAACCTGCGACTGAGCGTCGCAGGCGTCAACGGCTTCAACGACACCGTTCTCCTCGACGGCACCGGGACGGTGATCGCCCGCGAGGGCAGCGCCGCTCCCGCGTCCCTTCCGGCCACCGACTACGGTCAGCTGCAGCAACGGGTCACGACCGA
>CAJIAN010000792.1_pt1 | contig 11522 bp, 11 predicted proteins | sample 9199061 | NCBI WGS metagenome assembly CAJIAN01 (sample SAMEA7708264, study PRJEB35096) | sediment metagenome | biome: marine neritic benthic zone biome [ENVO:01000025]; feature: sediment [ENVO:00002007]; material: shallow marine sediment [ENVO:03000034] sea grass bed [ENVO_01000059] ...
GGGTGGGTGTCCGGAGGTGTCTGCCGACGCACCGGTGCAGACACCCAATCGCCCGCTCACGGGAACGCTACGCACGCACACACGCCCAGCAGCCGTCATATGGCCGGCAACAACCACCGAACCGATGCCTTCATGAATAGGATAGGCTAGAACTGTTTGCGACAAAAAAGGGCGCGGGCGGCAAGTTTCAATTCGATCCGATCGCTTCGCCCTACACCCAGGGGTGTGACGATCTCGACATCGCTGATTTCGACGGCGACGGTGACATGGACATCGCGGTCTCGTCGCGGGGAGTGCGCGTGCTACTCAACTCCGGTGGCGCCTCCTCGTTCGAGACGATCGAGCTCGACAGCGATGTCTATGAAGACACTGGAATTGTCGTCACCGACTTGAATGGGGATGGCATGCACGATATCCTGACCGCAAATCACCCGGGCAAGCCCGTCCGCCTGTTTCTTGGCGAATCGAAGAAGCCCGTCGAGTTCAGCGATCGCCACACCACCGGACTTCCGCTCGACGGGCAGATCGGTTTCAAAATTGCAGCGGCCGACTTCGATGGCGATGGCCACACGGATGTGGCGGTCGGCACCCAACCGCGCCTCAAGCTTTTTAAGGGGAACGGATGTCAGGGCGATGAAACCTCTTGGTGGGAAGATCTCAGATTGCCGGACAGCGGGGGCAATACGATCCAACCGGTGGCTGCGGACTTCGATCGCGACGGAGACTTCGACCTCGTTTTCACGTCGGACAGAGGAATCTACCTCTGCCTCAACGACGGGACCGGAAAGTTCGCCGACCGCCTAACTCTCGAAGGCTTCCCGACAGAAGGTGAATACTCGGGCTGCGCCGCAGTCGATTGGGATGGGGACGGCGACCTCGACTTGGCGATCTCGAGCTTCCAGGGTGAAGGCCTTCGCTTCTTCGAGAACACTGCGGGGTAGCTCCCGGATCACCTATCTGGAGGGCTTTCTCTCGACCTGAAGACGGTCGGGATGACTGGATGGGCTTCGCTTCTGCGGGGTGGCGCTTCGCGCTTTCAATTACACCGCTTGCGCGGTCACGCAGTCGAATTGCGTTCTCATCCAGTCATCCGCGTCCATTTTCCGAGTGGAAAATGGTCGGGATGACTGGATTCGAACCTGCGACCTCGTCGTCCCGAACGAGACGTGCCAGCTCGGGTTTGAAAGTCGCAAGATGCTTTTCTTGAGGGGCTTAGGAGCTCGATTGGGTGGGCTCGAAAACCCGGATGGATGCCTGTTGATATGAATGAGTCCAGATTTGTGCGTCCCGAAGGCCACCTGATTTGCCCTCTAATTATCTCGAAGCGCAAAGTAATCCTATACACGGTGACAACCCGAGGTAACAGTGCGCCCGCAAGTCCAACTTGGTGGGGACCTCTTGTAGACAATCGGCCAAATCTGGTCGGCCCGATCCCGGCGCCTCCTCTGAGCCTAGCTCAACGTGCGTCCATGTCTACGAAATCACTAGTTTCTCCGCCGTCGAATCTGCCGATTGCGGCCCCCGCACTCGCGACAAATTGCGAGCCAGCGGAGCCACCGCAGCCACGTTCCCGCGGCATTCACCACCGATCCGCAACCGCAATCGTCTATTGCGAAGCAAACTTCGGTGGCATCGACGGAAAGACCGCCAACGGGCTTGTCCGTCACTCGGAGAAATACGAGATCGTCTCAATTATAGATAGCGAGAAGGCCGGTCTGGATGCCGGTGCGGTCCTCGGCGACGAACCGAACGGCGTTCCCATCTGTCGTGATCTAGCTGATGCGCTTGAGCACGCCGGCCGGGTCCCGGACTACTTCATTTTCGGGATCGCTCCAGCGAGTGGCATGCTTTCGCTTTCCGAGCGGGGACTCGTGCTCGGAGCCATCGCTCATGGCATGAACATTGTGAACGGACTCCATGAGTTCCTGAACGACGATCCGGAATTTGCAACGGCGTGTGCCAGGTCCAAGGTGGTGATTCGCGACGTGCGAAGGCCGCGCGACAAAAAGGACCTGCGAGTTTTCAGCGGTCGCATTGCCGAGGTCACCTGCCCGCGTATTGCAGTGCTCGGCACGGACTGTGCCATTGGCAAGCGCACAACTGCCACCATCCTGACCCGCGCTCTCCAGGATCGCGGCATCAGGGCCGTGATGGTCGGCACCGGCCAGACCGGATTGATCCAGGGAGCCCGCTACGGTATCGCCCTCGATGCCGTTCCTTCGCAGTTTTGCGCGGGCGAACTGGAGGCCGCCATCGTCGAAGCGTTCGAAGGGGAGGATCCCGACGTCATCTTCATCGAAGGCCAGGGCTCGCTGAGCCATCCTGCCTACTCGACCTCGAGTTTCATCATCCGGGGCAGCTGCCCGGATGCTGTCGTACTACAGCACGCACCGGGACGGACTCATCGGTGTGATTTCGACCAGATGGCGATGCCAAACCCTGGCGCCGAGATCAATCTCATCGAGACCTTCGCAGCAACGAAGGTCATCGGCCTCACGCTCAACCATGAACACATGACGGACGCCGAGGTTTCCTCGGCGATCACGGGGTATGAGCAGGAACTGGGGATCCCTGTCACCGATGCGCTGACCCGATCTCCCGAACGTTTGGTGGAGATGGTGCTCTCGGCGTTCCCGCAGATTGCGGGAAGGGTATCGGTTGGAGCCGCATGACCGCGCCGCGTTTGGAGATTGATCTCGACAAGCTCTACCACAATGCACTGACCCTGGTCACAAGACTCGGCGCTCGGGGCATCTCGGTCACGGGAGTCACGAAAGCGGTGCTCGGTTCGGCGGAGATCGCAAACCTTTGGCTCCGGGCAGGCGTGCGTGGGCTCGGCGACTCCCGCATTGAGAACATAGAAACGATGCGGCGTGCGCAGGTCTCCGCATCGATGACACTCATCCGTACTCCGATGCCGAGTCAGGCGAACCAGGTCGTTGCGCTCGCTGACGTGAGCTGCAATACCGAACTCGATGTCATCAGCAAGCTTTCGTCCGCCGCAAAGAAGGTGAATCGCACTCACGGGGTCGTGCTCATGGTCGAATTGGGTGACCTCCGCGAAGGCATCATGCCCGGCCTTCTTGAGAGGACAGTGCGCGAAGTGCTGCGCTTCCCGAACATCGCGTTCAAGGGGATCGGCACGAATCTCGCCTGCAGAAGCGGAGTGTCGCCCGACAGCAGGAACATGGCCGAACTATCCGCGCTTGCCGATTCGATCGACGCGACCTTTGGCGCTGTTGTCGGCACGGTCTCCGGGGGCACCTCCGCCAACCTCGAGTGGGCGCTCAGCGGAGCAGACACCGGGCGGATCAACAATCTCCGGTTGGGGGAAGCGATGCTTCTCGGTCGTGAGCCTCTACACAGGCAACCGATCAAAGGGCTGCACACCGACGCCATCACCCTGATTGCTGAAGTGATCGAATCGAAGAACAAGCCCTCCAAACCATGGGGCGAGATTGCGCAGGCGGCGTTTGGGGAGGTGCCATCTGGCGGTGGCCCGGGCAGTATTTCACAAACAATTCTCGCCATCGGTCGCCAAGACACCGATCCGTCGGGTCTCGACCCGCCTCCTGGTATCGAGATCCTGGCGGCAAGCAGCGATCACCTGGTGGTGGACTCGGGCAACTATCGCGGCGGCTTGACCGTCGGCACCGAGATTCCGTTCCAGCCCAACTACAGCGCGCTGCTCCGCGCCATGACATCACCTTTCATCGCCAAGAACATCAGCGCTCCTACGGCAATGCCTGGCGCAGAAAACGCACGAAGTTCCCGTGCATGATATTCGCCACGTCCTCGTCGCTGTAGCCACGCAATTTGAAAATCGCGGGCAGGCGTTGCAGATCGGCGATCGAATCCAGATCCATCGGAGTCTCCTCAACTCCAAAGCCACCATCGAGATCCGAGCCGATGCCCACGTGTAGCGAGTTTCCGGCGAATTGGCACACATGGTCGATGTGATCGACGAGATGCTCCAGTTTCACTCCGACCTCCTCTGGTCTGGTTTTCGAAAGGATCCAGCCGGGGACCATCATCCAGGCGTCGAGCGCCGCGCCGATGACGGCACCCCGAGCGATCAGTTCCTGCAGTTGCTCGCAGGTAAACTGACGCTCGTGCGGCACGATCTTCCGGCAATTTGAATGGCTCGCCCAGACCTTGCCCTGGAAGGTATCCATCGCCTCCCGAAAGGATTCGTCACACAGGTGGCTGGCATCAAGAATAATTCCCAGTCCTTCCATCTCCCTGAGTAGTTCCGCCCCCTTGGTCCCGATACCGCCGGTTGCATGGGTGCCCTGCGCGTAGGTTCCCGGGCCGAAATTCGCAGGTCCAATGGCGCGCAAACCCTGCTCGTAGGCGCGCTCTACGTGCCCGATCGTCACCAGGGAATCCGCGCCTTCGAGGCTGAGCACGTAGGAAATCGGCGCGTCGGGTGGCAGGTCGTGAGCCCAGACCTCGAAGGCGGCGTCCAACTGCGCCGCGGTCTTGATCTGCGACATCTCGCCCTTCTCCTCCATGGCACGATACCACGCGAGTTGCCCCTGGGTTTGAGCCCATGCCTGCTCGGGAGAATGCCATCCGCGCAGGTGGTTCGTCGGCTTGACGTAACGAGCGATCTGAGTCGCCACGCAGATGCCAACGCGGCTCTTGCGCATTTCCGGGAAACACACCGTACCCCGACCACGATCTTCACGATCCGTCTGACCCTGCTCACGGTTGCGGATCTCATGCAGTGGTCGCGTGTAGTCGCGGTTCGACTCCAGCGCGTTCATGCTCAGGTCAAGGTGGGCGTCTAATATCAACATGGATCAGGAACTGCACGGCCGCTAACAGGACAGTGGGACTCCACAATAGACTTTGCAAAGCAATCCCTTGATAATAAAAGCGTGAAGCGGCTGAATCAGGTGGATTGCAAGCTCATGCCAGGGTAGACCAGCGACACGCCCGTTCGGAGTAGGAACCGGCGCCGCAATCGGAAGCAGCGGGTGGAAAAGTCTGCTTGAGTGAACTGATTTCATGTTTGCAGATCCCACCGAGATCGAGCCTATCGCCGGAATTGTCACCGATCCGATCCCATGTTCAAGGATGTGAAACCGATGACGCTGTTTGGCAGTCTGCGGTCGCTGACGTTCCGGCTTTGGGACGAGAAAGGAAGAAAGCTGATCGGATTTCGTCGCATAAAGAAGCAGAGGAAGCTGAAGAAGGAAGAGACCGGGGACGGTGCCGGTGAGGATTCGAACGATCGCGACAACCATGACGACCGGCAGCGGCAGGCCAGAAACTCGTGATCTGATGCAATACGTGATCTGATCGTTCGCTTTCCTGCCGGAAGGACGTAGCCTGATGTGTCTGCAATGAACGACCGTCACGCCACGCTCCTGCGTCTCTTGAAACCCGGCGTGTGGTATTGCGCTTCCGAGTACGATGGGTGCTCGGTTCTCGAACGAGGCACTCCGGTGAAAGGCAGGATTTTCTCTACGCTCGTCAGGGATGGCTATGTGGAGTGTGCACCCGTGTTCGAAGGATTCTCGATCAAGAAGTACCGAATCACTGCCAGGGGATCGGCATCGTTGGCTGCGATGTAGCCTTGGGCGGAAGCGTCAAAAGGCGCGCGGGTTTGAATCTTGAGCGATAGAATGCTGGTTATCCACTATCCGGGGAAACTTCGACTCCCCTGAGCAGCACGGTGAAATACGCGGACCTGCCGAGGGGTCATTTCTTACCGTCACCGATCGCGCAGAGGGAGCTCTCCCTTTGACAAAGATCTTCCCACTCGAGACGGCGGCAGCATCGAGCGACAGGTCGCCGAGAATGGATTCGGCGAGGATCTTCGGCTCCGGGTCGGCCTGAACGCTGTCCTTGGTGGGGCGCGGTCGGCACCTTGGGCATTAACGATGTTTTCGCGGGCGACCGTCTCGAGTTCGAGGCCGATCGGCGATGAGGGCCGCACAAAAGTGCCGCAATCGGTGATTCTCCTATGCAGAGCGTCAGAACGTGGTATGAGTTGATGTTCTGTTTCCTTTGGCCTGAACGCCCTGCTCGAAGGCGGCAGGCGTTTGATTTCATTTGCCTGAAGCTCTGATCGTTACTCAGGCGAACAATTTTCGTAATGGCATTCCCGCAGCAGGGAGATGCTGAACTGAACGATGGGCTCGCTTTGTGACGGCTCCATCTCATTGCGGACGAGCGGTCGTAATTCAACTGATACCCGTAATGAGAATCGAGATTATCACCACGCAAAATGAAATGCTGAAAGAAACCGGGTTTGGCTCTTTCCAGTCGTGTTCCAGAGCTCTGGCCTCAATCGTAAAGATGGGGCACGCCGCAAGGTTGGGCATTTGCAGAACGCTGGCAGATCTGGAGCAGGTCGTTGCGAGGTCGCCGGATTTGGTGATTCTGGCGGTAAAATGTGTATCCGTGAAGGACGGAGAGGATATTTGGTTATCGGAATATTTTTCGGAGCACGAGATATCCTATTCAGGATCGATCCGAGAGGTGCTGAAGTTTGATTCTGACAACGTCCTTGCCAAATCGCATCTGAGAAAGAACGGCATCAGGACAGCCAACTACTTCATGGCCGTTCCGGGACAATACAAAACCGACGCGGATCTTCCGGTTGCCTATCCCCTGTTCTTGAAACCGTCCGATGCCGCTAATGGGAACGGAGCCGGTGATGCATCTCTAGTGTCCAGTTTCGAGGAGTTCGAGACCAAGGTCGCCGCGTCATACGCGAGGTTCGGAGTCCCCGTTCTGGCCGAGGAGTATTTGGATGGCCGTGAGTTCACGGTCGCCGTCATTCGGTCCAAGAGCGGTTACCTCGTGGTTTCTCCGATCGAAATCGTGCCCCGCCGATTCAATAATGGATCCAGGATTCCGGGTGAGTTCGCGAAGAAGGAAGATTCGGAAGAATTGAAGAAACCGGAACTTTCCGAATTGATGAATCGGGTGAGAAGACTCGCAATCGATGCCTTTGGTGCCTTTGGAGTCAGGGACTTCGGGCGAATCGATATCAGGACAAACAAGGCCGGGGAGTGCTTCTTCATGAAGGCAAATCTCGTGCCGGAAATGACGAGCGGATCGAGCTACTTTTCCAAAGCCTGCGAGCTCGCAAGTGATCTCACCTACGATCATGTGATTCGGATGATCGTCGACGAGTGTCTCCGCCGGACTCAGCAAGACACTCGCACGCCTTCCGATCGACCGCATGGAGAGAACTCCGCCTCACGGTTCCAATGAGAGTGACCAATGGCGGCATCCGCCACGAGGCGAGCACCTTCACATGTAGAGTGCCCATGAGCGGCGAATTACCGAACCTCCAGGAAACTTTGATTTACAAATATCGCCTTCAAGTAACGAGGTTGGGATTCGCAACGTCTCCCTTGATGCTGGTCGTCGTCGCCATCCTGTGCATTGGGTGTCAGACGACGACGACATCGAATCCGAAACCCTGCACTGATCCTTGGTATGCGCTTGTGGAGAAGAAGCTCCGGATTGCGGATGATGCGTGGGACGGTATTCGATTCCGATCGGCCGAATGGCTCCATGCCGTCGATGAACGACTGGAAATGAACACCGGCGACAAAAGCAATCCCGCTGTCGGGAGTCATTCGTGGTGCAGGGCTGTCGACCGGAAACTCTTCTCCTCGCAGGAAATCGAACCTTGAACCGGGCGCATTCCAATGAACGCCACGATCCATTCCACGGCTCTAGTCTCGCCCGATGCAATTATCGGAGAGCGGGTTTCCATCGGTCCGAACGCGGTAATCGACGCCGGCGTTTCGGTTGGTGACGACTGCCGGATCGGTCCGCAGGTTTATCTGACTGGCAACACGCGAATCGGCGCACGGTGTCGGATTCACAAGGGGGCGGTCCTGGGCGATGAACCGCAAGACCTTTCCTACGACGGCAGTCCCTCGGCAGTCGAGATCGGTGACCAATGCATCTTCCGAGAATACGCCACGGTCCACCGAGGCAGCAAACCTGGAAGTGTCACCCGGATAGGTGATCGCTGCATGCTGATGGCCTTCAGTCACGTGGGTCACGATTGCCAGTTGGGCGAGGATGTCATTCTGGTGAACAACAGCCTGCTGGGCGGGCATGTGGAAGTGGAGGCGAAGGTCACCATCAGCGCCCGCGTAGGGGTTCACCAGTTTTGCCGGATCGGCACCATGTCCATGATCGGAGGCTCCGCTCGGATCAGCCAGGACGTGCCACCCTACTGCCTCGTGAATCATCATGGCGAGATTTCCGGAGTGAACCTGATTGGTTTGCGCAGAAACGGATTCACCAGGCAGGAGCGCAAGGAGGTTTCGGCCGCCCACAAGTTGTTTTTCCGCACCAGCCGGATGCGTTCCCAGGCAATCAACGACGTGTTGGCCTCCTACCCGACCCAGTCCGCCATCATTCATTTCGTGGAGCACGTTCTCGCATCGAAAAGAGGAATCCTCCCCGGAGCGTCGCGACGGAACTCGAATCGGTGCTAGATCATGATCATCGGCTGCGTCGGTGCCTGTGCGAAATGAGAATGGGTCAATAAGTTTTCCTCCCTTGAAGAAGGATGGAATACCAGATGGATGCCTCGGGTTGAAATCGGCACAGTCCAGCTTGCTAGCACATCCGGCTCAAGTCCCACGTACCCACGTGGTTGCATCCGGGTTTACCGACTGATGGCGGGTCAACCGATTCGATCAGGTTCAAGAGCACTGGACGGTCCTCAACTCCTTCGCGCTGAACTTAAGATGGTCGGGATGACTGGATTGAGCCTTTGGCTCTCTGCGGGGTGGTGCTTTGCGCATGAATATTACACCGCTTGCGCGGTGAGGCAGTCGAACTGCGTTCGAACCCAGTCATCCGCGCCCATTTTCCGAGTGGAAATGGTCGGGATGACAGGATTCGAACCTGCGACCTCGTCGTCCCGAACGAGACGTGCCACCTCGGACTCGAAAGCCGCAATACGTTTTAGGTGAGGGACTTAGGAGTTTGAATGGGTGGACTCGAAAAACCGGATGGATGCCTCGGATGGATGCCTGTTGAGACGAAGGAGTCCAGATTTGTGCGTCCCGACTCGGAGACCTCACCGACCTGCAGTGGGGCTGGGTCGATCTGAAGTGCGAGGCACTCGTCTTCACCCAAGGCAAGACCGGACGGGAGATTGAGATCCCGCTCCATCCCGAGTTTAAGCGCTGGCTCACGGATCGAGCTGGGCCGAAGAAGCTGAAGGCTGGCGCAATCTTCCCCGACCTCCGAGGGATCGGAACCCGGGGACGAAACGGGCTGTCCGGCCAGTTCGCCGGGATCATGAAGAAGGCGAAGATCAAACCGATGGTGGTCGAAGCTAAAGGCAAGAACGACCGCAAGCGCTCTTCCCTCTCGTTCCACTCGCTGCGCCACTCCTTCAATTCGGCGATGGCCAATGCGGGCGTCACCCAGGAGATTCGCCAGCGCCTGACCGGACACGCATCCAAGGCGATCAATGACCGCTACACCCACGCGGAACTAGAGACGCTGAGGAAGGCGGTGGGGTCGGTTCCGGCTCTGTAATCCCCCTGTCGAGGCAGGATTTGCCGAATTAGAGTCAAACTCGTTGATTATCACACCACCGGGGAGGGTTCGACTCCACACGGATACCAACACGCCTAATTTCTCCTAACCGCTCTGCTTTTTGAGGTGGGATCTTAGGGTCGGGGAAGTTGAGGGATCGACGTTCGGCAAAGCGGCGGTTCATCAAATTTCAACATTTTGCTGTTAACAGCTATACAATTTGTCTCGCACCGACATCACCTCCCGTGGAGTCCCACCACAAACAATCTCCGGAGCAGTTCACACGGCTCCTGGTAGCCAACCAGCGGCGAATCTACGGATTCGTTTTCACGCTGGTCCAGGAGCATGCGGCTGCGGACGACCTGTTGCAAGAGGTCTCGGTATTGTTATGGCAGAAGTTCGAAAGCTTTGAACCGGGAACTGATTTCGGCGCCTGGGCGATTGCGATCGCCCGGCTCAAGGTGCTGGAGTGGTATCGAAAGCAGAAACGCGTTCCATTGCCAATGGAGTCGGATCTGCTTCATCAGCTGGCCGACAGGGCGGAAGAGGCGCACGCGGAGCCGGATGTGGAACGGCGCCAAGCGCTGGAGGAGTGCCTGTCGAAGCTCAGCGACCGGGACACCGAACTGTTGAGCGACCGCTATTCGAAGGGGCAACCTGTCTCACGGATTGCGCAGCGGATCGGACGGACTCGAGATGCCGTCTACAAGGTCCTGGCGCGTATTCATCGTGACCTGGCCGATTGTGTGCGGGGAAAACTTGCCGATCCAGGGAGGGCGTCGTGACCCGGGAACATCTCGACATTCTGCTAGAGGAGCATCTCGATGGGTGTCTCGACGAAGGCGCCAAGGAGGAGTTGACCCGAGGGCTTCGTGAGCACGCGTGGGCCCAGGAGCGATTCATCGAGCGCATGACCCTGGCGGCAGACTTGCGTGACCGTTTACTGGAACCAGCTCCGATGGTGGTCAGCACAGAGGCTCCATTGCTGGGCGAGACTGTTGCGAGCAGGGAGCCCATGAGGCGTCGTGAGCAACCCCGAGCACTCCTTGCCCTCGCTGCAATCGTTTTGGCGTTGGCCGTCGCTTCTTGGATTTTCTGGCCCACCGGGAGCCCTTCGCCGGAGCCACTTGAATCACCGATCGCCTCAAACCCAAAGGAGAAAGATCTCCTTTACGGGGCGGAGATTGTCGGACGGCGGATGTCCAAGGATTTCGGCACCGTGCGTGTTCGGATGGAGAATGGCGCGTTCGTCTACGTCCAGGCTCCAGCTGAGTTCACTGTCGCCGATGCCCAAAAGCTCCGCCTTCATCACGGACGGGTGGTCGGGGAGGTGCTCGACGAAGTTTCGACGCTGACGGTACAGACGAGAGACGCCACCATCACCGATCTCGGAACGGAGTTCGGGGTGTCTGCGATGCGGGATCGGCCCACCGAGGTCCATGTTTTCGATGGCGTGGTCGAAGTGGAAGCGGTGAGCGCAGCCGAGTCGGTCGCCCAGCGACTCGAAGTTGGGCAAAGCCGGGCAGTCGAGGCCGAGGACATTCGCGAAATCGGGTTCGACGAGGCCGCGTTTGGGCAACTTCGCGAAGGGAGGCACTACGCGCGTGCCATCAAGGAACACGCGCTCGCCTATTGGCGGTTTGAAGAGTTGGCGATCGGGATCGGTCAACCGATGGTCGACGAGGTGATTGGCCGGCCTGACCTGCGGCAGGCCTACCAGAAAGTCCTGGCTCTCCCCGGGGTCGATTCACTGGGAGGAACCGCTGCAGCATTCGACGGGGAGGAGAGCCTGATCGAGATTCCCCATGGTGAACGAATCTTCAGCGATAAGATCTCGGTCAGCTTCTGGTTCCGTTCGACCCAGGAGTGGAGAATCAACTACAGGCAGGTAGGCCCTAACGCACCCAACCTCGTTTCCAAGGCCACCGCCGGAGAGGGATCCAGCGACTGGTCGATCCAAGGCGTAACAGGCGGCCGTGTGCGCA
>CAJIAN010000764.1_pt1 | contig 11494 bp, 9 predicted proteins | sample 9199061 | NCBI WGS metagenome assembly CAJIAN01 (sample SAMEA7708264, study PRJEB35096) | sediment metagenome | biome: marine neritic benthic zone biome [ENVO:01000025]; feature: sediment [ENVO:00002007]; material: shallow marine sediment [ENVO:03000034] sea grass bed [ENVO_01000059] ...
ACTTTGCCGCGGTTGGCGAAGCGGGCAGCATGAACCAAGCCGCCGCGGAATTACACACCTCGGCTCCGTCGCTGAGCAAACAACTCCGGGAGTTCGAAGAACGCCTCGGAGTCCCACTCTTCAACCGCAGCGGACGGTCCATGAGCCTTTCCTCCACCGGAAGGAGGCTGCTGAATCAGGCAAAGCGACTGATCGAGGGATGGGAATCAATCTACACCTCCATGGGAGAGTTCGCAGAAGAACGGCGCTCGGGTCTCCGCATTGCCGTGCCTCCATCGATTTCATGTCTCAAGGAGTTCGCCGAGAACGTGAGCCGGATGCGCGAATTCTCAGACGGACGCTTCGAAATTCGTGAAGATGACGCCAAGTCTCCGGTCCACGCGCTTCTCGAGAACGAAATCGACTTCGCGTTTTCGTTCGCCAAACCCGCAGACCGTGACATTCGGTCCCACAGTCTTTGCGAGGCCCCCGCAGTGGCACTCGTCCCCGTAGGAAACCCACTCGCGCAGTGCACGTCGGTCACCACCGGCGTGCTCTGCGCGCATCCTCTCGTGAACTGGCACCCCAGTAGCTACCGCGTATCCCAGAAGAACCAGGCGAACATCTTCGGGATCCTACGAAACGGCTCGGCGCCTCGATACGACGCGTCCTCGGTCGGCGCCGCCATGCGGCTCGTGAGCACCGGCACCGCGATCGCCATCACCTTTGGCACCATCCACAGAGGATCGTGCCACAACATCCGGGCCATTCCCATTGCGGATCTTCCGAGAGAGCATCTCCATCTGATCTGGCGCCGCAATCACGCGAACGATCCAGTGGTCGAGATGATCGACAAACTTCACGATAATCCGATCGCCGCAGAGGCCGCATGCTGAAAACACGGGAAGCAACAACGATGATCGGATCCAATCCACTGGGAATCAAGCAGCTGAGCTACTTTCTCACGGTGTCCAACTGCGAGTCCATCGCCGACGCCGCACGGGAAATCGGCATCACCCAGCCTGCCCTCACACGCTCCATTCAGCATCTCGAGGATTTCCTCGGCCTACAACTGTTTCACCGCACCTCCGCTGGCATCGAACTGACAAACGCGGGCGAAAGGCTGTTCGAACTTGGCAGCGGCTACATGTCGTCCTTTGTCGATGTCCTGAGCGATATCCGGGCACGCGCACGCAAGAGTCAGCATTCCATCATCGTCGGAACCGATATCGATGTCTTCACCACGGCGATCGAGAAAGTGGCAGGGCAGATGGAGATACTAGATCCGCCCGTTGAGGTCTTCCACCAGGAGATCGATCCCGAAGAAGCGCTGAGCGATCTCGAAGCCGGTCGCATTGACATTCTCCTCCAAAGCAAAACGAACGACACCCAGTTCCCTCCCCCCTCCCTCCAATCGACGACCATGGCCTGTAATGAGGCCTATGTCGTCCTTCGCAACGACGATCCCCTGGCTGGCGGAGACACCGTCCCCGTCGAAGCGCTCACGGACCGATGGCTCATCGCCTTCTCCGAGAGCCGCCAGCCAGGGCTCGTCGACGACCTCGCCGCACGGCTCGCAATCCCGCCTTCCGAAAGCAACATCGTCTACTATGCGGAGTCTTTGCACGGGATCCTCAACTGCGTCGAGGGTGGACTGGGAGTCGGCATCGTCGGCGGCTACCTGTCCGAGCAGAAGGACTCACCGATCTCCATCCGACCACTCGCGGGATTCGAAATGAGCATCCCATCGACATTCTCGATCCTCTGGCGCTCGGACCGCGGGAACGACGCCTTGAACGAGACCCGCGCCGCCCTCCTTGAGCACTTCAACGAGCGCGCCTAACTTTCGCTCTCTTCGGCGTCGTGAGGAGCCATGGAGCCAAGGTTCCTCACAATCCCCGCCGCTCGCTTGTTGTCCGAAATGATGTCCTCCATCACTTCAACGACGGCACTCAAATCCACCTCGTCACGGCCAAGAATCCGCTTGGCCGCACCGGCATTTGCGAGAATTCCAGCGAGCGGTTGATTCAGTTCGTGAACGATTTGCCTTATCCGCTCTCCCAGGGCTCCCTCCACTAATCCTCCGTCGCTCGGTTGCATGCGCGGTAAGGTCGCAGATTTCCGGCCCGCCGTCGACAAATTATCGGATCCCGATCACCGTTGCCAATCCCGCCATCCCCGGCTATCTAGGCTGCGGTGAAGATTCTTCTCGTAGAAGACGAAAAGGAGATCCGCAACTTCGTCCGGGACGGCCTTGAGGAGGAAGGATTCGCTGTGGATGCTTGCGACAACGGCAGTGACGGACTCGCCATGGCCAGCGAACAATCCTACGACGCCATCGTGCTCGACATCATGCTTCCTGGCCGCGACGGACTGAGCATTCTCCGACTCCTGCGAGAGCGGGGGAACAACGTGCCGGTGATCGTCATTACTGCACGTGGAGAATCGCAGGAGCGCATCGAGGGTCTCAATCTCGGGGCGGATGACTATCTCGCAAAACCCTTCTACATGGGGGAACTCATCGCGCGCCTGCGGTCGATCTGGCGGCGCTCCGCCGGTGAGGGGCTGAGCCTCCTCAGCATCGACGACCTCACCGCAAACCTCATGACTCGAGAGGTCCGCCGGGGCGAGCGGCAGATCGACCTCTCGCCGCGCGAGTTCTCCCTCCTCGTCTATTTCATGCGCTCACCCGGACGCGTCCTGACACGCACGCAGATCTACGAACAGGTCTGGGATTACCACCACAATCCGGGCACGAATCTGATCGACGTCTACGTGCGCAAGCTGAGAAAGAAGATCACCGCCGGAGACGAAGATCCGCTCATCGAAACCCTCCGCGGCGTCGGCTACCGGATGCGCTCCGCATCATGACGCTCTCCTTCCGCACCCGCATCGCTCTGTGGTCAGTGACCACCTCGGGCCTCGTTCTCCTCGTTTTCGTGATCGCTTCATCGACTCTGTTCTTCGACAACATGCTCGAGGAGGCGGATCACGTCCTCACCGAAACCGCTCTGGAACTCGTCGCCGAGGAGACCGTAGTGCCGGACACGCCACCGGCGACACCGGCTCAGAACCGTCTTCCCACAGTCTATCTCAGCAGCGAACCCGCCCGGCTCAATCTCATCGACCTCCGCGCACCCGGAGACGAACCCATCTTCCGCGACGAAAACTGGCCGGACAAATCGAGGGTCGCCTTCCCCATCGAATCCGCCGATCGCGGAACCGACCACGTGCACGGGGTCCTCTGGCGCATCATGGGACGGAACATCGACGGTTACCGCATCGCGCTCGCCCTCGATATCGGCGAGATCCGCAAGGAGGTGTGGCGCATGGCGGCGACCTTCCTCCGCGCCATGCCCATCGGATTGCTCTTCGTCGCCCTAGGCGCGTGGTGGATCGCCGGGCGCGCCGTGAAGCCGGTCCGGAGAATCACCGACATCGCCGAGAATATCACGCCGGACGGCCTCGGCCAACGAGTACCCACAACGGATCATCCCGACGAAATCGGCCGCATCGGAAGAGTGCTCAACCGGATGATGGACCGGCTCGAGGCCGCCTTCAAACAGGCGAATCGTTTCAGTTCGGACGCCTCCCACGAACTGCGCACGCCGCTTGCGGTCATGCAGGGCAAGTTGGAGGCCGCGCTTCAGCGGGCCACCTCGGAGAGCGAGCAGAAGACCTGTGCCGAATTGCTCGAGCAGGTACAGAACCTCAAGACCATCACCGACAGCCTGCTCATGTTTTCACGATCCGACGTGGGCAGCCTCACGCTGTCGCTTGAGGGAGCCGACCTCACTGGGCTCGTGAACGAACTTTTGGAGGATATCGACGCCGACGCGGAAGAGCGGGAAATCAAGGTGAGCCGCGACGTCGCGCCGAATGTCAAAGCGAAGGCCGACACGCGCCTCATCCGGATGGCTGTTTTCAACCTTCTTCAGAATGCCATCAAGTACAATCGCCCCGATTCATCGGGAGCAAGTGAGATTCATGTTGGGCTCACGGATGACGAATTCAGGATCACAAATACCGGCCCCGGGATCCCGGAGGAAGACCGGGAGAAGATCTTCGACCGCTTTTACCGGGGTCACGCAACTTCTTCGAAAGAAGGTGGATTCGGGCTGGGCCTCAGCCTTGCCCGGATCATTGTCCAAGCCCACGGCGGATCGATCGGCGTCACGGAATCGACCGGAGAACGCACCACCTTCGCCATCCGGCTTCCAAAATGAACGCTTTTTCATTTTCGCCGTCCCGTGCGTTCATTTTGGGACGGCACTCTTGCTTCATCACTTACTCGATGAAGCTCGATGAAAACCATTGCTGTTCTGACTAAAACTCTAGTTGTCTGTGCACTTTACGCGACCTTGACGCTCGTCCCGATTCTCATGTGCATCGGCGCGACTGATCGATCCGAACCATCCGGAATCGAAATTCGCACACCCTCCTACGACGCAGAGGAATCTGTCGGCATCACCCTGCTATCCAGCAGTGAGGTCACGGTGTTCGAAGCGAACGCCGCTCCCTTCGACCCTAGAAAAATCACCTATCTGGCGAGCGGTGTCCTCGCGGCAGGCCTCGTTGCCTTCGCCCTTTTTAGAAAAGGAGGGAATCTGTCGCCAGATTCCCAAGACCCCAGATAAGGGAATCGTTTCTGACCGAGTTTCTATTTCTTCTTCGCCTTCGCCACCTTGAGTTCCTTCAGCTTCTTCGCCACATCCTCTCCGTGGCTCTTGAACTTCACCTTCTTGTCGATGTGGAGGATCTTCCCGTCCGGACCGATAAAGAATGTCCATCGGAACGGGAGTTTGCGGTCTTCATTCACCAATCCGTAGGCCTTCGCCGCCTCGCGCCTGGGGTCGCTGAGAATCGGATAGTCGAGTTCCAGTGACTTTGCGAATTTGGCATTCGTTTCCTCGTCGTCGCAACTCGCCGCGAAGTAGGCGACGTTGTATTCGCGGATGGCCTTGCCGCCCTCACGGAGCGACTTGCACTGGGCCGTTCATCCACCAGTGAATGCCTTCGGAAACCACGCCATGACCACCACTTTCTTGTCCTTGAAATCTCCTAGGGCGTATTCCTTGTCGTCGCTGCCCTTCAGTTTGAACTTCGGAGCAACGTCGCCGACTTTTAACTCGTCGGCGTTCACGGATAGAGCAAGGGACAATGATCCGACGAACGGAAGTAGTGTTTTGAGTCTCATGGTGAAGCGATACTAGCGATGGGACGGCACGACGCAAGTCCGTCCGGCATTTTCCTTGAGGGCCCGCGCCCACCCCCGTACGATCCCTCGATGATCCGTATCGTCTGCGCTTTTGTTCTCGCGTTTTCCGCCTCCCGCGGCCTTGCCGCCGAATTCACCCACGGCCCGATCCTAGGTCGGCCGGGCGCAACGAGCATGGCAGTGTGGGCGCGCACTTCGGTTCCCGCCATGTTCCATGTCGGGTTCAACGAGAACACGGATTTCCCGAGCCGACTGTCAAAGCCTGTTTTCACCAAGCTCGAAGACGACTGCACCGGCTTCATCGAACTCACCGGACTCAAGCCGGACACCCGCTACTACTACTGGCTGCTCTTCCCCGAGGGGCCTGACCGCAAAGAAGCGACAGGCTCTTTCAAGACGCTTCCCGACACACGAAAATCCAAACACAATCCCAGAGGGCTGTTCAACTTCACTTTCGAGTTCGCCTGCGGGAACAACCAAAAGCCGACCGGCGGCGGCGGCCCGTCGCTCAAGACCTACAATACGCTGCTCGCCAATCACCGCGACGAAGTCGATTTCGCGATACTCAACGGAGACTGGCTCTACGAAGAAAAGCGCGACTACAAGCCCGCAGAATGGGCGAAACAGGTCGGCATCGGGGAAGACAAGTATCCCGACATCGTCAAGATCGCTCCGGTCATTCCCGGATTCTGGGAGAACTACAAACTCTACCTCCACCGCGCTCCCAATCTCGCCGAATGGCATCGGCACGTGCCCACCTTCTACACTGCCGACGACCACGAATTGGTGAACGACATCTACGGAAGCGGCGAAACCGGATTCAAGAATCGCCGCGCGGTCATCCGCGACATCGCCGTGGATGCGTGGTTTGACTACCTCGCTTGGGCGAATCCCGTCGACAAGGCGCGACCTGCTCACTTCGGCCGCGCGAAACTTGAGAACGGCTCGGACATCCTCACCGATCCCAGTGCCGACTTTACAAAGCTGCCGCTGGACGAGATGGCGAATCTTCACATCCACTGGTACGGGCCCAACGGCGCGATGATGAAACCGGAACCGGACATCTCGGAAGCGGATCCGAATTTCAACGTCTGCGAGATCGTCGAGGTCCTCGGTCCGACTCAGTTGAAGATCAAGCCTCCCGCAGCGGCAACCCGCACATCTTCCTACTCCATCGGCCGCCGATGCTACGGAAAGTTTCGCGTCTCGAACTGCGAGTTCTTCCTTCTCGACACCCGCACGGATCGCGATCTTCACAACACGAAAACGCCCGCCAAGTCGGGCCGAAAGATGATTGCCGCGCATCAGGAAAAGTGGCTGCTCGACGGCATGAAGAAGAGCGATGCGGATTTTTTCTTTGTCGTCTCGTCGGTGAACTTCATGGTTCCCCACGTCGGCACGGGCGGCGAAGTCGATCACAACGCCGGTGACTACGGCAAGGACGACGCGTGGACGGTATTCCTCGATCAACGCGAGCGCTTGATCAATGCATGGGACGCGCTTGAGAAACCGGTGTTCGTCCTCACCGGTGACCTCCATAACAGCTTCGCTATCCAGATCACCGACAACGTTTTCGAATTCGCAAGCGGGCCCCACAACTCAGTAAACCACGCCCCTGCAGCGGATGAAGGGGATCGCCCCGCGAATGGCACTTTCAAATACGGCCCGCGCGCCTGCGAGATCAAATGGTCAACCTACGTCCTCGAAGACATCCCCCGTCTCAACCGCCTCTTCCCCCACTACTGCATCGTCCAAGTGAACAACACTTTCAACAATCCGACCGAACTCGGCGGCATACGCCCGGTCGCCTACCCCAAACCGCACGTCATCTTCCGCTACTACGATGGCCTCACCGGCGACTTCCGCTACGCCGAAACCATTCACGCGAAGTGACGCCATGGCACGCCTCCTTCTCCTACTCGCCCTCGCACTGACTCAGGTCAGCGCGACTGAAGAACCCAACTTCGTCATCATCATGGCCGACGACCTCGGCTATGGCGATCTGAGTTGCTACGGGAACACCGAATACAAGACCCCGCAGCTCGATGCGCTCGCCGAGCGGGGGATGCGATTCACTGATTTCCACTCGAACGGAAACGTCTGCTCCCCCACCCGCGCAGCGCTGCTCACCGGTCGCTACCCGCAGCGAACCGGAATCGCCGACGTCGTCTACGCAGATCCCAAACGCGTGACGCACAAGTACGGTCTTCAGCCGGAAGAGTTCACCTTCGCTGATGCACTGAAGAAGGCAGGCTACGCGACCTGTCTTGCCGGCAAGTGGCACCAAGGCTACTACGTCGAACACAACCCGACGGTGAATGGTTTTGACGAATTCGAAGGCTATGTCAGCGGCAATGTCGATTTCATCAGCCACATCGACGGCTACGGTCGGCACGATTGGTGGATCGACAAGAAGCGCGTGAAGAAGAACGGTTACACCACACATCTGATCACCCAGCGCTCCATCGATTTCATCGAACGGAACAAGGACAAGCCGTTCTGCGTCTACGTCTCGCACGAGGCCCCGCACTATCCCTACCAAGGTCCGAACGATCCGGCCCTACGCACCGAGGGACAACGCGGAAAGGACGACTACTCCAAGACGAGTATCGACAAGAAGCGCGCCTACCGGGAGATGGTTCAGGAAATGGACAAGGGCATTGGCGAGATCGTCGCAAAGCTTGCGGATCATCAACTCCTCGAGAAGACGCTCGTCATGTTCTTTTCCGACAACGGCGCGACCAAGCTGGGCAGCAACGGCAACCTGAGGGGCTTCAAGGGTTCGCACTGGGAAGGCGGCCATCGGGTTCCGTGCATCGCGTCGTGGCAGGGCGTGATCCGGCCCGGCTCCGTGACCCATGCGACTGCGATGACGATGGACATCATGCCGACTCTTCTCCACGCCGCCGGTCTGCCCCTTCCCAAGGATCGTCCACTCGATGGTGTCAGTCTTCTCGATGTCCTAAAGACCAACAAGGCACTCCCGCAGAGAGATCTGTTCTGGTGGCGGAACAACTCCGTTGCCATGCGTCGAGGCCAGTGGAAACTGGCCGTCGAGAAGCTACAGCGCCGCTCTCTGCAACCGCGAATCCATCTCTTCGATCTTGAAACGGATCCCGCGGAATCCAAAAACATCGAAAGCGAACACCCGAAGGTTCTCAAAGAGATGCAATCCGCCCTCGCCAGTTGGAAATCGGACGTGATGAAGAACGCAACTCGGCAGCCTTAGCCCGTGTTCCGCTAAATGCGTCCTCTGGACGTGACATCGCACGAATGCGCCGGGCCTACGCGCTGGACGGCTCTTCTACAATCGCTATCCTTCTCGCGCTATGAAGACCCGAAACCTCCTTCTCGCCCTCACCTGCGCTGCCGCAGTCTCCGTAAACGCCGAGCACAAGCATGTGCCGCTCGATCTGTTCACAGCGACCGATGACCTCGAAGTCACACTGTGGGCGACGTCACCGATGTTCTACAACCCCACGAACATCGATATCGACAAGGACGGACGGATCTGGGTCGCCGAAGGCGTCAACTACCGTCGCCACGGAAACCGCAAGCCCGAGGGCGACCGCATCGTCGTGCTCGAAGACAAGGACGGCGACGGCAAGGCCGACTCGAGTCACGTCTTCGTGCAGGAAAAGTTCCTCACCGCGCCGCTCGGTGTCGCCGTGATCGACAACAAGATCGTCGTCTCGATGACGCCGGACATGATCGTCTACACCGACGTGAACCGGGACTTGAAGTTCGATCCCTCCGTCGACAAGCGCGAAGTCCTGCTCACCGGATTCAAGAACAAGCAGCACGACCACACGCTGCACTCCGTCACGGTCGGGCCGGACGGAAGCTGGTATTGGAACCACGGCAACTGCGGAGCGGTCTTCACCGACAAGTCGGGCAAGACATTCCGTCTCGGCAGCGCCTACGATAACCGACAGGTCGCTGGGCACAAGAGCGACGACGGCAATGTCTGGATCGGTGGCGCTGCGTATCGGATGAATCCGGACGGAACGAACGTTCAGGTCATCGGCCACAACTTCCGCAACAGTTACGAGCAAACGGTGACCTCCTTCGGCGATGTCTTCCAAAACGACAACGACGACCCGCCCGCATGCCGAACGACCTTCCTTCTCGAATACGGCAACGCCGGATTCTGTTCGGAAGACGGGAAACGGGGCTGGGGCGCGGACAAACGTCCGGGTCAGAGCACCCAGATCGCCGAATGGCGCCAGGAAGATCCCGGAACGATGCCGGCCGGAGACGTCTACGGCGGCGGATCGCCGACGGGAATCGCCTACTACGAGAATGGCGCCCTCGGAGAGAAGCACCGCGGTATGCTTCTGAGCTGCGAACCCGCCCGCAACGTCGTCTTCGGCTACTATCCGAAAGCCGAAGGAGCGGGCTACAAACTGGAGCGCTTCGACTTCCTAACCACCAACAAGGAGAAGGAATTCGCAGGGGCGGATTTCAAAGGAGGTCGTCCTAACAACGAAACCAAAACTCTTTTCCGTCCGTCCGACGTCGCGATCGGCCCCGATGGTGCCGTCTATGTCTCCGACTGGTACGACGCCCGCGTCGGCGGCCACCAGGATCTGGACAACACGCTTTCCGGATCGATCTATCGCGTCGCCCCGAAGGGATTCAAGCCCTCGATTCCAAAATTCGATCTCGCCACCACCGAAGGCCAGATCACCGCGCTGAAGAGCCACGCCGTCAACGTTCGCCATCTCGGCCGCGAGAAACTGAAGGCACAGGGCGCCAAGGCCGTCCCAGCCGTTGCAAAGCTTCTCGATGATCCGGACAAGTACATCCAAGCCCGCGCCATCTGGATGCTCTCGCTAATGGGTCCAGAGGGCCTCGCCAAGGTCGTGCCCCTGATGAAGAGCGACGATGCCATGACCCGTGTGGCCGCGTTCCGTGCCGTCCGTAGACAGGATCACAAAACGCTCGCCTTCGCCAAGCATCTCGCAAGCGATCCCTCCCCCGCCGTTCGCCGCGAAGTGGCGCTGGCCATGCGCAACATCTCAGGCGACGAAGCCGTCGCCATCCTTGCCGAAATCGCCAAGGGATACGACGGCAAGGACCGCACCTATCTGGAAGCGCTCGGAACTGGCGCGCACGGGAAGGAAGAAGCCGTCTACAACGCGGCCGGCAAGGCCCTCGGCGAGGATGCCGATCCTTCGAAATGGACCGACAAGTTCGCGACCATCGCATGGCGGCTGCACCCGGCGAAGTCCGCCGAGCACCTCGCCAAGCGAGCCAAGAACAACAAGCTCACGCCCGAAGCCCGCAAGGCCGCCGTCGTCGCGCTCGCATTCATCCCCAACAAGAACGCGGCCGACGCCATGCTCAACGTCGCGGTGGCCTCGGGAAGTGAGATCGGTGCGAACGCGCTGTGGTGGCTGATGAATCGCAAGGACACCAGCTGGAAGGAGCACGGAATCCTCGACGAGATGAAGAAGCAGGGACTCTACAACGAGAACCAGAAACTGATTTCCGTCGTCACGCCCGAACCCGTCCAGAACACCCTGAAAACCTCGGAAATTCTCGCGCTCAAAGGCGATCCGGAAAAAGGCAAGATCGCCAGCGCCCGCTGCATCATGTGCCACAAGATCGGTGATGTCGGCGTTGATTTCGGACCGGACCTCAACGGATTCGGAAAGACCCAGACCTCGGAAGTCCTCGTGAACTCGATCATCGATCCGTCTGCCGACATCTCCCACGGTTATGAAGGCTGGGCCATCGAAACCAAGGACGGAACAGAGATCCACGGGATCGTTCTGGCCAAGAACAACCCGACGATCATGCGCTCGATGGGCGGTCAGACGCAGACGATTCCGCGAGGTCAGCTCAAGCGCGTGCGAAAAATGAACCGCTCTCTCATGATGTCCGCAAGCACGCTGCAGATGAAAGCGCAGGAAGTCGCAGACGTGGTCGCCTATCTCAAATCGCTTTAGTGAGGTCAGCCTACTCCGCCTCGAGTTCGATCTCGAGTTCCTGCGGACTGCCCACTTCGATCCGGTGCGTCGTGATGACGCTCGCGTTCGGCACGGCGCGGAACACCGTGCCCGACGCCCCCGACTGTTGGTAGTTTGCCAATTGCTCCTCAGTCAGAACCTCCTTGAGCGCGTCTTGCTGCAAAGTCTGCTGACGCGTCATCCTGCGGAAATCGAAGGAAACAGGTAGCCCATCCTGCGCGGGCACTCCGTTCTCCTCCACGTCCTCCTGAGCCAATCGCGCGAATTCCCCGAAGGCGTGATCCTTCTGCTCCTCGCTCAGATCGGAAACCGCGATCTGCAA
>CAJIAN010000885.1_pt1 | contig 11492 bp, 6 predicted proteins | sample 9199061 | NCBI WGS metagenome assembly CAJIAN01 (sample SAMEA7708264, study PRJEB35096) | sediment metagenome | biome: marine neritic benthic zone biome [ENVO:01000025]; feature: sediment [ENVO:00002007]; material: shallow marine sediment [ENVO:03000034] sea grass bed [ENVO_01000059] ...
CGGAAAGCTGAATTTGCGGAATCCCGTCTCGGTTGATCTCAAACTCAAGCTCCCGATGAGGCACCGGCGTCACCGTGATCTCGTGGATCTCGCTGTCGTCGGGTATTTGAACCGTCTGACGCAGGAAAACGCCCTGGACATCCCCGTTCGGAAGTTTCGCCTTCACATGAAGCTCGACATTTTTTGACGCGACCCGGGCGAGCGCGAACTTGCCGGACGCGTCGCTGCTCGCCTTTCGCCCGTCCACAAACCAGTCTCCAGACGGAATCGAAAGTTCGACGCCTTCCAGCGGCGCGCCTTCGAGATCGACGACTTTTCCTCGAACAGAGTAGCCCTTCTCCAGCCGGAATTCTCCAAGGTTCCCTGCCTCCACGGGCAAGCGACTGCTAACCAGCGATGCTGCGAAGGGCACCTCGCACCGGATACGGAGAAAATTGCATTCATGTCGCGGGGGCAAGGTCGCAGAGAACACGCCCTTCTCATCAGTCTGCACATCCATCACCCAGTTCGGCTGACCAACCACAATCCTTCGCGTCCTGTACCGATCCCTCCATTCTCTGTGCAAGACTTGGACTCCCATTCCGATCGTAACGCCAGCGGCTGGTCGACCATCGGGCAGGAGAATCGTTCCCGTCACTTTCTCCCCCTTCCAGAGTTTGAAGACCGGGCGCGGTGTCTGCTGGATGTCGATCCCACCCAGAACCAGAGAGCTTTCTAGGTTTGCCTTTTTCGACGATCGGGGATTCGTGACCGACTGCGGCACCCATCCCTCCTTCACGAACCGGATCTCACTGATTTCGCCACCGGCGTCGATGGCAATCGTACCCTCGTGATCCGACTTGGTTCGAACCTCGTCCGGTCGGTCTCGGAACCGAATGGCAACCGGAAGATCACGCATCGGTTTGCCCGTCACCCCATCGACGATCGTGGCACTCCACGGGTTTTCACCTTTCGCCTCGGCACGGTCACCTTTCGCCGCGTCGGGATCACGCAGCACGATCTCCGCCGTATCGCCATTCTTGGCAGCAAGCGTTCCCTGGCTTTCAAGCGAACGTCTGCTTGAGAGCAACTGCGCCCGGTAGTGCACATCCTCGTCCGGATACAATGGTCCAAGGCGATAGGTTCCTTTCCCGATATTCTCGAATCCCCGCAATCGCCGCTCGCCATGTTCGGATTCTCCATCCGCGGCGATTCGAGCGGTGATCACCGGCGCACCATCAGTGTCGAACACACGAACCGTCAGGTATCGCGCGGGGGCCGCGTCGATGGTTCCAGGACGATAGTCGGACGGCTTCCCCAAGTCGACCCATCCTGCGGGCTGGGATCCGTGGCCATCGCGGTAAAAAGCGAGCGCGCCGTCCTTTTCCTCGTTCGTCAGTTTGATCCGCATCTTCTCCAGATCGGCGGGAACCTTGATCGCCGCGTACCGCCAGCCGTTGCCTTCTCGAGTAAAGGTCCTGCCTTCCCACCGCTTCCCCCTCAAGATACCATCGACGTAGAAACTGCCCGACGACAATCTCTTTCCGAGCCCAATCTCGATCTCGACGTGGGTTTCGGGCGAGAGATCGAGTTCGTATTCCGGGGTGTCGTCTGGAAGCTCAAGATCAACGGCCGGGAACACACCGTGCACGTCTCCATTCGGACGCGCAGCATCGATGACGAGTTTCGTCCTCGTTGCGTTGAGCGGCGCGAATCGAAAGGTACCGTCCTCCGCTGTCGTGGCTTCTCGCGAGCCATGCCAGCGAATCAGCGGCCGTGCCGAAAGCCTCACGCCCGAAAGCGGATTGCCATCAAGATCGACGACCTTTCCCTTCAAAACAATGCCCGCTTCCAATTTCATCTTTCCCAGATAGCCGGAGCCCATCGGCTCCGGCGCATCGAGGTCAACGATGGGAATCAACCCGCCATCAGGCATCTCGAAGGCGAACGCGGCGGCATCCTCCGGCTCGGCGACAATGCGAATCATGCTGCGTGCGTCGCTGGGGGGAATGGTCGTGGAGAACTTCCCGTGTTTGTCCGTCTTCCCATGAGCGACCCAATTCGGCCATTCGGCTTCGCCAATGAAGAACCGGGCTCCGGGTTCACTCCCTATGAGACGCTTGATCCACTGACTATCATCGATCCGCACTCCCGCCCGCACCGGAAGCCCAGCCGCGGGCGTGCCGTCGGGACGCACGAACGTCGCCGAGATCGCTTCGCCCTTCCAGATCCGGATTTCGAGGGGCTGGCCCTCTGTTCTGGGTTCCGCACCCGCTGAACGAAGCCAGCCCGGTTCGATGATCATGAGACGCCTCCGCGTTTTCGCATTCGTGTCCGCCGGAGGTTTGACGGAAACCACGCCTGCTGCATCCGAGACCGCATTCATTTTTTCCGCCTTGGTGCTTTCCCCCAGCCAGTAGAGAATCTCGGCCTTGACGCCCGCCTTCGGTTCGCCGTTTTCTCCGTCGATCAGCTTCCATTCCCAGTTCCGTGCCGGAACCTCCGCCGGCCTTTCCTCCGACTGCGAAATCACGACGGGCAGGAGAACCGCAGCTGCCGCGACGGCGAAGATCGGCACGAGTGAAACCCGACGCGTCTTTGGCGGATGCTTCACGCCCAACAATCGACGGATTCGTGCAAGCAGCGATCCCGTGCTGTCGGCCGCGACTGAAAGTGCTCCCGCATTCGGAAGCGAATGCTCCCTAAGATCTTCCAACGCCGCGAGCGCCCTCGCGTAGCCGATTGCACCACCCGTCAGTTCCGCTGCCACGTCGTCGCAGCAATGCTCGCGTTCGATGCGAACACGATGCGACACCCACCACACCGCCGGATGGAAGAACAAAAGCGTTTCGGCACCGTTCTGGATCAGGTTCACGAGATAGTCGTGTCGGCGGATGTGCGCGAGTTCGTGCGCGAGAATTGCGTCGAGTTCCGTTCTCGAGAGTCCCGTGATGGCCGAGGTGGGGATCAGGATAACAGGCTTGAGCCAGCCGACCACGCATGGCACCGCTACGGCAGTCGACCGAAGTGAGCTGATCACGCGATGAACCCCCATGCGCTCCGAAAGTCGCGCGACCGCTGATTCCAGCCCTTCAGCCAGCGGCGAAGTGCCCCGCGTTCGCAGCCCATGGGTAAGACCCCAGCGAATCCCAAGCCGAAGAGTGAGCACCACAACACCGCCAATCCAGATGCCAACAATGGGGGGAAGATACGGCGGCAGTTTTTCGGCGAGAGTTGGCAAACCTTGATCGGTCGGTGGTTCGGAACGGAGTTCCGCAGGGTTCTCGACTCGCGGGGCGACGGAGTTTGAACTCTGATTCTCCGAAACGACCTCGACGGGTTGTGATTCTCCCACAGCACGTGCCGTCGCGACAGGTTCGTTTGGTTGGATGCTCACCTCTGTTTCCGCAACTTGGGCGGAAAAAGTTGCCACCATCGAGATGACCATCCCCAGAAGCGCGATGCACGACCCGACATAGCGCAACTGCGGTTTCGCCCGTTTCGTGAGTCCGAGAAAAATCGAGAGTAGAACGCCAATCGCCGCTCCCTGCCAGAGTGCGTGAATCAGCGTCCAACCTAGCGCCTGAATGAGTTCGTCAGTGTTCATGTTCAGTCCCCTTTCGAGTGGTTCAGTCCCGTTTCTCCTCCATTTCGTCGAGCAGCCGACGGATCTCCGCGATCTCCTCCTTGCTCGACGTCTTCCCGCTCAGCGCCTGCATGACGAGTGCCTTCGTGCAGCCCCCAAACGCCTTGGCCACGAGGTCCGAAACCATCCGGCGCTGCGTGGGCGCCTCCTTGATGGCCGCGCGGTAGACGTGTGACCGCTGCGAATCGTTTCGGGTGCAGAATCCCTTTTCCGTCATGTTCTGCAGCAGTTTCAGCGTGGTCGTGTAGCCCACGCCCTTCTGCTCATCGAGAGCTTCGTGGACATCGCGAACCGTGCTCGGTCCCTTCGCCCACAACACGCGCAGAATCGCCAGTTCCGCGTCCGTCGGCTGAGGTTTGCCCGCATTCGATGATGGTTTCTTCTTCATGGCCTCAAAGTACGACGTCCATCGGACTTTTGTCTTATACGATGGTCATCGTACGTTGTCAACGCGCGAACCGCTGGATCGTTAGAAAAATTTTTCGGTGGATCGGGCGCTCCGCGCACGATGTTGAGAAAACGGCGATAGCCGCACGCTGAGAGTTCCGCGTCCGCTTCCCCCCGCGGTCTTGCAGAACACAATCTCGCTTCGCGAATTGATATCACGTCGCGCGCGGAGCGCACGATCCACCTAATTTGCCTTCCGCCGTTTCGATTGCAGCTAGGATCGCCGACACGAGAGCGCTGATGATCGAGTCGTTCTTCGGGACAGACCGCCCTTACTCCAGACACTGCGAACACTTCTTCCTCAAGGTCGTTCGATTCATCCCCAGCGCACTGGCCAGTCGCGTCGGCTTTCCGTCGAATCGCGTGAGCAGATCCTTGAGCATCGTGCTTTCGACCTGCCCGAGAAGATCCGCGTAGGTCACGCCGTCATGGGCGAGTTTTTCATCGAGCCAGCTACCGATCGCCCGTTCGAGCTCGCTTCGGCCCCGACTGGTCTCGGCCCCTCGGAGCGTGACGGCTGCGGGAAGATGTTGTGGGAGGATCTGGGCACCTCCGCAGATGGACACCGCGTAGTCAATGGCGTTGCGAAGTTCGAGGACATTCCCGGGCCAGCCGTGGGAGACGAGCTCGGCGGCGGCTTCCTCGGAAATGGTCAGGGCTCGGTCGCTCTCGGCACGACCGAGGAAATAGGCGGCGAGAGCCGGTATATCCTCGGTGCGCTCGCGGAGATCGGGTAGATGAATGGAGAGGACATGGAGGCGGTAATAGAGGTCCTCACGGAACTCGCCCGAAGCCACTTGATCGTGCAGCGACGAATGCGTGGTCGCGACGAGGCGCACACGCGCTTCGGGATCCTCGATCAGACGCAGCAGCTGAGCCTGGGCCGGGGGTTTCAGCGCGTCGATATTCTCGAGGACGAGTGTCGTTCCGCCATCGGTGCTCGGAAGCTCATCCGCCGCATCGCAATCGACGATCTGCAAGTTCTCGGGCGGCACGTCGCTGTTGCGGTGGATGACGCGGGCAGTGAGTGATTTGCCGGTGCCGGTTGCGCCGCTGATGACGACGGGCGATTGCGACGTGCAGGCGTGGGCGACCTCGCGGAAAACCTGCTGCATCGCCGGAGCGGCTCCGATCAGGGTCGTGTCCTGCTCGACCGATGACGAGGGCTTTGCACCGGTTTCAGCCGCAGAGGTCTTCGGTTTCAGCAGGCGCAGCAACGCTTCCTGAAATCGCGGTAGATCAAGCGGTTTGAGCAGGTATTCGGCAATCCCGAGCTTCCGCGCCGCGATGGCGTTTTCGAGGTTCCCGTGTGCGGTGATGACGAGCACTGGGACTGGGATCGGGGTTTCGTCGGGAAAGGCCGTCCGCAGCACGTCGAGTCCGCTCATGTCGGGAAGCCCGATGTCGAGAATCACGAGATCGAACGGGCCGGAATCGTTGAGGACCTCCAGCGCTTTGCCACCGGAGGGAGCTAGCTCGGTCACGGCACCCGTCCTCTGGCATACCGTATCCAGTGCTGCCGCCAAGGCGTGCTCGTCTTCGACGATGAGAATTCTTCGCTTCATGTTTATTGCAGTTCGATTTCCACCACCGCGCCCTTGTCGTTCCTCACCCGAACCGTTCCGCCGTGGGCCTTCACGATCTCCGACACCACGGTCAGGCCGATCCCCATCCCGCCTTCCTTGGTCGAGAAGAACATCTCGCCATAGCGTTCCAGCGCCTCGGCTGAGAATCCCTTCCCATCGTCGCGGAAGGTGATCACAATCCGGTCTCCCTCTTCGCTTTCTGCGGCGACGGACAACGCTCCACCCTCTGGCATGGCGTGAATCGCGTTGATTCCAAGGTTGTGGAAGACCTGCGCCATGCGATGTGCGTCGAACTCGCACACGAGTTCACGCATGATCTCGCGCTCGATCTTTACATTCGCGTGTCCCGCAGCAGGGCCCAGAACATCCAGCGCCGCATTCAGGCAATCAGCCAGATTCTGTGTCTTCATCTCGGGCGACGCCGGACGCGCGAGATACAGCCACTGGTTCACGAGGTTCTCGATCTTCTCGCTCTCGGAAACAATCATCCGCAGTGGCTTTTCCCTTTCTGATTCGTCCTCGGCCTCCGCGAGTTGGGCATGCAGACGGATGGCGGCGACCGGATTCTTGATTTCGTGCGCAAGCCCGGTGGCCATGCGACCGAGAATGGCAAGCCGCTCGGAAGCTTCCCGGCGACGGCGTTCCTCAAGGAGACTTTCGCGTGTCGTCTCGAACGTGCGTGCGAGATGCCCGATCTCATCGGTGCGATCCCGACCAGGCATCGGTGCCGTTTCGTCGTCGGATTCGATCTCCGGCAAGCGACGCGCCAACGCCGCGAGCGGGCGGACGAGATTCCGCGAGATCGCCCACCCTAACAGGGCACAGCCCGCCCAGAAGACGACGAGCGGAATGATCGTGGAACGACGGAAAAATTGCGCTGCGAGGGACTCGGCCTCGCGAACGAAGACGATCTCCCATTCATCATCCAATCGATGCGCCACCGCTTCACGTCCATCGGCGATGCGCACGACACCGGCGCGCGGCAACACCTCCGTTACGACGCTCGGCGTCAGCGATTCGCCATCCGACTCGAAGGCGGCGTCCGATCGGAACGCGACATCCATCTTCAGAATCTCCGAGAGATAGCCCGCCATCTTCTCGCTCCGCGGAAGGTTCGAATCGTTCATGAACTGCGCATTCGCATCCGCAAGCGCCTCGAAAAGGCGCCGCGATTCCCCTTGGTAGCGGGCAAGGATCCACCACGCGATCGCCACCGATCCCACGATCGCGAAGACTGCAAATGCACTCGCAATCCGTGTTGCGAGTCGTCCTTTTGGATAAGAACTAGCCACTTGATGGATAGATTATGGTCACAATTAGTTTTTGCCTAGAAAATGGTCAATCGTTTAGTTTTTGAGGTTCGATGAAACACACTCGCCCACTCGTCATTGCTACCACTCTCATCGCTACTGCTTCAGCGGGTCGCACCCAAAACGAGGCCGTTAGTGCCGAAGATCCCACCGTCCTCGCCGGAGTCCAAATGCTCGATGCCGTCGTCGTGACTGCGAGCCGCTTCGACGAACCCCTCGCGGATGCTCCCAACACGGTCAGTATTATCACCTCCGAGGAGATCATCGAAAAGGGATTCCGCACCCTTCCGGAATCCTTTGCCGAAACACCCGGCGTGCTCGGACAGAAGACCGCAAACGGACACGGCTCGCCGTTCATCCGCGGCTTCACCGGATTCCGAAACCTGCTGATGGTCGATGGCATCCGCTTGAACAACTCGGTCTTCCGAGAGGGACCCAACCAGTATTGGAACACCGTCGACGCCTTCAGCCTGGAGCGCATCGAATTGGTGAAGGGTCAGGGCTCCGTCCTCTGGGGAAGCGATGCCATTGGTGGCACGGTGAACGCGCTTACGAAATCCGCGGATGTGTCAGGACACGCGGACGGAGAATTGTTCGCTGGAGCGAGCACGCACTACCGCTGGTCAAGCGCCGAAGCGAGCCACTCGGGACGCGTCGAAGCCGAAATCGGTGAAGGCCGCCGCTACGGACTATTCCTCGGTTACACGGCAAGGCACTTCGGTGATGTCCGCGCTGCAGGCGTCGGCCGACAACCGGCCACGGGCTACGACGAGTGGGCGTTGGATGCGAAGTTCGACTACTTCTTCTCCCCGGATGTGAAACTGACTCTCGCCTACCAGCAGGTCCAGCAGGACGACATCCAGCGCGCGCACAAGACGATTCATGGGATCAGCTGGCGCGGAACGACCATCGGAAGCGAACGGCGGCGCGTGCTCGATCAGCACCGACGCCTTGCCTATGGTCAACTCGAGGCCAACAACCTCGATGGCATCATCGACCGGGCGAAGATCAGCCTCTCGTGGCACAATCAGGAGGAGGAACGCACCCGCGTGCGCGGCGACGGTCGTCGGGACGTGCAAGGCTTTGATGTCGACACGCTTGGTGCGTGGACGCAATTCGAAAGCGACACGCCAATCGGGGTGCTCACCTACGGAGCGAGCTACTACCGCGACTGGGTGGATTCGTTCTCCAACAAGTACACACCTAGAGGTTCACTTGCGAGCCGCGGCATTCAGGGGCCGGTGGGCGATGACGCGACCTACGACCTTTTCGGTCTGTTCGTCGAAGATCGCATCGACGTGACCGACTCGCTTGATGTTCTCGTTGGCGGTCGCTTCACCCACGCTGCCACCGACATCGGAAGCGTCGAAGATCCCGCGACCGGCTCGAAGATCTCCATCGACGAAGACTGGAATGACTTTTCCGCGAGTGGAAAGATGCTCTACCGTCCCGCAGCCTTCGATGGCGTCGAAATCTACGGCGGCGTCGCCCAGGGATTCCGTGCTCCGAACCTGTCCGATCTCTCGCGCCTCGATTCCGCCCGCTCCAGCGAAATCGAAACGCCCGCGCCCGGTCTCGAGCCCGAGCAGTTTCTCAACTACGAAATCGGCCTCCGTCTCACCGGCGAAAAGATTCGCGGTGGGCTCGCCTACTACTACACGGACATCGACGACATGATCGTCCGCGCGCCGACGGGGCGCGTGATCGATGGCGAGTTCGAGGTGACGAAAAGGAATGCAGGCGACGGATTCGTGCAGGGCATCGAACTCGACGGCGAGATCGACATCGCTCCCCGATGGACGGTTTTCGGCGCTCTAACTTGGATGGAAGGTGAAGCCGATACCTTCCCGACCTCGTCGCCGAAGACCAAACGCGAGCCCATCAGCCGAATCATGCCGGTCACCGGTGTTCTCGGACTCCGTTGGGACGCCACCGACAATGTCTGGCTCGAAGTCGTCGGCCGGGCCGCCGAGCGAGCGGACAATTTGAACACGCGCGACCGCAGCGACACCCAGCGCATTCCGCCCGAGGGCACACCCGGCTACGTCACCCTCGGTCTCCGCGGCGGCTGGGCCGTCAACGAACAACTCATCCTGAACGCGGCGGTGGAGAACGTCACCGACGAAGAATACCGGATCCATGGTTCCGGACAGAACGAGCCGGGGGTGAACTTCATTCTCTCCGCGACCGTGAATTTCTGATTTTGCCGAGAATCCAGACAGCGACCCTACCCAAGATCAGCGTCCCCGATCCCGAACGGAAAGGACGGATGATGGGGATCATTGTTGCCGTCGCAGTTCACGTAGGGGTCGGCTTTCTCGCGGCGAATACCCTGATGCGAAATGATTCGGTCGCACAGGTGCAAGTGGGCGTCTCGGAATTGAGCGTCAACATGATTCCCGACGATGCGGAGCGGCCGACGGAGCCACAGCCGATGTTATCCAACCCGTCGCCACCCGAACTCGACATCAAGTCGCCCGTCCCGGAATTCAACCCGTCCGTGCCACAGATCGACCTTCCCGACGTTGTGGTTTTCGACGTGGCGGAGATTACCTTCGGCGAGCCATGGCCCGAGCCGCCCGCGTCCAAGGCGCCCAAGCCGAAGAGATCTCCGAGGCAACCCTCCAGCACTCCTTCACGGCCCAAGGTCGCGAAGGCAGCTCCGAAGCCGTCTGGCGCCAAGGTTCGAAGATCGGTAAAGCCGATCTACCCCAGCGACGCACTTCGCGCCGGAGTCGAGGGAACGACACTCATCCGGCTTGAGGTGGGTGTCCGCGGCAATGTCGCGAGCGCACGCATTGCCCGGAGTTCGGGTCACGCAAGCTTGGATCGGGCTGCGATCAAGGCGGCCAGAAAATGGCGGTTTTCGCCTGCCACAAGAAACGGGAGTCCTGCGGCTTCGAGCGTGATCGTGCCGATTCAGTTCCGGCTGAGTGCGTAGCCCTACGGCTTCGCCACCTCCCAGTTATTGTTCCGCCGGAGACCGTAATAGGGATAGAAATCCCACGGGGCATCCTCACCCAAGGCGCGCGGGTCCTTTGTTTCGACGAGGTGGCGAGTCAGCTCGGCACTCAGGCGCTTTCTGTGCTCGGCGTATTTCGGATCGTTCGCGACGTTGACCAACTGACCGGGATCTTTCGACACGTCATAAAGTTCTTCGGCAGGGCGTTTGCCGAAGGCGAGATCGTGGAGGCGTCGAAAGCCGTCCTTCTCGGCATACTCCATCATCAGGGTCTTGGTCGGCGAGGAGTCCACCTCGCCGAAGGGGATGAATCGCGCGCACTGGTGCTTGTCGGGATCACCGGCAGGCCAGCGATCGGGATCGTGGTTCCGGATGTAGAGGAACTTCTCGGTGCGAATGGCGCGACAGGGATAGCCTTTGCCGCCCGTCCGGCAGCCGTCGTGGCGCTCCATCGCGACGAAGGCCGCTGGAAATTGGTTTGCACTTGGTGAACCAAACACATCGGTGAGGCTCGGCGCGATCATCATCTTCGGCGGTTCGAGACCGGCGGCTTTGAGGAAGGTCGGGGCCAGGCTGCTGAGATTCACCATGCCTTCGTAGACCCGTCCGGGAGAGTCGATCCCGCGTGGCCATCGAACGGCCAAAGGCACACGCGTTCCCGCATCGTAGAGACTGGCCTTGGCACGCGGGAAGGGCATCCCGTGATCGCTGGTGACGACAATGATCGTCTTGTCGAGTTGTCCGCCTTTCTCCAGCAAGACGATCGCCTCGCCAACGTGCCGGTCGAAGTGCTCGATCTCGTGGTGATAGTCCAGGATGTCTTTGCGGACTATCGGATGGTCCGGGAAACACGGCGGCACCACCACCTTCGCAGGGTCCTTTTTCTTCTTGTCCCACAGATCCGGTTGGAATCCACGGTGCGGCTCGTGCGTGCCGAGCCAGAAGCAGAACGGCTTATCTTTGGGACACTGGGAAAGGAAGTCGCCGAAATTCGCCGAGTAGGCCCGGCGGGACATACCGGGTGGCTGCGGAGTATCCTTCAGCTCTCCTTTTCCGTAGTGGTGCCGGTTGAACGGCGGACCTGCCGCGTTCTCGGTCCGGCCACCGGGCGCGTCGCGACCCGGGCTCCAGCCCTTGCCCGTGTGCCCGATGAAATAGCCCGCATCCCGCAGCAATTCCGTGTAAGTCGCGAACTTCTTCGGCAGCGTGCTGTGGATATTTCCCGCCTCCTCCAACCGCCAGATCGGCTGACCCGTGAGCAGCGCACTGCGCGAAGGTCCACAGCTCGGAGCGTCGCATAGCGCATGGGTGAAGCGGATGCCCTCACGCGCAATGCGGTCGAAAGCCGGTGTGTCGATGACGGGATCGCCATTCGCCCCCGCGTCCGTGAAGCTCTGGTCGTCAGAAATACAGAGGAGGATGTTCGGGCGCGAATCCGCGTAGGTTGCGAGAATGCCAGTGATCTGGAGAGCGAGAGCGAGCCACCACTTCATGCCCGATTATTCGTGGCTGGAGATTCCAATGTCGAGTCCCTCTGTGCCGGGGACCATCGCGGATTTCAG
>CAJIAN010000852.1_pt1 | contig 11490 bp, 7 predicted proteins | sample 9199061 | NCBI WGS metagenome assembly CAJIAN01 (sample SAMEA7708264, study PRJEB35096) | sediment metagenome | biome: marine neritic benthic zone biome [ENVO:01000025]; feature: sediment [ENVO:00002007]; material: shallow marine sediment [ENVO:03000034] sea grass bed [ENVO_01000059] ...
CCCGTCGGTGAACTTCCAGCCCGCGATATCGAAGGGGGTGTAGGACACGTTATGCACTTCGATGAACTCGGGAAGCCCCGGGGATGGGTTGTACATCACCTCGTCGAAGACGATGTATTCGGCAGAAGCGGGAACGGTGAAGAATACAAAAAGCAGCCCTGCGGCCGCTCGGGAACGGACATTCATTGGAGGCAGAAGGTGGATTTTTGGGGTGTAAGCGAGGGTCAGAGGATTGGGGGCCGACCCAGAATCGGTATCAATTATGTCACAATATCGCCCCTTCCGCTACCGCAGATCAACGAGTATGGACGTGGATTGCCCCGGTCCGTGATTTCATGCTAGTCTATCATTATGAAAGCTTTGCATATCCTCGCGAGCACGACGCTCCTGATCTCCATGACCCCCACCTCGGCCCAAGACCTTGTCCTCAACCTCCGCTCGAGAGCGAAGGAAGACGGCAAGACAAAACTCGAACCCGTGAGCTGGAACCCCGAAAAGACCGCTCTCATCATCTGCGACATGTGGGATGACCACTGGTGCAAGTCCGCTGCGCGGCGGGTCGGCGAAATGGCTCCGGCATTGAACAAGATGGTCAAGGCTGCACGCGACAAGGGCGTGTTCATCATCCACGCGCCAAGCACGTGCGTGGATTTCTACAAGGACACGCCTCAACGGAGACTCGCCAAGGCCGCGCCTCATGCCAGGACTCCCATCAAGCTGTCCGACTCTCCCCGTTGGGGCACGGCATGGTGTTGGACGGATCCGGAATACGAAGCGGTCCTTCCAATCGACGACTCCGACATGGGATGCAGTTGCAAAGGCAAGAAGTGCGAGATCCGCGAGGCGTGGACGCGGCAGATCAAGCTCATCGATCTCGTGGATGGAGACGCCGTGACCGACAATGGCCAGGAAACCTACAACCTGCTCGCCGAACGCGGCATCGACAACGTCATTCTCTGCGGCGTCCATCTCAACATGTGTGTGCTGGGACGTCCGTTCGCCATCCGGCAGATGGTGAAACTCGGCAAGAATGTCGCCCTCATCCGTGACATGACCGACACGATGTACAATCCCGAACGTCCTCCCGGTGTCGATCACTTCACCGGCACCGATCTCGTCGTCGAACACGTCGAGAAGTACTGGTGCCCGTCCTTCACGAGCAAGGACCTCACCGGGAAGAAAGCATTTCGATTTCCCGGCGACAAACGCAAAGCCGACCGGTCCCGATGACCGGCCATCGAAACTCGGTCCTGACTAGCGCGCAATCGCCCGATTCAATCGCTCGAACCATTGAGTCGCGCGCTCGGGATCGACCATCGCCGCGTAGGCAACTTTCCCTCGAAGGTGCTCGGCAAAACCCGGGAGGTTGTCCCTATTCTGGCTCTCAAGACCGTGCTTGGCAGCGTTGTGGAGAATCGCTCGAAGCTTCCGCCGCTCCTTCCGTGACAACGTCGGCTGTGCTCCATTCACCGCAAGCCCGGTGACCTCCTGCCGCGATCCGGAACGCATCACCCGCGTCTTTGCCGCATTCTCGATAAATCCTTCATCACCGATGATCTTTCGGACGAATGCGAGGAGCTTCCCCACGTTCGTTGACGCCGATAGATCGGCGGTCGAGAACGTGAGGTCATCGGCATAGCGGGTGTAGTCGTAGCCGAAATGCTTTGCCGCTCCCGCCATCCGCCGGTCAAAGCGGCGGCAAAGGACATTCGTGATGGCGGGGCTGGTGCAGGCCCCTTGCGGCAAGACGCGCTCCCCAAGCGCAACGTGAATCTTCTTCCCGCGCAGTTCGATTTCGGCGCGAGGCGGTTCGGTGCTCAACAGCGCGAGAAGCGTCGCAATGTGTTCGCTGTATCCAAACTTCACGAACATCCCCTTCACCCGACGGAACGTCACCGACGGGAAGAAGTCCTTGAGATCGAGATTGATCACCACCCGCTGGCCGCAATGCGGCAGCGCATTGGACTTGATCGAACGCTCGCTCGCAAATCCATGCGCCGATGGATGGAGGTCGATCTTATTGAGGATGTTCTCCAGCACCCAACGCTGTGCATGCTTCAGCGCCGGCGCTGGCGCCGAGATCCACCTTTGGCCTCCGGACTTCTTGCTGATCTGGTAGCGCTGATAGTGCACGAGTGCGGCTCCTCGCCGGTGAAAGGTCAACCAGCGCAACCGGGTCAGGTCGATCCCGATCGCCGACGCCAGGTCGGGCGCGTCATTGAGAACCGGCAGCCCGGCAGTCTGCAATCTCGCACTGTCCGACCAACGATGCTGCAACCCGCCGCTGACGCCTTCTCCAGCGTGGACGATCGTCCGGACCCGCTCGCTCTCCCACGCCTCGCGCTTCGCCGTTTGCGCGGCCTCACGTTCCTTCTTCTTCTCCGCGCGACGCTTCTTGCTCTCCTCCCAGCGACGTTTCCGCTCCTCGGCCAACGCTTTCTTCGCATCCTGCGCCGTCCCCTGTGACTCGCGCAGTTTCTCCAACTCCGCCTCGATCTCCTTCCGCTCGTTCGCTTCTGCCGGAGGATCCGGCGGCAACGGCTCGTCCTGCGGCCAGAATCCATGCATGCGCATCCGATCGAGCATCAGCTCGTTGGAGGCGCGCTGGATGACCTGTTTGTAGAGCTTGGACTTTTCATCGTCGGCCATGTCGGAGTGTCAGGGAAATCGAACAACCGCTGAGAGGTCAGGCGTCGGCCCGGACCCGGCTTTACTCACGTCCTCAGGACGCGATCGTTCCACTTATGCGGAATACGCCTAGTCCGTAGACCCGCGGAGCCGAAGGCCCTAACCAGCAGCGGGTTGGACTAGGCTTGTATTCCGCGGGTGACGAACGGGTGCGTGACGATGGGAAGCAGATGGACAAGCGCGGCGTAACACCGCGCACCGTGCTAAGGTCCGAGATCTCGAACCGTCGCCTGATTTCCCAACGGTTGTTCTCGTCGTCGTGTTAGGTGATTCTCTTTCTCGCTATTGATTGACCTGCTCCAGAACACTCATGTGCGCGAGGCGCAACGCGAGAATGTGCTGGCACGGGCCTTGGGTCAGTTTGTTTTTCTTGTGAAGCGAGCACGTGCAGCTCGCATCGATGATTTGATAGGTTTCGTTGACGTGCACTTGCGGACGGACCTGCTTGCCGTCCGTTCCGCTGGAACTTCCGCTGATCTTGTAACCATCCGGAGTCTGCCGCCGCGCGATGATGCGCACGTTGTCGGATTCGAAGATCGCCCGCGCTTCCTTCGCGCGGGGATTCGCCTCGTCGGCCGCCTTGTCGATGAGCTTCGCCGACTGCGCGGGCGAGAACGGTTCCGGAAACAGATCGCGATGCCGGTAAACTCCCCCGCCGCCGAGATCGAGCATGCAGCGCCCGACCTGACAAAGGTACGAAAGCGCACTGCGGGCCTTTTCCATTCCAAGACCACTCTTGGCGGCGATCTCCGAGTCCTTTCCAAAGCGGATCTCGTGCATCGTGTCGTAGGCACGGCTCAATTCGTCGTTCGAAACCTCGAGGCGACGAGTCAGCAGTCCGAACTTGTTCTCGCCGGTCCAGTCATTCTCCGTCCATCCCGATAGCCCGAGCGTGAACGTCAGCGGTCCGAGATCGAAAACATACAGAGACGGCAATCCGGAGCCTGACAGGTACAGATCGACCTTGTGCGACACCGGCAGCAACCGTTCGATCACCCGTAGCCGGTCACGTCCCCAGACGCGGACGACCTGATCCTTCTCACCTTCGTACACTGCGTCCAGTTCGAGCGCGTGATCCCACGGTTCGAGCACAACTCGCACGGGCGCACCGACGCGCAGTTCGAAACGGATCGAACGCGGCGACTTCTTCGCGCGGTGCCTGCGAAGAAAACGGCAGAGGTTGTAGAGTTCGACGGGTTGGAGCTGGATGTGCGTGAGGGCGAGGCTCATCGCGCTATGAACTTGGAGGAAGCCCATCACCCAGCTATCTGGTAGGTCGATCTTCTTCTCCAAGACGGCCTCGCCATTGTTGTGCGTGACCGAAAAACCTGAAGGATTCACCTCGAACGACGTTTCCCGGTAAGTCCGCATCCGCTCCAATCCACCATGAAGACGGGAACTAAAATCGATGTTCGTCGTTCCGCACTCGAAACTGTCGATCTTCGAGAACAGGTGGTAGTTGACGCCGAGACGGGCATAAGTGCTCTCGTCGCGGGAGAATGCCTCGAAGCTCAGCTCGTCCGGGTGCACCGTGATGACGGGGTCGAGCAGATACCAGAGTTCGTATTCGTTGGTGTAGATGTGGTCGAAGAACTTCTTCCGCGCAGCGTAGAACGGCTGAAGGCGCTCGCCGCGCCGCCGATCCAGTTCGGCCTTCCTCGCCTCGAGCTTTTCCATCTGCTCGCGGATCTCCTTTTTCTTCACCCCGAGATTCGCGAGAAAGATGCGATCCTGCTTCTCGAGCCATGCGAAGAACTCGAGGCGATCCTTCGGCTTGTAGCGAAAGTCGCTCACTACCACATCATAGAGAGCCGCGAGACCTTCGCGGAGGCGCAAGGGATCACGCAAGACACCTTGGAAATAGGTGGTCTCGCGTAGCGTGTTCGTCGCGAGTCCAACCGCGCCCCGGTCGAGTCCGTTGGCGATGCCACTTCGGCCTTCATATCGCGATTCGTATTGCATCACGAGGCGTTGTGGACGGTGAGCGCCTCGGCGGGATCAAGACCGGGATGCGCGAGTTGAAGTTCGACGAGCGCCTCGAGCGCGGGTTCGAGATCGGCCCGCACTGCGGTGGCGGTAAAATCCTGAAGCAGTTCGACTACTAACTGGGCATCGCTCTCGGATTCCAGACCTCGCGAAAGGAGGAGCGCTAACACGCGGTCCTTGAGCCGGCGGTCCGGCATCATGTGAAGAAGGCTCGCGCGGCAGACTGGAAGCAATTGGCGCAGCTCGCTCGACTGTTGTTCGGCTAGACCGATGGCGAACGACCAGACGTTCGGGCTGGGATGCTCGGCCATGCGGGCCAGCATTTTTCCGACATCGAAGCTCTCGGCACTGCTTCGGAAGATCTCTTTGCCCGCATCCTGGACGTCGGGCCGGTTGGAATCTAGCAAACCCACCAAGGCATCAAATCCCTCCGGCCCGCTCGTGAAGTCGAGTGCCCGTATCATGTCCAGCGCGATGGTCCGCGTGTCGTCCCACTCGCTTTCCGAAAGGGCAAACAGAATCGACCGCTCCATCTCGCCGGCAGACTTCACGATTCCGTGCGCGGCTGCACGCACGGCAGCTAATTCGTGATTGGCGAGGGCCACAAGACCGGTCATGCCGAGATCCTTGAACGCGTCCGGCTTGCCCGCGAGAAGAGCGCCCCCCACGGACTGCGCCGAGGGACAGCCATTTTGGACGACGTCGAGCAGCTCCTGGAATTCGACGCTTGCATCGAGCTGTCCAAGCAAGCGTGCGCGACACAGTCGCGCAACCGCATCCAATCCGTCACCGGCGAGCGCTGCGGACTCCTCGTCGTCCTCTGGACGTTCCCACGAGGTGAGCAGTTTCCAAAGCGAGACACTAAGTTCGTCCGCTGCCTCGTCCGACAAGGTCGCCGCCACCGCAGCCTCGGCGACTGCGGTGCGGATTTCGATATCCTGAACTCGCAGGAAACGGATGAGCAGAGCCAGATCGCCAATCCAAGCGCCAGATGTCGCCTCGAGATACGCCTTCGCCATCTGCCGTGCCCGCTCCAGGGAATGGTTCGCAAGGCGCTCCACCAGTTTCCAATCCGGATTCGCCGGGTCGAGGCGCCGTTCGACTTCGTCGAGAGCCAGATTCACCGCGGGTTCGAACGGGCTCCCTAGCATGGCGACAAGATCGGAGATCCCCGCTTGTTGGAGGAGATCCGGGTGTCGATCCTGAATCGCATTGAAGGCGAATTCCTGGCAGTCGATCAGCGTCGCGGATCGCAAGACCCGGATGTAGGCAGCAGGGTTCGCGTCCCAGAGTTCGGGATACGATTCCTCGCGCACCTCGTCCTTCGGTTTCTGCGCTGCAGTGAAATCCGTGAAGCGGTATCGAAGCGCACGCTCGGAGATCCGGAAGCGGTTGCTGCCACCGTGAAGAATGCGCATGAGGAGGTAGCACCGCGAAAGCGCGGGAAACAGCCCGCTCGGCGCCTCTTCGTCCTCGGGAGTGTGTCGAGCCAACACCTCGGCGGCGCAAGTCGCGTACTTTTCGGGGCGATAGGCGGCAAGCCGACGCATGTAGCGCCAGGCCATGCGCTTCATGCCGGTCTGCGTGCGCCGACCAAAGATCCAAGTTTCGTGCTGTTTCCCGTCGAGTCCCGATTTGACCGTCGCCCGAGATCCGGATGTCGTGCGCGCACGAAACTCGATCGCGTGCGCAAGCCAGCCGAAAGTCACGAAGTCATACCGGAGCATCGCCCGCTTGAAGACGCTCTTCACATACCGCCAGCCGAATGCCTGATCGAACTCAAGCGTCGGAAGCAGTCGGCGTGCCGCGGCCACCGAAAGCGGCGTGCCCATTTCGTAGAGCATGTCACAGACCAATCCATGACGCTTCGCCTCGACCTCGCTCGTGGCCGCCAAAACCTTCTTCACCACGGAACGCGCCGGCTTCTTCCCCGAGTCGTCTGCGTTCAGAACCGAAGAAACCGGATCCGGCAGTTGTGCAAGCGTTCGCTCCCGCATTGCCGCAAGTCCCTCTTCATCTCCGAGAACCCGCAGCGCTTCGACCGCCGATCGGCGACGGGAGAGCAGCTTCTTCTCGGCAAACGGACGGATGGCGGAAATCGCTGCCGGATCTCCGAGCAGCCCTAGGCCATCCAATACCGAGCAGATATCGGGTGATTTCTCGTTTTTCAGAATATCGAGAAGCGGCCCCAGTCCCGACTTCTCGCGCCGCCAGCCGATGCGAAGCGCGACCTTTCCGCGCACACCCGGCTCCGCCGAGAAAAGCATCTCGACCAGTCCGAAATGCCCGCAAGGGGTAAACCCCTCGGCCTCGAGTTCGCCGACCAGCTGATTGATCGGCGGATCGAGTTCGGCCTCCGGGTAGGGACCGTAGGTCGTCCCCTGTTTCAGATTCTTGGAATCCGGTCCGCGAGCCAACCGAATCAGTACCTGCCCGGGTTGCTGGAATGCCGGCTCGAACGAAACCACCGCGACCCGATCGGGACCGATCGGATTGAAGAAGCGGAGCGGTTTCAGTGGCTGCGGCCTCATCGCCTACTCGAAGTCGTCGAAATCATCGTCATCCTCGTCATCGTCGCCGCCGATGTCGTCGTCGACAACGGTGTCATCCCCGGCGTCGTCGAAGTCATCGAAATCGCCAGTCGCGGCGGCGGCGGCGGCCGCAGCAGGTGTGGCATCCGTTGCCGGCTTCGCGCTCGGAACGCTGCCGGACATCGGATCGAGTTTTCCGACCACCGACTCCAGCGCCATCCGCAACTGTTCGTACGTCCGGTACTCGCCGTCGGTGAAAAGATTGTAGCCGGTCCACATGAGATCCGCGCAGATCTCGACTGGCACGCGTCCCGTATTCGCGCCAAGCCCGGGAAGTGCCACCGAGCGAATGCTGCCCGGCTCATGATGATTCTGGAGATTCACTGCCTGGAACGCAGCCGCACAGGCCATGGCCACATTCATCGTCTGGCTGACGTCCTCGGACGAAGCGACCATCGTCGGCGTGGAAATCAGGTACTTCGGCTGGGTCAGATTCGTCGGCGTGCAGACGGCATACCCGATCGGAAGATGGCCGCCGTGCTGCGCCTTGATCGTCTGCTGGAGTGACTTCTCCACACCGCCGCCGAGGTGGTTCTTGATCACCGCGTCCAATCCGCCATCCATCGACCCCTTCGAATTCGTCGGCGAAACCCATGCCTGCACCGCCTGATCGAGCATCGACCCATGCAGGACTTCGACTTCCGGGTTGTTCTCAAACGTGTCCTTCCATGCGGCGATCATCTTCGGATTGACGTCAACGAGAGTGACTTTGCAGTTCATCGGTGGTTGCTTGTGTGTTGGTTAGTCAGTGAATTCGACGAGGTAGTCCATCCGCTGCTGGTTCTGATTGTAGATCACGAATTCGTCGTCCGCGAAGTTCGACGGTCGCAACGGCTTGTGACGCACACCGTGACAACTGTCGTATCCGTCAGGTGGGCCGGTGATGCCGTAGGTGATCTTGCGGTATTCCATCATCTTGCCGAGTGCGACGTTGCAGATTGCCATCACGCGCGTCCTCTTGTTGCCCGGCGTCGTGTAGAACGTGCTCGTGCACGCGGCATCTCCAAAGTAGATCCCGTTACCGAGCCATCCCGCGTCTGTTCTGTTGACTCCAAGCTTCACCGCCACCTTCGGCATGAGAATCCCGCGCGAAATCAGGCCCACCCAGTTCTGGATGCGAGAACCATGGAAGAGAAGCTGCTCATTCCCGATATGATCGGTGAAAACATCGGCCTCCCCGGGACGAACGACTTTGAAGATCCGCTTCACCTTGACCGACTTGCTCTTGATCTGGCTCTTCACCACGTACTTGCCGAGCCGCTTGTAGTCCTTCGACTTTGGATCGACCGGCTCCAGGATCGCCTTGAGCGAGAGGTACTGCGAGTCGACTTCCTGATTGTAGAGCACGGCCTCCTCGCCGTCGCCGTTGACCTGGAGCATGTCCTCCATCAGCTGAAGCGTTTCCTGCTTCTGCGCGAAATCCTCGAGGGTCGTGATCACTGCGGCGGCCACGGCATCGCGGGTCCGCCCGATGCGGTGTGGGATCACCGTGTAGAACTCGCCGGTCAGCGTCTCCAGCCGCTCCTGACGCTGCTTGGGTTTCTTGGCGCCGAGGATCTTGTAAATGTCTTGAAGGATCCCCTGGCCGCGCTCGATCTGCCCCAGCGTCAGGATCCCGAGAGGCGTCTCGATCCCCTTCGCGGTGATCTTCGCCTGCACGGTATTCGTCAACGCACTGGTTGCCTCGGAGAAGAGGTACTGCACGAGATCACGCACATCGGGATGCAGGTCGAGCGACGGGGCTGGCTTGGGTTTTTTCTTCACCGTCTTCTTCTTCGCCTCCTCCATCTTCTCCAGCGTCTTCTGGTCCACATCGCCGGAACTCGTTCCCCTCGCCTGCTGCGATCCGATGTTACTTGAGGCGAGGGAGACTTCCTTGTAGCCCTTCGACGCGGATGTCTTCTGACGATAGATCTGCTCGTAGTTCGCCGTGGCGGAGGCCGCGTCGCCGTGGTAGCGGCATTCCTTCTGTCCACTGTTCGGATTGTTCTCGAGATCGTCCGTTCTCCCGTAGTGGGTGAAGACCCGGAAATTGCCTCCCGCCGAATGAAGCTCGATCGCGTAGTACTTGTTGCGATTCGTCTTGATGTCCGTCACCTGGAGAACGGCCTTGCGCTCGATCTTGAAATCACTGGGAAAATCAGGCTGCTCCGGGTCGTCGAACTTCCATGCTTTGATCCTCGCCATAACACTTCGCTGAACTTCGGACGATTCAACGAAACTCGGCGAGCCTTGGCAAGACTCGATCTACTCGAACAGGGAATGGCGGTAATACGAATCGGAATCGCCTCGCATCGATTTCACGAGCTCGGCAACATCGGGATTCGAGCGGCCGTAGCTCACGATCCTGACCTCGAGACCACAGTCGCCGACGATCGTCAGCGCCCGCTGGAGGGCGCGGATGATCCACCCCGGCTGATTCCCAAAAGCGCCGCCGCCCAACAGGGTGAGATACACCTCGGATCGGCCATTCTCCTCGCGATTGATCAGCGCCGCACGGAGCGTGGCCTCGTAGGCGGCCTCCAGAACGAGGCAGGCGAACGGCTGCCAAAGCGAGCTGTCGAGACCGGAGTAGGAAACCGGCATAGCGGAGCAATACGCCTGCGTCACGGTGTGTCCCACGCGACCGAGCGTGACTTCCGTTTCCAATTGCAATCCGATCCGCAATTTCCCACGCAAGTCGTTTCGCTCCTCGCCGCCCGCCGTGGCAATTCTTTCTCCGATCTCCTCGAGTCCCTCCGTGGTGGCGAGGGCATAGCCATTCCGCATTTTCCAGAGACGGTTGTCGCTGTTGTCCAGCAGGAGTCCGATGTCGTGCAGACAATCGACCTGTGAATCCACAGTTTGCCCGATCTGCCCGTCCACAGTGGTCGCATAGTAGTTCCGGTAGATCGTTCCAGCGCCGCAGGCGATCGCACACGCGGGGCCCTGGGTATGGTCGTACTCGTAGCCATCGACGCCTCGCTCGGGCGTCACGCCGGGACCGACCATTTCCAGAAGATTGAACTGCGAAGCGACCTGGAAGAGCGCCCCTTTGGACCGACGCGACTTGTGCAGTCTCTGCACGTCGCCAACCGTTTCGGAAACTTCAACCCGCTTTGCCCCGCCCTCATCGAGGATTGATTGCGTCTTGATTCGGAGTTCCTCGAGCGTCGGCGTCTCAAGCCCACCGCATCGAAACGACTCCTCGGTCACCCGCGAAGTGAGAATGCCGTTGTTGACGATCAGGTTGTCGCGCACCTGATCTGGATTCTCCTCGCGAAAGCCGACCAGTTCCTCGAACCACATCTCGCTTGCTCAGCTCCCGGAGGCCTTGCGAATCCCGCGGGCATCTTCGGCCAGCTTCTTCAATTGTTCCTGCAGTTCCTTCGCCAAGTCCTTGTTGCCGGCGGCCACGTTGTTCTTCTCTCCGATGTCTTTCGCCAAGTTGTAGAGCTGTCCCGCTGCGGCCGCTTTCTTCTGCTTTCCTTTCTTCCCGCCTCCGCCACGGACGTATTTCCAATCCCCACGCCGCAACGCAAGCGTCCGCGCTTCCTCGATCATGAATGGCAGTCCCTTCGGATCCTTCCCCATAAACGCCGACAGCGTATCGCGACTATCGATTCCCTCATTGTCAGCGAGGGGGACATCAAGCAGCGCAGCGAACGAAGCCACAAAATCGATCTGACTCACTAGCGCATCCGACTTCCCGGGCTTGATCCTCGCCGGCCACCTCACGATGAAGGGCACCCGGGTGCCGCCTTCGTAGATCTGATACTTGCCACCGCGATACGGCCCGGACCCGTCGTGACCGCGGTCCACTTCCGCAGTCGATGTCTTCACCGTCGTGCCATCCTCGTATCCGTCATCGTAGACCGGACCATTGTCGCTCGAAAAAATGAAGATGGTGTTATCGGTGAAACCGTGTTCGTCGATCGCCTTCATCACTTCGCCCGTGGCCCAGTCGAGTTGCACCATCGCGTCCCCACGGTAGCCGAGCTTGCTCTTCCCCTTGAAGCGTGGATGCGGTGTCCGCGGAACGTGGATGTCCTGCGACGAGAAGAAGAGAAAGAACGGTTGATCCTTCTTGCGTCCGGCGATGTACTTCTTCGACTGCTTGACGAATTCGTCCGCCATCGTCTCATCGTTCCAAAGCGCCGACTTGCCACCCCACTGGTAGCCGATGCGCCCGATTCCATTGATCACGGACTGATTGTGGCCGTGGGAGCTCTGGTAGTAGGTCATC
>CAJIAN010000740.1_pt1 | contig 11484 bp, 5 predicted proteins | sample 9199061 | NCBI WGS metagenome assembly CAJIAN01 (sample SAMEA7708264, study PRJEB35096) | sediment metagenome | biome: marine neritic benthic zone biome [ENVO:01000025]; feature: sediment [ENVO:00002007]; material: shallow marine sediment [ENVO:03000034] sea grass bed [ENVO_01000059] ...
AAGTCGGGCAAGACCTTCTATATGGGAGGGACCTACGGTGGCCACGGTTGGCAATGGCCGGTCGACCATCGCAGCAAGACCGGGGTCGCTTCTGATGATGGCCACGTCTGGACCTCGGGGTTTGCTGTCCGCATGGACCCTGACGGTTCCAACGCCGAGATCGTCAGCCATGGCTTGCGCAACTCGTACGAGCAGACGCTGACCTCGTTCGGCGACATGTTTCAGAACGACAACGACGACCCGCGGGGTTGTCGCACTTCCTTCGCGCTCGAGTACGGCTGCGCCGGCTACTTCACCCGCGATGGAAAGCAGCGGAACAAAGCCGTGCGGCGTCCGGGACAGCCGTATCCTCGGGTGCACTGGCGGCAGGATGATCCGGGCACCATGGATGCCGGCGACGTCTACGGCGGCGGCGCCCCGACCGGGATCACGTTTTATGAGAACGGCGCGCTGGGCGCGGAGTGGAATGGCCTGCTGCTCAGCTGCGAGGCCGCCCTCAATACCATCCTCGGCTACAAACCGACACCCACGGCGGGGACTTTCGAACTCAAACGCTTCGATTTTCTCACCACGAACCCGGAGAAACAGTTCGACGGGGCTGACTTCGTGGGAGGCGCGCGAAGGAACACCACCGTCGAAAAAATCACCCCCACCCTCTTCCGGCCCAGCGACGTGACGGTGGGCCCGGACGGCGCGATCTATTTCAGCGATTGGTTTGATCCGCGAATCGGCGCCTCCAGCCACATGGACGAATCGTTTTCGGGCACGATCTACCGGATCGCGCCGAAGGGATTCAAGCCGGTCATTCCCAAGATCGACCTCACCACCACTGAGGGGCAGATCGAAGCGCTGCGCAGTCCGGCGGTCAACACCCGCTATCTTGGATTCCGTGCGCTCAAGGCGAACGCCACGGCAGCTCTGCCGGCGGTGACAGAACTGCTCAAAGACAAGAACAAGTGGATCGCAGCCCGTGCGGTCTGGCTGCTGCCGTATCTCGGCGAAGAAGGCGTTGAGGCCTGTTTCGGATTGTTGGCACACGAGAACTCCCAGCAGCGCGTCGTCGCCTACCGCGCCCTGCGCCGCGCCGGTCATGACATGGTTCCTCACGCGCGGCGCATGGCTGTGGATCCTTCCCCGCAAGTCCGGCGCGAAGTCGCCCTCTCTCTCCGCGACGTCCCTGCGGAAATGACGAAGGACGTTTTCGTGCAGCTCGCAAAACGCTGCGACACCGACGATAAGAATTCCGTCGAAGCCATCGGACTCGGCGCGGCGAATCAGGAGAGCGTCATCTGGACCGCGATCAAGAACGGTCTCAAGCCCGGAAAACCTGCGGAATGGCCGGACCGTTTCGCGCGACTGACGTGGCGATTGTGGGGCGCGGCCACAATCGATGATCTCAAAGCTCGATCACTTGATGCTTCCCTGACAATGGCACAACGAAAACTCGCCGTGGAGTCGATCGGCTTCATCGACGATCCGCGCGCCGCCAATGCGTTGCTCGAGCTCGCTTCTGCGGCATCGCCGGTGAAAAGCGACGCGATCGCGTGGCTACTCCGGAATCTGGCCGGCGAGTGGGCGAAGTATGACATCGGCAAAGACCTGAAGGAGAAAGGTATCTACGATCCCGAATCCATTGCGGTGAACGCGTCCGCCGTGCCGGACCCGCCGACCGGGGCGAAACTGCCGTCGGTGGCCGAAATTCTCAAACTCAAGGGTGATGCCGCGCGCGGAAAAGTTGCCGCGACTCGATGCGTAATCTGCCACCAGATCGACGGCAACGGAGCGGACTACGGACCGAACCTCAAAGGTTGGGGCTCAACCCAGACCTTGGAAACGATCATTCGCGCGATCGCCGAACCGTCCGCCGAAATCGCGCTTGGCTACAAGGGAACCGAAGTGACCCTCAAGGACGGCGGCGTCATTCACGGCATCGCCTTCAACAACAATGATCACGATCGGAAGAATCCCCCGCCTCTCGTGATCCAGTCGGCGGGCGGCATCACACAACTCGTCCCCAAAGACCGTATCAAGGGAAAGAAAGAGCTAAAGCGGTCCCTGATGTACGATCCCGCGACACTTCAGCTGAAGGCGCAGGACATCGCCGATATCGCGGCTTGGTTGAAGAGCTATCGCTAGGAGGGCAACTGTCCCAGTTGCCCACTATCCGAGCGCGATTCTGGAACACACGAAGAAACGTTGAACCCACAATACGCCTACTGTGAATCTTCGACTTTGCTCATGGAGGCCCGCGGGCGTTCGAGTTCAAGTCGATTTGCGGCGGGTGGGGCCTCCGCAGAAGACTTCGGAGAGCGGAACACTGCGACAGCAGGAAGGCACACGCTTGAGACCACGCCGACCAACAGGAATCCTTGCAGCCGAGATCCGAGTTTCATGATGAACAGAAACATTCTATCGCAGCTTGTTCCGAAAATCTAGCGAGTTGGCATCCCCGCTCCCCTCTCTAAATTAGACGAATCCGATTTGCGATTTTCGGCGGATTAGTGAGATGGAGGAGTTTCCCGCTCTTCCGTTTGCAGGTATACTCGAGTCAGAGAAAATGAACCTCCAACGCAGCCTCCCTCTTCGCGCACTCCTCGTCGGCGCAGTGGTTTTGACGCTGGGTGGCCATTCGGTCGTCGCCTGCGTCTGCGCTCAGCGTCCGACTCCGCGGGCTGCCTTCATCGATGCTGAGTTCGTATTCAAGGGCCGGGCCACAAGCAACGAGGATGGCTTTTTTCGCGTGGAGGTGGATGAGCGCTACAAGGGAGCGCTTGGGGCCGAAGTGGAAATGCGAGCCGGAGGCGGATCCTGCATCATGCTCATCGAGTACGATCTCCCGTATGTGATCTATGCCTACAAATCGTCCGCGAAAAAAGGCGCGATCTGGACCGGTCCGTGCACCCGGACTAAACCCGTCGCGCTGGCGGAGGAAGATCTGAGTTTTCTCGAGGCCCAGCGTGGCGGAAGAATTCGAATCCAATCCATTCGTCGGAGCTCGCCACAGGCGATCGAGGTCGTCTGGACGTCGCGAGCGGACGTGGACTACCGCATCGAAGCATCCACGGATCTCCGGCAGTGGACTCAGGTGGCGGTCGTTCGTGCGACGGGGCCTCAATCGAACCACACCGATGAGCGAGATCTTCCACGGTTGATCTACTACCGAGTGGTGGAATTGGCGGAAGATCCCTAGTTCGCGCTAAGTCAGCCCGTCGAGTCGCCCGGTCCCGTCGACAAATCGATCCCTCTCGATCCCCATCGCCTGAAGCATGGTGACGTGGAGGTTGCAGAGCGGAGTGGCGTCGTTCTCGTAGACGAGGTGCTGCCCCTGCCGGATGCCAAGCTTGTTCCCGCCCGCGAGAAGGATGGGGAGCTTGCGGGTTGAGTGGGAGCCGTTCCCGTCTTTGAGACCCAGCCCATTGTTCATACCGCTGCCGTAGAGGACCATGGTACGGTCGAGCAAACTGCCCTGCGCCTCTTCGGTTTCTTGCAAGCTTTTGAGAAAATCAGCAAGTAGATCGACTTCGAGTTTGTCCACCTTGGCAAGGCCATCGAGCTTGCCTTGATTCCCGCCGTGATGCTGGAGACCGTGATAGGTGTCGTTCACACCCACCTCGCCCCATTTGTACAAGTCGACCTCGACACCGGCCATCATTGTGACGATGCGCGTGGAATCCGTGCGCAGGGCGAGCAGGATCAGGTCGTACATGACCTTGAGGAACTCGCGCCGGTCTTTGAATGCGAACTGCAGTTCCGAGGCGTCGATCTCAGGCTTGGGCTTGTCGAGCCATTGCTGGTTGCGGTCCAGCTGCCGTTCCACTTCGCGGACCGATTCGAGATACTCTTCGAGTCGCCCGCGATCCGCCTTGTTGAGTCTCCGGTTGAGCGCCTTGGTTTCGTTCAGAACGTTGTCGAGGAGGCTGCGGCGGCGCTGGTAGCGTTTTCGCTCCGCCGCGCGATCCTCGGGCGTGTCCGGGACAAAAAGGCGATCGAACACGGCGCGCGGTTTGTTCATCGATGGGAGCGGCAATCCGCGGGCATTGAACGAGAGGGTCTTGCTGCGGCCCGGAATACCGGCGCCGGCTTCGGTCGACAACTGCAACGATGGCCATCGCGTTTCGTTCCCGATTTCGATCGCGGCGATTTGATCCATCGAGAGCCCCTGATTCGGCGAGGCGAAGTCGACGAGGATTCGATCGCCTTCCCGAACCCCCGTGAGCCAGCGTCCTGCCGCAGCGTGGCCGACGTTGGAGGACATCCGCGGATGGCAAAGTCCGGTGAGGACGGACACGTTGTCGCGCACGGGTTCCAATCCCTGAAGCGTTGGAGAGAGAGTGTACTCGGGCCCCGTATCTGCGGGATACCACAAGCTGTTGCGCACCCCGTGTGGCGTGTAGACGCACACCATGCGGGCTTTGGACTTCGCGGGTTTCGGCTCGGCCGCGAAGAGAGGTTTCAAGCTCTCGAATGCAGGCAACACGATGGCGGCGCCGGTGCCGCGCAATATCGTTCGCCTTTTGATTCCCCGTTCAGCGTTCATCGTGCGTCTCCACGTTCGTAGAACACATCGCTCAAGGCAATGCGTTTGATCAAATTCCGAAGTGTTGGCTTGCGCTCCAATTCGGCGACGATGGTCTTCACCCGCGTGCGGTCCCCAAACCCGACGGGACGACCGAGAGCATAGACCAGCATTTTCTCGGTCAGGCATTTGAGGAAGGCCTTTCGGTCTTCCATCAGTAGCTTCTTGAACCCGCCAATGTCATCAAAGGCCCTGCCATCGGGTAGTTTTCCAGTCGCATCGACCGCGACCCACGATAGCGATTTCGACCCACTGCCGGGATCGAGCAACAGCGGAGCTTTGCGATTCTGAGTAGCCGCTTTGGCAACGCGGAACCGTTGACGGGCCACGGTGTCGTAACTTCCGGCGAGGAACAAACGGGCTTCATAGTCGCCAGGTTCGTTGGGCGCACTCAAGGTGATCCGTCCGTGGAAGACGCCGTTTGGGAGGCGCCTCCGGGTGCCGGTGGTGTGCTTCCAGATGTCGAGTTGCTCGAACTTCCGATTGTCCTTCTCGGCAACAGGAAGGATGGCGATCCAATCGTTGCTTTCGCCGGATCCGTTGGCGAATCGGATCGTGATCACTTCGCCGGGCCTGTAGGTATTGGGTTTGCGTTGGGTGCCATCGACCTCGACCAACTCGTGACCTCTCCAGCGCCCGATCGCGTCGTAGTTCTCCAAGGCGAATCCGAGCGGATCGATCTTCTTGTGGCAATTCATGCAGGACGGATCGCTGCGATGCTGTTCCAACCGTTCGCGCAAACTGGCGAGCGGTTTGGTCGGGACGAGATCCTCGACCGCCGGCACATCCGCTGGAGGTGGCTTTGGCGGGTCGGCAAGGATTTCCTCGAGAATGAATGCGCCCCGCTTGATGGGCATGGTTCGCAATCCGTTGGAGGTTGCCGTCAGGACTGCCGCCTGCGCCAGCACACCGCCTCGCCGATCTTCCGAGGCAATCGATACCTTGCGAAACCTGGTGCCGATGACACCGGAGATTCCATAGTGCCGCGCCATCCGTTCGTTAAGCATCAGGAAGTCGGAATCGATGAAACTGTAGAGACTCAGGTTCTCCCGCAGGATCTCTCGGAAGAACACCTGCGCTTCACCGACCATGCCATGGTGAAGCGCGAGGTCGTAATCCGGATAGAGGATCGCGTCGACCTTGACCCGTTCGAGCTTGTCGAGACCGAGCCACTGCCGCGTGAAGTGTTCGACCAGTGCGTCGGACTTCGGATCCTTGAGCATGCGATCGACTTCGGACAGGAGCGTCTCCCGGCGCAACAGTTCGCCGGAGCGTGCTGCGGCGAACAGCTCGCCATCTGGCATGCTTCGCCAGAGAAAGTACGAGAGTCGCGAGGCCAAATCCCAAGCGCCCTCGTCTGATGACTCGTCGAGATAGAGAAACGAGGGCGATGAGAGGATCGTGGCCAAGGGCATGCGCAAGGCCTGCTTGAGCGACCGACCGTTCGACCTTTCTTCGCGAAAGATCGCCATCATACGAACCACCTCTGTGCTATCAACGGGGCGGCGAAACGCTTTTGTCATGAACTTCCGCAGAACGCGCTCGGCGAACGCCTCGTCCCCCTCCCCAGTCGCCCGTTCGGGAAAGATCCGTCGATGCCATGCAGGTGGCCACACCGGATGACGCGGCCCCTCGATCTCGATTTCCGAAATGTGAACACCGAACGGAACCTTTTTCCCGTCTTTGCCGACCTTTTCCGTGAGCTGGTAATAGAGCTTCATTCCCCAGTGACGGTTTCCGTTCGTCTTGCGATACCAATCGACGTTGTCGCGGTAGAGATCGATCTCGATCACTTCCGATTCGTTTAGTCCAAGCAACCTCTCGCGCCACAAAGTGCCTTCGGGATAGAGAACGATTCCCAGCCTGGGTGGCGTGCCATCCCAATCCTTCGGGCCGAACGACGACAGATGGATGCGAACGCGATACATGCCTTCCTCATAGGCGAACCATTTGAACCCAAAAGCGTTGTCTCCCTCCCGGATCAGCAGACCTTCGTCGATCTGACTTCCGCCGAAGGCGCGGATGTCCCACGATCCTTCGTAGGGTTTCGGCGGATCCTGAGTCATGTCGATCATCGTGTAGGGTGTGAATCCGCTTGGGATTTCCGCATTGGGAAGGACATTGCCCTTCAGGAACCCCGGCTTGATCTTGTCCTTGTTCTTCCCCCGATGGCCGTCGTGCCAGGATCCGTTGTCTTTGAGCAGAGGCTTCCTTGCTTCCGTGGAATTGAGAATGCGCCAGTGCTGCCGAAGCGGTGCCTTCTCCGGAATGTTGATGGCCTTGTCGAGAATCCGTTCCGTCGCGGCGACGAAGTTCTCGACATGCAGCGGCGACACGACCAAGGCCTCGCCGACATTGTCGAATCCGTGAGAAACGGTGTCCGGCGAAAGCAGCTCGGTGGGATCGTAGGGGTGACCGATCAGATCCCGCATGGTGTTCCGATACTCGACCCGGTTGAGGCGGCGCATCCGGGGCGGACCCGTCGTGGCGTTCACCTCGGCCTCCGCCTTGTCGAGTTCCGCATTGAGCCAAGCCATCGCATCGCGCCGTTCCCCGTCCGACGGCTGCTTCTTCTTTTTCGGCGGCATCTCGCCGGCTTCGAGTCTTTTCAGAACGTCGAGCCACCGTTCTGCGGTTTCGCCGTTGATCGGATCGTCACTCAGCTTCTGCAAATCGAGATCACCCTCAGTCTCATCTTCTCCATGACAATCGAAACAATGGTCCTGCAGAAACGGAATCAGCTGGGCAGTGTTGTTCCGCGGCTGCACTTCCTGCCCGCTCGCGAGGTGGAGGCATGAAAGGAGAATCGCGGTGGCTAAAGCGGACTTCATGCTGTGCTCTCGACAGCTTCGGAATCCTGAGGTCTGATCGCAAGCACAACGAGGAGACTTCGCATCGCACATCCGAACCACGAGCTTCTGAGTGGAAGGCGAGCGGATCCTAATCCTTGGATTGCGGCGGTCGAGTAGGCGGTGATCCTGCATCGCGACGTTTCTGGCCATTTTGCTTCGTCTGTCTTCTTTGCCTATCGAGCGTGGCCACGAAACGGATTATCCATTTGACGAAGTCGGAATCCCAGATGCGGCTGTGTCCGTCGATGAGATCTTTTTGCGTGTCCGCAACCAGAAACGGATTTCCCGGCTGCGGTAGGTGTGCTTCTTTCCGCCTCAGCTCGATTCCCCCTGCACGAAATCCATCAAACCAGAACTCGGACCCCTTTGCTCTCGATTCACCTGTACTACGACGAAGCGTATGCGTACGGTATTTTTCGAAGTTGCCCAATGTCGTTCGTTGGAGCTTCGCTCGCGCGAATCCGAGCCACTGGCCCAATGGAAACGCCCATTTCGTGGCTCCATCGTTCTCGGTCGCAACCGATAGCAGCAAGGGCTGTTGGTTCTCGTCGATCGTTTCCTTGCGCACCCGTCGCAGATTGTGGAGGACCGTGAATATGCTCGCCTCGAACGCGGGATTGAGAAGTAGAATCAGGTCCGCTGGTCCACTGATCCGCTGATACTTCTCCGTAGGTCGGAGCGGATGGGCATGCGCCACATCGCGCAGGAGCACATGCGAAGTGGCGTTGAATAGCATCCGCGCCCCGAAGCTATGTCCCACCATGATTCGGAGATCGTCACGAGAGTGCTTGTTCAGTGCCCTCGCGTTCTCCATGTCGGCGATGATCTTCGTAACCGCGCCCGACTGGCATATCTGATCGGCGGCCCGCTTGCGGTTCCAGAATGTCAGAAATCGTAAGGGCCCCGGGCCGAAAGCGCCCTGCCATCCGATGTAGACTCCGACGACGTGGCGGCGTGGTTTCATCCTGCGGGAGAGCTTGTCGAGAAAGCGTATCCAGTGCTCGAATTTCTTTCGATCCTCGTCGTCACGGGTTGCATCGTGCATCCATCCGTGGATGTACGAAACAATGAGTTCGGGGCGATCGACTCGCGTTAGTTCGTACAAGACATCTGTGAGTTGGCATCGATCAACGAATTCACCGAGGTCGGTCAGCTCGATCAACTTGACAACCGGTCGTTTCGAAGGCCTTGCCTTTGACGGCACAGGGCGATCGTCACGCTCACTACAGTCTGGCTGCGGATCCGCGTCCAGTTTGTTCCAACGTTTGCTCAGACATGGGAGGACAAGATAACGAGCCGTCAAATACACGAGAACCATGCTCGCGATCAGTGTCCCCATTTTGGAGTCGAACATCGTCACTGTCCCCTATCTACCGTGCAACTCACAGCTTCCGCGCACGCATACAAAGGCTGACGCACACAGTACCAGACGGCAAGGGTCAAATCGATTTTTTTGCGCCTCACTTAGGCTCCCGACCGGCCGCCCAGTAGAGGCCTCGAAGCACGATCCTTTTAAAGTGCACGTTGCGCCATGCCTTGTGGTCGTAGCCGAGCGTGGTGTTGAAGACACGGCCTTTCCCGTATTCCTGGATCCAGCCCATCGATTGCCGTTCCTCGCCGCAGTCCATTCGGAACAGGCAGCGGAGTTTGAAATCGGGATGAGATTCGTTCTTGTAGGCTTCGTCGTGGCTCTTGAAATCCTCGAAGGGAGCGAAGTGGGGCGGGGTTTCACGATGAGCAACTTCGCGCACCCGCAGGTCCTATCGTTCCCCTATTCCAATGCGCATGAACACCTGCGGAGGGATTGCATCGAGTAAGGGATCTTGCTCTGGATCGATCACGAAGTCGTAGGTGGTCGTGTCTCCGGCGCACCCGCCGACGACGACGCCGAGGCGCCTAACGGTCACATCTCATACACCTTCGACGGATCGATAGACAAGAGCGTGACGATTCAGCTGCAGTAGGAAAAGGTCCGCCCATGTTCATTGGTCACGGTCTAGCAGTTTCCACCTGGAATTTTGATAGAATCGGTGGAAAATCCTCGCTGATCATGCTTGACTCGCTTCTCTCAATCGACTAACAACGAAGAAAGGTAAGAACAAAAGATCGGAACGAAAGGAGTTAGGATGAAGATACCATTTGCAGAACCGGATCCTGCTGGGTCCGAAAGGGCGAAACACTCGAAGAGATATCGGGACTTGGCGACCGAGATTTCCAGGCTAATACCGCACGCCAAGACGAACGCGAATCGCGAAGAGTCGGATCACGATAAGCACCCCGCAAATTTTACCAAGGGTTTGCTTCACAACGAGTTTGGGATAGTCGCCAACGTCTCGGATTATCATTGCTTCGTCGAGGCGATCAACTCTAGTGACCGCAACCTATTCGAGAAGCACGTCACGACCGCCGAGGGGGTTAACTACACCTGCCACACAATAAAGACCTGCGATGGCGAAAAGAAGGTCAAGTGGCGAGGGTGGGAAAGCCCGCGAGCCGGACACGTGTACGAACTTCAGGGTCTCGACGCGGGTGCTATTGGTATGGCGCCAGCGCCACGGGTGGGCTCCAGCGAACTCGCAGCGGAGATGGCGGAAGTCTACGCTCTGGCGATCCTCCGCGATGTGCCGTTCACAGTGATCTGTCAAGGAGGTGGCGAACGCCTCTGCTCGTCGGAGGAGAACGCGGGGGATGCGGAACTTTCCGCAGCGGAGATCGTGAAGCTGCTCAACAAGATGCCGTTCTACTCGCTGAAGGAGGTCGTCTCGTCCACGCCTCACAATGTGGACGAGAGCGGGTTGAACGGGTTTGAGCGAAACCGGCGCTTCGCACGAACCCAATCCGACGACGGGCTGCTCAAGCCGGGAACTGCCTTCCGCGGATCGACGAAGGGTTCCCTTGTGGGACCCTACGTGTCGCAGTTTATGCTCATCGGGGCGCAGTCTCTCGCTTGCCGTGGGGGTGGAAAGGCAAGCTACCCCGGCTTGGACGCCGCCTTTGATCCCCAGGACGGCTACATTCCCTATGGGTCGATTATCATCGACCAACGAACGCTGTCTCAGAAGAACTGCTTGGACTATATGACCGATTGGTGTTCGTGGCTGGACGTTCAGAACGGCGCCAATCTCAAGGGGGCGAATCAGTTCGAGGAGAAACGCCGGTTCATCACCACCCCGCGTGATCTGGCGACCTACGTGCACTTCGACGCGCTCTACGAGGCCTACCTCAATGCCTGTCTGATCATGCTGGGGATGGGGATTCCGTCGTCGAAGGGATTCCCTGAACCGAGTCCCTCAGGCCACCGTGACGCGTTCGCCACCTTCGGCGGACCGCACATCCTGTCCTTGGTGACGGAGGTCGCGACCCGGTGCTTGAAGGCAGTGCGGCGCCAGAAGTTCAACTACCACCGACGCGCTCGTCCCGAGGCGATCGCTGGAAGGCTCACGCTCGCTTGCCTAGGGCTGGGCGATGAACTCGGATGCGCTGCGCCCGAGTTCGAAGCCACCTTGAAAGAGATCCCCGAGCAGCTTCGCGACGCGATCAGAGATCGCAACCAGTGGCAAAACAAAGAGATGGCAGACATGCGGCACATCGAGTGCGACCCGAAAGGCTGCAAACCACCGGGGCCCAATGCCAAGGCCTTTGCGAAATGCAACCTGCTTCTGCCGATGGCATTCCCGGAAGGCTCTCCCATGCACCCGGCTTACGGGGCCGGCCACGCGACGGTCGCGGGCGGTTGCGTGACGATGTTGAAGGCGTTCTTCGAGATGTTCAAGGATTGCGACAGCTACGAGGAGCGCGAGCTCTGCGATGGCAACGGTAAGCCGATCGCCTACGTCCCGAACAAGGACGGGTCGCGCCTGGTGAAAGACTCGAAGTTCAAAGGCAAACTCACGATTCAAGGCGAACTGGACAAGCTGGCCGCCAACATCTCGATTGGCCGCAACATGGCGGGCGTCCACTACTACTCCGACTACTTTGATTCGTTGCGGATGGGCGAGCGGGTCGCGGTGGGCATCTTGATGGAGCAGGCACCGTCCTACGGAGATGCGATCGAGA
>CAJIAN010000371.1_pt1 | contig 11467 bp, 8 predicted proteins | sample 9199061 | NCBI WGS metagenome assembly CAJIAN01 (sample SAMEA7708264, study PRJEB35096) | sediment metagenome | biome: marine neritic benthic zone biome [ENVO:01000025]; feature: sediment [ENVO:00002007]; material: shallow marine sediment [ENVO:03000034] sea grass bed [ENVO_01000059] ...
GATCGGGGTCGGCGGCGATACGGAATTCTCGATGCGAGGATTCAGTGCGAGTGCCTACCTGCGCATTCCGTTTCAACTCTCCGATCCGGCGGGAGTGCAATCGATGACACTCGCCGTGAAGTTCGACGACGGATTCGTCGCCTCCCTGAACGGGGAAAAAATCGCCGCGGAAAACGAGCCGGATCCGTTGTTGTTCAATTCGCGTGCCACCGCGTCGACCAGCGTCGAAGACGACGATCCTTTCCAGCTCATTCCCATCGATTTTGCCGGGAAACTGCTGTCCGGCGAGAACATGCTCGCCATTCACCTGCTGAACCGCGGACCCACGAGCAACGATCTTCTCATGACGCCGGAACTGAGTGCGGTGATCCGGGACAGCGCGGGCGGCGTCCAGCAACTCTACTTCGCGTCACCCACCCCCGATGCGCCCAATGCAGGGGTCACCTACACCGACTATGTCCGGGATACGGAGTTCAGCGTGGACCGTGGATTCTTCGAGGCACCGTTCGAAGTCGAACTCAGGACATCGACTCTCGGCGCCACCCTTGTCTACACGACGGACGGGAACACGCCGACCTTGACCAACGGCACTCAAGTGCCACCTCCGGATGCGAACACCGCGCCGGCCGCGATGGTGACGGTGAGCACGACAACGCCCATCCGTGCCGCCGCCTTCAAGGACGGGCTGCGTCCGACGAACATCGACACGCAGACGTATTTGTTCCTTGAGGACGTTCTCGACCAGCCCGTGCAGCCGCCGGGGTACCCCTTGCCGTGGATTCAGCGCAACGGAAGCGCCATCGGTGGCGACTACGACATGGATCCCGAGATTGTGGGGCCGGTCTACAGCCGCGCCGAAGTCAAGAACGCGCTCTCCGATCTTCCGACAATTTCAATCGTCACCGATATCGCGAATCTCTTCGATCAGCAGACTGGGATTCAGGTGAATCCGCGAGACGCGGGTCCCGCATCAGAGAGACCCATTTCCGTAGAGATGATCGGATTCGAGGATGGTGCTGCTGTACAGCACGATGCCGGGATGCGGATGAACGGCAACGCGTCGCGTGCCACTTCGCGACCGAAACACAATTTTCGCGTCATTTTCCGGAACGAATACGGAACCGGACGATTGAATTTCCCGCTGTTCGGTGCGGACGCTCCGACTTCGCGCTTTAACCAGATCATTCTGCGCGGCGGCAATGGCAATTCGTGGATCCATCCAAGTGCATCGGTCTACAACAACGCGATGTACATCCGCGATCAGTGGTTTCGCGATGCCCATTTTGCGATGGGCTATCCGGAGGCGCTCCAGCGCGAGGTGCATGTGTATTTCAACGGTCTCTACTGGGGCATGCACCATCTCTTCGAGCGCATCGAGGAGGAATGGGCCTCCGAGCGATTCGGAGGGCAGGACGAGGACTGGGAGGGATTCCGCATCGTGGCGGGGAACAACATCGAGATCATCGCCGGGACGCCTGCGGAAGAGGCCGCGACGATGCTCGACAGCTGGCAGACAGTTGTCGATGCGGCTGAAGCCGGCGATCTGGCCACCGTCGAGCAATTCCTCGATCTCGACGCCTTCATCGACTACGTGCTGCTGAACTTCCACGCGGGTAACAACGACTGGGATCAGAACAATGTGCGTGCGATGCGCCGGGTGAATCCTCCCGGTAAGTACATGTTCTTCTGCCACGATGCCGAACGGGCCGGGTTCAATGCGCTGAACTCCGCCAACATCAACATCAACGTCACCACGAAGAACAACCCGCGCGCACCCACGGCGGTCAACACCGACTTGCGAACGCACCCCGAATACGCCATCCGATTCGCCGACCGCGCCTACAAGCACCTTTTTAACGGAGGGGCCCTGACTCCCGAAAATGGAATTGCCCAGTGGTCTGCACGTGCGGAGCGGATACGGGAAGCAATGAAAGCGGAAAGCGCGCGGTGGGGAGACTTCCGCGGCCACCCCCCGCGGACGCTCGTGAACTGGGAAGCAGCTCTCGATCGCGAATACGACCAGTGGTTTCCGTTCAGGACGCCCGTCACCATCAGCCAACTCCGCGCCATCGGCCTCTATCCGGATACCGAACCGCCGGAGTTCTCCCAGCACGGCGGCGAGGTGCCCGCCGGCTTCCCGCTTCAGATCAGCAACACGACGGGCGACATCTATTACACCGTCGATGGAAGCGACCCGCGTCTGGAAGGAGGCGCGATTAGTCCGACTGCCATCATGCTCCCGGGTGGTCAGGACGCTGTGACCCTGATCGATGAAGGGGAGGAGTGGAAGTATCTTGATGACGGCGTGGATCAGGGCACCGTCTGGCGGGGGGCCGGGTTTGACGATTCCGCGTGGGCCGCGGGCACGGCTCCGCTCGGATACGGGGACATTGACGACCTCCCCAATGCCACCACGATTAGCTCCGGCAATATCACCGCCTACTTCCGCCGTACGATCAACATCACGGGTGCGAATCGGTTTCTCGATCTCTCATTGCGGATCGCAGTCGACGATGGCGCAGTGGTCTACATCAACGGTGTAGAGGCACAGCGGGACAATATGCCGACTGCCGGCGACATTCTCTTCGACACGCGTTCGCCTACGAGCGGGAACGAGGGTGTTTTCGATGCCTATCCGTTGAATGCGCAACTGCTGACCGAAGGCGACAATGTCATCGCAGTCGAGGTGCACAACCGCAGTGCGGGAAGCAGCGACATGGGATTCGAAATGACGCTTTCAGGCAACCGGCTCAACCCGCAGAACGAGCCAATCATCCTAACCGCCACGACTCAGATCAGTGCGCGCAGCCTCGACAACGGCGACTGGAGCGCGATCAACGAAAGCGTGTTCATCGTCGGAGAGGCGGCATCGGCTGCGAACATCGTCGTATCGGAGATCTTCTACAATCCGATCGGGCCAAGCGAAGCCACCGAGTATGTCGAGTTGATGAACATTGCCGCAGTGCCCGTGTCTCTTGCTGGAGTGACCTTCACGGGAGGCATTCAGTTCGTCTTCGATAACGATGTGTCGCTGGCGCCGGGCGAGCGACACCTGCTGGTCGCTGACGCGGACGCTTTTGCGACGGCTTTCGGAACTGGGCTCCCGGTCATTGGAGAATACACCGGTCGGCTCGACAATGGGGGAGAGTCACTCACGTTGGTCGATATCAACGGCGAGATCATTCGTGATTTCCGCTACAACGACCGAAGCCCGTGGCCGGAAAGCCCGGACGGCGATGGATACAGCCTTGTTCTCGTGGCGCCCGAAACGGATCCCGATCATGGCCTGCCCGTGAATTGGCGCGCCAGCGCCGTTCTCGGCGGAACGCCCGGTGACACGGATACGGTTCCGTTCGCGGGCGATCCGACTGGGGACGGGGATGGCAATGGAGTTGCTGACATTCTCGATCACGCGATGGGCAATGCGCCCGGCGATCCAACGGTTCGGACGATGGCAGCCATTGAATCCGGTTTCTTCGTCTTTTCCTTTCCGCGAAATCTCGCGGCGGACGACGTCGAACTCATCGTGGAGTTTTCCACCGACCTTGAAACGTGGGGTGGCTCTCAGGTGATGTTTGGTGGATATGCCGAGCGGTTGGGTGCGTCGGCCACGATGCGATGGGCATCCACGATACCTGTAGGGCAGCCGGGTGCCCCGAACTACGCAAGGCTCATCGTGAATCCTAGAGGAGGCGACTAAAAGTAGGTGTGGGTGTCGCTGGATTGCAGCGCCTTCGGTGCGTCGATGATCTCCTTGAGGATGATCGCGTTCCGAATGCTCTGGGGATCGTGTAAAAGTTCGGCGATCGAGTGGCGCCGTACGGAACTCTTGCGTCTACGCTTCCACCCGCCGGATGCTGCTGCCTGCTGGTAGCTCTCGAGTGCTCGTCTCTCGTCGGCGGTTAGGGCTCGGCGTTTCCCTGGCCTTTCATAGCCTTCGGAAGACGATCCCTTGCTGGTGCTGGTGCGGCGCTCCGGGACGGTCGCGGGTTGAACGGCTTCGACTTGGGGCTTCTGCTGCTCAGCCGGTGGCTGCTCCGCAGGCTGCTGACCGGTCAGCGCCGCGAAGAAATTACGGATTTCCTCGTTGGGATTCTGCCGGATGGCGCGGCGTGGCGTCTCCGCCGGTTCCTGATACGCGGCGGGCGATTCCTCATCCGGTTCCGGCCAGGAGGATTGGTCGAGTTCTTCCTCGGAGGTGAGCCCGCGCTTCTCGGCGCGCTTTTTCTTGAGCGTGTGCGAGAGCCAGTTGACCAGGGTGATGATCAACAGCGCGAGGAGCCAAAAGCCCTCGAATTCGCGTTCGTCTCCCATATGGGTGGATTTCGATGATTGGTTAGTCGGCAGTCGAGGATTCGTCGCCGGCGATGGAGTCACGCATGCTCGTATCCGCAATGATGTTGCGGTAGCGCTGGTAATCCATGATTCCAAGGTTGCCGCTGCGGAATGCTTCGGCAATGGCCATGGGGATCTGCGCTTCGGCCTCGACGAGTTTCGCCCGCATCTCCTGCGTCCGAGCGGTCATCTCCTGCTCCTGTGCGATGGCAGCCGCACGCCGAACCTCTGCCTTGGCTTGGGCAATCTGCTTGTCGGCATCGGCCTGCTCCGCTTGGAGTTTGGCTCCGACGTTATCGCCCACGTCTACATCGGCGATATCGATCGAGAGAATTTCGAATGCGGTGGAGGCATCGACACCCTTCTCAAGGACCAACTTCGAGATCTTGTCCGGATTCTCCAACACGTCCTTGTAGGAGGGAGACGAGCCGATGGAGGTCACAATGCCCTCACCGACGCGGGCGATGATCGTTTCTTCTGTGGCGCCCCCGACAAACCGGTCGAGGTTTGTTCGCACCGTGACCCGTGCGCGGGCCCGGACTGAGATACCGTCACGCGCCACCGCGTCGATCTTGTCCTTCCCCGAATTCGGGTTTGGGCAATCGATCACTTTCGGATTGATCGACGTGCGAACAGCTTCGAGAACCGTCTTCCCCGTGCCCTTCACGGCGAGGTCGATCGCGCAGGCGCGGTCATAGGTCAGCGTGATGCCCGCCTTGTCGGCGGCGATCAGCGCGAGAACAACTCGGTTGACGTCACCGCCGGCGAGGTAGTGGGCCTCGAGTGGATCGGTTTCGAGATCGATCCCCGCTTTCTTCGCCGTAATGCGTGCATCGACGATGAGCGCGTTCGGAACACGCCGCAGCCACATGGCAATGAGCGTGGGAAAGCTCACCGGGGCGCTGGCGACTCGCGCACGCAGCCACAGGTTGAAGAACTTGAAGAAGATGAGCAGAATCGTCAGCGCGACGACTCCGATGATTCCGTAGATGACGATTTCGGTTGGTGACATGTTCGTTAGGTTTGGAAAAGTTTCGTGTTGCGCGATCTCATGCGGATTCCGCAGCGGGAATGTCGACAGGTGCCGTTTCCACTTCGCGGACAACGATGCGGAACCCGTCTACTTTGACAATTACGATATCGCTGCCGTGTCGGATCATTCCGGATTCGGCAAAGACCTCCATTTTCTTTCGATCAAAGACACCCGTTCCGGCAGGCCGCAGGTCGGTCTTGGCCACGCCCACCTTGTCGAGCAGTTCATTGGGGTCTTCGGGGTGGTCAAGCTTGGGAATATCGGTGTCGAGAATGTGCTTCCGGATGAAGGGGAGCCGGTCGAAGTGCTTGAGCCACACAATAAGGATCCCCAAGGTGAGGCCGCCGATCCCGGCCGCGATGGCGATGCGCGTTCCGAATGGGTGGGAGTCCAGTTCGTCGGTCACGAAGGTGACGATGATCGCCGCGACGAGGGCGAGCACGCCGCCGAAGCCCATGATTCCACCCGGCAGAATGACCTCAAGCGCCAGCATAGCGACGCCAAAGCACACGAGGATGATAATGGTGGTGATCACGGGTCCTTCTCTGCGTTTACGGTCAACGGTTAGGAGAGAAAGGTCAAGGAGATCACACGGTTAGTAGCCAAAACCGTTCTTCCGGATGCGCACCATCGGAGTGGCTTCCGCATCCTGTAGAATGCCGTCGATCACCTCTGCGACGTAGACGATGTGGTCGCCAGCGGCGACCGAACCCGTGATCTTGCAGGCGAGGAAGGCCAGGGCCTCGGTCAGCTGCGGGACTCCGTGGTCGTTTTCTGTCAGCGGGACCTCGGCAAACGGGTTCTCGTTGTCCGAGCTGGAAAACGGCTTCATCAGATGATGGTCGGAATCCCCAAGGATGTTCAGACCGAGCGAACCGGTTTCCTCGAGCGCCGCCTGCAGAATGCGTCCCGGCTGCACGGCGATGGTGATGGCCGGGGGATCGAATCCCGCCTGTTCGACGAAACTGGAGAGCATCCCGACGGGTCTGTCTTCCAATATGCTGGTGGCGATGTAGATTCCGCTCGGGATCTTGCCGAGCGCCGGCGCGACTTTGTCCTTGTCCATGTGTTGATGTGCTTTGGTCAGTATTTCGGCATCGACGTGTCGATCTCCTCGGCCCACGCATCGATTCCTCCTTCCACGTTGAACACCTTCTCGAAGCCGTTGGCGAGAAGAAGTTCGACCGCCTTCGCGCTCCGGCCGCCCGACTTGCAGTGCACGAGGGTTTCGACCGTGCTGTCGAGTTCGCCGAGGCGCTCGGCGAGTTCTCCGAGAGGGATCAGTCGGGCGTCGGCTAGATTGCAGATGTCGTGTTCGAAGATTTCGCGGACGTCGACCAGACAGAAGGATCCGTCGGAGTTCTCCAGACGCGCGTGCAACTCCCGGACAGTGACGGTGGGCATCGCCTTCGTTTCCTCTTCCGAGTGCGCTCCGGGCAAGCCACAGAATTCCTGATAGTCGATCGGTTCCGTGATCGTCGGATGGTCTCCGCAGACCGGGCACTCGGGATCGCGCTTGAGTTTGAATTCGCGAAAGCGCGAGGCGAGAGCATCGTAGTGCACGAGACGACCCGTGAGGGGCTCGCCAATTTCGGCGAGCAGTTTGATAGCCTCGACCGCCTGCATTGTGCCCACGATGCCTGGAAGAACCCCGAGAACGCCTCCTTCGGCGCAGCTCGGGACAAGCCCGGGATCCGGCGGATCGGGAAACAAGCAGCGGTAGCAGGGACCATCGAGATGGGGAGCAAACACCGTGCACTGACCCTCGAAACGAAATATCGAGCCGTAGACGTTGGGTTTCTTCAGGAAGACCGAAACATCGTTGGTCAGGTAGCGGGTGGGAAAGTTGTCGGTCCCGTCGATGAGCACGTCGTAGGGAGCCGCAAGTTCCATCGCGTTCTCGCTGGTGAAAAGGATCTCGTGCAAGTCAATCTGCACGTGAGGGTTGATCTCGGCGATTTGGTCGCGAGCGGACTCGGTTTTCGGTCGGTCGATATCGGATTCGCCGTGGAGGAGCTGGCGCTGAAGGTTCGACAGATCAACCCTGTCCGCGTCGACGATTCCGATTCTTCCCAGCCCCGCAGCTGCGAGATACATCGCGATCGGGGAGCCGAGACCGCCAGCGCCGATGCAGAGGACACTACTCGCTTTCAGTTTCGCCTGACCCGCTTCGCCAAACTCGGGAAGGGAGAAGTGGCGCGCATAGCGTTGGCGTTCGGGTGTTGTGAAGTCCACGGATTCAGAACCTAGGCGAGATGGTTAAGATGGGCTGGTAACTTCAGCTTCCGCAGAATCTAGAGGAGAAAGTGGCTTCTGAAAGGTGATTCTCGTCGAAGGGAGCCGAAAAACAAACGACACGAGCCTCGAACTCTTGAATTATGGTAATTATAATAATTGTTGATAAATTCAACTTCTGAATGATAGTTAAAGCCGGGTTTCGCGACTGGGTGTCTGAATTTTGAGACTTACGGAAACACAAACAACCACAGCGAACGCCCGTGACTGGCTCAATGAGTTGAAGCCTCGCGCTGGGAGCATCATGCGACTGCCAGCGCGGGGCGCTTTCAGACAAGGCCGGACACGGAGCTGGGTTGGCCTATGGGTGCTGCTCACGCTGCTTTGGATGGGGGGCATGACATCGTTGAATGCGGATGTCCGCAAGGTCGTTCGCGCAGCGCCGCGCGATGCGGTTGCGGTCGTTCCGATCGGACTCGAGCGGGTTCCAGCGACGGTCTCCGCCCCACCGAGGGCGATGCTTGCCGGTTCGTATCGACCCCGCTTCGGTGCGGGCGCACCGTTCTCCGATGTCGTCACGCCGCGTCTGGATTTTGATCCTGCGCGAGAGCAGCCGGCCATCGAGTATGTTCCCCTGGCTCCGCGTGTGCCTGCGAAGGCACCAGCGCCGCAGCCGAAGCGGAAGTTTCGGGAGCCGGAAAAGAAATCTCCTCCTCCCGAACCGAGAAAGCGGTCGCGTTCCCATAGCTCGGGCCCGAACGTCACCGGATTTCTCTCGCGCTGTCACAAGTTGTCCCGTCAGGGCTTGCGCTACCAGTTCGGATCGGAGCATCCATCGAGCGGTGGTTTGGATTGCTCCGGGGCGGTGCAGTATCTCCTGACGCAAGAAGGCGTGCGTGGCGTGCCCCGCACCGCGGATCAACAGTTCCAGTGGCTGGATCGCGAGGGCGATTTGGACAAGGTCAGGCGATGGACGTCGACTTCGTCGGTCTATCTCAATCTGAAACCCGGGGATCTGCTCTTCTGGCGTGGAACCTATCGTTCGAATCGCCGATCGAAGATCACGCATGTGATGATCTACGCCGGCTTCGACCGGAGGACGGGCAAGCACATGATGTTCGGCGCGAGCAGTCGTCGATCGAAGGGAGTGAACGGAAACGCGGTCGACTTCTACGAGTTCAAGTATCCGAACCCAGGCGGGAAGGGGCGTTTCGCCGGGTATGGCAGCATTCCGGGCCTCAAGCGCTAGCTCGAGACGAGCTTGTCGATCGTTCGGTAGGCGAGAACAAGGGTGACGGCGAGCCCCACCCATGCGAGTGCGACGAGGGCGGCGTTTGGCTTCTTTGCCAGATCCTTGCGGGTGGCGAGGTAGATCAGTGTGAGGGCGAGTGCGGGAACGCCGAGGACCGTGCAGGCCTGAGCCACGATGATCGGATTGATGCCCGCGATGTTCCCTGCCACGAGTGCAGTTGGTATGCCAGCGACGAGCGCGGCGACCGTTCCATGGCGTACCGCCTGGTCGTCCATGCTCCGGCCCTTCCCGAGTCCGTCGGCGAGCAGCCGCCCTCCGATCATCGCATTGACGTAGAAGGAACTCAGAGCTCCCGCGAAGATGCCCACCGTGAAGATGATCTCGCCCCACGAACCGAAAATCGTCAGTTGCTGGGCGATGTCGGTGACACTGTTGAGGTTTTCCGCCTTCTCCGTGCCGTGAAACTGTGCTGCGGCGGTGAGCATGATGATGAAGGTGATTCCACCAAGGACGAGGATTCCCACCACTGAGTCGAGACGACGCCGTTTGACGTCTTGGAGGTGCCAGCCCTTGTCACGGACGAGATAGGCTTGGTAGAACGCGCCTGCCACCGAAAACGTGGTTGCGACGAGGCCGGCAAGTGCGAAGATGCTCGCCTTCGAGGCCTCGCCATCGGGGAGGCGCGGGACGAGCCCTTTCAGCGCGGCGCCGAGATCTGGTTTCGTGGCGACGCAGTTCACGATGAACGAGAGCACCATGAGACCGATGAAGAGCTTCATCGCGCGCTCGATCGGCGTGTAGAGACTACGGGAGATGTAGGTGATGGCGATGAGGAAGCCATTGAGCACAACGATGCAGATGATCTGGACCGATTTGCCAAAGTAGGGCTCGAGTGCCTTCATGACCGCGAGGTTGTTTGACGTCTGGAATCCGGCTGCGATGAGAAACACGACGACGCCGACGACGACCGCCGCCGGCCGGCCGAGGCGGCTTGCGAGTTCATCGCAGGGGGTTCCCTTGCAGGAGACTCCGAGATGGGCCGACAGCATGGTGGCCCCAAGCATCAGGATGACGGCGAGCGCAAGTGCCCACGTCATGGTGTAACCGAAGGTCGCGCCCACCTTGGAGGCGGTCAGAATGCTGCCCGGACCGCAGACGACCGCCGCGACGATGATCGCCGGACCGATGGAGCCGAAGAGGCCGTTCTTTCTGCCTTCGGACTCAGCCATCGCCTTGCAGTGCCTTGCGTGGATTGGAGGAAACGATCTTTTCGATGGAATGCTCCGGCAGCTCCAGTTCGTTTCGAAGATTCTCTAGCGTCCGACTCATGGTGACCGTCGAGCCGATGAAGTGCGAGCGGTCCGGCGCCCATGCGATGCCGTCGTCGCCGATGAGGATGTCCTGTCCGGCAAGACGGTAGTTGCCCGGGCCCAGACCGGCCGCCGAAACGGCATCAGTGACCATGATCGTCCTCTCGATTCCGGCGCACTTGACGTAATTGCGTAACGCGGGGAAGGGGACGTGGACCCCGTCAGGGATGAAGCAGATCCACAACCGATCTGCCAGTGTTAGGCCTCGCTGCACGATGTTATCGTGACGGTGCATGTGCATCGGGCAGCCGTTCCCAAGGTGCGTGAACATTGTCAGGCCGGCGTCGATGGCGCCGCGGAGGTCATCGAGGGAGGGATCGCAATGCCCGGCGGAGACAGTGATGTTCTGTTGGGCGAGCATTCGTGTGGTGGCAAAATCAGGATCGCGCTCAGGCGCCAGCGTCACCAACCGGGTGAGCCCGGCGCCTGCTTCGAGGAGACGCCGCATGCCGTCAGGATTCGCGGGTTTTGCGTGTTCCGCCGGGTGGGCGCCGATGTAGCCGGGCGTTTCATTGAGAAACGGCCCCTCGATGTGCAGGCCGGTGATGAGTTCTTTTGCGAGAGGATCGGCTTCGCGCAACTCGACGATCCGGGCAAGTCGCGCGCACATGCTGTCGATCGAGTCGGTGATGACGGTGGCGAGGATCTGGCCGGCTCCGCTTTTTCTCAGGTCTTCGCAGGCCCGATGGAGGTCCTCGGCGGTGATCGTCTCGTCGTTGAAGTCGACGCCACCGAAGCCGTTCACCTGCAGATCGAGCGGAATCATTTCGGCGTGAGCTGCGACGCGGCAGGCCCGTCGAGGTAGAGCGTGCAGACCGCGTGCGACTGGAGAATTGACGCGGGTACTGCCGCCGTCACCTTACCTTCGACGGTGTGTTTCACCGCGGGGGCCTTTCGCGCATCGGGCACGGTGCAGACGATCGACTTGCTCAGGAGAACCTGTTTCACCGACATCGAAATCGCTCGTTTAGGCACGTCTTCGATCGTGGGGAACCATCCCTCTCCAAGTTGCTGCTGTCGGCACGCATCGTCCAGATCGACGACGATGTAGGGTTCCTTGGTGTGGAAGTCGGCAGGCGGATCGTTGAACGCGATATGGCCGTTCTCGCCGATGCCGATGAAGGCGACGTCGACGAGCCTTTGCGAGATGATCTCGCCGAGGCGCGCGCATTCGGCTGCGCAGTCGCCCTCGCCGTTGATGAAGTGAAATTCCTTCAAGGGAAGCGGAAGCTGGCTGATGAA